>Ga0302322_100004748_pt1 | contig 11853 bp, 9 predicted proteins | sample Fen_T0_2_FD_203757 | JGI IMG/M metagenome (GOLD analysis project Ga0302322, IMG submission 203757) | Peat permafrost microbial communities from Stordalen Mire near Abisko, Sweden - Fen_T0_2 | ecosystem: Environmental > Terrestrial > Soil > Wetlands > Permafrost | place: Sweden: Abisko... | reverse complement strand
CTCGTACCCGAACCGCACGTCGCCGGTGCTGCGTGGCAAGTGGGTGCTCGAGAACGTGCTCGGCACGCCGGCGCCAGCGCCGCCGCCGAATGTGCCGACGCTCGCGGAGAACGAAGTCGGGAAAGCCGCGCGCACGTTGCGCGAACGCCTGGCGGCGCACCGTAACAATCCCGTGTGCTCCACGTGCCACGACATCATGGATCCGATCGGGCTCGGTCTCGAGAATTTCGATGCGGTGGGCCAGTGGCGCACGCGTGAGGTTGGCGGCCCGATCGATGCGCATGGCCAGCTGGCCGACGGCCGGCAGATCGACGGCGCGGCCGCGTTACGCGAGGCAGTGACATCGGATCCGGAGCAGTTTGCGCGCGTGTTCACGGCGAAGCTCATGACGTATGCGCTCGGCCGTGGCGTCGATACCTACGACATGCCCACCGTGCGCAAGATCGTGCGCGACGCGGCGCCCGAGCACTACAAGTTCGGCGCGATCGTGAACGGCATCGTCAACAGCCCCGCCTTCCGCACCCGCCGCGCCCAGTCGCCCGCGGCCCCATCGCCGGCCACCGTCGCACGCAACTCCCGCCAATAAGAAGAAGATTTTCTCGCCAAGAGCGCCAAGAGCGCCAAGTAAGACAAGAAGAAATAGGCTAGTTAAGTCCGCGGCCACCCGCTTAGCCTTCTCACTCTTTCGGTTTCTTCTCTTCCTTGGCGTGCTTGGCGCTCTTGGCGAGAGAATCTTCTTCTTTTCTGTTTCGGCGGTGGTTAGCCGGCGAAGCGGTGCATGCCGCCGTCGACGTGGATGACTTCGCCCGTGATATAGCGCGCGAGAGGCGACGCCAAGAACGCGATTAGATTCGCGAGATCCTCGGGTTCGCCGAAGTAGCCGATCGGAATGTTCGCGTCGATGAACGCCTTGCGGTTCTCGGGCGTGGGATGCAGACGTTCCAGGATCTGCTCGCTGTTGATGCGGCCCGGCGGTATGCAGTTCACCGTGATGCCGTCGCGCGCGAGCTCGCGCGAAAGACCCTTGGCCCAGTTGTGCAATCCGGCTTTTGCAACGGACGCGATGTTCACGCCGAACGGCTCGTTCGCGCCCGTCACGTTGATGATGCGGCCGAAGCGCTGCTTGCGCATCGTCGGCACGAACTGATTCGTGAGGCGGCGCACCAGCTCGAAGTTCAGACGCATGCCTTCATGCCACTGCTCTTCGGTGGCGTCCCAGGTTACGGGCCGGGAGCTGCCGGCGTTGTTCACGAGGATGTCGAGCCCGCCGAACGCCCCGAGCACGCGGTCGCGCACGCGCTCGATGCCGCCGTCGCTCGTCAGGTCTTCGGCGATGATGAGTGGCCGCGCGCCGCCCGCGTGCACGATCTCGTCGGCGAGCTCGTCGAGCAGAGCCTCGCGGCGCGCGACGATCGCTACGCGGCTGCCTTCGGCGGCCATGACTTTTGCCGCGCCGCGGCCGATGCCGCGGCTTGCGCCCGTCACGAGGCACGTCTTGTTCTTCAGTTGCAGGTCCATGGTCCGCTCACTGTAAACGCAGGTACACTCGCGATCCATGGGGGGAGCTACGACAATCGGGGCGAGCGCCGCGAGCTCGGCGCCGTGGTCGTTGCGCCGCGTCGTAACGGCCGGCGTGATCGGCAACGTGCTCGAGTGGTACGACTTCGCCGTATACGGCTTCTTCGCGCCGATCCTTGCGGCAAAGTTCTTTCCGGCCGCAGACCCGCGTGTGTCTTTGCTCGCGGCCTTCGGCGCATTCGCCGTCGGCTTCCTGATGCGGCCCGTGGGCGCTGCGATTTTCGGCCACATCGGCGATCGCTATGGTCGCGCGCGTGCGCTCTTGTTCTCCGTTGCGATGATGGCCGTGCCGACCGTGCTGATGGGCCTGCTGCCGACGTACGACACCATCGGAATTGCCGCGTCGGTGCTGATCGTCGTGCTGCGCATGTGTCAGGGTATCGCCGTGGGCGGGGAGTTCACGGCCTCGATCGTGTTCCTGGCGGAGAACGCACCCGCGCGTAGGCGCGGATTCTTCGCGAGCTTCTCGATGTTCGGTGCGACCACCGGCACGATGTTGGGTGCTGCTGTTGGTGCGCTGTTGACCAATGCTATGAGCCCCGAAGCGCTCGCGAGCTGGGGCTGGCGCGCGGCGTTCGTCTCCGGAATCGTCGTGGCCGTCATCGGCATCATCATTCGCCGCGGCATGTTCGATTCGCCGGGCAAGGCCGTCGTCGCTTCGCCCTTGACCGTCGCGTTTCGCGAGCACCGCTGGCAAGTGCTGCGCGTGCTCGGGCTGAACATGGCATCGGCGGCGACGTACTACACGCTGTTCGTCTACGCGGCGACGTGGCTGTCGCAGACGACGAAGATCGAGCGTGCAGTGGCGCTCGACGTCCAGACCGTCACGATCCTGACCTTCCTCGTCGTATTGCCTATCGCGGCCTGGGTGTCGGACCGCGCCGGCAGGAAGCTCGTGCTCACGGTTGGCATGGCGGGGTGCCTGCTCGCAGCCTATCCGCTGCTGAACGCGATGCACGCAGGTGCGATCTGGACGACGGCTGCCGCCCAGATGGCGTTCGGCGCGCTGCTCGCGATGCAGATGGCGGCGATTCCCGCTGCGATGACGGAGATGTTTCCGCACGGCGTGCGCGTGAGCGCCGTCAGCGTCGGCTATGGGCTCGCGTATGCACTGTTCGGCGGCACGGCGCCCGCCGTCGCCGTATGGTTGATCAGCCGCACCGGGAACGACACGGCGTTCGCCTGGTACCTGATGGGGCTCACGGCGATCTCGCTCGTGCTCGCTCTAGGCGTCCGCGACCGGCGCGGCGAGCCGCTCTCCTGACCCGCCGCACGTCGGTTTTTTGACGGGCGGGTCGCGCCCAGCGCCCTTGCCGCGCCGACAACCCGCCATCCTTCTGCCCCGGCACGGAAGTTGCTTTATATGCGCCAGGTGCCCTGTTAAGGGCTCTGCTGGAGTACGGCAACGTGAACGATCATCCCGTGGATCCGTGGGAGAAAGCGCTCAAGGTCAACCTCGACCCGCGTTTCTACGGCGCTTTCGCCGAGATCGGCGCGGGGCAGGAAGTGGTGCGGTGGTTTTTCCGCGCCGGCGGCGCAGCGGGCACCATTGCCAAGAGCATCTCCGCGTACGACATGAAGGTCAGCGATGCGATCTACGGCGCGTGCGCGCGTTACGTGTGCCGCGAGCGTCTCGAGGCGATGCTCGAGCACGAGCAGCGCCTGAATCTCGAACGATTGAGCGGTGCGCGCGGTAGTAGCACCGCGTTCTTCGCCTTTGCCGACACGGTCTCGGCGCGCAGCTTCCGCGGCAACAACGAGTGCCACGGCTGGATGGGCATCAAGTTCCAGTCGCGACCCGGCGGTAACAATCAGCAGATCGTGATTCACGTGCGGATGCTCGATCACGACAACGCGGCCCAGCAGGAAGCGCTCGGCATTGTTGGCCTGAACCTGATCTATGGCGCGTGCTACTACTGCGAGCAGCCCGAGAAACTCCTCGAATCATTGCTCGACGGACTCAGTACGAACCGAATCGAGATCGATCTCATCGATTTCTCTGGCGACGAATTCGCCACCGTCGACAATCGCGTTTTGAGCCTGCGTCTCGTGCAGCTCGGCCTTACGGGCGCGGCTATGTTCTCGGCGCGAGGCAAAGTGCTGCAGCCTTCCGAGGTGTTGTACAAGAAGCCCGTGCTCGTGGCGCGTGGCAGGTTTCGCCCGGTGACTCATGTGAACCTGGATCTTGCAGCGGCCGCACTGCGTCGGTTCGAGCAGGTGACGACGGACATCGAGCCTGCCGAGACCGTGTCGATCATGGAAATCACGATGCGCAATCTGATGGCGCAAGGCGAGGTCGATCTCGCTGACTTCTTGAGCCGCGCCGATGTGCTCGCGACGACGGGCCATACCGTCATGGTCTCGGACTACGTGGAGTACTACCGGCTGGCGGCGTATCTGTTTCGCTATACGAATCGCCCAATAGGGCTCGCGATGGGCGCCTTGAATCTACGGGATATCTTCGACGAGCAGTACTACTCGAGGCTCGAGGGCGGCATCCTCGAGAGCTTCGGGCGCCTGTTCAAGAACAACCTGAAGCTGTTCGTCTACCCATACATCGACGAGCAGACGCACGAGCTCATCACCCTCGACAACCTGCAGGTGCCGCCCGCTCTGCGGCAGCTATTCGGTTATCTCGTCGATCGCGGCTGCATCGTGCAGCTCACCGACTTCAACCGCGAGTATCTCGGCATCTACTCACACGACGTGCTGAGCAAGATCGGTCCGCACAATACGGAGTGGGAGTCGATGGTGCCGCCGGCCGTCGCGGCCGTCATCAAAGCGCGCGGCCTGTTTGGCTTCGCGCAGAGCCCACCGAAGAAACTTCAGCGCACGGCCGTCTGACGCTGGCGGCCGGGCCCGATTCTGACACCCCAAACGACAGCGGCGCGGTGCTTCAGGCACCGCGCCGCGTCGTGTCATGACTGACGGTAAGGGCTACTTCGCTTCCGCAGCCGGCGGGGGACCAGCGCCGAGCGGCGGCAGCGAACGCAAATACGCGACGATTGCATTCAGATCGCTCGGCTCCATCTTCGCGTACAGGCCATACGGCATGAACGGCAGAAGAGGCCGGCCGTTGCGACTGACGCCTGTCGTGATTGCCTTCTTGATCTCGTCGTCGCTCCAGTCGCCCAAGCCCGCAGCCTTGTCCGACGTGATGTTGGCCGACACGGCCGCCCAGTCGTAGATGAACGGCTTCGTGTACACGTTGCCGCCGTGGCCGAGCTGCTTCATGTCGATGACGCCCATGACGTACGTCGTGTGGCAGTCCATGCAGTGGCCGACCGGGCCGGCGAGGTACTCGCCGTACTTCACCTGATCGGTCTTCGGCACGTCGGCGACGCTCGTGATCTTCGGGCCGTAGCCGGTCAGCGGGAACGAATACGTGCTCTTCGGTACCTCGTTGCGAATGGCCGGCACGCTCTTGATGTACGCCGCGATGGCGTGTGCGTCGGTGTCGGACATGCCCCGGTACCAGCCGAACGACATCGGCGGGCCCATGAACGCTCCGTCGGGCCGCTGAGCGTTATGAAGTGCGTTCACGATGTCGTCTTCCGACCAAGCGCCGATGCCGGTCTCCATGTCGGGAGTGATATTCCGGGCGTACGCCTCGAACACGGGTTCTTTGATGACGAATGCGCCGGCAAATTTCTTGCTCGGATCGAGCGAGCCATCCGCCAGGTGGGGGGTATGGCAGTTGCCGCAACCCGCGACAGTCTCGACCAGATAGCGGCCATGCGTGAGCTTGTCCGGACCATCAAGAACCGGCTCTACGGCTGCGGCCGCAGGTGCGGGTGCCGCCGCCGGCGCGGCGGGTGCCGCTGCCTTGGGCGCCGGCGCTTCTTGGCGCGCGCAGCCTGTGGCACCGAAAACCAGAACCAATGCCGCTCCGATCGCTAGGGTCGGGCGGATTCCCCCGTGGCCGATTCTCACTTGTTGTTCTCCCATTGTTTGGCGCAAGAAAGCGCCAAGCATACGAAAAAACGAGACCCCAGCGTAGAACTTGCGCGCGTTTGGCGTCGGTGCGGCGGGTGTGCAGCACTCCGGTGCGCGCCGGCTCGAGCGGGCGCGCAAAGCCGGCGGCCGGGCTTTCTTCAGAAAAAACGAGCAGTTATCTGCCGTATATTAACGGTTAAAGATCGGCTACCGTGGCGCTCCCGTGGTCCGGCCGTCGATGGCCGTCGCCCCCTATGCAGGTAGAAGCACAGTCATTACGCGAGCAGGCGCAGAAGATTGCGTCGAGCGGTGCGCTCGGTCGGTCGCGTTCGTACACACGGCTGCTCGAATTTCTCGTCGACTGTGCCGCCGAGGGTCGCGCTCCTAAAGAACTCGAGATTGCGATGGAAGTATTCGGCAAGGGCGCCGACTTCGATCCAAGCCAGGACTCGATGGTGCGCGTGTACGCGCACAACTTGCGGCAGAAGCTCGAGCACTACTACGCCGCCGACGGGCGTGCAGAGCCGCAGCAGATCGCGTTGGCGCGTGGCGAGTACCGCGTTTCGCTAACGCCGGGCACGCCGGCTATCCAGCCCGTCGCTGCGGCGGTCGTCACCGCGCCAGACAGCCCCGCGCAGACGGCACCGGTGGCTGCTGCGCCTGAGGTCATGGCGGTGGCGCGTGCGGCCCGCCCGCGTTGGGTAGCTGTGGGCGCGATGCTCGGCATTCTGGTGCTGGGCGTTCTCATCGGGCTCGGTGTTGCGGTGAGCCGCGAGCACGCACCGCCCAGCGCCGCCGCAATCGCTGCTTCGCCCATCTGGAAACCCCTGCTCGACGACGACATGCCGATTCTCGTCGTCGTCGGTGACTATTACATCTTCGGCGAGCGCGACGAGCACGGCGACGTCGAGCGCCTCGTCCGCGACTTCAACGTCGGCTCGCGGGCCGAGCTAGACGAGCTCATGAAGCACGATCCGAAGCTCGCGACGAAGTACATGAATCTCGATCTGACGTATCTGCCGACGGGCAGCGCGTTCGCGCTCGTGGACGTGCTGCGCGTGCTGTACACGGCCACGAAGCCCGTGCACGTCGTGTCGATGTCCGATATGAGCGATGCCGATCTGAAGTCGAGTCACATCGTGTATCTCGGCTACATCAGCGGCCTGGGTAAGCTCGAAGACTTCGTGTTCGCTTCATCGAGCCTCGCCATTGGCTACACGTACGATGAGCTGCGTAACACTGAGACGAACGAGATGTATGCGAGCGAGGCCGGCATGCCGGAAGCCAATCGCAATTACCGCGACTACGCCTTGATCTCCACGTTTCCGGGCCCCGGCGGCAACCAGTTCGTGATTGTGACCGGCACGCGCGATGCGGGCATGATGCAGGCCGCGCACGCGCTATCGGACCCCATGTTCATGAAGAGCATTGAGCAGGCCCGGCCCGACGCCAAGAGCACGGAGCCGCCTTCGTTCGAAATGCTGTACGAAGTCACGGGCTACGGCCGCACCAACTTGGACGCGCGGCTCGTGCATGCCGGCAAGCTGAGCTACCAGGAGATCTGGGGCGGCAACCTCCTGCACGCCCGCGAGTAGTCGAAGAGAAGATCTCTCTTGATTTAGCGCGCGCTCGGTAACGCGACTTCGGCAAGCATGCAGCGCACGCTGCCGCCGCCGATGCGCTCGATCGTTGCGACGTCGGCCACTACCAGCTCGCCGTTCCTTTCCAGGATGTGCCGCGCGCCAGCGTTCAACGAGCGGAGTGCCGTCGCCGAGAGCGCGATGACCGGGCCGTGGCTACCGCTGAGCTCGAGCAGATTGCCTGCGAATGCTTCGAGCTGATCGAAGCTCAAATCCAATATTTCGTGGCCCGTATCTTCCAAACGTGCCACCACCGCGCGGCGCTCGGTTGTATCCGCAATCGCGGCGGTGCACAGCGCCGCGAAGCGCGTGCCGATCGCGAGCAGCACATTCGTGTGATAGATCGGCCGCCCCGCGCGATCGACCGCGCGGAATGGGACCGTCTCGTAGTTCAGCGCGCGACCGAGCTCCATGAGCGGAGCAGCGTGCGTGCGCGGTGAGAGGCACGCGTAAGCGATGTGTCGTGGCCGGTCCAACACGAGGCTGCCTGTGCCTTCGAGGAATTCGCCGCGGTTCTCGAAGTGCGTGAGGTCCACCACGCGGTCGATGCGGTAGCCGCGTTGCTCGCGAAGGGCCGCGAGCACGTCCGTGCGGCGCTCGCGGCGGCGGATCGGTGCGAGTATCGGATACAGCACGGCCGTGCCATCCGCGTGCAGGCTCAGCCAGTTGTTCGGGAAGACTTCGTCCGGCAACGCGGCGTCGCGTTGGCCGGCGAACTGAAGTACGTGCACGCCGGTGCGTGCCAGTGCGAGCGCTAGCGCGTCGAACTCGCGCAGCGCATTTGCCGCGTCATCGGCGAGCCGCTCCGCGGTGCGCTGAAAGAAGTTCGAGCCGGCGGTTTCTGCGTTGGGGCCGAATCGGGCCGGCCGCACCATCAGCACGGCCGGCGCGGCTTGCGACTCGTGCAGCGTCAGTCCTCGGTCCACCACGCCACGAACTCGCCGAAATCGATCAGGCCGTCGTCATTCGTGTCGATGTCCTGGAAGCCGATCTTCGCTTCCTTCGCCGACATGTTGGCCTCGAGCTCGTCGAGCATGGTCACGAACTCTTCCGGCTCGATCCGTCCGTCGTTGTCGCGGTCGTTATAGTCGAAGGCCTCGCGCAGCTCATCGAGCCGATCTTCGCTCTGGTTCTTGTCGGCCATCTGTCGTTCCGTGCGTACTCAGGGCGCATTGTCGCCGCTGCGAGGCGGTTGCGATACGTCCTCGGCGGCCGTCTCGTCGCGTTCTTCGGCTTCCGAGGCCGGCCGGCCGATGAAGTCGTAGATGACACCGAGCATAGCGTTGAAGCCAGTGATCCGCATCACGAGCGCATGCGGCGTGATTTCCCTGCGCGGCTTACGCAACTCGCGCACGCGGCCGCGCAGGAAAAGCGCGACCAGGCCACGCAACGCGCCTGAGATCACGAAGATGTACAGCAGGTTGCTGCGGGCGCGCGGCTCGTCGAGCAACACCGTGCCTTGCGGCAGCACTTGCTCGAGCGCCGCGCCGAGCATGGCGCCCGTAAACACACCAGCCGCAGTGCCAACGTTGTGAAATGCCACGTAGGCGGCCCGCCGCGTGCGCGGTACCACTTCGTAGAGAAGATTGCCCGTCGCCAACGTGAATCCGGACCAGCTCAAGCCCGAGAGCGCCTGAAACAGCAGAAGAGCCCAGAAGTCGTCGGACAGAATCCAGACTGCAGGCACGATCGGCAACGAGATGCTCGTGACGATCAGCACTAGCCTGTTTCCATACACGTCTGCGATGCGCCCCCATGTGCCGAGCATCAGGAATTGCACAAATACGCTTGCGCCGGACAGCACCGTGAACTCGAGGTATGAGAGATGAAGGTCGCGCAGCATGTATACCGTGAAGAAGGGTGACGATAGGCCGACAGCCGCGTTCATCAACGCTACGTACGTCGAGAAGCCGATTGCCCCCGTGGATTTCAGACTGCGCCACCACTTCTCGATGTGCATGTCCGGGCCGGGGCCGTGCGAGGGCGGCTCGTGCAGAAACGTGAGGTGGTACGCCGAGGTCATTCGAGCGGCGAACGCGATCAGGAAGATCAGCACGAACCCGAAGTATGTGTGCCCGGCCGCGTCGAGCTCGTGCAGGAGCACGCCGCAGGCGACGAGGCTCATGAACGTCGCGATCGTCGTGAGCCTCGTGCGGTGGCCGAAATACCGGCCGCGTCGCCGCTCCGACACGAGATCGCGCATGATGCTGGTCCACTGCGGCGTGGTGAGGTTGTTTGCGCTGTAGTACAGGGCGAACAGCACCAGGAGTGCGGCGATCGCGTGGCCCGGTGCGAGCACAGGCACGAGCAGAATCGGCAACCACAGCAGCGCCTGCAACAGACAGCCGACGATGACGATGCGTCGCCTGCTGAAATGTTGCCCGGCCCACGCCGAGAAAACGTGCGCGGACGACGCCAACAGCTGCGGCAACGTGCTGATCAACGCGACTTGCGGTGCGGTGGCTCGCAGGAAAAGCGCGAACGCAGAGAAGTAGGTTTCGCCGGCGCCGACCTGCACCGAGTACGCCATGCCGTCGCGCACGGAGTGGCGTAGTGCGCGATCGACGACGGGATCCTTCGAGAACTGCGTTCGCGCCATTCGAACGGGCGCGGCGCGTCAGCGCGCGGTCGCCGCCTGGAGCAGGCGCTGGGCGCGCGCGGAGACGGTGCTGTTCGTGCCGACGAGCGACAGCGCCTTGCGCGCCATCGTGCCAGCCTGTGCCGCATTGCCGGTCTGAAGCGCGAGCTCGCCGCGCTCGACCCAGAGCTCCGCGTTGTTCGGATCGAGCCGCAGCGCGCGCTCTATCGAGGCCGTGGCCTGCGTGAGGCTACCCGCGGCACGCTCGTCGCGAGCCTGCGCCAGCAGTGCGCCGCTTGCGCCGCTCGCATCGCTTTGCGGCCGCGATGGCGCAGTGGAGCTGCGCGACGCTGGCGGCACCGACTGCGGTACGTTCGGCGGCGGAAGAGGTTGCGAGTTCGGCGGCGAAGCCGGCGCCGGGCTCGGGCTCGGCGCTGATGGTGCGGTAACGGGCGGCAGACTCGGCCGCGAAGCGGTCGGCTGCAACGACGTGCACGCGGCGCCTGCGACGCACAACGACGCGACGAAAAGATTACGCGCGCTCGCGAACGATATTGTGCTCATCGGCCGTCGCCCCGGAACCAGCTTTTGATTCGCGCACCGAAACCGGTCTCGCCGTTGCAACCGAACGGATGCTCGATCGGCTGGTCCGCCGGCACGGGAATGGCGAGCGCGTTCTCGCAATGCTCCGCCACTGGCTGGCCGGTGAGGTAGTCGATCCATTCATCGGCCACCGTATCGGGCGCGGGGGCCGTGTACGACGACGCTTCGAGCGCGTGCACCACGCCGCCCCAGATTCTGGCGGCGCCGGATGACCCCGTAAGGCCCGTCGGTTTGTTGTCGTCGGTGCCGATCCACGTGACGATGAGGTGATCGTTCGTGAAGCCGGCGAACCAGCTGTCACGCAAGTCGTCGGAGGTGCCGGTCTTGCCGGCCACGACCATGTCGGCGGGCAACTGCATGCGCACCGTGCGGCCCGTGCCGCGCTCCATGACCTGTACGAGCGCCTGATTCAGCGCATACACGTACGCGGGGTCGCTCGCCTGCGAGATCTCGATGTCGTAGCGCTGCAGTAGTTTGCCGTCGTCGCCAATCACGCTGCGCACGGCGCGCAGCGGAACGCGGAAACCGCCGTTCGCGAGCGTGTTGTACATCTGTGCCACTTCGAGCGGTGTGAGGGCGAGCGCGCCGAGCAGCATCGAAGGATACAGCTTCGGTTTTTGCGAGAGCCCGAGCCGTTGCAGCACATCGGCAATCGGCTCGAGCCCCACGTCGAGCCCAAGCCGCACCGTGGCCATGTTCAGCGATTCGGCCAGCGCGCGCACGAGCGGCACTTCGCCATGCGCGCGGTCGTCGAAGTTGGCGGGCAGCCAGGTGGTGCCGTTCTGGAGTTTCACCTCGATCGGCGCGTCATCGATGACGCTCGCGAGCGTGTAGCGGCCGGACTCGAGCGCAGCCAGATACACGGCGGGCTTGATCAGTGAGCCGATCGGGCGGCGGGCATCCAGTGCACGATTGAAACCTTCGTAGTCGGCCTTCCGGCCGCCGACGATGGCCTGCACTTCGCCCGTCTGCGGGTTCGTGACTACGACGGCGCCTTCGAACGCCTCGGCCTTCTTGCCGAGCGCCGTGATGCCGGTGTCGAGTCCGCGCTCGGCCGCGGTCTGCACGCTGGGGTCGAGCGTCGAGAGCACGGTCAGGCCCGTGCGCTCGAGATCGTCGCGCTTGTATTCGCTCGAGAGTTGGCGGCGCACCAATCCCAGGAACGCCGACTGCGTTGCGCTGCGGCGCGTGCTGTCGACGAGACCCAGATCGTGCTCGGCCGCGGCCTGCACGTCTTTGTTGGTCGCGAGACCTTCGTCCAACATTCGCTGCAGCACGAAGTTGCGGCGTTCGCGCGCGCGATCCGGATGTCGGCGCGGATCGTAGTAGGTGGGCCCGCGAACTTCCGCCACGAGCAGAGCAAGCTCATGCAGCTCGAGCTCGCCGAGCGGCTTGCCGAAATAGAACTGGCTTGCGAGCCCAAACCCATGCACTGCGCGCGCGCCGTCCTGACCGAGATAGATCTCGTTGACGTACGCGTACATCAGGTCGTCTTTGCTGTAGCGCATCTCGAGCGAG
>Ga0302322_100004747_pt1 | contig 11855 bp, 9 predicted proteins | sample Fen_T0_2_FD_203757 | JGI IMG/M metagenome (GOLD analysis project Ga0302322, IMG submission 203757) | Peat permafrost microbial communities from Stordalen Mire near Abisko, Sweden - Fen_T0_2 | ecosystem: Environmental > Terrestrial > Soil > Wetlands > Permafrost | place: Sweden: Abisko... | reverse complement strand
CCAAGATGACACTCGATGAGAAACTCGGCCAGATGTCGCAGGCGACGTCGCCGCAGAGCCCGCTTTCTGAGCAGAATAAGCAAGAGATTCGCGAAGGTCGTTGGGGCTCGTACCTGAACGCGGGGAGTTCCGCCGATCGTGCTGAAGCGCAGCGCATCGCGCTCAAAGAATCGCGTCTCGGCATCCCGCTGATCTTCGGGCGCGATGTGATCCACGGCTATCGTACCGTGCTGCCGATTCCGCTGGGCCAGGCCGCGAGTTGGGACCCCGAACTCGTTGAGGCGGGCGCGCGCGTTGCGGGCAGGGAGGCGGCTTCGCAAGGAATTCACTGGACGTTCGCGCCCATGCTTGACATCACGCGCGACCCGCGCTGGGGCCGCATCGCGGAGACGCTCGGCGAAGATCCGCTGGTCACCTCCAGACTCGGTGCGGCTATGGTGCGCGGATTCCAGGGCGACAAGCTCGATGCGCCAGACTCGATTGCCGCCTGCGCCAAGCACTACGTTGGTTACGGTGCGGCGGAGGGTGGCCGGGACTACAACACCACTTGGATTCCCGAGATTCAACTGCGCGAAGTCTTCTTACGCTCGTTTGAGGCCGCGCGGAAGGCTGGTGTGGCGACCTTCATGAGCGCGTTCAACAATCTTAACGGCGTGCCCACCAGCGGCAACGAGTTCACGCTCCGACAGGTTCTGCGCAAGGAATGGAAGTTCGACGGGTTTGTAGTCAGCGATTGGAACTCAATCACGGAGATGATCCCGCACGGCTACGCGGCGGACGAGAAGGACGCGGCGTACAAAGGCGTGCGCGCGGGCGTGGACATGGAGATGGTCAGCACGAGCTACCACGACAATCTCCAGTCTTTGCTGACTGCGGGCAAGATCGACCTGAAGGTCGTCGACGACGCGGTCCGCAACGTTCTGCGCGTCAAGTTCCGCCTTGGACTCTTCGACAAAGGCGTGCCTGTTGCAGTCGAGGTGCCGGCTACTCCTGATGACGCGGCTCTCGCAATAGCAAGGCGGCTGGCCACTGAGAGCCTGGTGCTGCTCAAGAATCAGGGTGCGACGCTGCCACTCGCGAAGACCATCGGCAAGATCGCAGTGGTCGGGCCACTGGCGAATAGCCCGGTCGATCAGATGGGCGCGTGGGTCATGGACGGCCGACCGCTGGAAGTGCGAACGCCGCTTGCCGCGCTACGCGAAATGTTCGGGGAATTCCGCGTCGCCTGGGCTCCGGGTTTGAAGACCAGCCGCGACACGTCGCATGACGGGTTCGCGGAAGCCGTCGAAGCGGCGCGCGGTGCGGATGCGGTGCTCGTGTTCCTTGGCGAGGAGATGATCCTTTCAGGCGAGGCCCATTCAAGGGCGTATCTGAATCTGCCGGGCGCTCAGGAGGCGTTGGTGGACGAACTCGCCAAAGCTGGCAAACCCTTGGTTGCAGTGATCCTGGCCGGCCGCCCGCTCACCTTTGAGCGTGTGGCTGCGAAGGCCGGCGCCGTGTTGTATGCCTGGCACCCCGGGACCATGGGCGGCCCCGCCATCGCGGATGTGCTGTTCGGAGACGCGGTGCCTTCGGGCAAACTGACGGTGACGTTCCCCCGAACCGTGGGGCAGGTGCCGATTTACTACGCCCACCTCAACACCGGGCGTCCGCCATCAGAGAGCGAACTTGGCATTCCGTCGGGTACGCCGGTCGATCCGAAGGGCTTCACCTCGAAGTATCTGGATGTCGATTTTACACCGGAGTATCCCTTCGGTTTCGGGCTCTCGTACACCAGTTTCGAGTACACGAATCTGGCTGTCTCGGCACCACAGTTGCGGAGCGGCGCAAGCATTGAGATTAGCGCCGATGTTGCCAACACGGGCACTCGGGATGCCGACGAAATCGTTCAGCTTTACGTTCATGCACCGGCCGGCAGCGTCGCCCGGCCCGTACGCGAACTGAAGGAATTTCGACGTGTCCATCTGAAGGCAGGCGAGAAGCGCCGAGTGGTTTTCCAGGTTGGAGCCGGCGATATCGCGGCGTACAACGCGTCCCTCCGCCTTGTCGCCGAGCCGGGGAAATACCAGGTTTGGGTTGCGCCGGACTCCGTGCGCGGCGCGGGTGGCGAATTCACCGTAGTTCCGTAGATTCAGGGAAGCCGCGCGGGGTCGTGTCGCGATATCGCTCCGGTTTTTACGCTGCTGATAAACTAAGAACAGATCTCTCCTCTCGCTGATTACTGGGCGGCGCATGACTTACTACTTCGATCACAACGCGACGACACCTCTATCGGCTGCCGTATTGACCTGTGTTTCGCGTGTGCTGCGAGAATGCTACGGGAATCCTTCGAGTATCCACTCTGCCGGGCAGGCGGCACGCCAAGAAGTTGAACTCGCTCGTGGCCACGTTGCTTGCTTGTTGAACGCTCACCCGAGCGAGATCGTGTTCACCAGCGGTGGGACTGAGAGTGACAATCTGGCAGTGCTGGGAGCTGTGCGACTGGGCGGCGCGGCGGGCAAGCATGTCGTAACGACTGCGATCGAGCACCCGGCTGTGCTCGGCGCTTGTGCACAAGTGGTTCGCGAAGGCGCGGAGGTTACCTACCTTGAAGTTGGCGGAGCTGGCGTTGTCAATCCCGATGCTGTGCAGCGCGCACTGCGTCCCTCGACGATGTTGATCTCGGTCATGCATGCCAACAACGAGACTGGCGCGATTCAACCCGTTGCACACATTTCAGAAATTGCGCGTACCGCGGGCGTCCTGTTCCACTCCGACGGCGTGCAAGCGGTTGGACGGCTCGCTGCCAATGTGCAGGCGCTGGGCGTCGATCTTTACTCGCTGAGTGCTCACAAGCTCAACGCTCCCAAAGGAGCGGGCGCGTTGTTTGTCCGCAAGGGAGTCAAACTGCAGGCGCTGCAGTTTGGTGGAAGGCATGAGCGCGAGCGCCGTGCGGGTACGGAAAATGTGCCCGGGATCGCAGCCCTCGGCTGCACGGCGGACCAGCTTCAGCAACATAGGGCGGTGGAGTCTCAGCGGTTGGCTGGTTTGCGTGATCGGCTGGAATCGAGCATCCTTCGGCGAGTGCCTGGAGTCAGGACCAACTCGGCCGGTGCACAGCGTCTGGCCAATACCTCGAGTCTGCAATTTGACGGTATTCAAGGCGAGGCTCTGGTTATTGCGCTGGATCTCGCGGGGTTTGCCGTATCGTCCGGCGCGGCGTGTTCCTCGGGAGCCGTGGAGCCTTCTCATGTTTTGCTGGCGATGGGGCTCACCCGTACCGAAGCGCGGGCGAGCATTCGTTTCTCGCTGGGGCAAGGAAACGACGAAATCCAGGTGGATGCGCTCGCCGACGCGGTGGTCGCCTCTGTCGCGCGTCTGCGGAAACTATCCCCGGTGTACGAGCATGCGTGAACTCAAGCCCGATGCATTCATCGCCGTAGCCATGTCGGGTGGAGTAGACTCTTCGACCGTCGCGGCGATGCTCAAGCGTGACGGCTTCCGGCTGGCTGGCATGACCATGCAGCTCTGGAACCAGCGGCGCTTGCCGGAGCTGATGCCGGAGTCGCCCACCGGTCGTTGCTGCTCCCTGGACGATGTCTACGACGCTCGAGCCGTGGCCGGCATGTTCGGAATCCCTTATTACGTCGTCAACTTCGAGAAAGCGTTCGAGGAGAGCGTGGTTAAGCCCTTCATCGACGAGTATCTCGCTGGCCGCACGCCGATCCCTTGCACGCTTTGCAATAACCATGTGAAGTTCGACCGTTTCCTCGAAATGGCCGAGGGCGTTGGCGCGGATTACATCGCAACGGGCCACTACGCGCGGGTCGGATACAACGACGCAAGTGGACGCTGGGAGCTGCGCAGGGGCGTGGACCAGGGCAAGGATCAGACCTATTTCCTATGGGGGCTATTGCAGCAGCAACTGGCCCGCACACTTTTCCCGCTTGGTGAAATGCGCAAGCCCGATGTGCGCCTGCTGGCTGAAGAGTTGGGCGTGCCAACGGCCAGCAAGCACGATAGCCAGGAGATTTGTTTCGTGCCCAATGGCGACTACGCGGCATTCATCGAGGCCTATTTCGCCGAGCAGGGCAGAGAATTCGCCGTGCCTCGGGGCGAGGTGGTCGATGAAGCGGGTCACGCCCTGGCCGCCCATGCGGGCGTGCACCACTTCACCGTTGGCCAGAGGAAGGGGCTTGGCTTCGCAGCAGGGGAGCCGCTGTACGTGATTGGGACAAATGCCGCGACACAGCAGGTGGTGGTGGGTCGCGGGGAGCAGCTACAACGTGCGTCGCTCCGCGCAGCGCACGTCAATTGGGTCTCTATTGCGGCGATACATGACGAGCGCCCGGCTCAGGTGAAGATCCGCAACCGTCACGCCGCCGCTGACGCTAGCCTCCGTCCAACCGCTGATCCATCCATCGTCGAAGTTGTCTTCGCACAGCCCCAACGCGCAGTCACACCCGGTCAAGCCGCCGTCTTCTACGACGGAGACGTTGTGCTGGGCGGTGGCTGGATCGAATAACCTCGAAGCATGGCGCGCTCCCCACTTCGCAATCGTTTCGAGTGGGCGGTTGTGTCGCTGCTGATGGGTGTGCTGCGAGTACTGCCCAGGCAGATTTCTTTCGCGGTGGCCCGGGCTCTGACTGCTACTCTGCGGCTGGCGGTACCGCGCTTCTCGCGGATCGCCTACCGTAATCTGCAGATCGCGTTTCCGGAGTTCAACGCGACCCAACAACTTAGGTGCATCGACGGCTGTTTTCGCAACATGGCGGGAATCCTCGCCGCCGTTGCGAAGTTCCCGCTAATCACGGAGCAGAACGTCGGCGACTGGATTCGGTATGAGGGGTTCGAGCACTTCGAAGCGGCACTGCGGAGAGGCAAGGGAGTGGTGTTCGCGACCGGTCACCTCGGCAACTGGGAACTCAGCGCATACGCGCACGCGCTGCTCTCCGCACCCATGGGATTCGTAGTCCGCCCGCTCGATAACCCGCTGCTCGACCAGCTTTCGGTCCGCTACAGGAGGCGCTCCGGCAACCGCGTGATCTCACGGCGGGAATCCGTGCGGCCGCTCATTCAGATGTTGCGGGCGAACCAGGCGGTTGGGATTCTGGCCGACCAGAATACGACTGAGGACCGGGGTGTGTTCGTCAACTTCTTCGGCATGCCGGCCTGCGTGGATGCCGGCCTGGCGAAACTGGCTGCTCACACCGGCGCGTCGATCATCCCAGGCTTCGCCGTGTGGTCGGACGCAGAGGACAGGTACATTCTCAAGTTCTATCCACCCATCGAAGCCACCGGTGACGTTTTGCGTGACACGCAAGCCGTACAAACCGCGCTTGAGCATGCAATTCGGGAGCACCCGGAACAATGGCTCTGGATCCACAGGCGTTGGAAGACTCGGCCGGTTGGGGAAGCGCCGATCTACGAATAGAGCCTAGCGCCCTGGTTTCAACGGCCGTACCTTGCTCAGGTTGTGAATTAATTGATTCGTGGTGCCCGCTGCAAGACTCGAACTTGCGACCTTTCGCGTGTGAAGCGAACGCTCTAACCAACTGAGCTAAGCGGGCGTGAACATCATCAGGTTAGCATGTTCAAAAACAGGGCTTCAAGCGACCTTGCCGAGCACAACTTGACGATGACGTAATAAACCAGAGACCGCTCCAATAACGGGCGGAGTGACCAGCCCAAATAGAATTGTGGGCAAAACAGCAAAGTCGCAGCCATCCGACCCCTGCTCCACACCCAGCCGGTGGCAGGTTCGAATCCCGGGCCGCTTCCCTTCACCTCATCCTGCTAAGGTCCGAGCACACGATAGTACGCCAAACCGATCCATTCCCGGATTGCTCGTTCAGATCTTTCCAGGTACCTCGCTTGAGGCAGGAAGCTATGGACTTCGAGGGGACGTTTTCGTTCGGCTTCAAAATCGGCGGGGAATGGGATTGCGTCGATGCCCGCCTTCCCGATCAACCACATGGCGCGTGGCATGTGCATCGCGCTTGTGACCAGGATGATTCGATGCCAGCCGCGCTTATCCATGGTTCGCCGGATGGACCGGACTTCGCTGGAAGTTTCGAGTACACGGTCGTCTGTCAGTTCAATCTTCTCCGCCGGAATCCCGTGTTTCAGCGCTTCCCGGGCCAGAAGTTCGCCCTCGGATTCTGGACCTGAATCCGGCCAGGGCAGTCCACGCGTGAATAGCAACCTAGGCGCGCGATTACTGGCCATCAGCTCTACGGCGCGCTCAAAGCGGTCGACCGCACCATTCCATTCGGTGGCTGAAGTCACAGACTCGTATAGCATGCCGCTCAGCACAACGATCGCATCTGCCTTCGGGCAGTCCTTCACCTCCAACGCGGGATACCGGAGTTCCACGCTGGAAGCCAACCAGGTCGCAATCGGGTGCACGGAGAAGCCCCACAACAAGGCGAATGCCAATCCGGGAATCCACCGCCTCCGCAGAAGCAGTCCCAGGCCGCCCAACAGGACACAGAAACCGATCGGCAGGAACGGAACGGGCAGAGCCTTGTGGAGCCAAAGCGGAACTAGCAATAGCAGCATATTTGTCGGTTCGGTGCGGGCATCCAGTCCGGGAACGGTTCGCGAGCCCCCCTCCGAACTACCGGAGGCTGCACATTCAGCGACCTTTCCCCGTCTGTCGCCCCAAAACCAGCGTACACGAGGCCTGTAGTGGCCTGATGCAGTCGAGCTTTGGATGTCTCGAAGGGGCCGTGTGCTGCCCGCCACGCTGGATACAGCGCCGCGACGGACTGCGGCGAGTTGATACTACCGCGCGCAACTGTTCCAATCGAGGTGGCAGCAAATGGAACTCAAGGCTCCGGCCGAATGTTCTCAACCGCTTGCTGGTGGGTTATTCAGCGATCAGTCGAATGTGATGTCCAGACAGTGAAAAAGATGGAAATGATCGAATCAGACCCCGGCTCGCTTGCCGGCCGGCTTGCCTACCAACCGCGGGAATTGCAGTTCGGGACCAGCGGGCGCCGGGGCCTGGTGGTAGACCTGACTCAGTTGGAGATCTACATCAACGCGCTGGCCGAACTCAACTACCTGCAAGCGCTGCCCGAATCGAAGGGGGGCATTCTCGCGGGTCAGGAGTTCTACTTTGCTAGCGACTTGCGCCCTAGTTCGACTTCATACGTGGACGAGCAGGGTGGGCGCGGCGAGATTGCTCAGGCTATCGAGCGGGCTATTCGGGATTCGGGCATGCGGCCCGTGTACCTCGGCCGTATCCCCACGCCGGCGCTGGCTTGCTTTGCGCTGTCCCGTCACCGTGGCAGCATGATGGTCACGGGCAGTCACATTCCCTTTGACCGCAACGGCTATAAAACCAATACTTCCCAGGGTGAATTGCTCAAGGAACACGAGCAGCCAATTGGTGAGGTGGTTTTAGCAACCCGCAAGCGGCTGTATTCACAGCCCTTCGCCGAGTCTGCTTTTGACGAGAGTGGCCGCTTCAAAACGGGTCGCGGTGAACTTCCGGCCGAAACCGCAGAGGCTCGAACAGCATACATTGCGCGTTATACCAAGTTCTTTGCAGGGCTCTCTCTTAAGGGGCAGCGCGTGCTGGTTTACCAACACTCCGCCGTTGGAAGAGACCTGATCGTGGAGCTCTTGCGCGCCTTCGACGCGGAGGTAGTTGCGGCGGGACGCAGTGATACCTTTGTGCCGATCGACACTGAGAATATCGATGCTGGTCAACTGGCTGCAATCCAAGCTCTGGCGAATCAGGCGATTGAAGCGCATGGCCCACTGTTAGCCGTCATATCGCTGGACGGGGATAGCGACCGCCCGCTCGTGCTTGGCTTGGACCCGCTCACGTCGAGCGTCCAATTCTTTGGCGGCGACCTGGTTGGAATGATTACGGCTGAGTATCTGCGGGCAGACGCGGTGGTCGTGCCGATCAGCTGCAACGACGGGATTGACCGGGGTAGTCTGGCGAACGTCCTGGAACCGAAAACGCGCATCGGTTCGCCCTACGTGATTGCAGGAATGGAAGCGGCGGGCCGCAAGGGCAGGAAATTGATCTGTGGCTGGGAGGCTAATGGCGGTTTTCTGACGGGCTCGGACATCCAGCGAAATGGCCGAATATTAAAGGCGCTGCCAACACGGGATGCCATACTTCCAATCTTGTGTACACTCTTCAGCGCGCACGAGCAGGGCCTGTCGCTTTCCGCATTATTCGCCAAACTCCCGCGCCGATTCAGCCGTGCCGCGCTGCTCAAGCAGTTTCCTCGCGTTGTCAGTCAGAAGATCCTCAAACTCTTCTCGCCTGCGAAACCGGAAGTGCAGGACGTTGTCTTCCAAAGCGGGCAGATTGTCGTCGGGGGTAACACTGGAGTAGAAATCACTGTCACAGATGCCATGCGGCGCAACTTGGAAGCAATTCGCTGTGATCTCGAGAACTTCTTTACTCCCGAATTGGGATTCGGTCGAATCTCACACCTAAACTACACAGACGGGGTGCGAGTCATTTTCGAGAATGCGGACGTAGCTCATATCCGGCCATCCGGCAACGCCGATGAATTGCGTCTGTACGCAGTGGCGGACACCCGGGAGCGCGCGGAGCAGATCGCCAAGCTAGGCGTTGCGGATCCGGGCGGCGTGCTGCGTCGCATGCAGATGTCGGTTTGAAGCCTGTGTCGTCGGGTCTCGCGCTGGTCGCGAGGCAGCGTTTGGTAGAGGAAGGCGGCGCCGGCTGCCAACCTAAGTGCCCGCGATCTCACTCGCCTTTTAATTCGTTCTGCAACTCGCGGAACTTGGGGACACTGCGAATGTAATCGGTGATGTGCGGGATAGCCGTGGCGGCAAGCCGTTTGGCCTTCTCCGGATCCCTTTTTGCGAGCGCCGAAAGGAGTTCGTAGTCTTCAATTCCCTCGCGCATTGCTTCGAGACGAATCGAACTCAGCACCGATTCCTTGGCTTGGTTTGGATAAACAATCGCGTTGTCACCCGCCGGCAGCAGTGTCTCGTTGTCGTTGATCACCGGTTGCACGTCGAGGAATGGTTCGGGTCCCCAGTAGTTGCCGCCCCAGTGCAGAAAGCCGGTGAAATTGTGGCGGAAGTTGAACCAGTGCAGTAGCTCCGTCTTCAGGAGCGGATAGTCGATGAAGCGGTTGAGGTGACGGCCCTGCGGCGCGATGCAGGTGTAAAACCAGGCATGGCCGCCCTTGGCAACATGAGCCTGGATCTTGTCGAGCTGCCCGTCGAAACTACCGAGCACCGGTACCCAGATGTCGCTGACGTCTTCAAAGAATCCCAGGTCCTGATCAAGTCCCACCGCGTCGATGGTCGGAATGCCCGGCAGGTTCCTGCGAATGATCTTCGCGTAGCGATTGTAGATTGCCGTTTCCTGGTCGTGCGGTTCGTCATGGATGTGCTGAATGTAGTGCTCCGCCCACCCTTTCGCCTTCAAGTGCGCATGGAGCGCGGTGAGAAACGTGTTCAAGAACTGCTCCGCATGCGGGTCGTCCGTGGAGAGTTGCTTTAACACCACCCTGCCGCCGTCGATGACGTAGGCCGGCACGATCATTGATGTGTCATAGCCAGACTTGCGTCCCAACAGATGGCCGCCTTCGATGGTCCCGATCAGCCCCGCCTTTTGGAATGTCTCCACCCAACGGTCGAGCTTCGCGAAATCATAGCGGATCTGTCCGCCCTCAATCTTGGGACCTGCGAGTGACAGCACAGGCGTCAATATTACGTTTTGCCGGTGATCCGCCATCACGCGCCCAAGGTTTCCGAGCACTCGCCAATATGCTTCGGGATCCTGCCCGAGTTTGAAATGCCTGGCGAGTTGTTCGGGCTCCAGGGTGAACCAGTTGGTCACCTGCAGCGACTGCATTTCCGGGACCGTGGACTGTGTGACCTTCACCTTGAACGTTTGGCTGGAGATCGTTTCGCCGCCAGCGGAGATTGTCACCTTACCGGAGTACTCGCCCGGTTGCGTGCCGGAAGGTGCGAACAGCGTCACCCAGACCGCCTCGGTCCGTTTGGCCTTCAACGCAAATGGAAAGGATTCCAAAAGCGGATCGGGGTAGAGTGCGGGAGCCGTCCGCACCAACTCGTCCTCCGGGGTCTTGGGCGGATTCGAGGCCACGGGCACGTAACCGACGTGCCGAACTTGCGCGACGATGGGGCCTTGCATCTCGACCGCCGCCTTCAAGTCATTGATGCCAGCTCCGCTGTGAATCGCGATCTGGATGCTGGCATGGCCGTTGCGCGCGAGCAATGGAACCACGTCGCCCGATTGAGATGTGTCTCTTGCGTCGTCGGGAAAAACCTTTGTTAACGGATCCACGCGCCAGCAACTGAGCCGCGCGTCGCCGCAGCCCGCGAGCGTCAGGGAAAGCAGGAGTACGAAAATAGTTCTTTGCATGGCTTAAGCCTCACCTCAAACCCAATCCACGCGGATCATATCACCCGTCACCGGCAAGGCGTGCGGCGCAGCGCACTCAGGCGCTCAGAATGTCACGCGCAAGCGTTTTCTGAACACGAGCATCGCGACCAGGCTCACGGCGCAGAACCAGACAAGCCAGTGCACTCCGAAGCCAAACACACTGATCTCCGCCGGAGGGTATTCCACTTCAATCGAACTTACACGAGCGTCTGACAATCGAGCTTCGCCTGGGTAGCAAAGCCACTTGAGCAGCGAGGCGACCCTGCGCTCTGAAAGGTAGATTGCCGCCGATCCGGCTTGCACGGACTTCGTGACCGAACCGCCCGGCAGGTGCAACTCCAGCACCCCCGGGCCGACTCTCGCGGCGCGCACACGCCAACACGCACGAAGTTCTTCGGGGAATCGCAAGGCTGGCGTCTCGACGGTGACGTTTCGGCCTGCGAGCGCAAGCGGAGCCATCGTGGGCGACGCTCCAGCGCTAAGCTGCGCCGTTACGATTGTCGATTCCCCTGCCTGCAATGGCCGACGGCCGTACACGGCATCCAAATGAAACAGCAGCAATGCGAGTGGAACGATCGTGACGGCCGTCGGCCGCAGCATCAGCGCGAGGTAGCGGAAGTTCCAAACCAGCAACTGCCCTTGCGCTTTGAAGATCTGTGCCGGTTCGTCCGCAAACAAGCGAAACGCCAACAAGTAGGCCCGTATTTTGCGCTTTGCCACTTGAATCCGAACCTGATCGGAACATCGTTTGAACGCCCAGAGCATGACGAAAGCCACTGCGACGGAGATCGCAGTGAGGCTCCAGGTGTAGGACGCGGGGAGCATCAGTCGATGTAGCCCAGGCCCTTCAAGCGGTTGACGATGTCTTCGTCGGATTGTGAGTCGTCCAGCTTCGCGATCTCCTTCTCGACAATGTGTGCGACGAACTCCTCCGGCGAGCTGTAGCCCGCCGCTTCCGACACTTTTTTCACCCTGGCCCAAAGCTCTTTCTTCAACCGGAATGCTGGTCCCATTTCATTTGCCTCCGCTTCAGAATATCGCTCGCCCGCGCATGCCTTCGGCGGGGCGGACTCCGAACTCGTGCAGCAGGGTCACGGTCAGGTCGCCCAGCCACAGGTCGTTCAATTTGCTCTTGCGATTGCTGAGGAATGTGGCCGGCACCAACTCCGCTGCGATGCAGTGATCTCCCCGCCACTCGTCAACGTTGTCCTGGAAGACTTCGGGCGACATCGCTCCGAGGGCCGTCTGCCAGGAGGAACGGTAACCGTTGGCCCAGCCCACGACGATCTCTGGGGCGGAACTCAGCGCTGCGCCGTGATACACGTCTCGCGTGCGGTAAGCCCGTGCGACCACGCTCTGCCCATCTCGCGGGTCGCGCAGCGCTTCCAATCGCGCTGCAATCTCGTCCACCAGTTTTTCGCTTTCGCCCGATTGAACAATGCCATTGCGCTCACGGCCC
>Ga0302322_100004746_pt1 | contig 11855 bp, 14 predicted proteins | sample Fen_T0_2_FD_203757 | JGI IMG/M metagenome (GOLD analysis project Ga0302322, IMG submission 203757) | Peat permafrost microbial communities from Stordalen Mire near Abisko, Sweden - Fen_T0_2 | ecosystem: Environmental > Terrestrial > Soil > Wetlands > Permafrost | place: Sweden: Abisko... | reverse complement strand
CAAAATACGCATCGAACAACGGTTGATTCCATCGGTAGTAATTCCAAAAACGCGCGGTGCGGATGAGTCGATATTCCAGGTTGGGCGTGAACCCGATCGTCTTGTCCTGACTCGTTCGGCAAGTGGCGGGCGCTCCATTTTCACCAACGACCAGACGTTCGGCCCGCAACCCCGGGCGACCGGAGACCACCAATCGGCAGGGCCCTCTAAACTCGACGAAGCGGAGCTGTCCGGTCAACCAAGCTTGCCAGTGGAATAGCCGCCAACGGCGACGGACTTCCAGCTTTTGTCCCGGCGGCATGATCACGCCAGCCAGAAAACTCGGCCGCACAACCAGCGAACCACCCTCCGGCACATGCACCACCGCCATTTCGTTCTCGGGGTTCTTGTGATGGGCAAAGACCAACCGATACTCACGACCCGCGCGGGCATTGTGCAGATTTTCATCGTGAACGAAGCCACTCAGTACACTCGTGAGGGGGAAACGCCGACTGAGCAACCAACGTGATTTCCGGACGACTTGGTCGTCAACCGCCAGCAAGTATCGCTTCCGCACCCGGGCCGTTTCACCCGGCCAAAGAGAAGTCTCTACCGTCGTGCGGCTCGTTCCGAGCCAGGGGAAAGAGGTCGAACCTTGCGACAGTTGCAAGGCACGGGCACGGGCAATACGCGGTGCCACAGAGTAGAAGAAAAAACATTTACGGAACGTCGGACCAAAGAAATACAGACACAGACCGGCAACAACGAACCACTTTCCATCCCGCCAAGCGGCATACAGATAATAGACGATTCGCGAATCGGTGTCCTCCGCCAGCCGTAGCTCGGGGCTGATCTGCTGCAATTCCTGTTCACGCGACTTCAACGCGATCGTGGCGCGCGTCAGATTCCCCCGCAGTTTATTGGCTGCATCCAGTGATTCGTGTTCCTTCCGCTTAAGATCTTCGATGCGCTCCGCGTTAATCCTTTGCTGGGCGCGATTCCCGAAAAGCTTTTCCCACCAACTCTCGAGCGAGCGTAGATTTTCGGCAATAGCTGCGGCCCGCACCGCACGATTTTGATGCGCCGCAAACTCCTGCTGGAGCGTGGCGAGTTCTTTCGCAGCGTTGTCCTTCGCGACCTGCGCCGTCGTTTGTTTTTCCGTTAGATTCGCGATCAGCCTCGCATGCACTGCCGAAAAATCAGGGTCGTCGTGCTGAAACAGCCAGAGTGCATATATCGTGATTCCTGACGCGGCGATCAACGCACCGAAGACCAGCTTCAGAAACGCCCAGGAGATGAATTTGCGCAGGGAGGAAAACACGACGGCGTGAGTCTGCTACGGATACAGCCCCGAATTCAACCGCCCAGATGCGGACGCGGCCAATAATTATGCGTGCCCTCAGCGGTCGCGGCTGAGGGCATTGTTCCGCCCTAGAAACTCGATCGACCCATCACGGCCCCACCGGACTAACGCCTTCCGACGTCTGCTCCACCCGCTGGATCGTGCCGTCGGGATTGTAGTTCAGGTAATCTACGCAGACCGACCGCCGGAAGCTGCCGCCCTCGGGCGTACCGCCGTTGTGGTAGATGAAATAGGAACGCCCCTTGTACTCGATAATCGCTTGATGGTTCGTGTTACAATTTCCCGCGAGCTCTGTGATCAAGCCGCGATAGGTCCACGGCCCCGTGATCTTCTCCGCCGTCGCATAAACCGTCTTCTCGGGGAATTCGCTCGCATAAGAAAGGTAGTAAAGCTTGCCGTGTTTGTGGATCCACGGCGCCTCCGTATACCGCGGTAGATCTACCGAGTGGATCGGGCCGTCGATCTCGATCATGTTCGCTTTCAACTTCACGTAGCGGCAGCGCTGGTTCCCCCAAAAAAGATACGCCTGCCCATCGTCGTCGATGAACACCGTGGGATCAATATCGTCCCAGGAAATCTTCACGTCAGTCGTCATATCGTTCGTGATGAGCGCCGATCCACGCGCATCTTTAAACGGACCCGTCGGGCTGTCCGCTACACCCACGCCGATCGCGAACCCATGGATCGCCGCGTGGCTCATCGGCGCGTACCAATAAAATTTTCCGTCCCGCTCGACGACCTGTCCCGCCCACGCATCCCGCTTCGCCCACGCGAAATCCTTCACCGCCATCGGTGAACCCTCCGGCTTCCAATTCACCATATCCGTTGTCGAAAAACATAACCACTCCTTCATGACGTAGCCTTCATGTTTCGCCGGTGCCTCATCGTGGCCTGTGTAGAGATAAACCTTGCCGTCGTAGACCAACGCCGCCGGATCCGCCGTCAAAGGATCGGTGATCGCGGGATTCGCCGCCCGCGCTTCTCCCACACCCAGAGTAACCAAACCAACCATGGCACACCCCAAAAATACACGAGAGAGGTTATTTCGCATAACCTGCTACGTATTCCCGGACCGGCGTGAGGCAAAACATCACTTACTTCACAGTAACACTCAACGTCTCAGTCGAAGCACTGCCCGCACCCCGGTGTCGCTTTCACCGACCTTCGTGGAATTAACCTCGGGAACCGTCGGGTTAACGGCCGGACGCTTCCCCTTCTTCTCGGGACGCGCTCCCACAACCTCCCCTCGCTTCCATTTATTAACCTCCCGCTTCCCCAAATAGACCTCCGCCTCCCCGTTAATCGCCTCTAGCCCTCCGCGGTTAATCCGCTGCATCTCCCCATTAACACGGCGCGTGCGGTCAACCTCTGGATTGCTATAATTGTTCTCCGCTTGTGGGCCGCGACCGCCTGGCGCCCTCCCTCGTATCTTCCCGCGTTATCCAACCACCGCCGCCACGTCTTTGCACAAATCCCCTCCGACAGGATCAACCAAAGAGGCGCCCGGGTTTCCGCCGCCAGCGCGCGGCCGGGCCTGTTGAAGGCTCCGGCCACGCCTGAACACATTGGCAGAAACTTTCTAACAAAGGTAATTTTCGGTTTCTTTAACCCGGCGTTACATTTCCGAGAAATCCATTAGCCACCCACACGCGTCGATTAAGATTCTCTGATGGCCCCCGTCTTGTTTCGTCCCTCGCCACGCATCGACGGAGCCTGATTTTGCTCTCTCTGACAGGTTGAGTGTTTCAGGACTCTTCCCCCGTTTCGCCGCGCTCCCGTACTCCTGCATAGGCGAAAAGGAACCTACCCTTCCCGTTTCGAAATTGAAATAGTCATATCGATCTGATCGTCTCCGCTTCGTCCACCCCTTCAACCCGCGCGGCAGGCCTCATGACCCGTTTAAGAATGTCGTCCCAAAGTTCCTTGCCTGACGATACGTCGACAGGAGGGCCGTTATCCAACAGGCGAGTGTAACCACGGGAACCAACCGTATTAGCCTAATGAAACACCTTCTTCTTCTGATCGGTTTCGCCATTACGATGGCCCATCTTGGGGCGGTTGAACCTGCGGCGCAGCAAAAGGACTCGCTCGCCGTGACGAGTCACTCCGCGATAAACGCTCGCACCAGTCCGGGCGCTAGTATGCCAGACCGGATCGCGATGAAGCTCGACGTGGACTATACGCTCACCAGTGAATCGGAGGGAATCGTCTCACTCGCGTTGGATGACGCAGGGGAGATGGAGTTTTCTACGTTCGACAATGTGAAGGTGAGCAAAGGCCGAGGTTCGGTGTATTTGAAGGCTGCCGCGCGCATGATTCAGCGCCCCGTTCTTCACTGTTTGATCATATTGAAGAAGAAAGGGGCTTCACCGGCCGACCCTCCTCTGGCCATAACGACCATGACGATTGATATTAACCGGATAACTAGACACTAGAGGAAATATAGCGACGAACTTTAATTTCGCATCCACGAACGATAGATAGCCTCATGAACTCGAACCATCTCTTTGGAATCGGCGGACCTGAACTTCTGGTGATCGGCATGATCCTCGGCGCGCTAACGATTGTCGCGGCCGTGCCGGCTGTCCTTGCCTTCATCGTGCTCAAGCGCGTGCCGCCGCCGTATAGAGCCCAGACTCCGGGACTGGCTTTTCTGCTTTTGATTCCGCTCTTCTCGCTCGCTTGGATGTTCTTTGTTCACCCAAGAGTGGCCGCTTCGTTGAAGAACTATGCCGAGGGCAACGGCGATAATACCCGCGGAGATTGCGGGGCAAGCCTCGCACTCTGGCTTTGTATCTGCGCGGCCGGCGAAATCATACCAGGGATCGGAATATTCTCCGGCATCGCGGCCTTAGTTCTGCTCATTCTCTTTTATGTGAAGGCCTTTGACCTCAGTTCTTCGATCACAAGAAGGGTCGAAGCGAGCGCGCGCTGACGATTCTTACTCAACTATGAGGCACAGCTAATTTGGGATACCTTTGTTAGGTTGCGTGCAAAAACACCCTTCTATCGAACCAGTGCTTTTATGAAAACCCTGCTCCAAATCATCTCACTCCTGCTGATCGCGCTCGCCTTAACCAGCTGCAATGGGATCAAGGCCAGCACCGATAATGCAGAATTGTCTAAAAGCCAGCAGTTCGACTCAAAAGGTAAACTCACCACGGTGCCAGATGTGTCGGTCCCAATCTGGAAATCAGACGGACTCAAACAAAAACCAGTCGATATCACTCCGGTGAAGTCCGAAGAGAAATAATTAACGCAACAAAAGCCCGGGCGTGCGGGACAAAGCATCCGCCTAAAGCCACCCCATTAATGTTGATCAAGAACTCCACTTTACTTCGAGCGACCATGGTCGTGCTCTGCGCCGTCGCGACTTCTCTTTACGCCGAGTCTCGATTCCAGGCAAATTACCATGGCGCGACTTACGTGGTCCGAAAGGCCAAGAGCAATCGACCGGTGGTCATCTTGGAGAATAATAAAGAGGCCATTCCAGAGCTGGCATCAATGCTCCTGGTCAAGCTTGCCCCTAGCGCTGGGCAAGCCGCGCCCGGGTGGGTCTTCCTCGATCGCGAAACGGCGGTGTCCAACAGCTTGACGTTGACGAACAATCAAAGCACGTCCCTCAACAACGAGCTTCACCTAAAATTCCATCTGGAATCCCCGTTGCCTCTTAAGAATGTTTTCGTGGTGGTCTATATTGAAACCGAAAGCGGCTCCAAAGGCTGCCTCGTCCAGGACGCCGGTAACATGAAGGCGTTCTCAAACCGCACGATCGCATTTGACATGAACCTCGCCCAGAAACCAGGAAACTGGACCTACCGCGTGCATGTCTTCTCGGACGGACTTGAGCTCCGACATCAGCTTCTAGATCCAAATGAGTTTAGCTATCAAATCGCCTCGGCGGCTTTGGCGACGCCCAGCACAGGGATTCGAGCTAAGAACCCCACTCCTTACCTCACCTTTCCGCCCAGAGGCACCGGGCGCGCAAAAGACAAAGTAACGGTTAACCTCGCAATCAACCAATACGGTTCGGTTGCTTCGGCTAAGATCGGGGAAGAAGTTCCCAAGAAACTGGCGGAGGCCGTGCTCGAAGCCGTGCGGAACTGGTGGTTTATTCCTGGTGCGAACGTCAAGGCGAACGAATCATTTTCGGTGGTCATCGACCTGACCAAATTACAAGAGTGGTCAAACCAATCATTCGAGCTAACACCCAAGGTAATCGTTCCTGAATAAGACGGTGAGAGCGAATAGCCGGCGCACCCTTTGGTCCTGTTCGCAGCGGCGAATATTTCAACGACGGGGCAAAATCGCCCGACGAATTCCATGAAGATTTCCGTCATCCTGGCCCATCCCGATCCAGCGAGTTTCAATCACTCCATCGCTCAGGCGACCGTAGAGACCTTGCGCGCCAATGGGCATGCCGTTCGGTTTCATGATCTCCATCAGGAAGGCTTCGATCCTCTGCTCCCGTCGATAGAATTTGCCACGAGCGCGACCTTGCCGCCAACCATCGCGAACCATTGCCGGGAGATCGCCGAAGCCGACGGCATCGTGATTGTGCACCCCAACTGGTGGGGACAACCGCCGGCCATTCTCACGGGCTGGACCGACCGCGTGATCCGCCCAGGAGTCGCCTACAAATTTCTTGAGAGCGACCAGGGTGAAGGCGTTCCCCTCGGGCTGTTGAAGGCGAAGGCCGCCTTGATCTTCAATACGTCAAACACACCGAAGGAACGCGAGGACGCCGTTTTCGGCGATCCGCTGGAACTGATTTGGAAGAAATGTGTTTTCGATCTTTGCGGAGTTAGGGCGGTTGACCGCATCGTGTTCCGCGTCGTCATCACCAGCACTCCTGACTTGCGCAAAGAATGGCTTCAGCAAGTTTGTGCTGCCGTCGCCAGGTGCTTCCCGGCGGTATCCAGCCACGAGTGACCCAGTACATTTATCCTCATGTTCACTTCCTCCAACAACACTGACTACACCCAAGTTCTGCCGGGCATCCAGCTGAAGACGCTAACCTACGGCAAGAAAATGTTGTTCTCCGAGTTTCGCCTGGAGAAAGGCCAAGTCCTGCCGAAACACAGTCATCCGCACGAGCAGACCGGCTATCTCGTGAGTGGCCGCCTCTGCCTTACCATCGGAGCCGAGACCTTTGCGGTGAAGCCGGGTGACTGTTGGTGCATCGAAGGCGGCGTGGAACACGGGGCAACCATTCTCGAAGACTCCGTTGCGATCGAAGTTTTCTCTCCCGTGCGCCAAGACTATTTGCCGATGTATAAAGACAAACGCTAGCATCCCGAACCAGCCAACAATCACCTACCCGCCATGGAAATCCCACCTATCCCGCCGGCCCCCGCCGCATCCGGAAATGATAAGATCTGGAGCATGCTTTGCCATATCTCCACGTTTCTCGGTGTCGGCTTTGTACTGCCCCTGATCGTCTACCTGGCGATGAAGGAAGATTCCCACTACGTGCGTTCAAACGCCCGCGAAGCCTTGAATTTCCATATTTCCCTGCTGATTTATGGGATCTGCTGCATACCGCTCATCTTTGTCGTCGTCGGAATTCCCCTTCTCGTCCTTCTGGGAATCGGTTCGTTGGTACTCTCCATCGTCGGCGCCATTCGCGCCTCCAACGGCGAAACCTACCACTATCCGCTGACGCTTCGTTTGGTGAAATAACGGAGCCGGCCAACTCCGCCTGCGCTTCACTCGACCGGGCGCATTTGGATCGAGTCGATCGTTTTCTCGCCAGCCAGAACGTTGGTGACCACAACCATCCAGTCTCCCTGTTTCACCCAACCGCGGCGCAGGAGATAAGCGAAGGCATCGAGGATGGTTTGCTCGGGCTGGGTGGTAAATTGCATCAGGAAAGGCTCGACGCCCCAGACAAGGAGCAGATGACGGAAAACCTGCGGTTCATCGGTAAACGCGTAGATCGGACAACGTCCCGCCCTCAAGGCCGAGAGCGTCTGCGGCAAAATCCCGTTGCGGGTAAAGACAACAATGCCGGCGTCACCCAGCTCTTGCGCAAGCGCGATGGCCGAGCGAAGCAGACGGTCTTTGTGGGTTTTGAGCGGTAGAGAGGTATTGTAGCCCTTCGTGGCGGAGTTCTCAATCCGGCCGGCGACCCGCTTCATCAACTGAACACATTCAAGCGGATAACGGCCTGTCGTTGTTTCCCCCGAAAGCATGACCGCATCAGCGGTCGACCAGACCGCACCCGCGATGTCACTCACTTCGGCGCGCGTCGGCACGGGCGAAGTGATCATCGATTCGAGCAGGTGCGTGGCGACAATCACCGGTTTACGCAGGCGGATACACGCGTCGATCACCCGTTTCTGGATCAAGGGCAGATCTTCCATCGGAACTTCTATGCCGAGATCACCCCGCGCCACCATGACAGCATCGGTTGCAAAAATAATCTCGTCGAGGTTGGCGATAGCCGACTGATCCTCAATCTTCGCGATGATGCGAGCGGGGCTTTTCAATTCGGAAAGCAGGCGCCGGAGGATGTCGATGTCGTCCACCTCGCGCACAAAGGACAAGGCAAAGAAATCCACCTGCTCCTCAACGCCCACCGCGATGTCCGCCCGGTCTTTGGCCGTGAGCGCGGGCAGGCGGACCTTCACACCGGGTAGATTAATATGACGGCGGTTTCCGAGCTTCGCCGGCACGATAACTCGGCAACGCACGCGGGCAGGAGCCGCGCTCATGACTTCCAGATGGATCAGGCCGCTATCGACCAAGACCGTAGATCCAACGGGTACGTCGCGACCGAAACCGGGATAGTTTACCGAAACGGCCAGCACGTTATCTTCGGCCGCGCCTCCTTGCGGGAGGAGATCGATGAGTTGCCCCGCGACAAGCTCGACCGGCGCGGGCAGATCGCCCGTGCGAATCTCCGGGCCCTTCACATCCATGAGGAGCGCGATGTGTCGGCCAGTGCGTTGGCAGACCGCGCGAACGCGGCGGATCATCGTGCGCGTCCAAGCGTGGTCGGCATGGGCCATGTTCAGGCGGCAGACGTCGACCCCGGCAAGAATGAGTTGCTCGAGCATGCTCTCTTCCGCTGACGCCGGGCCCAGAGTGAAAATGATTTTGGTGAGGCGGTAAGCCTCCTTGGGCAACGAGGTGGCGAGAGGAGGGTTCACACCTGTTTTAGAGCAGAATGGGTGCCGACTCAGTTGTCCTCGCCATGGAAAGTAATCCTGCTAACAGCTTCACGCATGGCCATGCGTGACGATTATCTCCTGCGGTTTATCGCTTTGCTGCGGCAGGCGTTGGCAGAGATTTTCAAGTTCCGCGAAGGCGGACGTTACGAGGCGGCGTTGCACGCGGCGTTCGCGGCACAGGAAAGACTATTTAGCCGGACGACGGCCGAGCTCTCCAAGCTGAGCCTCGACGAATTGCTCCGCCTACTGAGGCTCGACGAAAGCACGACAGCTGCGCGCGAAAAAGTTTTGGGCTACGCATCGCTGCTCAAGGAAACTGGACTCACCTACGAAGCGATGGGACGAGAGCCGCTGGCGACAGGTTGTTTCCAACTCGCGCTTCAAGTCATGCTTTCGGTCGCAGCGGAAGACGGTGCCTGTTCCGAGGAACTGCGCGAAAAAATGAGCGAGCTCCTCAGCAAGATTCCGCCCAAGGAACTGCACGAGCCGGTGAAAGAAATGCTGCGAACGCTTACCTGAAAGCCAGCGCTTTCGAAGCTTTCACCTGCGCAGGTTTCTTTGTCGGTGGCGGGGCGACATTGTCATCGTCGGGCTGGCTGCTATGAAGGGCACTTCCCGTCATTCCCGCAAGCGAACGAAGCCGGCCAACAATCGAATCCTGGGCGATGGCTTGAGCGTTGAGCTCCTCGGCGGCGGAGGCGCATTCTTCGGCACTGGCTGCCGTACTCTGCGTGACCTTTTCCATCTGGTTTACGGCGGTTACGACCTGATCGACACCCTGGCTCTGCTCTTTTGAGGCAGCAGCGATCTCCGAAATCAATTCATCCACTCGACGGGCACGCGTAACGATTTCATCAAGGGTTTTGGCCACTTCTGCACTGATGGAGACGCCGTGCTCGCTCTTCTGAATGGAGTCTTGGATCTTTTCCGAGGTTTCGCGCGCGGCTTGCGTGCTGCGTTGCGCGAGCGAGCGAACCTCTTCGGCCACGACGGCAAACCCGGCTCCCGCTTCACCAGCGCGAGCGGCTTCGACAGCGGCGTTTAGGGCAAGTAAATTGGTTTGGAAAGCAATGTCGTCGATCGTGCGGATGATCTTCGCGGTGTTTACGCTCGAGGCCTTGATGGCATCCATGGCGGAGGTCATGGACTTCATACCGGTAGAGCCTGTTTCGGCTGCGGAGCGCGTCTGATTGGCAATTTCGCGAGCGTTGCCAGCGCTCTCGGCATTACGCTTGGTCATGCTGGAAATCTCTTCGAGGGTGGCACTGGTCTCCTCAATGGACGCGGCGAGTTCGCTGGAACTTTGCGCGAGCGACTGGCTGGCGCGGGAGATCTCACCCGAAGCCGAGCTAACCTGCGCGGCCCCGTCGGCAAGTTCATTCGCCACCCCGCCAAGCACGCCGTGGGTGCGGCGTGTGATCAGGAAACCGGTCGCAATCCCAACCACCATCGCAACGGCCACTCCGATGATCACGGTGGCTCGCGTCTGCGCGACAGCCTGTTTGATTTCGCTGGATGCACGAGTTCCTTTTGCTCGAGAGGCATCAACCATGCCGCGTAGAGTGGAAGTGTACTCCTTGTAGATCGGGTAGAGTTCGGTGTTGAGCGTTTGATCGGCCTGCAAGGCGAGTGCGACCTGCTTTGAACGTGAAAGTTCGAGAACCTTGGTGCGCATATCGCGATAGGCATTGCGCCGAGTGGTGAGTTGCTCGTAGGCGGTCTTCTCCTCGGGCCCGTCGAGCAAGGCTTCATATTCCTTGTAGATGGCCGAAAGCTTACTGGATTTTTCGGCAAGTTCCTTGTCGATGGTCGCCTTGGTCGCGGCATCCGTGGCCATGACATGCTGCGTGGTGTTGATGAAATTCTCCTTCACCTGGGACTCGGCTTGGCCGAGCAACACCAGGGCGGGCATAGCCTGCAGTTCCATTTCGCTTGCCGACGCATTTATGCTCACGACGCGTTCGTAGCAAATGACTCCAACCACGGCTAGAATCGTAATTAATGCAGTAAAACCGGCGCCAATGCGGCGGCCGATCGTCCAGTTAAACGAAGTGTTCATAGTTCGCCAATAAAAGCATCTTATCGACACGAAAACGGGCTCACGTGAGTACATAACTCGTTAAAAGAACGAACTCGTTCGCCCAACTTTATCTTGTTCAACAGCACCGCGGGTTCAGGCTACGACGTTTTACCCCGATGAACCCCAGAGACCTGGCGGCGAGAAACCGTAAGTTTTACGATACCCTCTGGGCCGAGACGTACCTGACCCGACCCGAGCGCTTCAACACGTGGCGGCTGATTTCCGCACTCCTCCCCACATCAGAGAACCGGCTGGAAGTTGGACCGGGACTGCGCCCACGACTGCCGATCGTCGGCACGCATTTTGTCGACGCCAGCCCACCGGCAATAACTCGATTAAGCGCTCGTGGCGGTCTTGCCCGGCTTGGTGAAATCACCGCGCTCCCCTACGCTGACAGCGCCTTCGATCTCGTGGCAGCTATCGATGTGATCGAACACGTGGCGGATGACTAGCTGGTCCTAGCCGAACTAACCCGTGTGCTCAAAGGAAATGGCCGGCTGGTTTTCTCCGTGCCGTTGCATCCCGCGCATTGGACCGTGTTCGACGACTACGTCGGTCACGCACGACGCTACGAACCAGCGGCGTTGCAACAGCTGATTGCCGATAACAATCTGGTTGTTGAGCAGAGCGCCGTGTTCGGAATGCAGCCCAACAATCCGCGCATGCTCAAATACGCGGTCAAAGTGCTCACCGAACACCGGATAGCGGCCACGCGTTGGTACAACTGGATATTTCTGCCACTTGGACTGCTGTTTCAGAAGCGGTTGAAATTCACCGACGGGCTGATCGACCTCACCAACGTCTACGAAATCTTGGTGGTCTGTCGCCGACGGAAACGCTCGTAGCCCGGCCCGAAAGCCGCACGCACTTAAAACAGATTCCCCTGCTGCAGCCCCGCGCGTTTCTGCGCATCGGCGGTGCTCAGCTGCAAGAGCCACGGAATCGTGGCCTCGGAAAATTCCGAACTTCTCAACAAGGCCAATAACAGCAAAGCACCCGCCAGCGCATCATAAAGCGCCGCGTGATAGAAGCGCCGTGAAGACGGACAATGCACGAGCGCCAACGCATCCAGTTCGGCCTGCAAGCCGCCTGCGACGACCAACGACTCCAGCTGGTTGGATTCGGTTTTCGAATACAGCTCGGCGTAGACCCGGCCCGAATCAATCCAAGGCCCCCAATCCGTTGCCTGACCACCCGGCCGGGCAAAATCCGGCGACGTGCGCGGATACGGCCAGACGGATTTGAGCAACGCGTTTTC
>Ga0302322_100004745_pt1 | contig 11856 bp, 6 predicted proteins | sample Fen_T0_2_FD_203757 | JGI IMG/M metagenome (GOLD analysis project Ga0302322, IMG submission 203757) | Peat permafrost microbial communities from Stordalen Mire near Abisko, Sweden - Fen_T0_2 | ecosystem: Environmental > Terrestrial > Soil > Wetlands > Permafrost | place: Sweden: Abisko... | reverse complement strand
GATCAGCGTCAGCGACATCACCAGGGAGGAGTTGTGTTTGGACATGCCCTTTTTCCTTGTGGTTTTGAAGCGTGCGAAGCGGTGCCTGGCGGTTCAGCGCCAGCCCGCGTCGATCCAGTAGTCGTGCCCGCTGCACAGCCGGGCGTCGTCCGATGCGAGGAACAGCACCAGCGCCGCGACGTCGGCCGGCTGCAGCCGGCCCTTGAGGCATTGCTGGGCGACGATCTGTGCTTCGCCCTCGGGCGTGTACCAGCGCTGCTGGCGCGGCGTCTGCACGTTGCCGGGCAGGACGCAGTTGACGCGGATGCCCTGGCCGCCCAGCTCGCGGGCCAGCGCGCGCGTCATGCCTTCGATGCCGGCCTTGGCGGTCTCGTAGACGACGAGATCCGCCAGCCCGAGGTGCCAGGAGATCGAGCCGAGGTTGATGACCGAGCCGCCGCCGCGGGCCGCCATGCCGGGGGTCGCGGCCTGCGTGCAGAACAGCAGGTGCCGCAGGTTGACCGCGATGCGCTCGTCCCAGTACGCCGGCGTGACCTGCGCCAGCGTGTGGCGGTCGTCGTTGGCGGCGTTGTTGACCAGGATGTCGATCGGGCCGATGGCCGCCATCGTGGCCTGCAGCTGCGCGACGTCGCACAGGTCGCAGCGATGGTAGCGGGGCGGGCACGGCGCAGCGGCCAGCGCGCCCTCGAGGGCGCGCGCGGCATCGTCCGCCACGTCGAGGAAGTGCACCTCGGCGGACTGCGCGGCGAAGGCGCGTACGATGCCCTCGCCGATGCCTGAGCCGCCGCCCGTGATGACGACGCGCTTGCCCGCGAGGCTCGGGTAGCGGGCCGACAGCGGGTTGTTCACGACCATGAGTAGGCCGTCTTCACCTGGGTGAAGAACTCGACCGCCGCAAAGCCCTGTTCGCGCGAACCGTAGCTCGAGCGGCGCGTGCCGCCGAAGGGCACGTGGTAGTCCACCCCGGCGGTCGGCAGGTTGATCATCACCATGCCGGCGCGCACGTTGCGCTGGAAGTGGCGCGCGTGCTTGAGCGAGGTCGTGACGATGCCCGCAGACAGGCCGAACTCGCCGGAGTTCGCCACGGCCAGCGCCTGCTCGTAATCGGCGACCACGGTGGTCGCGGCAACGGGGCCGAACACCTCCTCGCAGTTGATGCGCATCGTCGGCGCGGTGTCGGCCAGGAGCGTGGGCTGCACGTACCAGCCGCGCTGCGCCAGCTTGATGCGCTGCCCGCCGGCGACCACGCGGCCGCCCTCCTTGAGGGCGATCTCGACGTAGTCGTAGCTCTGTTCCATCTGCGCCTCGCTCACCGCGGGCCCCATCTGGGTGGCCGGGTCGAGGGCGTCGCCCACGCGCAGCGCGGCCACCTTGGCGGCCAGCGCCGACACGAAGCGTTCATGTATGCCCTTCTGGACGATCAGGCGCGACGAGGCCGTGCAGCGCTGGCCAGTGGCGAAGAACGAGCCGTCGAGCGCCACGTTGACCGCGCGCTCCAGGTCGGCGTCGTCGAGCACGACCAGCGGGTTCTTGCCGCCCATCTCCAGCTGCACGCGCGCCTGGCGCGCCACTGCGGCGGCGGCCACCTTGGCGCCGACCGACTGCGAGCCCGTGAACGAGATGCCATCGACGTCGGGGTGCTTGACCAGCGCATCGCCCATCGCGCCGCCGCCGAAGATCATGTTGAACACGCCGGCTGGTGCGCCGCTCTCGTGGATGATCTCGGCGAGCGCCGAGGCGATGGTGGGCGTGGGCGAGGCCGGCTTGATGACGACGGTGTTGCCGAAGGCGAGGGCGGGCGCCGACTTCCAGGCCGGGATGGCGATCGGGAAATTCCAGGGCGCCACCAGCGCGAACACGCCCAGCGGCTGGCGATAGGTCTGGATCTCGACGCCGGGCCGCACGGAGTCGAGGTTCTGGCCGTGGGCGCGCAGCGCCTCGCCCGCGAAGTAGCGGAAGATGCGCCCGGCGCGCACGACCTCGCCGATGCCTTCGGGCAGGGTCTTGCCCTCCTCGCGCGACAGCAGGCGGCCGAGTTCCTCGCGCCGCGCGAGGATCGTGTTGGCGACCTTGTCGAGCACGTCGGCACGCACTTCCGGCGTAGCCTGCGACCAGCCCGGGAACGCGCCGCGCGCCGCCTTGACGGCCGCTTCGACCTCGGCCGTGCCGCCCGCTGGGACCTGCGCGACGATGTCATCGAGGTTGGACGGATTGCGGATCTCGTTCGCGGCGGGCGCGATGATGCGCTGGCCGCCGATGTAATGGGCGAGCACGGGTGCGGTCACGTCAGTCCCCTTCGGGTCAGGTTGTCGAACAGGGCCATCAGGCCGAATTTCCAGGGCGGCGCGGCATCGCAATGGCGCACCTCGTTCTCGAGCGTGCCCAGCCGGCCGCTCGAAACGCGCACGCGATCGCCGACCCGGTGCGTGAAGCCCTGGCCGGGTGCGTCGCGATCCTGCACCGGTGCGAACATGGTACCCATGAACAACGCGAAACCGTCCGGATACTGGTGGTGGCGGCCGCATGCCTGCGAGGCGAGCTCGAGCGGATCCCGGCTGATCAGCCGCATGCTGCTCTCGCCCTGCAGCCGGAAACCTTCGGGCCCGTCGATGGCGAGGTGCACGGTGGCCGCGCGCACGTCGTCGATGCCGTAGTGCTCGTCGAACAACCGCACGAACGGGCCGATCGCGCACGACGCGTTGTTGTCCTTGGCCTTGCCCAGGAGCAGCGCCGAGCGGCCCTCGATGTCGCGCAGGTTGACGTCGTTGCCCAGCGCCGCGCCGCGCGGCTGGCCCGCGGGGTCGCAGACCAGCACGACCTCGGGCTCCGGGTTGTTCCACTGGCTGTCGCTGCGGATGCCGACGAAGTCGCCCCAGCCAACGGATGAGAGCGAGGGCGCCTTGGTGAACAGTTCGGCATCCGGGCCGATCGCCACCTCGAGGTATTGCGACCACAACCCGTCGGCGACCAGCGCGGCCTTGAGTTCGGCGGCCTGCGCCGAGCCCGGCTTGACGCTCGCGATGTCGCGGCCGATGCGCGCGGCCAGCTGCGCCCGGATGCTGTCGGCCGCCGCGGCGTCGCCGCGCGCCCGCTCCTCGATCACGCGCTCTAGCGTGGACACCGCGAACGTTACGCCCGCGGCCTTCACGCATTGCAGGTCGACCGGCGCCAGCATCCGCGGCTGCCTGCCGCTACCGGCAGACGACCAGACGGCCTGTGGTTCGAACGCGTCCGCCGGCCCGATGTCGGCGCCCGCGGGCATGGCGCGCGCCACGGGAAAGCGCGCCAGCAGGTGCGCGCTGGTGGGCGCCACGCGCGACATGTCCTCGAGCCGGCCGCCACGCACGAGCACGGGCAGCGGGCCGTCGCCCAGGTCGACGCGGCCGAGCAGGCATGCCTGCCCGAGGTCTTCGGGCCAGAAGGTGCTGGATGGCATTGTCTATGCTCCTTTGGGTGCGTGCCGCACTGCGCTGTCGTGCCGGGCGCTGCGCATCATGGCCCATCCGCCGCCGGCGCCGGGCCCGAGGACTCGCGCAGGATCAGGGTATAGGGCAGCAGCACGTCGCCCGGCTGGCCGCCGCCCCTGCGGGCGCGCCGGACTTCGGCCATCAGCAGTGCCACCGCGGCCCGGGCCATTGCCGCCACGGGCTGGTGGATGGTGGTGAGTGCCGGCCACACGGTTGCGGCCATGGGCGAGTCGTCGAAGCCGACGATGGAGAGATCCTCCGGCACGTTGTAGCCCAAGCGGTGGGCCAGCGTGGAAGTGGCCGCCGCCATGTCGTCGTTGGCCGCGAAGATCGCCGTCATCTGCGTGTCGGCGGAGAGCAGGCGTTCGGCCGCCTCGAGCCCGGAGCGATAGGTGTACAGGCCCTGCTCGATGCGCACCGCGCTGCGCGCGATGCCGGCCTGCTCGAGCGCGGCAAGGAAACCGTCCTGGCGCTGCGCGCTCACGGTCTGGTTCGGGTGGCCGCCGATGAAGCCGAAGCGGCGGTGGCCCAGGCCGATGAGATGTTCCGTCATCTCGCGGGCGGCCGCCTCGTTGTCGATGCGGATCGTGGCGATCTGCGCGCTCGGGTGGCCGGTCGCGACGCCAACGGCCGCGACGCCGGTCTCGCGCACTTCGGTGAGCGCTTCCTCGGATTCGCACAGCGGCGGCGGCAGCAGCAGGCCATCGACCCCGGCGCGCAGCAGGCGGGAGAGGGCGGCCTCCGCCGGCTCGTTGTCACCGGCCTTCTCCAGCAGCACCTGGGCGCCGATGCGCGAACTCTCGTCCAGGGCGCCGAGCATGAACTCGCTCATGTAGCTCATGGACGTGGGCGTATAGAAGAGCCCGATCCGGTTCGGCTCCGAGCCCGCGAGGCTCCGGGCAGCGGGGCTGGGCGTGTAGTTGAGTTCGCGGATCGCCACATTCACGAGCTCGCGCGTCTCCGAGCGCACGTTCTCGCCGGCGTTGATGACCCGCGAGACGGTCATCGGGGACACGCCCGCGCGTGCCGCCACGTCGCGGATCGTCGCCCCCTGGATGCTCCGGCGCCTTGGCTTGATCACTGTTCCCCCCCTCGCGCGTAACCGATCCATGGTAGCGGAACCGGTCGGCGGCCCGGCTGGTTGACTTGCACCGCCAGGGCGAATTAGATTGTCGAGCGCGGATGGTAGCGGTATCAATCCAGGCTACGCAACCTGGATCGACAACAAGAAGGAACGGGGGAATGAACGCACGCTGGTGGGCAGGCCCGGTTGTGGCCGCCTTTTGCCTGGTTCCCGCGCTGGCCGAGCCGGCACCGGCCGCGCCGGGGCCACTGCCTGCCCTGGTGCACCGCGATGGCCACTGGATCCTCGACGTCGACGGCGCGCCGTTCGTCATGCTGGGCGCGCAGGCGAACAACTCCAGCAACTATCCGGCCGCGCTCGCGAAGGTCTGGCCCGCGCTCGAGCGCCTGCAGGCCAACACGCTGGAAATTCCCGTTGCCTGGGAACAGGTTGAGGCGCGCGAAGGGGCCTTCGATTTCTCCTGGGTCGACACCCTGCTGGCCGGCGCGCGCGCGCACCACGTGCGACTCGTGCTGCTGTGGTTCGGCACGTGGAAGAACAACGGCCCCAACTACGCGCCCGCCTGGGTGAAGCTCGACAATGCACGCTTCCCGCGCGTGCTGGATGCGCAGGGCGGCGTGCGCAATTCGCTGACACCGCTGTCGCCGGCGACGCTGGCCGCCGACAGCCGCGCGTTCGCACGCCTCATGGCGCAGCTCAAGTCGGTCGACGCACGGCACACGGTGATCATGGTGCAGGTCGAGAACGAGACCGGCACCTATGGCGCCGTGCGCGACCATTCGCCGCTGGCCGAGCAGCTGATCGCGGGCGCGGTGCCCGACGTGCTCGCGCGCGCGCTGCATCGTCCGCCGGGCACCTGGCACGAGTTGTTCGGCAAGGATGCCGACGAGTTCTTCCACGCCTGGCACGTGGCGCGGTTCACGGGCGAGGTGGCCGCGGCGGGCAAGGCGCAATACGCGCTGCCGCTGTACGCGAACGCGGCATTGCGCGACCCGGTCAAGGACCAGGATCCGGCCACCTATTCCAGCGGCGGCCCGACCTGGAACGTGCTCGACATCTGGAAGGCAGCCGCGCCCGCGATCGACGTGATCGGGCCGGACATCTACGAACCGGGCTACGATACGTACATGGCGCACCTGCAGCACTACGTGCGCGACGACAATGCGCTGTTCGTGCCCGAAACCGGCAACGCGCCGGCCTATGCGCGCTACTTCTTCGCCGTGATGGGCCGGCACGCGATTGGTTTCTCGCCCTTCGGGCTTGACTACACGGGCTACGCGAACTACCCGCTCGGTGCGGCGCGCGTCGACGAAGCGCTGGTCGACCAGTTCGCAGCCAACTACAGGCTGCTCGGGCCGATGATGCGCGAATGGGCGCGGTTGTCGGCCAGTGGCGAGACCTGGGGCTTTTCGGAACCGGACGACCGGCACGCGCAGCCGGTCGATCTCGGCCGCTGGCGCGCCACCGTGCGATACGGCAAGTGGTCGTTCGGCGGCAGCGACTGGCCGCAGCTCAAGGACCGGCCGCCCGGCCCGGACGGCCCGGACGGCGGCGTGCTGATCGCGCGGCTCGGGCCCGACGAGTTCCTGCTGCTCGGGCGCAATGCGCGCGTCGAGTTCGCGCTGCCCGAAGGCAGCCCGGCACACGGCGTACTCTTCGAGCGCGTCGAGGAGGGGCACTACGCGCAGGGCCGCTGGGTCGCGGAGCGCGTCTGGAACGGCGACCAGACCGACTGGGGACTCAACTTCACGGGCGGGCTGCAGGTGCTGCGCGTCCGGCTCGCAACTTACTGACCGCTGCCGGCGGGGGGATCATCGATGAAAGTGACACTTGCTGCAGCGCTGGTGATGGCGCCCCTGCTGGTCGGTGCGGGCGCACCACAGGGCATGGGCCGGTTCGAGCGGACGCCCACGGGCGTGCTCGTCACGCCCGCCAGCGGCCCCGCCGGGCGCGTGCGCGTCGATGTCATCGACGAGCGCATCCTGCACGTCACGGCGGTGCCCGGCGACACGCTCGACGTGCCCGCCAGCCTGATGGTGACCGCGCACGCCGACCCTGGCGTGGCCTTCAGCGTCGCGCAGCAGGGTGGCAAGCTGCTGTTGAAGACCGCGGCGACGGCGGCCGAGGTGGATCTCGCGACCGGGCTGGTCGCGATCCGCGATGCGCAGGGTCGCGTCGTGCTCGCCGAGCGCGACCGCGCGGCCTTCCAGCCGGTCGACGTGCAGGGCAGGCACTACGTGGCCGTGCGCCAGCTGTTCAATCCGGGCACCGACGAGGCCTTCTACGGCCTCGGCCAGCACCAGAACGCGCAGGTCGACCTCAATGGCCAGGACGTCGTGCTCGCCCAGCACAACATGGACGTGGCCGTGCCCTTCGTGGTCTCGAGCCGCAACTACGGCGTGCTCTGGGACAACAACTCGATCACGCGCTTCGGCAACCCGGTGCCGTATGCGCTCGCATCGCGCGACCTGGAACTGCGCGACGCCGACGGCAAGCCGGGCGGCCTCACCGCCAGCTATTTCGTCGACGGGCAGCTGAAGGCGCGGCGCGTCGAGCCCGACATCAACTACCAGTACTTCAGGGACCTGGCCCGCCGCCCGGCTGGCCTGCAGGGCGAGCGCGTCTCGACCACGAGCGCGCAGCGCGTGGACATCGCCGGCGAGACCGTCCGCTGGGAAGGCAGCATGGTGGCGCGCAAGGGCGGCCTGCACACCTTCCAGGTGTATGCGAGCAGCTATTTCAAGCTCACCGTCAACGGCAAGGTGCTGCTCGATCGCTGGCGCCAGAACTGGAACCCCTGGTACCACAACGTGCAGCTGCCGATGGAAGCGGGCAAGCCCGTCAAGGTGCGCGTCGACTGGACGCCCAATGACGGCTTCATCGCGCTTCTCCATGACGATCCGCTGCCGCCTGCGGAGCGCCATTCACTGGCCTTCGCCTCGGAGCTGGGGCAGGGCGTCGACTACTACTATGTCGGCGGCGCCAGCATCGACGAGGTGATCGGTGGCTACCGGCGGCTGACGGGCAAGGCCGTGCTGCTGCCGCGCTGGGCCTACGGCTTCTGGCAGAGCCGCCAGCGCTACAAGAGCCAGCAGGAAATCCTCGACGTTGCGAGCGAGTATCGCCGCCGGCAGCTGCCGCTCGACAACGTCGTCGAGGACTGGTTCTACTGGCGCGAGGACGACTGGGGCTCGCACCGCTTCGACCCCACGCGCTTCCCCGACCCCAAGGGGATGATCGACACGCTGCACGGCGAGCACGCGCACTTCATGATCTCGGTGTGGCCCAAGTTCTACACCACCACCGATACGTACAAGGAGCTGGACGCGCTCGGCCACATCTACCGGCGCAATGTCGAGCTGGGCGTGCGCGACTGGGTCGGCGAGCACGGCTACCTCAATTCGGACTACGACCCGTATTCGCCCGAGGCGCGCGAGTTGTACTGGCGGCGCATCCACGAGCGCCTCGGCGTGCTCGGCGTCGATGCGTGGTGGCTCGATGCCACCGAACCCGACATCCACTCGAACGTCGACGTCGAGGAGACCAAGTTGCGCAACGGCCCGACTGCCATGGGGCCCGGCGCGGCGTTCTTCAACTCGTATCCGCTCATGCAGACGAAGGCAGTGTACGAGGGCGCGCGCCGCGACGACCCGGACAGGCGCGTGATGATCCTCACGCGCTCGGGCTTCGGCGGCCTGCAGCGGCATGCCGCGGCCGTGTGGAGCGGCGACACCGCCTCGCGCTGGACCGACCTCGGCAACCAGGTGGCGGCGGGCGTCGGCTTCTCCATGTCGGGCATCCCCAACTGGAGCTTCGACATCGGCGGCTTCACGATGGAGTCGCGCTACCAGAAGCCGGACGCCGCCGCCCTCGAGGAGTGGCGCGAGCTGAACCTGCGCTGGTTCCAGTTCGGCGCGTTCGTGCCGCTGATGCGCTCGCACGGCGAAATCATCCGTCGCGAGATTTTCGAGACGGCGCCCAAGGGATCGCAGATCTACAACATCCTGGCGTGGTACGACCGGCTGCGCTACCGGCTGATGCCCTACACCTACGCGCTGGCGGCCGACACCTGGCACCGTGACGGCAGCATCCTGCGCGGCTTGCCGATGGATTTTCCCGGCGACCCGAAGGTGCGCGACCTGGACGACGAGTACCTGTACGGGCCGGCCTTCCTGGTCGCGCCGGTGCACGAGTACCACGCGCGCACGCGCAGCGTGTACCTGCCCGCGGGCACGTCGTGGACGGACTTCCACACGGGCCGCAGCTACTCGGGCGGGCAACGCATCCAGGCGCCTGCGCCGCTGGCGCGCATGCCGCTGTTCGTGCGCGCGGGCGCCATCGTGCCGGTGGGGCCTGCGATCCAGTACACGGGCGAGAAGCCCGAGGGCCCGATCACGCTGCAGGTGTACACCGGCGCCAACGGCCACTTCGAACTGTATGACGACGATGGCGTGAGCTACGGATACGAGCGTGGGCAGTCCAGCCGCATCCCGGTCGACTACGACGATGCGACCGGCACGCTGCGCATCGGTGCGCGCACCGGCAGCTTCCCGGGAATGCCGGGCCGCTTCACGCTGCGCGTGCGCTTCATCGCACCGGGCAGCGCTGCGCCCGCGGACATGGATGCCGCCGCCGACCGGTCGTTCAGCTACACGGGCGCCGCGATCAGCGTGCGCCGGGGCGAGGCGCACCCGGCGCTCTGGCCGGCGACGCACAGCGTCGGGCTGGTCGATGCAGCGACTGAGAAGCGCGTCGACGCGCTGCTGGCGAAGCTGTCGCTCGAGGAGAAGGTCGGGCAGATGATCCAGGGGGACATCGGCAGCATCCGTCCCGAGGACCTGCGCCGCTACCCGCTGGGCTCGATCCTCGCGGGCGGCAGTTCGCCGCCGCTGGGCGCGGACGACCGTTCGCCGGCACCGGCGTGGATCGCGACCGCGCAGGCGTTCCGCGCCGTCTCGCTCGAGGCGCGGCCCGGGCACGTGCCGATTCCCGTGGTCTTCGGCGTCGATGCCGTGCACGGCAACAGCAACATCGTCGGCGCCATCGTGTTCCCGCACAACGTCGGGCTGGGCGCCATGCACGACCCCGCGCTCATGCGGCATATCGGCGAGGTCACCGCCGAGGAGACCGCCGCCGCCGGCATCGACTGGGCCTTCGGGCCCACGCTGACGGTGCCGCAGGACGTCCGCTGGGGCCGCGCCTACGAGGGCTATTCGGAGGATCCGGCACTGGTGCGTGCATATGCCGGCGAGATGGTGCGCGGCCTGCAGGGCGACGTGGCGGCCGGCCACCTGCTGCAGAAGGGACGCGTGGCGGCATCCGCCAAGCATTTCCTCGGCGATGGCGGCACGCGCGACGGCATCGACCAGGGCGACGCCGACATCGACGAGAGCAGCCTCATCGACACGCACGTGCAGGGCTACCTGTCCGCGATCCCCGCCGGCACGCTCTCGGTGATGGCCTCGTTCTCGAGCTGGCAGGGCCGCAAGATGCATGGCAACGAAAGCCTGCTGACCGGCGTGCTCAAGGGGCGCATGGGGTTCGAGGGCGTGGTGGTCGGCGACTGGAATGGCCACTCGCAGGTGCCCGGCTGCACGGCCGGGGACTGCGCCGCCACGTTCAACGCGGGGCTCGACCTGCTGATGGCGCCCGACCACTGGCGCGAAGCCTACGACGCCACGCTCGCCGAGGCGCGCGCGGGCGTGATCCCGCTTGCACGCATCGACGACGCCGTGCGCCGCATCCTGCGCATGAAGGCCAAGCTCGGCCTGCTCGAGCCCGAACGCCCCTGGGAAGGCAGGCTGGAGGCGATCGGCTCGCCGGCACACCGCGCGGTCGCGCGCCAGGCCGTGCGCGAATCGCTGGTGCTGCTCAAGAACGAGGCTGGCCTGCTGCCGCTGCGCGCCGGCGCGCACGTGCTGGTCGCCGGCGCGGCCGCCGACGACATCGGCCGCCAGTGCGGCGGGTGGACCCTCTCGTGGCAGGGCACCGGCAACCACAACAACGACTTCCCCAACGGCCAGTCGATCCTGGGCGGCCTGCGCGAGGCCCTGCAGGCAGGCGGCGGCGGCGTGCAATACGACGCGGAGGGCAACTACTCGCAGCGTCCCGATGTCGCGATCGTCGTCTACGGCGAAACGCCCTATGCGGAAATGCAGGGCGACGTGCGGCACCTGGAATTCCAGCCGGGCGAGCATGCCGACCTCGCGGTGCTCAGGCGGCTGAAGTCCGCGGGCATTCCGGTCGTGAGCGTGTTCCTCTCGGGGCGGCCGATGTGGGTGAACGCCGAACTGAACGCAAGCGATGCGTTCGTCGCCGCCTGGTTCCCGGGCTCGGAGGGCGGCGGCGTGGCCGACGTGCTGGTCGGCACGGCGGACGGCAAGCCGCGCAATGCATTCAGCGGCACGCTGTCGTTCTCCTGGCCGCGCGCGGCCGGCCAGGCACCGTTGCACGCGGGCGTCGCCGGATACGACCCGCTGTTCCGCACGGGGTATGGGATGCGCTACGGCCAGGCGACGAGCCTGGCGCTGCTGCCCGAGGCCAGTGACGTGGGTGGCGCCGTCTTCAACGTCGATCGCTACTTCCAGCGCGGGCGCGCGCAGGCGCCGTGGGCTTTCCAGCTCGCGCCGGAAGGCGCCATCGCCGCGCACGCCGTCGATGCCGGTGGCGTTCAGGAGGCCGGCCGCAGCTTCGAGTGGCTCGGCACACGGCCCGCGACGCTGGCGATCCGTGGCGCTGCCGTCGACCTGACGCGCCAGACCAATGCCGAGCTGGTGCTGCGTCTCGAGTATCGCGTCGATGCGCGTCCCACGGCGCCGGTGCAGCTGGCGATGGCCTGTACGCCCGCCTGCGAGGGCAGTGCGCTCGATCTCGGTCCGGTGCTGATGTCCGCGCCCGTAGGCGAATGGCGGGAGCTGAAGGTCAAGCTGGGTTGCCTGCGCGACGCGGGCGTCGACATGTCGGGAGTCTCGGCTCCGCTGGTGCTGACGACCACGGGCCCGTTCGCGCTGACGCTGCTGTCGGCGACCCTGAGTTCCGACCCGGCGGGCGCGACCTGCCCGGCGCGCGCAGTGACGCGATGAGCGCCGGCCGGCTGCGTGCGGCGCGCCCGCGCGCGGCGGGCAGCGCGCTGTGCACCGTGCTGCTGCTGGCCGCGGCGGCCGCCAGCGCCGTGGCCGTTGGCCCGGTTGCGGGCAACACCGTGCTCGGGCTGCACCCCGTGCTGCAGGACCACGCGGTCCTGCAGCGCGATGCGCCGCTGGCGGTCTGGGGCAGCGACGCGCCCGGCGCCGAGGTCAACGTCTC
>Ga0302322_100004744_pt1 | contig 11858 bp, 9 predicted proteins | sample Fen_T0_2_FD_203757 | JGI IMG/M metagenome (GOLD analysis project Ga0302322, IMG submission 203757) | Peat permafrost microbial communities from Stordalen Mire near Abisko, Sweden - Fen_T0_2 | ecosystem: Environmental > Terrestrial > Soil > Wetlands > Permafrost | place: Sweden: Abisko... | reverse complement strand
CGGCACGGTGCAGATCAGCCAGGCCCGGGCGATCGAGATTGCGATGAAGTCGCTGGCCCTCAAGGGCCGCGGCGCGCCGCCGCGCGCCGAACTGGTGGTGTTCCCGACCAAGTACCTGGGCGACGTCAAGACGGTCTGGAACCCGGGCAAGTTCGCCTACACGATCGACCGCAGGAACAGCGTCATGACCACCGCGCCTGGTGATGCCTTCGTGTGGGCGTACGAGGTGCATGCCTTCGCGCGCAACCGCATCGACGGAGTGCGCGACATGAAGTACGTGGTCGACGCCCGCACCGGTGCGATCCTGCATGTCGAGAACGGCCTGCGCAACCTGGCGCCGCCGAACCCGCCGACCCAGCGCGCGACTGACGCCGCCGCCATGGGCACTGGCTACAGCCAGTACAGCGGCACCGTCACGCTGGACACCACACGTCACGCCGACGGCACGTTCGCGCTGATCGACCGCACGCGCGGATCGAAGTACAACCCGTACCTGCACGACGGCTACTTCGACATCGACTACAAGCAGATCCTCGATGCCGACGGCAACCCCATCTCGGCGATCGGGTTGCAGACACTGACCGAAACGCACGAAGGTTCCGGATGGGACTGGAAGGCCGATAACTGGTGGTTCGACAAGAACCCCACCAACGCCTGGGGTGACGGCCAGCAGTTTGTCATGTTCCCGTACGGTGGCGAGACTGGCGTCAACGGCCAGACGGCTGCGGTCGATGCCCACTACGGCATGGCCAAGACATGGGACTTCTACCGGTTCGTGTTCAAGCGTGACGGCATCGACAACCAGGGCACGTCGGCCATTTCGACGGTGCACGTGGTGAATCCGTTCGGCTACTACTACGACAACGCGTTCTGGAGCGACTATGTCTTCGGCATGTTCTATTCCGATGGCACCAGGACAGCCGGCATCGACCCCTGGACCGGTGAGGTATTGAGACCGAATGCGAAGGGGCTGAACACCCTCACCGCGCTCGACATCGTGGGCCACGAGATGACGCACGGCGTCACGTCGCACACGGCCGGCCTGGAGTACGACGGCGAATCGGGCGGGCTGAACGAGGCCACCTCCGACATCTTCGGCACCATGGTCGAGGCCTATGGCAGCATCAAGCGGGGCGCCAACGTCAATCCGACCGTGATCCCCGCGACCGGCAACGACTGGGACATGGGCGCCCAGGTTTCCGACAAGCCGCTGCGTTCGATGCGCAAGCCCAGCACCGACGGCCTGAGCCCCGACAACTGGTACGCCGGCATCAAGTACCTCGACGTGCACTTCAGCAGCGGGCCGCTGAACCGCTTCTTCTACTTCCTGTCGCAGGGCGTGTCGGCCAGCGTGGTCTCGAAGGACTACAGCGCGTACTTGCCCAAGGGCATGACCGGCATCGGCAACGACCGCGCAGCGCGCATCTGGTACAAGGCGCTGACCGAGTACCTGACGCCGCAATCGAAGTACGCCGATGCGCGCGTCGCCGCTGTCAGCGCAGCCACCGACCTCTACGGTGCCGGATCGGTGGAGGTGGCCTCGGTGGAGAACGCCTTCGCGGCGGTCAACGTGGGCGCGGAGGCCGGCAGGCCGCCAAGGGTGACCATCGACCTGCCGGTGGTTCATGCAGAGGGCACGCCGCTCAATGGCACGGGCGGGGCCGGGTACTTCTCCCGCATCCCCATCGTCGCAATGACGACCACGGTGAAACTCGATGCTGACGTGCAGAACACCGCCGACAAGCGTGTCGAGTGGAAGCTCGGCGGCCTGCCGGGTGACTTCAACAGCCCCGGCTTCCGTCGCTACGGCGGCGTGGTGACGCCCGACGGCGTGTGGTCGCCCGACAACGATTGGGGCATGCACGCAATGACGGTGGTCAGCAAGGCCGACCCGTTGCAGTACGCCGAAGGCGTGGCCTGGGTCGTCAACGGCGACGCCGATGCCGACACCGAGTTCGACGCCATCGACCTGGGCGGCGTGGCCTTGTCGTGGGGCCTGGACGGCTGGGTCAAGTCGAGCCACAGCATCGTGTTCGACGGTTTCACCGACAGCCTCGACGTGACCGCCATCGTCGAAGCCTTCAAGAACGCCTACGGCGGCAAGTGAGCGCACCATGATGAACATCGAAAGAGTCCTGCTTTCCATCGGCCTGGCCGTCCTGCTGGCGGCATGCGGCGGCGGCAGTGGCGAAGACGACGCCACGTCGGCCTCCGGCCTCGCGACCGAAGACGCTGCAGCCCAGGCCCTGGCCAACGCGGGCCCGTCGGCGACGAGCCTGACCTACACCGACCCCACCGGCACCGGCTGGCGCCTGGTGAAGGACGCCTCGTCGACGGCGAGCCGGATCGTGCTCAACCTGGTCGGGCCGGCAGGTGTCACCAGCCGCGGCGTCGGCTTCAATCTGAAGAGGGGCCCCGGCGTGGTGTTCGGCAAGTTCGCCGACGGCGGCTACGCAGCCAACCCCGGTGTGTTCGAACTCAAGGGTTCGAACCCGAACTTCGAACCCTATGCCGGCACCGATGCCGATCCGGTGCTGTTCGTCTCGGCGCCGCTGAAGTCGGGCGACGTGCTGTCGACCGGCATCTTCCAGAAGGACCGTACGCGCTCGCCGAAGGACCTGACGCAGCCCTTGCTGCAGGTGGCGGTGGAACTGCCCGGCGCGAAGGGTTCGAGCGGCATCTCGACGCCGGGGCCCGCCATCAAGGTCGGTCAAGCCCTTGCGCTGACGGTGGTCAAGGCGCGGATGGTGCCCGCCGACATCGGAGCGATGGACTTCATCCTGACCACCGAGGCGATCGCCAAGGCGCGCATGGTCGACATCTCGGTCGAGGTGGGCAGGCTGGTCGCGAAGTAGCACCCGCGGCCGGCACTACGAGCTGAAGTCGATCACCCCGAGCGTTCGCGCGCGGGTGACCGCATGCTTGCGCGACCCCGCCTTGAGCTTGTTGTACATGTTCTTCAGATGCCACTTGACGGTCTCGTCGCTCACTTCGAGCGTCGCCGCGATCTCCTTGTTCGAGAAGTTTCGCGCCAGCAGCTGAAGGATCTCGCGCTCCTTTGGCGTCAGGATCTTGCTAGAGAGTGACGTGCCGGCCGACTCGTCGTCGCCCAGTTCCAGCGGTCCCGAAGGCTTCCACAAGCCCGCAAAGCCGCTCGGCATCGGCTCGCTCTCGCGCCGCAGGCGCAGTACCGCCAGCGGATGGTTCAACTTCAGCGCTGCTTCCTGCTCCTTCACGGCCAACGCCTTGCGCGCGTAATCGTAGGCCCGCGCGAGCTCTCCCGCCGCGGCCCAGGCGTCGGCCAGCGAGACGTAGAGTGACGCCGGCGGCCGCCAGCCGTTGATGAGCAGTCCGTCGCGCAAGGTTGCTTCCGCGTAGTGGATCGTCGCGGTCGGCGCCGTCATGCCGGGCGGCGGGGGCAGCGCGTGCAGGCGATGAATCTCGGCGAGCGCCTCGCTGACGCCGACCGTCAACGTGGCGAAGCCATGGCGCTCGATCAGCGTCTCGGCCTCGTCGAGGCTGGCCAGGGCGTCGTGCGACTGCCCGGCCGCAGCCAGCGCGCGCGCCTGGCCGATCAGGCACAGCGCGAGGTTGTCGGTGGACTGGGCTTCGCGGTACATGCGGATCGCCTCGGCCATCGGCGCCACCGATTCCGCGCCGCGGCCCAGCGCCAGCAGCGTCTGCGCAAGGGCGCTGTTGGCGTTGGCCTTATTGATGCCGGCCGGCGTGACGGCGAGCGAAGCCAGGCCTTCGACCAGCACGGAGCGGCCTTCCTCGAGCCGCCCGAGTTCCTTCAGGAACCAGCCGAGACGCGTCTGGCTCGACCCGATGAGCGCCGGCCAGCCGGTCTTGCGGGCCACCGTGGCGGCGAGGTCGAAGCAGGCGGCCGCGAGGTCGTAGTCGCCCAGGCCCTGCAGCGCCGTGCCGGCATTCATTGTGCAGACGACCGCGTGGCGTACCAGGCCGACACGCTGCGCTTGTTCGCTGGCGTGCAACAGCACGTCGGCGGCCGTGGCCGGCTCGCGGCGCGAGAGCATCAGCCCGCGCGCCGCACTCCAGAGCGCGTCGCAGGCGGGGTCGGTATCGGCTGGGCGCATGCCGGTTGATCCGTCATCGGCATCTGCGGCGGCTGGTGCGGTGAAGGCCCTCTCGTAGCCGGCCCAGGCCTTCGCGCGGGCAAGCCGAACCGGATCGCCCGCGGTCCTGAAGACCACCACGCCACGTTCATAGGCCGCAAGCTCGCGGTCGCGTTGACCGCGTGCCTTGGCCACCACGGCCTCGGCGAGCCACGCGTCGCCTTCAACCAGGGGATCAGCGCACCGTGAGAGGCGCGCGCGCGCATCGGCGAGCCGCTCTTCCGCGGTGTCGAACCGGCAGAACAGGGCCGAGATCTCGCACACGGTGAGCGCGATGCGGGCCTGCAGCGCGTGGACGGTGTCCACCGCCAGTGGTGTGTAGGGCAAGTGAGCCTCGGCCTCTTCGACCAGCGCCAGTGCCCGCCCGCTCTCTCGTTGCCTCAGATGCCAGGCGAGTTCGACCAGCGTCTCGACGCGTGCCGGGCCCTGCGCGGCGTCGAGCGTCGCCTCCAGGTTGGCGAGTTCGCCACTCGACACGTAGAGGTCCATCCCGAAAATTGTAGGGCGCTCGCCCAAGCGGAGCTTGCGGCCTGCCTGCGCCAGGGCGGGTTGTATGCTGGCAACCGTCGTCCGTACCGACGCCGCGCCGCGGCGGTGGGCGCGCGAACAATCCCCCTGGAGACTCCCGGATGAACCCACCGCTGCAAGGCGTGCGCATTGTCGAATTCGAAGGGATCGGGCCCGGCCCGCTGGCCGGGCGCATGCTGGCCGACATGGGGGCGGAGGTGACCGTGGTCGCGCGCGTGCAGGGCAGCGCGGTGAACCGTCGGCTGGCGGGGGCCGCAGACAACCCGCTGCGCGACGGCAAGCGCATCGTGGCACTCGACCTGAAGGCGCCGGCCGAGCTGGCACAGGCGCTCGAACTCGTCGCCCATGCCGATGCGCTGATCGAGGGCAACCGTCCCGGCGTGATGGAGCGCCTGGGGCTCGGCCCCGCCGACTGCGCGGCGCGCAACCCGCGCCTGGTCTACGGTCGCATGACGGGCTGGGGGCAGGACGGACCGCTGGCCCAGGCAGCGGGCCACGACCTGAACTACGTCGCGCTCACGGGGCTGCTGTCGCTCTCGGCGCATCGCGGCGAGCGACCGATCTTGCCGCCGACCATCGTCGGCGACGCCACCGGCGCGCTCGGCCTGGCTTTCGGCATCGTCTGCGGATTGTTCGAGGCGCGCGCCAGCGGGTGCGGGCGCGTCGTCGACGCGGCCATCGTCGACGTGGTGGCGATGCTGGGCACGCTGCTGCAGTGGATCCGCGCGAGTGGCCAGATCGACGGCGAGTTGCCCAGCCCTTTCCACGACTCGCCGTTCTACGACGTCTACGAATGCGCCGATGGCGGCTGCGTCACGATCGGTGCGCTGGAGCCGCAGTTCTACGCACTGCTGCTCGCCAAGCTCGGCCTGGAAGGCGATGTCCAGGCCGCGGCGCAGTACGACCGTGCGCAGTGGCCGGCCTTGAAGGCGCGCTTCGCCGAGTTGTTCCGCAGCCGGCCGCGCGATGCCTGGTGCACGCTGCTCGAAGGCAGCGACGTGTGCTTCGCGCCGGTACTGAGCATCGCCGAGGCGGCGCGGCATCCGCACCTGGTCGCGCGAGGCGTCTACGCCGTGTCGCCCTCGGGCGCCGTGCGCCCGGCCGCGGCTCCCCGCTTCGCACCGTTGCCGGTGCTGCCGCGCGGGTAAACCCGCCGCGCCGGGCGGCGTGCCGGCTTCTAGAATCTTTGTGCAACTGCACAAGAGCGATCTCATCGGAGTGACCTGCATGGCCCAGAATCGCCGCGTCCCGCCCGCCGAGCCTTCCGCGGCCGAAGCTGCCGAGGCCGGACCGCGCATCCTGAAGAAGTACCCGAACCGGCGTCTATACGACACCCACACCAGCAGCTACATCACTCTGGTCGACGTGAAGAAGATGGTGCTGGCGGGGCAGGACTTCGTCGTCCGCGATGCCAAGACCGGCGAAGACCTGACGCGCAGCATCCTGCTCCAGATCATCCTCGAAGAAGAAAGTGGCGGCGTGCCGATGTTCTCGTCACCGATGCTGGCGCAGATCATCCGCTTCTACGGCCATGCGATGCAGGGCATGATGGGCTCGTACCTCGAGAAGAACATCCAGACCTTCACCGACATCCAGAGCCGCCTCGGCGAGCCGGCCAAGGGCTTCAGCCCTGAGTTGTGGACCCAGTTCATGAACGGCCAGGCGCCATTGGTCCAGGGGCTGATGGGCAACTACCTCGAGCAGTCGAAGAACCTCTTCGTGCAGATGCAGGAGCAGATGGCCGAGCAGGCCAAGGCGCTGTTCCCGGGTCTGCCCGGCTTCGTGCCGCCCAAGCGCTAGCGGGCGCGGCGCCGCCTCGGGGTTCGACGAAAATGCCCCGATGACCAACCCCCGGATGCTCCTGCCACCAGAGTCGTCGTCGCCGTCGCCGGCGCCGAAGATCGGCTTCGTTTCGCTCGGCTGCCCAAAGGCGCTGACCGACTCGGAGTTGATCCTCACGCAGCTCAGCGCCGAGGGCTACGCCACGGTCAAGACCTACGCCGGCGCCGACCTCGTGATCGTCAACACTTGCGGCTTCATCGACGAGGCGGTGAAGGAAAGCCTTGACGCGATCGGCGATGCGCTGGCCGCCAACGGCCGCGTGATCGTCACCGGCTGCCTCGGTGCGAAGGCGGACGCGGGCGGCGCCAACCTCGTGCGGCAGATGCACCCAAGCGTGCTGGCGGTGACCGGCCCGCATGCGACGCAGGAAGTGATGGACGCCGTCCATCGGCATGTGCCCAAGCCGCACGACCCGTTCGTCGACCTCGTGCCGGCCCAGGGCATCAAGCTGACGCCGCGCCACTACGCGTACCTCAAGATCAGCGAAGGCTGCAACCACCGCTGCACCTTCTGCATCATCCCCAGCCTGCGCGGCGACCTCGTCAGCCGCCCGGTGGGCGACGTGCTGGGCGAAGGCCGGCGGCTGTTCGAGTCGGGCGTGAAGGAACTCCTCGTCGTGAGCCAGGACACGAGCGCCTACGGCGTCGACGTGAAGTACCGCACCGGCTTCTGGGAAGGCCGGCCTGTGAAGACGCGCCTGCTCGACCTGTGCGAGCAACTCGGCGCGATGGCCGAGCCCTTCGGCGCCTGGGTGCGGCTGCACTACGTCTACCCGTACCCGCACGTGGACGAGATCGTGCCGTTGATGGCGCAGGGCCGCATCCTGCCCTACCTGGACGTGCCGTTCCAACACGCGCACCCCAATGTGCTCAAGCGCATGAAGCGGCCGGCCAGCGGCGAGAAGAACCTCGACCGGCTGCAGCGCTGGCGCGAGCTCTGCCCCGAGATCGTCGTGCGCAGCACCTTCATTGCGGGCTTCCCTGGCGAGACCGAGGCCGAGTTCGAGACCCTGCTCGACTTCATGCGCGTGGCGCAGATCGACCGCGCCGGGTGTTTCGCCTATTCGCCGGTGGAGGGCGCTGTGGCGAACGAGCTGCCGGGCGCGCTGCCGGCCGAACTGCGCGAGGAGCGCCGGGCCCGCTTCATGGCGGTGGCCGAGCAGGTGTCGGCTGCCAAGCTGCAGCGGCGCGTCGGCGCGACGATGCAGGTGCTCGTCGACGCCGCGCCGGCACTCGGCCGCAAGGGAGGCGTCGGCCGCTCGTACGCCGACGCGCCCGAGATCGACGGCAGCGTCCGGTTGCTGCCGCCGGAGAAGGCGTCCAAGCAACTGCGGGTCGGCGAGTTCACGCGTGCGCGCATCGTCGGCACGCAGGGGCACGACCTGGTGGCGCTGCCGGTCTGAGCGGTGCGGCAGTTGCCAGCGTTCCTCAATCAGCCGACCACTTCGCCCAGCTCCGGGAAGGGCTTTCCGATCTTCGAGATGCCGCTGACCCGCAGCGACGGTTCGCCGTCGGCCGTCACAAGACCCTGCGCGAACACGAGCGTGCGCGTGACGCGCAGCACCTGGGCCTCGCCCTGCACCCACGAACCGAGTGGCGCCGGTGCGAGATAGTCGAGCTGCAGGCTGATCGTCGGCAGGAAGCGAAACCCGACGTCGGCGCGCTTGTGATGGACGGAGATCGGCAGCAGCATGTCGGCGAAGCTCGCCAACATGCCGCCGTGGCAGATGCCCATCGGGTTGGTATGGCGCGGCTCGACGCGAAACCCGAGCAGCACGAGCTCACCCTCGTGGCGCAGGTACAGCGGCCCGTTGGCCCGGATGAACTCGCCCGGGACGGTCAGCGGCACGAAGCCGGCGGGAATGTCGGCGGCGCGCCCGCTCATCGTGTCTCGCGCTCCACGTCGGTGGCGAAGCTGCCCTCGCGCAATGAGGGTGACAAGAGCGCCGGGTAGGTGCGCGCGAAGTCGGCCACGATGCGCTCCAGCGGCATGTCGTCGAAGCTGCCGTGCTGGTTCACATACTCCATGTGCCGGTTGCCGGAGCGGTCGAACGGGTGGTAGATCGAGTCCGCGTGGCCGTCGAATTCGAGGGGCAGCAAGCCGAAGCGGTCGCACAGCTCGATGTTGAATGCGGGTGTGGCCTTGCGCCAGGCGCCCTCCAGCCACAGTTCGGCGTAGCCGTGCCAGATGAAGAGATCGGTCTGCATCGTCTGGCGCATGCGTTCGGTGCTGAGGTGGTTGCGCACGTCGGCGTAGCCCACCCGCGCGGGGATGGCGGCCGCGCGGCAGGCCGCAGCCAGCAGGGCAGCCTTTGTGACGCACCAGCCGACGCCGAGCGAGAGCACGGCACTGGCCCGCATGCCCGCAGGCGAGAGGTCAATGCGGTACGGGTCGTAACGAAAGCCGTCGCGCACCGCGTGGTACAGCGCGACGGCGCGTTCGCGGTCGTCGTTGCCGGCCGCGTGGCGATGCGCGAACGCGACGACCGCCGGATGATCGCTGTCGATGAGCAAGGTCGGCGCGAGGGCGGCGGGTGTGGGAGGAGCGTCCCGGCTCGGGGGCGTGCTGCTTGCCATGGGTGTGTAGTGTGCGCTGCCAGCGGCGAGCAAGCTGTCACGCGAGCGTCAGCGCGGCGCGACGCCCTTCGCCGCCGCCTCGGTCCGGCGGGCGCGTCCCGGCGGTGACAGGTCGCGCTGGCGACCGACGCCACAATGCGGCGCCATGGGAACGCTCTACCTCGTGCGCCACGGCCAGGCCTCGTTCGGTGCCGACGACTACGACCAGCTCAGCGATCTGGGGCGGCGCCAGTGCGTGTGCCTGGGGCAGTATTTCCGGGCGCAGGGGCGCCGCTTCGACGCGGTCCTCACCGGCACTCTCAGGCGCCACGCGCAGTCGCTCGCGGCCATCGCCGACGGCCTGCCGGGACTGCCGCAACCACTGATCCGGCCCGGCCTGGACGAATACGACAGCCACGCGGTGATCGCGGCCGTGCATCCAGAGCCGCTGGCGCGGCCCGACACGCCCGAGTTGTACCGGCATCACTTCAGGTTGCTGCGCGACGGCCTCGGCCGCTGGATGGCCGGGACCACGGCACCCGCCGGCATGCCGAGCTATGCCACCTTCGTCGCCGGTGTGAACGCGGCACTCGACCATGTGCGCCGCGAGCACGAGGGTGACGTGCTGATCGTCTCCAGCGGCGGCCCGATATCGACCGCGGTCGGCCAGATCCTGGGGACGAGCGCCGAGACGACGATCGATCTGAACCTGCGCATCCGCAACAGTTCGGTCACCGAATTCGCGTTCACGCCCAAGCGGCACATGCTGCTGACCTACAACACGCTCCCGCACCTGGACCTGCCGCGAGACGCGGCCTGGGTGACCTACGCCTGAGCCAGCGCTGCCGCCGCAGCGCGCGGCGTGGTTGCCGCCACCGAGGCCGAGGCTGGTCCGTGCTCGACTAGTGCGGGGTCCGCCGCACCCTACACTGCGCATTGCACTGCAGATCCGCGAAGCCATGACCACCCGCCCGCCCGCCCACGCCGCGACTGCGCTGATCCATCACCCCTATGTCGCGCCGCCAGGCTTCGCGTCGGTGCAGCCGGCGGTATACAAGGCCTCCACCGTCATCTTCCCCAACACGGCGGCGCTGCGCGCGCGCAACTGGAAGGAGAAGAGCGGCTACACCTACGGACTGCACGGCACGCCGACCACGTTCACGCTCGAGGAGCGCATTGCCACGCTGGAGGGTGGCGCGCACACGCTGCTGCTGCCGAGCGGGCTCGCCGCCATTGCGCTGGTGGACCTGGCGCTGCTCAAGAGCGGCGACGAGGTGCTGATCCCGGACAACGCCTACGGCCCGGGCAAGGAACTCGCGCGCAACGAACTGGCCGGCTGGGGCATCGGCCATCGTTTCTACGACCCGGCGGACGCGGCCGCGCTGGGCGCGATGATCGGCCCGCAGACCCGGCTCGTCTGGCTCGAGGCGCCGGGCTCGGTGACGATGGAGTTCCCCGACCTCGCTGGCTTGGCGGGCGCCGCGCGCGAGAAGGGTGTGACGTCGGCGCTCGACAACACCTGGGGTGCGGGCCTCGCGTTCAACCCGTTCGTGCTGCCCGGAGGGGAGGCGGTGGACATCTCGATCCAGGCGCTCACCAAGTACGCTTCGGGCGGCGGCGACGTGCTGATGGGATCGGCCACGACGCGCGACGAAGCCTTGCACCTGAAGCTCAAGTTCGCCCACATGCGCCTCGGCTTGGGCGTCGGCGCGAACGACGCTGAACTCGTGCTGCGCTCGCTGCCGACGCTGCCCCTGCGCTACGCGGCGCAGGACCGCGCCGCGCGTACGCTGGCCGAATGGGCAGCCCAGCGCGGCGAGGTTGCGCGCGTGCTGCATCCCGCGCTGCCGGGTTCGCCAGGCTTCGCCCACTGGCAGGCGACCTGCCACGCCGCCGCAGGCCTCTTCTCCGTGGTGTTCGACGGGCGCTACGCGAGCGGGGAGATCGACGCCTTCGTCGACGCGCTCAGGCTGTTTCGCATCGGCTATTCATGGGCCGGCCCGGTGAGCCTGGCCGTGCCCTACCACGTGCAGGGCATGCGTTCGCTGCCGAGTTCGTACGCCGGTGTGCTGGTGCGGTTCTCGGTCGGCCTGGAGGCCGTCGACGACCTGATCGCCGACCTCGAGCAGGCGTTCCGCACGGCGTTCGGCCGGGGCTGAGGGCCGCAGCCCCTTCCGCCCCGGCGAAGCGGTACCAGCCGCCACGGCTCAGTTCCGCTCGCGAAGCCGCATCCGCAGGCCGACCGGCGCCATGGCGAACGCCAGTCGTTCGCGCACGGCGCTGCCGTCTGCCGTACCGACGCTCTGGATGTCGAAGCTGCCGAGCAGCATCGCCATCGCCATCTTCATTTCCAGCAGGGCGAGATAGCGCCCCGGGCAGACGCGCGGCCCGGCGCCGAAGGGCATCGAGACGCGCTTGGCCGAGCCAGCCGCGGGCCGTGGGTTGCCGTCGGCGAGCCAGCGCCCGGGATCGAAGGCGAGCGGATCGGCAAAGTAGGCCGCGCCCACACTGTCGTGTCGCATCACCGACCAGACGATCGTGCCCTTGGGCACGCGGACGTCGGCGAGCACCGTATCGCGCTCGGCCTGCAGCACGAGGATGGGCGCCACCGGGCGCAGGCGCATCGTCTCGTGGGCGCAGGCCTCCACGTAGTCGAGCGCGTTCATCTGCCCGGGCGTGAACGCGGCGGCGTCCGGTGCGATGCGCCGCACCTCGTCGCGCGCCCGCGCCAGCGCCTCAGGGTTGGAGTGCAGCAGGTGGATCATCCAGGCCAGGGTGTTGGCCGTGGTGTCCTCAC
>Ga0302322_100004742_pt1 | contig 11861 bp, 10 predicted proteins | sample Fen_T0_2_FD_203757 | JGI IMG/M metagenome (GOLD analysis project Ga0302322, IMG submission 203757) | Peat permafrost microbial communities from Stordalen Mire near Abisko, Sweden - Fen_T0_2 | ecosystem: Environmental > Terrestrial > Soil > Wetlands > Permafrost | place: Sweden: Abisko... | reverse complement strand
GGAGCGGGCGATCCTGCTCATGCTGCGCCATCCCCACATCGTGCGGGTGCGCGACCTGGTGACCGTCGGCACCTCGCTGGGCCTGGTCATGGACCTCGTCGAGGGCGGCAGCCTGCGCGACTACCTGCACGAGCAGGGCTCCCTGCCGCCGGCCGAGGCAGCGACGCTGCTGGCCCAGGTCGCGGATGCGCTGTCCGCGGCGCACCGGCGCGGCATCGTGCACCGCGACCTCAAGCCCGACAACATCCTGCTCGACCGGGTCGACGGTGAGCGGCACTGCCGGCTCACCGACTTCGGCATCGCCCGCGTGCTCGACACGCCCAGCATGACCATGCCCGGCGCCCTGGTCGGCACGGCGAACTACATCGCGCCCGAGGCGGTGTACGGCGGGCGCCCCGCCCCGGCCGCCGACATCTACGCGCTGGGCGTCGTGCTGTTCGAGCTCACCACCGGCCGCCCCATCTACGGCGGCGGCCCCGCCTGGGCCATCCTGCGCCGCCACGTCGACGGGTCGCCGCGCCCGGTCGAGGGCATGCCGGAGGCCGTGTGGCACGTTGTGCAGGCGTGCATGGACAAGCGCCCCGGCCGGCGCCCCTCGGCACGGGAGCTGGCGGCGGCCCTGCGCACGGTCGCCCGGCGCACCCGTGACCTGCCGGCGCTGCCGCTGCAGCCCGTCGACGACCGGCTGAGCACCATCAAGCCCCCGGTTCCGAAGCCACGCGCGTCGTCGCCGACCCGGGCGCGCGCGGTGGCGCTGCTGGCGATCCTGGCGATCCTGCTGGCCGTGCCCGCGTGGCGGTTCCTGACCCAGCGGCCGGGCGGCGCGGACGGGGAGGTGCCTGGCGCGCGCTCCACGGCCGTCCCGGCGACGAGGCCGTCCGCCTCCGCCGCGCCGAGCCGCCGGCGGGCCTCCCCGGCCCCGCACACGTCGGGCGGCGTCCGGCAGGACGTCGCCACCCCCGTCCCGTCCGGGCGGCCCGCGCCCCCGGTCGAGGGCGCCGTCGTGTGGGGCCCGGAGCAGTGCGCCGACGTGTACATCTGGGATCTGGGCCACCGGACGTTGGCCCGGCCCTGCCACTTCGTCAGCGCCGAGCTGGTCCGGATGATCGGGCACATGCAGGGCGTGCCCGGCGTGCAGGCCGACGTGTCGATGTCGGTGCTCGACGTGGACTCCGGCGAGGTCTTCGGCGGCCCGCACCCGTGCAGCGGCCTCATGTTCACCGACTTCTCCCCGGACCACGACTGCGGCCCGTTCGAAGCCCGCCTGCCGCGTGGGCACCGCTACGTCGTGGTGCAGAAGTGGAGCTACACCGGCCGGGCGCTACTGTCCGGGGGAGAGGTCCGCGGCGCCGAGTTCGACTGGTAGGCCGTCGGAGCGCAGTGCGCGGCCGTCCTCGGTGACCACGGCGCACTCGTGGCCGGGCAGGGTTGCCAGCCAGTCGATGCCCTTGAGCCCCATGGCGAGCGCGGCCGTGGCATAGGCGTCGGCAGTACCGAGCTCCGGGCCCACGACGGTGACCGAGCGCAGGGCCGACGCCGGTTTGCCGGTGTACGGGTCGATGACGTGCAGGCCGCGCTCGTACGTGCCGGACGTCGCCACCGCGGTGTCGGTGACCTCCAGCACCCAGGCCACCGCCAGCGGCTCCCACGGATGCCGGATGCCCACCCGCCAGTTTTTTCGGGGGCCGGGCGAGCCACTCACGAAGATGTCGCCGCCGGCGTTGAGGCAGTGGTTGGCCGCGCCCTCGGCGCGCAGCCGGTCGCAGGCCCGCTGGACCGCCCAGCCCTTCACGTAGCCGGACGGGTCGAGGGTGCCGCCGGCGTTGATGTCGAAGTATCCGCCGGTCTCCTGCCACAGCTCGGCGCACCGGTCGAGCACCTCGCCGACGAACGGCGAGCATTGCTCGCGGCGCAGCTCGCCGCGGCCCAGCCGGCTGATCTCGCTGTCCGGCTTGTAGGTGCTGAAGACGGAGTCGACCAGGCGCAGCCAGCCGAAGACGCCGTCGGCGAGCCGCTCCAGCTCCGGCAGTGGCAGGTCGTCGGACAGGTCGAGGCTGATCGCCATGCCCATCACGTGCTCCACGCGCACCAGGCTGTGCGGCATCAGGCCTGAAATGCGCGGTCGATGGCGGACTGCAGCGACAGCTTGTACCCCGAGCTGGTGTACGTGGCGCCGGAGACGGTGTCGATCTCGGCGCTCTGCGCGGCGAGGGCCTCGCTGCGCAGCTTCGGCAGCGCGTTCTTGTTGATCTGCACCGAGCGGGAGTGCTCGCTCGGGGAGTCGAGCACCTTGATGTCGGTGATCTTGCCGCCGGACACGATGACGGACAGCTCGATGTTGCCGTACTCGACGTAGATCGGGTTGCCGGCGAACGTGCCGTCCTTCATCGTCGTGCGCGGCGGCTTCGGCGCCGCCGTCGTCGGCTTGGGCGCGGCCGGCGCGGTCGTCTTGGTGCCCTGCGTGGCCGTCGCCGACGCGCCGGGCGCCGGAGGAGCGCCACCGGTGCCGGCCGCCGGTGCCGGCGCGCCGCTGCCGGAGGGGACCGGCAGTGGCGCCTTGTTGGCCGCGGGCAGCGCCTGGTCGGTGGGGCCGCTGAAGCCCGCCTTGGCCCCGACCAGCAGCATCGTGCCGGCCGCCGTGCCCAGCAGGGCCATCATCGCGCGTCGCACGTGGACTCCAACTCTCTGATCACGAAGCTAGATTTCGAAGGGATCCAGGTGTACCTGACGGCGGGGCACCCGCAGCCCGCGCAGCACCTTGAGCGACTGCTCGACCAGCCCGTCGGGGCCGCAGAGGTACACGTCACGCTCGGTGATGTCGGGGACCAGTTCGCGCATGCCGGCCGGGGTGAACAGCCGCCGCGGCCCGGGGTCGCGCCGATCGCCGACGACGAACCAGAGCGTCGCGTGCCGCAGCTCGGCGAGGTGCTCGAGCTCGTGGCGCAGGTGCAGGTCGTGCACGGCGCTGGCCCGGTAGATCACGATCGCGCCGGGCGGCAGCTCCTCCATCAGCGCGCGGATCGGCGCGATGCCGCTGCCGGCGGCGATGAGCACGGTGCGCGACTTGACCCGGCGGCTCGCGGTGAAGTCGCCCCACGGCCCCTCGACGAAGATCCGCACGCCCGGCCGCAGCGAGCGCAGCTGGTGGGTGTGGCTGCCGACGGTCTTCACGGTGAGCCGCAGCCAGCGGCCGTTCGGCGCGGCGGACAGCGAGAACGGGTGTGCCTGCCACCAGTAGCCGCGGGCCAGGAACCGCCAGCGGAAGAACTGCCCGGCCTGCGCGTCCAGGTCGGGCAGGCGCCTGCCGGTGATGTAGATCGACACCATGTCGGGGCCCTCGGGCACGACGTCGGCGACCCGCAGGCGGTGCCGCAGATTGAGCGAGAGCGGCGCGACGACCCGCCCCAGCACGACCGCGGCAATGGTCAAAACATAAAAACCGATCCAGATGGTACGGCCGAGTCCCGGTTTGAAGAGCTCCTGCCCGTCGGAGAACTGGTGCGCGAAGCCCAGCAGCAACGCCAGGTAGGCGCTCAGATGCAGGAAGTACCAGAGCTCGTACGGCAACGCCCGGCGCAGCCTGCGGATGCTCAGCAGGCCGATGCAGACCAGCATGCCGGTCGCGAGGAACGCGGTGATCATGTCGGGAAACTCGGTGAGTATCGTCTTGAGCTCGCTGACGAAGCCGATGCGGTCCGCATGCGCGTAACCGACGGTGATCAGTGCGGCGTGCGTCAGGATCATGACCAGCACCGAGCCGCCCAGCTCGCGGTGCCAGAGGCCGAGGTGGCGGGCGCCGATCCAGCGCTCCAGCCAGGTCAGCCGGCTCATCAGCAGGACCTGGACCAGGAGCAGATAGCCGGCGATCAGTCCGGTCACCCGGCCGGCGGCCTGGAACACCTCGGGCGTCGTGTTGACCGAGCCGGTCTTGGTGCCCAGCCACCAGGGCAGGACGGCGAGCGCGAGGCCACTCCAGAAAAGGGTGCGAAGGAGCAACCGCCCGGCGCTGTTGTGCTTCACGGGCCGGGCGGCGGGGGCCGTCAGCCGATCGGCGGGGCGAGCTCGCGGTGCGGTCATGGTCGCTGTCTCTGCGTGCGGTGCATGCTGTTCCACTGTCATTGGTGATATCAGTGCCCACGGTCCGCTGGCCACGGGCTTAAGCCGGTTTTCAACTTGCGCACAAGCTGCGCGACCGACATGGTCGCACGCTCCCGGAGCCCCGCCGACCTAGACTGACGCAATGCAGCGGTTCTGGCGAATTGTCCTGATCTCGGCGACCGTGATCGTTGTGGTGGCGGCGACCACGCTCGGCGTGGCCTACTCGGTCGGCGCCTTCGCCGAGGCGGGGCGGTTCCGGACGGCGCCGGGCTGTGCGGCGCTCGACGCGGCAACGGTCGCCCCGGTGCTGAGCAGCGCGAAGCTGGATGCCGACGGCGACATCTGCACGGCGGCCGACGGCCAGATGCAGATCAACGTCGGCTATACCGTCGTGGCGAGGACGGGCTCGGTGGGCGGCCCGGAGCTGGCCTCGCGGTATCTCGACGCGGTGGCCGGCGGTGACACGGAACGCCTCGCCGGCGTGGGCGAGCAGGCGATCCGCCAGCGGGCCGGCGCCGTCGGCGCGCCGCAGGCCATCACGCTGCGCGTGAGCAACCTGATCGTCGTCGTCTCGGTGGCCAGCCTGAGCGGCGGCGACCTGCCCCCCGGGGTCGACGACGGCTTGGTCAAGGTCGCCACGGCGCTGGCCGCCCGCCTGTAGGCGCGGTCTCCGTTTGGCAGATGCTGTACGAAGTAGCAAATCAACTGAACTGGGACTTAAGCGCGAAAAAGCCGGTCGATCAATGATCGACCGGCGTCTACGCGAGTGGTGCTCCGCGAGTGGTGCTCCGCGAACGGTCAGGGCAGCTGGCGCAGGAAGCGGCCGGCGGCGTCGGTGCGGTCGTGGTATCCGAGCGCCTTGTAGAAGGCGTGCGCGCCCTCCCGGGTGCGCAGGCTGGTGACCTCGACGCTGGAGCAGCCCCGCATGAGGCCGAACGTCTCCGCCGCAGCGACCAGGCTGGTGCCGATCCCGCGCCCGCGCGCCGACTCGTCGACCGCGAGAGCGACGATGCGCAGCCAGGCGCCGTCCTTCTCGAACGACGGGATGATGTGCGCGGCGACGACGCCCAGCAGGTGGCCGCGCTCGTCCCAGACGAAGGCGGCGCCGTCGGGGTGCTCGACCCAGCGCTGCAGTCGCTCGGCGACGTTGCTCTCGCTCTGCGGATAACCCATCTGCTCCAGCAGCGTGGCAACCTGGTCGGTGTCGTCCACAGCCAGGCGGCGCACCCCGCGGGCGACCTGCATGCGGTAGCTGTGCAACACGTCTGCGCTCATGTTTGCAGCGTAGAACCGTCGGGGCTCTCCGTGCCTGCCGGAAAGTAGTCATTCACGTTCGTGGTGCACGTGCACCGCGAGAACGCCTCTTGACTCAACGCCCGCACGGCTTAAGATTCGCGGCTGTTACTCGCCACTTCCGCCGCTTCGCGGCGGCGCTTCGCTTCGTGATGGGCGGGGGGTTCCCACCCGCACCCCCCATGCCGGCGCTGAAGGCGCGGCAGCCGTCGGGTGCTCCTGTCGGGTGGCTTACGGCTCGCCGTTGATCTTGTGGATCAAATGGCGCAGGCGTCGTCGGTGGACTCGCCGTCGGTGGGGGCGGCCGGCATGGTCAGGGAAGACTGGCTCAGGGCCTGGGTGAAGACCTCGAGGGGCTGGGCGCCGGAGACGCCGATTCGGCCGTTGAAGACGAAGAAGGGCACGCCGCTGATGCCGTAGGCGCGGGCGATGTCGATGTCCTCGCGCACGTCGGTGGCATAAGAGCCGTCGGCGAGCGACTGCTCGGCGGCCACCTCGTCGAGGCCGGCCTTCGCGGCCAGGCCGGCCAGCACGGCGTGGTCGCCGATGTCGGCGCCCTCGGTGAAGTAGCCGTGCATGAGCTGCTCCTTGAGCTCGGCCTGCCGGCCGTGCGCCTTGGCGAAGTGCAGGAGCCGGTGCGCGTCGAGAGTGTTGACGGTCCGGGCCCGGGTGAAGTCGTACGTCAGGCCCTCCTCCGCCGCGATCCCGGTCACGTGCGCGAACATCCCGCGCACCTGTGCCGCCGACAGCCCCTTGCGGGCGGCCAGCGACTCCGCGACGGGGCGCGAGTCGCCGGTCGGGGTGGACGGGTCGAGCTGGTAGCTGCGGTACTCGACGGCGACCTCGCCGTCGAACGCGGACAGTGCCCGCTCCAGGCGCCGCTTGCCGATGTAGCACCACGGGCAGACGATGTCGGACCAGACCTCGACCTGGATCATGCGCGCTCCCTGCCCGGCTCACCGCTCGTTGATGCTTCAACGATAGCTCGCAACGCGGCGTGCGGAAGGGCCTCGAGGTGACGTCCGGCACGTCCGGTCATCGCGGTGTTCGCGATCAGCGCGTTGAGCACCGCCTCCTCGACCGCCTGTACGACCGCCTCGTAGAAGGGGTCGAGGGCACCCCACGGGACGTACCGCAACGACTCGAAGCCGCCTTCCCCGGTGGGCGCCGTCGCGGTCGCCGTCGACAGGGCCAGGAAGACGTCCCCCGAAAAGTGACTGCCGCTCGTGCCGGTGCGCCCGATGCCGAGCGCCGCCCGGCGGGCGAACGCCTTGCACTGCCCCGGCAGCAACGGCGCATCCGTGGCCAGCACGACGATGACGGAGCCGTCGCCGTCCCCGGCGACCTCCGGGAGGGTACGGCCCACCGGCACGCCCATGACCGTGAGCTCGCGCCGGGCCCCGAAGTTGGCCTGCACGAAGGCGCCGACCGTGAACGATACGTCACCGTGGGCGACCATGCGGGACGAGGTGCCGGAGCCGCCCTTGTAGCCGTAGCAGCGCATGCCCGTGCCGCCGCCGACACTGCCCTCCTCGACCGGCCCGGGCCGGGCGTTGTCGATGGCCGCGACCGCGTGGGCCGCGTGCACGTGCCGGCCGTTGATGTCGTTGAGATGGCCGTCCCAGGTCTCGGCCACGACCGGCAGCAGCCACCGCTCGGCGACCTCCGGCAACTCGCGCACCATCCACTCGACCACGCCGGCGTGCACCGGCCCGACCGCGTGCGTGTTGGTGATGCCGACCGGCCCGGTGAACCCGCCACTCTCCTCGATCCAGGTGGTGCCGGTCATCTCGCCGTTGCCGTTGAACGAGAACCAGCCCGCCGGGCACGGCACCCCGAGCTCCGCCCGCGGCCGGGGCAGGATCGCCGTCACGCCGGTGCGCACGTCGGCGCCCTCGATCAGCGTGGTGTAGCCGACCTCGACGCCGGGGACGTCGGTGATGGCGTTGTGCGCACCCGGGGTACCGAGGAGTGGGAGGCCCAGTCCGCGGGCCCGGGTGCGTCCGGAGGGGGTGCGCTGCAGCAAGCTCATCCCCAGATCTTCTACCAGTCGGAGTTGCTGCCGCCGGTGCCGAGGCGGACCTGGTCGAAGGCATTACCGTCGGTGTCGTCGGTGTAGGCCACACTGAGCTCGCCCCAGTTCGACACGGCGACCACCAGCTGGTCCTGCCGTCCCGTTGTCACCTGGCTCAGCGTTTGCGCGGGGAGGCGGCCGGTCGCCGTGCCGTCGGGATTGAAACCACGCGCCCACACATCGGGATCCGCGCCGGCGACCGACCAGCCCACCACCGAGTTGAGCTGCCCGTCGATGCCGACGCTCGGGTTGACGCCGGCCACCTGCGCGAGGACTTCGGTGCTCTGGGCCACGCCGCCCACGCCGAAGGTGCGGGTCCAGACGCCCGCGGTGCCGGTGTGGTCGGATTCCCAGGCGACCGCGAAGTCACCATTGAAGTCGGCCGCGATCGCCGGGTGCACCTGCTGGCCGTCGCCGAGGCTGTTGGCGGTGCGCCGGGACAGGTTCACCGCGCCGTTGCTCTTGGCCAGCCCGACGAGGCCGATGTTGTAGAAGCCGTTGGCGTCGCCGTCCTCGTCCCACACGACAAGCGCGTTGCCGGACGCCGACACCGCCACATCGGGACGATGGTGCTGGCCCGTCGTCTGGCTGGCGGTCACCTCGTAGGCCTTCGTGGCCGGTCCGGTGTACCCGGCCGCCCGCGTCGTGAACGTGGTGCCCTGGATGTCCTCCCACACGGCGGTGAACGCGACCGCGCCGCCGTTCGGAGCGCCGTCCGGATCGACGGCGACCTTCGGCAGGATCTGGTCACCGGCGACGTCGGCGTTGGTCCGGCCGGTCGCCGTGACGGTGCCGGAGGGCGAGATCACCTTGTAGGAAATGTTGAACACGCCGTTGCCGTCCGCGTCCTCGGCCCAGACCACGACGGCATTGCCCTTGTCGTCAAGGCCCACGTCGGGACTCACGTGTTTCCAATTGGTACCGCTGGTGCCGCCCGCCGACAGCTTCAGCTCGTAGTTCGCGACGCCGTTGGTGAACAGTCGCACCCACACATCGGAGTGGCTGTCGTCCTCGGGCGCCGTGGTATCGCGGTCGTCCTCCCACGCGACGGCCACCTGCCCGTTGCGGTTGGTGGCGATGCTTGGCACGTCCTGGTCGCCGGTGGCGACGCTGTTGGCGGTTGTCCAGGTCATGGATGCTGCCGCCAGTGCCACGGCGGTCATGAATGCGGCCATCTCTCCCTACAAGGTGTGGAGTCCGGGCTGGCCGTCGAGGATCGCGAACGACCTGAGCGTGCTGGCGGCGACCCCGTGCTCGCTCACCGCGGCGATGCCCCGGAAGTCGGCGCTGACCTGGGCGGGGGTGATCGTGGTGCGCACGTAGCCGCGGCGGTTCGAGTAGAACTTGAGGTGCGGGTTGGTGTCCACGTCGGGGATCGCTGTCGCCGCGGTGCCGTCGCCGCCGGAGGTGACCGACGTGCAGACCAGCTCCGTGCCGATCGTGGCCGAGCCGGGGTCGGCGTAGTCGGCCTTGAGGTCGCTGGCCCAGGAGGCGTGCACGTCACCGGTCAGCACCAGCGGGTTGCGCACGGCCCGGTCCACCCAGCCCTGCTGGATCCGCGCCCGCGAGGCCCGGTAGCCGTCCCAGGAGTCCATGCTGCTGGCGCCGGCCGTGTCGAACCGGCGGGCGAAGAAGACCTGCTGGCCGATGATGTCCCAGGCGCCGAGGTGCTGGCCGAGCCCGTCGAGCAGCCACGCCTCCTGCGCCGTGCCGGGCAGGCTCCGGCTGGCCAGATCGGCGTCGGCGCAGACCTGCCAGCCGTCACCGCAGGCCTGGTCGTTGCGGAACTGCCGGGTGTCGAGCATGTGGAAGGTGGCCAGCTGGCCCCAGCGGATCCGGCGGTACAACGGGATGCTGTTGCCGACGGGCGCCTGGGCCGGCCGCAGCGGCATGTTCTCGTAGTAGGCCTGGTATGCCGCGGTGCGCCGGGCGACCCACTGCGCCGTGGTCAGCGCGGGCGTGTTGTTGGCTCGCGTGTTGCCGGCGTAGTTGTTCTCCACCTCGTGGTCGTCCGGCACCACCAGCCAGGGCGCCACGGCGTGCGCGGCCTGCAGGTCCGGATCGGTCTTGTACTGCGCGTACCGCCGCCGGTAGTCGGCCAGCGACACGATCTCGTTCGCCCCGGCGTGCTGGCGCAGCGCACCGGCCGTGGCGCCGCCCTCGTAGATGTAGTCGCCCAGGTGCAGGATCAGGTCGGGCCGGTCCTCGGCGATGCGGCGGTAGGCCGTGTAGTAGCCCTGCTCGTAATGCGCGCACGAGGCGAACGCCATGACGAACGACCGCCCGACCGTGCTCACGGCCGGCGCGGTGCGGGTCCGCCCGACGGGGGAGATGTGCCCCTGCGCGCGGAACCGGTAGTAGTACTCGGCGTCGGGATCCAGTCCGCCGGCCACGACATGCACCGAATGGGCCTCGGCGTATCGCGCGGTCACCGTGCCGGACGCGACGAGCGCGGCGAAGGTGCTGGTGGTGGACACCTGCCAGTCGACGACCACGTCGGCGTTGGCCATGCCGCCCTGACCGTCGGCGTTGAGTGGTGACGGTGCGAGCCGGGTCCACAGCACGACACTGCTGGCGTCGGGCTCGCCGGAGGCGATGCCGAGCTGGAACGGGAAGGGCACTGCGGCCTGGGCACTTTGCCAGGGCACGGTGACGGCCCCGGCGGCGAGCCCTCCGAGCCCTCCGAGCCCTCCGAGTACGAACGTACGGCGGCTGAGCCTATTCATACACATACCTCCGGGTTTGCGGATGAACGCACGGTAGCGACGCACTGTATGGATGTCTACAGATACGGGCGGGCCGCTTTCATGCGGCTGCGTCTATTCGATCACGCTCTGGGGACCTGCATCGCCCCGAAACTAGCGACAGTCCCTGCAAGATCGCTCCAGCCGCCCTGCAACGATCGTTATCGTTGTTGCGGGCTGGAGGGGGTTTCGCGATGCGTCAGGACGCCCGGCTGAAGCTGGAGCAGCGGATCGTGACGGCCGCGCAGCAGGTCCTCGCCCGGCACAAGGCCGTCTCGCCGATCGACGTCCTCACCGGCATCGGCTGGCTGCCGCCCGGCCGGGTCGAGGACTGGCGGCGCGGGCGAACGGACCATCTGGAGGAGGTGGCCCAGGCGTCACCGCAGCGACTGGCCGCCGCCCTGGACGTCTTCCATGCCTGGGCCGGGTCCGAAGGCCTGCAGCCGAACGAGGTCCCCTACGTCGGCGCCACCCGCGACCGGCGGCCGCTGCGCTTCACCGCCGCCGGGGATCCCGCCACCGAACAGGCCTACCGCACGCACTGGACCTCACCGGCGTTGTCGCCGACGGCCCGCGAACGCCTGGTCGAGAAGGAGGGCGCCGCCCCCGACCTGGTGGTGATCTCGTCCCTGCGGGACTGGACCTGCGCCGAGTGCGGCGGGACCGGCGACTTCCTGGTCATGCAGGACGCCGGCCCGCTGTGCCTCACCTGCACCGACCTGGACCACCTGCTCTTCCTGCCGTCCGGCGACGCCGCCCTGACCCGCCGCGCCAGGAAGGCCAGCACCCTGTCCGCCGTCGTGGTGCGCTTCGCCCGCACCCGCCGCCGCTACGAACGCCAGGGCATCCTCGTCGAACGGGCCGCCCTGGAGTCCGCCGAGGAACAATGCCTCGGCGACGAGGCCGCCCGCCTCCAGCGCCGCGAACGGGACCGCGAACGCCGCGCGGACCAGGACCTGGCCCTGATGGCGCGCATGACCCGGGAAATCATCAGGCTGTTCCCGGCCTGCCCACCGGCCCGCGCCGAGTCGATCGCCGCGCACACCGCCGTGCGGGGCAGCGGCCGCGTCGGCCGCTCCGCCGCGGGCCAGGCCCTGGCCGACGACGCCGTCACCCTCGCCGTGATCGCCTCCGTCCGCCACGAGGACACCGACTACGACCGCCTGCTGATGTCCGGCGTCGCCCGCCCCGAAGCCCGCGCCCAGGTCCGCCCGACCATCGACCACGTCCTCAACACCTGGCGCACCCACCCCTGACCCCCCACCTCATGCCCTGTGCCCACGCCGCCGTCAGCCGAACTGTGTATCGACGTGCGCCTATAGCGAATTTCGGACATCAACCACGATCTTGGAAACTCGTTGTCGTCCCAGCAGCAAAATCGCTCCCGGACGACCCTCCGGTGTGCACAGGCGCAATTGGATCGATACACGTGCGGGGCATGGGGGCGGGTGGGAACCCCACCCCGCGCAAGCGGAGCCAACAGTGTGCGCCCGGTAGGACTCGAACCTACGACCTTGGGATTAGAAGTCCCCTGCTCTATCCACTGAGCTACGAGCGCATGTCGTCGCACAGGCTACCGCCAAGCTGGGCGGAATTAGTTGCTGGGCGCCGGATTGCTGCGTCTAAGGACAGCATGTGGCGTGTCGGGTGGC
>Ga0302322_100004739_pt1 | contig 11865 bp, 11 predicted proteins | sample Fen_T0_2_FD_203757 | JGI IMG/M metagenome (GOLD analysis project Ga0302322, IMG submission 203757) | Peat permafrost microbial communities from Stordalen Mire near Abisko, Sweden - Fen_T0_2 | ecosystem: Environmental > Terrestrial > Soil > Wetlands > Permafrost | place: Sweden: Abisko... | reverse complement strand
TTTTCCCACGCATCTAAACCAAATATTTTTCAGGATCTGTACATGCAAAAACCAAAGGCTGATATCCAGGCGCAACTGGCCAAGCTGTACCCCGATATGAAGCAAATGTTTGAAAGCATTCCTTTCAACCAGACGCTGGGCTTAACACTGGCATCCATTTCTGAAAATGGCGCGGAATTCACATTTCACCTGCGCGATAGCCTGCTGGGCAACCCGCAACAAAAGATTTTGCACGGCGGTGCGATATGTGCAGTGATCGATGCCACCGGTGGTGCAGCGTCAATGACGGGCGCTTACCTGACCATGTTCAACCATGACGCAAAGCCCGAAGACTTTAAGCGCCTGGAAAGAATCGGAACTGTTGGTCTTCATATTGATTTTTTACGCCCCGGCATTGGTGAAAGATTTACCTGCAAGGGAATCCTGAATCGCGCCGGCGGCAAAATCATTTCCATCCGCATGGAACTGCACAATGAAAAAGATATGTTAATTGCCGTCGGTGGCGGCAGTTTTATCTACTGATTTTTTTTCAGCTGATTAGCCGAGGAAATCCTTCTTGCCAATCTCAACACCGTTGTGACGCAGGATATTACGGAACCCGATTTTTATTTTCGTATCGTTATTTCGAGAATAATATAAAAAATCGCCCAGCCTATAGCCCATAACAAGGCTGGCAGGCGTTTTTCAACCAGCCATAACAACCGCTCTTTCAGTCCGACTTCACGGGCATTCAGCAACACGCGATCCAGATATTCATTTGCCTGCTCGCCAGCAAACACGCGAAAAAAGCCAAATTTTTTAACAACAATCTCGCTATTTCTTCCCATTAATATCGAACCAAACCCGGTGGTATAACGCGTAAGCATTGTTTCATGCACAACATCTGCATGACCATGAAAATCCCTGAAAACAATCCATGGCGACAATGCCCCGATAGAAAATTGCGAACTGCGCCTGAGACGAAAATATTCCAGCAATGTCACGCCATGTAGTGCGATATAAATAGAATACGCCCTCACACTTTCCTCTTCGGCTGAAAACAACGCTGGCAGGGAAATAATCATGAGTGGCAACCAAAACCAGATAAACCATTTGTTGATATTGCGAATAAACCAGCGCTGCTCAATCCATACAATTCGCGCGTCGTCGACCTGCGGTGGGATCGAGACTGAACCTTTGGCGACACTTAAAGAACCCTGTTCGATAGATGCATTTTTTTTATGCCGTATTTCCAGCCAATATGCTGCAATAAAACCAATCAGCAAGGCTACCCAGAACAGTTGTTTCATCACATATTCCAGCCGAACGAATATTCTCTGGCTCTCGCGCATGGGCTCAAAAACGGCTTGGAGCTCCGGAGAAGAAAATTCACCCAGGTATTTTCCATTTATGTTAAAACGGTCTACGCGCACCTTGTGATAATCCGCCACCAGGATTTCATTGCGAAACGTGACAATACCAATAGGATCCGCATCCGGCTTTCGTTCGAACATAACTTTTATTTTTCCATCGCGGCTCATGCGGTAAACAGAGCCCTGCATCATGTTGTCGTTCTGTACCAACACATAATAGTCATCGCCAAGCGTTACTATTCCCGCTGTCCAGCGATCGCCGTAGCGCATAATCTGGCTGCCATCAAATCTAAAGTGGTGGAAGCGGCGACTGAATTTTTTATCTTCAAGTCCAACTGCTGTCAGGGAATTGTTATTACTGTTTGCAACCAAGAGCTTATCGCCATCGTGCTTAATCTGGTTTGGAAACTGCAGATTGTCCATGTCATAAATGGTATCCAGTACTTTCCCGCGGCTATCCAGCCAATACAAACGATGTCGCGAGGTATCCGCCAGAAAAATATTTTCATCCGCATCTATATCTGTCCATAATGTACGAACAAATGCTTCATCGAAACTGGGCAAAGGCTGGCAATGCAATGTTTTCCAGTCGCAACGTGACAAGCGCCCATTCAGCGCGCTATTTGCTGATGAATGCCACTGGCTAATTCGGTAATAGGTCAGGATGTTTTCGAGATAGGACGCATGCTGGTTTTGCGGCACCATCAACACATCGCCATTGGGAAAAAATGCCATACTTCCCAATATTTCTTCAATGCCAAACTGGCGGAGATCACGATGCTCGACAAAATGACCCTCACTATCAAAACGAAAAATAGAAGGGCCAAAACTGATATAGAGATTGTTTTGCTGGTCCTTGACCAGAATTTCCGGCCCCTGGTTTTCGCGCCATTTAGCGCCCGCCCAATACTGGGTTCCAAAAAGTGCGCCAAATAAAACAATAACAAGCAAAAGCCATATCGGTTTTATTTTCATTGCATCTCCATTTTGCAATTTTTTACATCCTATTTCAGCTCATTAGCCGAGGAAATCCTTCTTGCCAATCTCAACACCGTTGTGACGCAGGATATTGTAAGCGGTAGTGATATGGAAATAATAATTCGGTAATGACCAATGCGTCACAAAACGTGTGCCGGTAAATTCAAAGGACATGTGCGGTGTCGCAAACTTAATGACACGCTCTTCTGCACCTTTCAACTGCTCCGGCTTTATCGTCTCCAGCAAGGCTTGTACTTTTTTAATGCGCGCTTGTAACTCCGCAACCGTGGTTTCAGTGTCGGGATGTGACGGCGGCTCTTGTCCACTTAAACGCGAACAACCTGCCTTGGCAAAGTCACATGCAATCTGGATCTGGCGTTTGAAATCAAACATATCGATAGCGAGTTTTGCATTCAGGAAATTTTCTGCCGGAATATTTTTCGCTTTGGCGTGCTCTTCAAGTTTGTCGAGCAAGTGCGACATGGTAGTTAAACCCTGTTTGTAAGCGGGGATGGATGCGTCGTAAATTGAAAATGTCATGGTGTGGTTCCTCTGTTAATTACACTTGAACAAAAAAGGCAGCTCATGCTGCCTTTTATTTTTTGGTGCCCAGAGAGGGACTCGAACCCTCACAGCTTACGCCACTACCCCCTCAAGATAGCGTGTCTACCAATTCCACCATCTGGGCCTTATTCATATATAAACGGGGCTTTAAAACTATTTCGGAATGTCGTTCTCGGGCGCAGCAGGTTTAGTATCGGTTGCCGGAACATCAGATGGCTTTTGTTCGGCCGCCTGTATCACTTCTGCGGATGGAATGCCTTCTTCAAGCGTACCGGATATTTTATGTTTGGCAATAACTGCCAAACCAAAACTGGTGGCAAAAAATACCGCGGTCAAAATAGCCGTAGCGCGACTGAAAATCGTGCCGGTGCCTTGTGGCCCGAATAGCGCTTGCGAAGAACCGCTGCCGAACGACGCGCCCATTTCTGCACCCTTGCCCTGCTGCAACAGGATCAGGCCGATAATAGATAACGCGGCCAATACATGTACTGCAATGATAATGTTTTCCATAATGCCTCTACCTTTCTTTCAAATTAAATTAAATCGTTTTTTGCGCCGCAGCCTTGCAGATACCAATAAAACTTTCTGCCTGTAATGACGCGCCGCCAATCAAACCGCCATCAATATCTTTTTGTGCAAACAACTCTTTGGCATTTTCTGCATTGACACTGCCACCATACACAATGCGTGATTGCAGCTGGCGGGCTTCCAGTATCCGACGAATAAAGGCATGAACCTCCTGCGCCTGTGTTGCCGATGCCGTTTTGCCCGTGCCAATAGCCCATAAAGGTTCATAGGCAATCACCACTTCTTTCAGTGCAAGGTCTTTGTTAAGTTCAAGCACTGCTTGCAACTGTTCTTTAACCACATCCAGGGTTAAACCCTGCTCGCGCTGTGCCAGTGTTTCACCGATACACAACACGGGTTGTAATCCTGCTTCGATAACGCGCCGGAATTTTTCCGCGACGTTATTATTCGTTTCTGCATGATCTATGCGTCTTTCGGAATGCCCGACGATCACGTAACGGCATCCGAGGTCTTTTAACATTCCGGCATCGATATCGCCGGTGTGCGCACCTGCTTTATGCACACTGACATCCTGCGCACCCCAGGCCAAGCCTGTGTCTTGCAACCTGTCTGAAGCCAATAACAGATGAACATAGGCCGGGCAGACCGCCACCTCTACTGCCTTTAATTCAGGCGATTTCTCGCGCAAAACCGTCAGGAGTTCCACCACCGATTGCCTCGAACCGTGCATCTTCCAATTGCCGATAACGAGAGGTCGCATGGTGGAAAGGTCGGTGGAAAAAGGGTGGCAATCTTAATGGACTTGGTGGGTTGATACAAGGCAGTGGCCCCGCCATCAGGCCAATTCGGCGGCCACCACCTCGGCAAGCCTGATCACCAGTGGCCTGACCACGCTTTCGTCCCGCCCCTCGACCATGACCCGGACAACCGGCTCCGTACCCGAGGGGCGCAACAGGACGCGGCCGCTATCGCCGAGGATTTTTTCTGCCTCGGCAATGGCGCCCTCTATGGCCTTATTGTTTTTCAATCTGGTGGTATTCGGCGCTTTAACGTTGATCATGATCTGGGGATATTTGCTCATGCCCTTTTTGAGATCAGCCAGGCTTTTACCTGTCAGCACCATTGCGTGCAGGATTTGCAGCGCCGAAACAATGCCATCGCCGGTGCTGGTCAGGTCATTACAAATGATATGGCCAGAGGATTCACCACCGAGCTGCCAGTTTTTCTCCGCCATGGCTTCAATCACATAACGATCGCCGACTTTTGCACGCACAAATGAAATAGACAACTCTTTTAGCGCTGTCTCAAAACCGTAGTTGCTCATCAGCGTGCCGACAACACCGCCGTTTAATTTGCCGCGGCTGTGGCGGTCATGCGCAATGATAAATAATAATTCATCGCCATCGAGCAGGTCGCCGTTGTGATCGACAAACAGCACGCGATCACCGTCGCCGTCGAGCGCAATACCAAGATCGGCGTGTTGCTCTTTTACCACTTTTTGCAGTTGCGCTGGATGAGTTGAACCGCACTCGCGATTGATATTAAAACCATCAGGCTCAACACCAATTTCTACAACTGTTGCGCCGAGCTCGCGAAATACATTGGGCGCGATGTGATAAGTGGCGCCGTTTGCGCAATCGACCACAATTTTTAATTTGCGCAGGTTTTTGCCCACCGGGAATGTACTTTTACAAAACTCGATATAACGACCCGCCGCATCCGCAATGCGGTGCGCCTTGCCAAGCACTGCCGATTCCGCCGTTGTCATGACATGATCGAGTTCAGCCTCGATCTCCAGTTCTACATCATCGGGAAGTTTGACGCCTTCCGAACCAAAAAATTTGATGCCGTTGTCATCGAAAGGATTGTGCGAAGCGCTGATGACTATGCCCGCCTGTGCATTGAAGGTTCGAGCGAGGTAGGCGATAGCGGGTGTTGGCATGGGGCCAAGCAAACCGACATCGACACCGGCTGCGATGAGGCCCGCCTCCATCGCCGACTCAAACAGGTAACCGGAGATACGTGTATCTTTGCCAATCAGGATTAACTTACGGCCGCCTTCTGCGCGACGCGCAAATACACGGCCGGCCGCCCAGCCGAGTTTCATTACAAAATCGGCAGTAATCGGATACTCACCTACACGGCCGCGGATACCGTCGGTGCCAAAGTATTTGCGTGTCATTTTTTCGCCTCGTATCGACTCCGCTCAACGAGCGGCTTGTCCCATTCCCTGAGCGGAGCCGAAGGGAACATTCAATGCATGATATATTTTTAACATATCGACGGTTGCTTTCACATCATGTGCGCGGACTATCTTAGCACCTTGTTCCATGCATGCCCACGCCAAGGCCAGGCTGCCAGGCAGGCGATCTTCGATATTGGGATTGCCGGTTATTTTGCTGATCATGCTTTTACGAGACAGCCCCACCAATATCGGGCAATCCAGTTCCTTAAGGTTGGCCAGGTGCTTAACCAGCAATAAATTATGTGCCAGTGTTTTACCAAAACCAAAACCGGGGTCAATGATCAATTTATTCTTTGTTATCCCTGCGGCAACACAAGCGTTAATACGATTCGCCAAAAATGATTTCACTTCCGCCGTGACATCGCTATAGCTTGGCTGCTGCTGCATGGTCTGTGGATTGCCCTGCATGTGCATCAGGCACACCATCGCTCCTGACTCGGCGGCAATTTGCAATGCGCCATCTGAACGTAAGGCGCAGACATCATTGATCAGTGTAGCACCTGAGCGTGTTGCCTCCTTCATGACTTCGGTTTTGCTAGTATCAACGGAAATTATCACATCCATATTTTTTTTTATTTTTTCAACCATGGGTATGACGCGATCAAGCTCTTCCTGAACAGACACTTTTTGCGCACCGGGTCGAGTGGATTCGCCACCTACATCCAGGATCTTCGCGCCATCCGATTCCATCTGTATCGCGTGTTTCAGTGCGAGATCAAAACTTATTTTTGTTTTCTGTGAAAATTTATTCTGGAAAAAAAGTTTTTTAGAAAACCTTCCGCCATCTGAAAACGAATCTGGCGTGATGTTTAAAATACCCATCACGACCGGATTTGTTAAGTTAAGTGACATTGCTGAAGACCCTTCGACTCCGCTCAGGGAGCGATAACTAATGTTGGCTGGCAGGGCCACCAATCGGTGCATCGCCCGGTTTTTTGTCCGACGACCCTCCTTTGTCGGAAGAACTATCACCCGCAGATGTGCCGCCACCGAAAGCGTTATCATGCCAGTCGCGTGGCGGGCGAACCTTACGGCGCGCCATCAAATCATCCACTTGATCTGCATCAATGGTTTCATATTCCATCAAGGCATCTTTCATCGCATGCAATATGTCGATATTATCTTCGAGAATTTTTTTCGCACGCGCATAACAGCTATCAATAATGCGTCGCACTTCCTCGTCGATCGTATTGGACGTTTCATCCGAATACTGTTTGGTGGTCGCCGCTCCTGGATACTGCGCTTCGTCATCACCATACAACAAGGGGCCCAGTTTTTCGGACAAGCCCCAGCGCGTCACCATTTTGCGCGCCATTTGCGAAGCGCGCTCGATGTCATTGGATGCACCGGTAGTCACTCCTTCAAAACCCAAAATCATTTCTTCTGCCAGTCGACCGCCATACAAACTGCAGATCTGGCTTTCAAGTGCAGTCTTGCTCAAACTGTATTTATCTTCTTCCGGCAGGAAATGCGTTACGCCTAATGCGCGACCGCGCGGAATAATCGACACTTTATGTACAGGATCGTGTTCGGGCACCAGGCGCCCGACAATCGCGTGGCCCGCTTCGTGATACGCCGTGTTAATTTTTTCTTTCTCCGACATCACCATGTTTTTGCGTTCGGTACCCATCATGATTTTGTCGCGTGCTTTTTCAAACTCTTCGCCTGTAACCAAACGCCGGTTTGAGCGTGCCGCTAACAACGCCGCTTCATTCACCAGGTTGGCAAGATCGGCGCCACTGAAACCCGGCGTGCCGCGCGCGATAATGCTTGCAGATACATTTTCATCCAAAGGTACTTTGCGCATGTGCACTTTCAATATCTGTTCACGGCCGCGTATGTCGGGCAGGCCAACATAAACCTGTCTATCAAAACGTCCGGGGCGCAGCAGTGCGCGATCCAGCACATCGGCACGGTTGGTTGCTGCAATCACTATCACACCCTCACTGCCTTCAAAGCCATCCATCTCAACCAGCAATTGATTCAGTGTTTGCTCACGCTCATCATGACCGCCGCCATGGCCACCGCCGCGATGGCGCCCGACCGCGTCGATCTCGTCGATAAAAATAATGCATGGCGCCTGTTTCTTCGCCTGGTCAAACATGTCGCGCACACGCGATGCACCAACACCGACAAACATTTCAACAAAGTCAGAACCGGAAATGGAAAAGAATGGCACCTTGGCTTCGCCGGCAATCGCTTTCGCCAATAATGTTTTACCGGTACCCGGCGGGCCTATCATCAACACGCCGCGCGGAATTTTTCCGCCGAGACGTTGGAACTTGGACGGGTCACGCAAAAACTCCACCAGCTCTCCTACTTCCTCTTTTGCTTCATCGACACCTGCTACGTCGGCGAAAGTGGTTTTGATCTGGTCTTCATTTAACAGACGCGCCTTGCTGCGACCAAAACTCATTGGACCACCCTTGCCACCCATGCCGCCTTGCATCTGGCGAGAGAAGTACATAAATACGGCGATGATAATAAGGATAGGAAACGCCGCCACTAGCAACTGCTGCAACAAGCCGGGCTGTTCCGGCTCTTTGCCGATCACCTGTACATTGTGGTTCAGCAAATCCGTCATCAACTGGTCGTCAAATACCGGCGGGCGCACGGTCGTAAACGGCGTATTGTCGAGCCGCTCGCCAAAAATTTTCTGATCCTGGATGGTGACCTTGCGCACATTGCCATCCTGCACCTGGGCAACAAAAGCGGAGTAATCAAGTTCTTCCGGCTTTTTGGAGGTATTAAATCCCTGAAAAACAAACAGCAAAACCCCGGCGATAATTACCCACAAAAGCACATTTTTTAAAATATCGTTCAAGGAAAACACCTCAAGAAATAGGGAGAATAAACCCGCTAAAAACCGGCTGCGCCGTTCAGCTGTCTGCTAGTTTAAGGCAGCTTGTGGAAGATAGGGGTAAAAAATCAGAAAACAAGGCCCTTCGGATTGTCCCAGCGCTGCTGTTTGGCAAGAAAGTCATCCACGGCATCCGCCGCCATGCGATGGCCGGTCTGGTTCCAGTGACGATCGTGTTCAAAATGCCACTGGATTTTTTTCCCTACCCTGAATGTATCCTTTAAATGCAGGCAGGGAACCGCATATTTCACGCACTGCGCCGCAATGGCCGTGTGTTTGATGTCGCTGAGCGGCGTTTCGACGATAACTGTTTGTATCTGTTGCGACTGATCCAGCGCCATCATTTTGCCCAGCACAAACCCGGTCGCTTCGAGACTGTCTATTTCGCCATGCGGCGGCTCAGAACTGAATAAATCGACCAGTAAATTTACCGGTATCTCTAGCGTTGAATATAAGCCGCGCGCAATATAAAAGTTGCCGAGAAAAAAAACGTCGAGCTGTTGATGCAGGGTTTGCGGAGCGACGGGCAAGCCAGTGATCGCATAACCTTCATCTGTTTTTGTCACAATCGGCTTGTTGTACCAATACTCGGTAATACCTACGCTATCCTGGAAATCATTATCGTTAAAAAGCAACAGAACCATGTCCGGCTTAAGCAAAATGCCGCGCTGCGCGAGGTAAAGGTATTGCTGCACGGTGCCATAACCGCTGACGGATGCGTTGATAATCTCCCAATCCGGGTGCCTGGCCTCCAGCAACTCCGTGAATATTTCATTGTTGTTGACGCCAAAACCCCATCCATAGGAATCACCGAGCACCAGCATGCGTTTTTTTGTGTTACGCACAACGCTGTATTCGCGATCACGCAGCCCGAGCGAATTGATTTCAACCCATGTCGAAAAATCCGGATGTCGAAATGCCGCCTTCTGCCCCGGAATCTGGCTCCATCCCAACAAGTTATCAAACTGCCAGAACTTCGCTCGCTCCGATGTCACCGGTGCCCACTGCGGAATAAAATAACGCGCAAAAATTTCTGCGCACGCAATCACAACAAAAATTCCGGCCAGCGAAACAAGCGCCAATGTGACTCGCGGATATCGCTCATACCATAATGATTTTTTGCTATCGGTCATTTGATTAATTATATTTTTTAACAGTTCATAGCTGACGAAGCCGCGCGCGCAATTCTGTTACATGCCGACGGCTGATGATTGGTTTAAGGCTTATGCCCTGCAAGCGTATGGCAAACTGTCCCTCAAGCGCTTTATCCATACCCTCAACGTGCGCCAGCGATATCAGCGAATTGCGATGTACGCGCACAAAACGATCGCCGAATTCTTCTTCAAGATCTTTTAATGTATCGTCAATCAGCATTTCACCATTCACATGGTAGGCAGTTACATATTTATGGTCTGCCTGGAAACAACGCACATCCTCTACCGGAACCAGTTCAAGGCCCAGTCGCGTTTTGGCACTGATATGTTTGCGGCCCTTGAATACTGTTTTTTCAGCTGCGGGTAGCATGGTTGTTTTCAGTGATGTCATCTGCACTTTTGTTAATTTTTTTGCATTCTCCAGCGCCTGCTGCAGTTGTTCAGACTTGACCGGCTTTAAAAGATAACCAACCGCATGCGCATTAAATGCTTCCAGCGCATGCTCCCCGTAGGCGGTACAAAAAATAACGGCTGGTGGCGTCTCCATGCGCATGATGTGATGCGCCGCTTCCATGCCGTCCATATCCGGCATGCGTATATCCAGCAGGACTACATCCGGTTTTAACTGGGTAATTTTTTGCAGCGCTTCGCGGCCGGTCATTGCTTCACCAACAACTCTATTGCCTTCCAGTTTCTCGATCATGCGCACCAGACGTTCCCGCGCCAGTTTTTCGTCATCAACAACCAGAATATCCATGCATTAAACCCTTGTTGGTGGAATGGGAGTGAATGGGCAAATAAAAATTACTTCAAAAATATCGCCTTTCCTATCTGCTGAAAATTCAGCCGCTTCACCATAATAAGCCTGCAAGCGATACCGGAAGTTTTCCAGCGCCAGGCTGTTTCCTGTAGTCACCGGTACTTTTGGTCCGGGTAAAACAGGATTTGTTATCACGACAGCAATCTTTTTATCGTTATTGGCAATCTTGATACTAATCGTTCCGCCAGCAGCGAGTGGCTGTATACCATGGTAAATGGCATTCTCCAGTAGCGGCTGCAAACTCAACTGCGGCAACAGCACTGGCTCCTCAAATGGATCGATCTGCCAATCCACATTGAGGCGATCACCCAAACGCAGTTTCTCTATATTGATATAACTTTTGGACAGTTCAATCTCGCGCTCCAGCGGCACCAGCTGATTAGCATCCGACAATGTTGCGCGAAACAGTTCTGACAAATCTTCCACCACCCGTTCAGCTACTTGCGGTTCTGTTTCTATCAGGCTGGCAATAATATTCATGCTATTAAATAAAAAGTGTGGCCGTATCCGCGATTGCAATGCCTGGATGCGAGAAGCCAGCTCGGCCTGCTGCTGGATATGCAATTGTTCCTGCAAATACAGATAACGCAAACTGACACCTGTGAGTATTGCTGCAATTAATACATGCTCCAGGGTAAACCACCAGCTAAAGCCGCCCCATCTACTCAGATAGTTAGCCAGCACCCACTGCGCAATCACACTCACGCCCAGCGTCACAAAAAGCACGATGCCATAACTCACGACAATGCCCTGCAGCAAACTAAGTCGGGTCAGGTAGGGCCGAATCTTGCAGAGCAGCGCGACGCTGACGAGTATGATCCACAATATAAAAAATGCGATAAGTGCAAACTGTTGCACATCAAAATGTTCCAGCCCCTTACTGCTGACAGCGGCGAATACAATCGACAGCAGGCAGCCTGCCAGCACCGAAAATAGCAGCGATTGCACCGTGCAGATATTGGGCAAATAAAACTGCTCCTGAGCTGGCATCTGTTTGCCCACGCTCTTTTCAGTCATTGCATTAGCCATTTCAGTTTTAGCCAGTTTGTTATCGCGTATACAAATAATGCGCTAATATAGCCTGCTTATTCACATACATCACCTTAAACCTTACGCCAACCCGCACACGGTATTCCATGACAAGCAAACCCCCTTCCAGCAAAAACAAATCTTCCGACATTAAACCGTGGGGCGGTCGCTTTAGTGAAGCGACCGATGCCTTTGTGGAGCGTTTTACCGCCTCAGTGGCATTTGACCAGCGCCTTTATAAACAGGATATCCGCGGCTCGATCGCCCATGCCGACATGTTAAGTAAATGCGGAGTGATTTCCCCGAAAGAGTTCCAACAAATTCGCCAGGGCTTG
>Ga0302322_100004734_pt1 | contig 11869 bp, 16 predicted proteins | sample Fen_T0_2_FD_203757 | JGI IMG/M metagenome (GOLD analysis project Ga0302322, IMG submission 203757) | Peat permafrost microbial communities from Stordalen Mire near Abisko, Sweden - Fen_T0_2 | ecosystem: Environmental > Terrestrial > Soil > Wetlands > Permafrost | place: Sweden: Abisko... | reverse complement strand
GCTTTCCGGCTGTTCGCCCTCGGGCTCTATCGGCGCGCTTTCGGCGTGCGTCGCCGCGTCCGAAGCCGTCGTCGCCGTCCTCGAAGGCACCGGCAATATCGACCCGGCCACCGCGAAGCAAATCTTCGCCTACCTCGACGTCGTCTCAACCGACGTCGAACGCGTCTCGGCGATCCTTGCGACGAACGACGCGACCGTCGAAAAGGCGCTGCTCATCGCCGCCGCGTTCGATAACGTGCCCGGGTTGCCGCCCGCAGCCCAGGCGTACGTGACCGCCGTCACCGCCGCGATCCGCGCGTTCCTCGCGTTCTACCCGGCGCCGACGATGGCGTTGCGTGGCGCTCGCCCGCTGCCCGTGCCCGTGAAGCCTCTGACGCCGGGCGACCTCGCGAACGTAACGAAGATCGCGGGACGCGCCGCCCTGCTGAGGGCACGGCTGGCGGCGAAGTGAGCCCGTCGGACGTCGCCCGCGACGTAACGGACGCCGAACGCATCGCCGAACTCGAACGCGAGAACGCCGCGCTCCGCGCCGACAACGAACTGACGCAGACGGCGCTCGTCGGGCTTATGGACGAAGTCAAACGCTTAAACGAGGACGTCGGGCCGTGATCCTTTGCGGCGACGCGCTCGCGGTTCTGAAGACGATGCGGGCGGCGACGTTCGACGGCGCGTTCTGCGATCCGCCGTACGGCCTGACGTTTATGGGGCGGCAATGGGATAAGGGCGTGCCTGGCTGGGAAACGTGGGCGGAAGTGCTGCGCGTCCTGAAGTCCGGCGCGATGCTCCTCGCATTCGGCGGAACGCGCACGCATCACCGCCTCGCCTGCGCCATCGAAGACGCGGGATTTGAGCTTGTCGATGTCCTGATCTGGCTGCATGGGCAGGGCTTCCCGAAGGCGAAAAGCCAACTCAAACCGGCGTGGGAACCGATCATCATGGCGCGCAAACGCGGGGCGATTCGCCCGCTGGCGATTGACGCGTCGCGGATTAAAACGAGAGGCGTCAATCTCGGCCGCTGGCCCGCGAACGTGATCCTCGACGAAGACGCAGCGGCGGCGCTCGACGCGCAAAGCGGGCATCTTGTCAGCGGCAACAACCCGGCCAAACGCAGCGCGGATAAGCACCGCACCATTTACGCGGGCTGGAAGGGTGAGCAATGTCTCGTCCATCGCGGTACGGATTCGGGCGGCGCGTCCCGCTTTTTCTACTGCGCGAAGGCCTCGCGCTCGGAACGTGGCGACAATACGCACCCGACCGTCAAGCCGCTGAAGCTCACCGAATACCTCGCGCGGCTCATCCTCCCGCCTGACGGCGGCAAGCTCATCGTGCCATTCGCCGGAAGCGGTTCCGAAATGTTGGGCGCGCGCCGCGCAGGCTGGAAAGTCACCGGAATCGAAAGCGACGCCGCATACGTGAAGATCGCCGAGCGGCGCTTGGCGGCGACCGCGTGACGGACGAACAAAAACAGCGCGTGCGGCAAGCGTGGAACGAACTCAAGGACGCCGTCGATAAGCCCGGTGGCCGCATCGCTCTTTTCCTGATCGTGGGCCTTCCGTTACTAATCCTGCTTTTTGCCTTGCGGGCGGCGACCAGGTGAGTGGCGTCGTCCTCGCGATTCGCTGCCACTGGTGCAGCCGCCAGTTCCCGCCGTCCCGCACGCACCAGGTCGCCGAGAACTCTCAAACGATCTGCGATTTGTGTCTGAGCTGGCATAACCGCGCACTCGACTTCCTCGCCGGCCACGGCATCCCCGGCTGCCAGATATGCGGCTCGTCGTGGGAAGCGCTGCGCGACCGCACGCCCGGGGCCGAGGTTCGGCTCTACGTCGTTCCCCGCGACGGCATCTACGCGATCCATTGCGCGGCGTGTCTGAAGCCGTACGTCGCCAAACGCGCCGATCTCTACCGCGGCACGGCGTTCGGCGCGGCGCTCCGCTTGTAGCCCGAAAAAAGCGCGCTGGACCCGGAATCGTCGAAATCGACGGTATGTGGTGCCAACGCCTATGACTCCTCCCATTTCGCCCCCGGCCGATTCTCCCGCCGGTGGCGCTCCCGCTGCCAGCGCGGCGCTTCCCGCCAGTGATGCCGCCGCGATGCAGCGGCAGATTGACGATCTGAAAGAAGAAGCCGCCGAAGCCCGGCGCACCGCCGAATACTGGGCGGGACGCGCCGCCTCGCCCGCTCCAGCCGCTCCCGCCGCCGAACCCGACGACGACACCGACGTGCTCGAAGCGATCACGACGGGCGGCGCCAAGGGCTTCGACGCGCTCGCCGCCAAACGCGGCTTCATCAAGCGCGACGAAGTCGAGACGCTCATCAACCAGCGCGCGACCTCGCTCACGAAAGAACAGGCGCTCATTGAGGAATACCCCGACCTTCGCAAGAAGGATTCCGAGTTTTTCAAGGCCACCGCCCTCAATTACGGCTCGCTCGTAAAATCCGGCGTTCCCCAGGCCGTCGCGATGGAAACCGCCGCCCGCCAAACGGAACTCGAGTTCCTGCGCTCGGGCAAGATCAAGCTCCCCGGCGCCGCCGCCGAAGAGACGAAAGCGGAGAAGGAAGCGGCGCGCCGCGCGCGTATCGCCGCGCAGGCGCCCGAAAGCGGACGGCGCCAGGCCGCCGCGCCCGACGGCGACGACGACGAACTGACGCCGCAGCAGATGCGCATCGCCGACGCCATGGGCGTCTCGCACGAAGCGTACGCGAAACGCGCCAAAGCCGGCGTGTCGATTAAAGGCCAGGGGTAAGCCATGAGCGAAAAGAAACGCAGTCACGCCCGCAAGCTCCCCACGTCCGCCGCCGATCCGGCGGACGCCGCGAACCAGCGCATCCTCGCCGACCGCCAGTCTCGCCTCGACCAGGCGGCGGCGGAGAAAACGCTCTCGACCGATCTCGGCCTCGATCTCAAAGACCCCGAGAACAACGCGCCGACCGCGGCGGAGTTCCTCACCGAAGAGTGGGACCGCAAGACGTTCGGCGACGCTATCGAAACGTACACGCGCGTCGTTTACGGTCCGGACCCGCTGCTCATCACCTGCCCGGCCATGAAAATGGCCATCGAGAATATCGGGCTTGAAGAGTACGCCAACGCAACCGCCGAAGCCATCCGGCTCAAAGAAGACAAAGCGGTTTCGGATCCGATCATGCAGAAAGGCTTGCGCGCCGCGATCTCGCGATTCGGCGTCGTTGCCGTCGCCGACGCTTTCCGCCAGCGGATTCTCAAAATCCCGCAGCGCACCGTCGAAGTCGAAGCGGACCGCTCGGACGCCATGATTTTCGCGCGGCCGATGGAAGAAGCCGTGATGCGATACGGCACGCCCGGCATGGCTCCGAAGTTCCTTTCGGAGCGCTGTCTCGGCGTCCTCGGCATGCGCGGCTACGTCGTCGTAAAGGACGAAAAGGGCGATCCGGTTAAAGTCGGTACGCTCATCATGGGCGAAATTCCGATTCGCATGGCGGAGGCGCGCCGCCGCCACTACGCCGAACTGTCGAACGAAGCCGTGCGCGACGCAGGGGAATCGTTCGAAGACGCCGCCGAACGCGCCATCTTCGAAGCGGGCAAGGGCGGCGTCAGCGTCCTGCGGGCGGGCGACAACCTCACTTCGAACGCCTCGGCGAGCGAAGACAACGTAGGACGTTCGCGCGAAACCGGCGTTCACGTCGAAAGGCAGAGGTAGGAACCAAAGATGCCAAATCCAAATAATCCGTTCGGCTTCCGTCCGATCATCCGCAGCGGCGGTTCGCCGTTCAGCGTCGTCCAGTACGCCAAGCCCGCGACGGACGCTAACGCAATCTTCAACTTCGACCTCGTCACCAAGGTCGCGGCAGCCGTCGCTCTCGCCGAAGCCCCCACCTACAACCTGCCGGGGATTCAGAGCGCATCGCAGGCTACGCCCGGCACGACGCTTTTGCTCGGTTCCTCGATCGGGTACGGCGCGGGGAACCTCGCGTCGATTCACAGCGTTTCGGACGAAATCGACGTCGTCTTCCTCGCCCAGGCGAAAACCGGCGTCGCGATCACGACCGCCGGGCACGTCGGCAAGAACGCCAACATCTCGCTGACCCTCGCCGGTTCGGCGCTGACGAAGATGTCGCGGATGGCCGTCGATTCGGCCACCATCGCCGCCGGCGCAGGCCTCGACCTCCGCATTCGCGCGGTGGCGATGATCTCGCCGAACGTCGAAGGCGACTCGGCAATTCTCGAAGTCACGATCAACAAGCACGCTTACGCGCAGGGCAGCGCGGGCGTATAGCGGCAGTCTCGACAAAGGACAACCATGTTCATTCGCACACTATTCCCCGACCTCTACCTGCAGTCGATGCTCCCGGCCATCGACGAGGTCGTGATGACCAAATACTCCGAGTTCCCCGAGGAGTACTCCGAAATCTTCCGGATGGAGTCGTCCTCGCGTTCGATCGAACAGACGACTGAAATCACCGGCTTCGGCCAGATGAGCGTCGTCCCCGAAGGCGGCGACACCCGCTACGACGAAGCGCTCCCGGCGTTCAACAAGACCTACGTTCACGCGCAGTACTCGCTCGGCTTCCGCGTGACGAAGGTCGCAATGGACGACGACAAGTTCGGCGTCGTGCGTAAGCTCGCGACCGAACTGGGGCGTTCGGCGAAGGAAACGAAGGAAGTCGTCGCCGCGAATCCGTTCAATACGGGCTTCACGTCGGCGACCGGTCCGGACGGCGTGTCGCTGTTCAACGTCGCGCACCCGCTGATCGGCGGCGGGACGCAGTCGAACCGGCTCGCCTACGCGACCGATCCCGACGTGACGTCGATGCAGTTGCTGCTCACGCTGATGCGCTCGACGGTCGATCATCGCGGGAAGCGTATCCGTATCCCCCCGAAGCAGGCCATCTTCCCGCAGAACCTCGAATTCATCGGCGCGGAGCTGCTCGGCGGCGATACGCGTTCGGACACCGCCAACCGCGCGATCAACGCGTTTAAACGGCGTTCGGGCATGCCCAGCTTCGACTCGTGGCTTGTGTGGGATTATTTAACCGATCCCGACGCCTGGTTCATCGAAGGCAACATCGCCGATACCGAACTCCGTTTCTACAACCGCGAACCGTTCAACACCGTGCATGACATAGATTTTGACAGCCGGAGCGTGAAAACGGCGGGGTGGCAAAGGTTTAGCGTCGGGTATTCAGGCTTCTACGGCGTGTGCGGAGTACCTTCAAGCTAGGACGTTTTTGGGTCTCATGTTTCACGTGAAACCCCTGTATTTATTGGGTTGCGAGAGAGGTAACAGGAAAAATGCCACAACGCGGCAGCAGCGCAAAACCGTCCCGCTTTCGCGGTCCCGTCGTCGTCACGCTGCGCGGCGCCGGTTCGACCGGCAACGATCCGCTCACCGTCGGCGCGGGCTCGGATGTCGGCCTCGACATCCAGATCCCCGTCGCGCAGACGGCGAACGCGTTCCAGATCACGAAGCCCGACGGCACCGTCATCTACGCGCTCGGCCCGAACGGCGGCGCGGTGCTCGCGACGCTCGCCGTCGATGGCGCGGTCCCGGTTCGCCCCTCGGCGGCGTATGTGATCTCGAAGGCCGGCGTCGCGGCGCTTACGCTCGCCGCGCCGAACATCGTGGGCGACCAGGGTGTCACGATCTCGATTAACAGCCTGACGGCGTTTGCGCACGTGCTGACGGCGACCGGTTTGCTGCTCACCGGCTCGGCGGCGGTCAATAGCGCCACGTTCGCGGCATTCGCGGGCGCGGGGCTGACGCTGCGCGCCGTAAACGGCAAGTGGCTCGTCGTGAGTTCGATCGGCGTTACCTTCGGCTAGGGCGTTACTTTCGGCTAAAACCATGGGAATGCAGCTCAAGACGCGGCGCACGCTCCTCGCTGGCGCGATTCGCACGGCGACGGCTACGTGTCCGCTCCAGCAGGACGCGGTCGAGCAGCACGTCCGCGTCTATCTCAACGTCACGGCGGCCTCGGGCACGGGCGGCCTGAAGGTCGTGGTGCGCGGCTACGACATCGTTTCCGGCCTTCCGGCGGCGCTGAACGCGGGCGGCGCGGCCGCGAAGATCGCGCCGGGCCTTTTCGTTTACGAACTCATGCGCTCGGACGCGCTCCCCGTTGGCAACGTCGTCGAGACGGTGGGGCGCGGGTTGCCCTGCGTCTGGGACGTGCAGGTCACGCACGGCGACGCCTCAAACTACGCTTACTCGTTGTCGTGCGAAGTGTTGCCAGGATAGCGGTTGAATCCCGGGACTTGTCGAATAACCAGGTGTGACCCGCCTAGCAACTCTTTCCCTTCTCCTCTGCGCTTCGGCGCTGCCGCAGGCGGTCAACGTCAATCCGAATCCGACGAACAATCCCAATCAGATCAACGTCACGACGGGCTACCTGTACCTCAACAAAATGCACTATGCCGGGACGTGGACCGGCGCGGCGACGTATTCGCCGCAGGACGTCGTCTTTTACGCGGGCGTCCCCTACGTCTCGCTGCTCGGCGGGAATCTCAACCGGAACCCGTCGGCGGTTCCCGCCTACTGGGCGGCGTTCCCGGGCGGCGTGGCGGGCGCGTCGGGCGTGAACGGCCAGCTTCAGTACAACGTCGGCGGCGTCCTCGGCGGCTTCACCCTCGCGGGCGACTGCACGTTCGCCGTGCCGAACGTCGTATGCACGAAGACCGGCGGCGTGGCGTTCGGCTCCGCCGCAACGCAGGCGTCCAGCGCTTTCGACGCCTCGGGCCTCGCAACGGCGGCTCAGGCGGCCGCCATCGCGGCGAGCGCGCAGCGGGCGGCGAATCTCTCGGACCTTGCAAACCCGGGGACGGCGCGCACGAATCTGGGCCTCGCGCCGGTGGCGGCGAGCGGCTCGGCGGCGGACCTCTCGGGCAATCTCGCCGTGGCGCGGCTCAATGGCGGCACGGGCGCTTCGCCTTCGACGTTCTGGCGCGGCGACGGCTCCTGGGCGGCGGCGGGCGTGGGCAGCGTCACGGGCGTAACGTTTACGGGCGGCATCGTCTCGATTGCCAATCCGACGTCGGCGCCCGCGTTCACCATTGCGGGCACGCCAGGCGGCGTCGTGTACTTCTCGGGCGCTGCAACGTGGGCGTCGAGCGCGGCGGGCGCGGCGGCAACGCCGATGCTTTGGGGCGGCGCGGGGAACGCGCCGACGGGGGCGGGAAGTCTGAGCGTGACGAACGCGGGGACGGCGACGGAAACGTGGACGCTCTACAACGCGACGCCGACGACGGGGACTACAACGCTGACGCTGAGGAACGGGGCGGTAAATCCAGAAGCCAATCCGATCCTGAAGTTTTTGAAGAATGACGGAACCCTGGCGGGTTCGGCGTACATCTCCGGCGATGGCGTCTTGTTTAAGATGGCCACGTTATGCCTCTTCGGCGGCAATACACAGGGCCTTTTCTGTAACGGTTCTACCGTCGAAATAAGTAACCGCACCATTGGGGTGCTGATGAGTTCCGCCAGCCCGTTGTCCTGGACGAACACCTCCAGCGCATCGACAGGCACCGTCGATACCGGCCTCACTCGCGATTCCGCCGGGGTGGTGGACGTGGGCAACGGCGTGGCGGGGAACACGTCAGGCTCGATGAAGCTCACCAATCTCACGATGAGCGGCGTTCTCATCGTCGGCGGCAAATCCTGCACCATCAACACCACAACCGGAGTCTGGACATGCGTCTAACAACCTTTGCGTTACCTGCACTTCTTACGTTCGCCGCCACCCTTTCGGCGCAGTCGAACGTCGTGTACTCCTGGACGCTTCAGGCGTCCCCCACCGATACGCCCGTGACCATCGCGGCCACCCAGGACCAGGCGGTAGCCGTGCCGAACTGGCTGTTTGCGCAGACGCTCGGCGCGCCTTCGGCGCTCACGGCGGCGGCAACGGCGGCGGCGACGACGATCACGGTGGCGTCGATCCCGCTCGGCCTGGCAGTCGGGAACGGCGTTTGCTTCTCGCCGTCCGCGCTCGTCTGCCAGATCGCCATGAGCACGAACGGCACGGCGTTTAACCTCGTTCTTTCGGCGGGCGAAGTCGCGCGCGTGACGGCGGTAACGGGCACGGGGCCGTACACGATCACGCTGCGGCGCGGGGCTATTGGGACGGCTGCGGCCTATCTGAGCGGGCGCGGCGTCGTGTTCCTCCGGTACGGCAGTTACTCGGACCTTTCGGCGGCGCTGCTGCTGGGCGCGCAGAATGCCATCGTGCAGAACTGCGCGTATGGGGCGTTTACGACGACGGCGCAATGCGCGGCGCTCGCCTCCGCGCAGACGGCGCTCGCCGGGGTGCATTGATGATACGTGTAATCGCGGAACTGGCCGTCCTCGCCGCGCTCGTGCTCGCCGACGAAGCCAATAACCCGCCGCGCCTCCCCGCCGAACTGCAAACGCGCCTCGCGCTCGCGGCGCTGCATTCGCAGCAGGCGCAGGCGCAGGCGAAAGCCGCCGCCGAAACGCACGCCGCCGCGCTCGCCGAAGCGGCGAAGGTCTGCGGCGAGGCGTTCGCCGTGTCGGATTCGGGCACGGCGATCGTGTGCGCGCCGAAGGCACGTCCGTGACGTGGGGCCAGTTGAGATTCATCATCCAGACCGGGGCTCCCGGAGTCAGCCTCGACATAATCGATTCGAGTTTGAACGAAAGGTATGAGGCCGCGCTCGAAGCGACGGACTGGATGGGCCTGAAGGCCCACGCGACGATCCAGACGCTCGCGGCGCACGAATCGGCGCCGCCCGAAACCGTCGCGCTGACGGTCGGCTCCGTCGCCGTCACGGGCGTCGGGACGGCGTGGACGAACGCCATCACGGGGCGGCAATTCTATCGCCCGGGCGACACCGTCGTCTACACCGCGACGTACGTCGGCCCAACGACGCTCACGCTCGACCGGCCCTACGAAGGCAACGGCTCGGACGTCGCGGGCGTCGTTTACCCGGCTTCGCCGTACGTGATGTACACCAGCGTCTACACTTTGCCCGGCGACTGTCGCTCGGTGGTGACAGTTCTCAATCCCATCACCGGACTGCCGATGACGCCGTTTTCGAAGGACGGCCTCGACGCGAGCGTGGGGCAGCGCACGCTCGTCGGCTACCCGCAGTCGTACGCGGTGACGGACGATACGCCCGAAACGAATCCGCCGGTCCTGCACGAAATCGAGTTCTACCCGCCGCCGCGCGACGCGCGGGGCTTCGAAACGGAGTACCTCAAAGCCGCGTTTGGCTTTGACGGCGGCAACACGTCGGGATCCCCGCTTCCCTTCCTCAGCGCTACGCTGCTGCTCGCGGGCGTGCGCGCCGACGTCGCGACGTATCAGGGAGCCATGCCCCAGGCGGTCAAATATGAAGCTGCATTCGAGCGGGAATTAGCCCGTTTGCTCCTCCTCGAACACTCCCAACGTAGACCGAAAACGGCGCTGAAGATGGCGTCCAGATTCTCCCGACACAGATTGGCCAGGGCCGCGCGCGGGATGGTCAGCAACTGGAGAGGCGGACAACCAGGCGGGCCAGGATGACCCTTGGGCAGATGAAGGCTCTCGTGAGCCAGCGCCTGAATGAGGCCGGAAATCCGGTCTTTTATCCGGCATCGGAGATCCAAAACGCCCTAAACGAATCGCAAAGACTCTGGTGCCTGCTGACGCTCTGCCTCGAAAAAACGGCGACGTGGAACACCGCGCCGACGTGGACGCATCTGCTGCCGCTCATCCCCGACTACCTTGCCCCTCTTCGCCTGACGACGCAAACGGGGATGAAGGTGCGGCCCGCGCGGATTTCGGAGCTTTTCGCGCTCGACTCGCAGTGGCCCGCCTCCGTCGGGCCGACGTATCGCTACGTGGCGCTCGGCGCGGACCTCGTCGGCATTTACCCGACGTGGCCGCAGCCGCTGCAACTCCAGTACGCCGGATCGCGGATACGCCCCAGATTCCCGCGGAGTTCCACGAACAACTGGTCAAGTTTGGTTGCTACCGTCTGCGAATGGTGGAAGGAGGGGCGGAGTTCGCGAAGGTGTTGCCGCTGCTCGACGAATTCCTCAGCGTCGCGGACGAATACGCGAAGTACGTTCGCGCGAGAAACCAAGGCCAACTTTACGACAGTTTGCCTTTCGAATTAAGCTCATTCGACCGTAGTCTTCTCGTTGGCAAAGCGAAGGGGAGAAAGTAGATGGCCCTCGACGTTTCCGCCTGCATCCTCGACGTCTGGTACCGGCTCGGGTTCAGTTCCGCCGACGATCTCGCCAACGAGACGTGGCTCACCGTCGCGGAACTCTACCAGTTCCTCGACGACGCGGTGAAGGCGCTCGGGCGCTCGACGGGCGTCTTCCTCACGTACGACGCCACGATCGCGGTCACGCCGGGCCTTCCGACGTATGCGCTGCCCGCGCGCCACGTTTTCACCGAAAGCGCCTGGCTTCTCTACGCCGACGGCCACGTGCAGCTTCTGCGCCTCACGGGCGTCGGGCAGCTTTTCGCGCTCGATGCCAACTGGCCGACGACGCTCGGCGATCCAACGCGGCTTTCGCTCGATGCGCAGGACGTCGAGACGTGCATCCTGTACCCGGTCCCGCTCCAGAACGCCACGCTCGCGCAGGTTTGCGAGACGTATCCGGCGGACGTCGCCCTGGGCGGCGCGGCGCTCGCTTTGAATCCGGTCCTGCAGGACATGCTTACGTATGCGGCACTCGCCGGCGCGCGCTCGAAGGAATCGGATTCGCGCGACGGCGATATGGCGAAGCACTTCGCGGCGCGCGTGGCGATGTATCAGGCGATTGTCGAGAGCCTCTGGGGAAGCGGGAACTAGCCTCGACGCATGTAGGCGACGACGGCTTCAAGTTCCTCGACGGAAGCGTTGTTCTTGAGCGTGTTGCAGCGGGTGCAGATGATTCGCACATTCCCGGCTACGTACCCTTTCGCGCTGTTAAAGCGGTCCAAGGAAGCCGAATTCCACTTGCCCCGTACGCCGCGTCGCGTGTAGTCAATCTCACGCTGGCAGCATGGACACGCGGTCGGTGGCGCAAGAGCCAGCGAATGAATGGCCTCATCGAAGTCGCGCCCAGCCTTTTTCGCCCTGCCCTTCGCGCTCAGGACCAAAAGCCGTATACGCCTCGAAGGGTCGATTTTACTGCGGTTCCGTGCTCGGGCGGCAGCTGCGCGCTGCTTGGTGAGTTCTTTGTGTGTCTCATACCATGCGCGCGTTCGCTTTTTCTCAATTTCGGGGTTTTCTTTTCGGAACCTAGCCCGGGACTCTGCGGCGTATTCAGGATGCTTCACTCGAAAGCGGCGCACATTTTCCTTCCTGCGCTCGCGCTGCTCGGGACTGAGGGGCCGTGCGCGGTAGTACTCGCGTCGTTTTTGTTTCTTAATCTCTTCCGGGGTAAGCTCGTTTGCAGCCATTGTGATCTCTCCAAAGATCGCGGTGGTTAGGGCCGTTGTCGGTGCTGAAACACTGGCGCGGCCCGCTCCTCTATTGTACCTTTTTGCCCTTTCGGTCGAAAGCAAAAGAGTGGGATATTCGCGCGAAAAACTTCAAATCCTTGCCACGTCTTTTTCGTGCCTGCCACCAGTCGATAAGGTGCCAGCAGACCAGGCTCTGCTGCTGCAAAATTTCAGAAGTGACAGCCTTGGCCGCATTATCAGCAGACCGGGATACGTTCAAAAGTTCACCATTCCCGGCGGCGGGATTGCACACTCCGCCACGAACATGGGGGGGCTTGGAAACGCATACTACGTTGGTGTAAACGCAGACCTCACAGGGTCGCCTTCGAAGCTGTTTTATGACGGCACTGAAATCGCTTCGGGGTTTGATGGGAATCGCATCGGCTTCGCCGCGCAGAACGGCTTCATGTGGATCGTCAATCGCGGCGCACAGGGCCGACACGATCCGGGAAGTGGCT
>Ga0302322_100004733_pt1 | contig 11869 bp, 9 predicted proteins | sample Fen_T0_2_FD_203757 | JGI IMG/M metagenome (GOLD analysis project Ga0302322, IMG submission 203757) | Peat permafrost microbial communities from Stordalen Mire near Abisko, Sweden - Fen_T0_2 | ecosystem: Environmental > Terrestrial > Soil > Wetlands > Permafrost | place: Sweden: Abisko... | reverse complement strand
AGCTCCTTCAGCGCCTCGCGGACCACCTGGACCTCGTCCCTACCCGGCCCGCTCCCGGGCTGGCTCGGTGTCGGTGTCGGTGTCGGGGTCGCCGCGGTCGGTGTCGGGGTCGGGGCCGCCGAGGTCGAGGTCGGGGTCGGCGTGGTCGTGCTCGGGATGGTCGTCGTCGGCGCGCCGGTCCCGGTCTCGGAGGCCCCGGTGGTGGGCGTCGCGCTGGTGGTGGCGGGCGTCGTCGTGGCAGGGGCCGATGTCGTGGTGGCGGCCGTCGCGGTGGCCGGGGCCGACGTCGGGGCCGCGGGCGTCGACGACGTGGGCAGAGGTCCGGACGCCGGGCCCTCGCCGGGCGCGGCCAGGCGTGTGGAGACGACCCGCACCCCCTCGACGCCGCTCACGATCGCGGCGGCGCGCTCGAGGTCCGTGTCGCGGGTCCCGGTCCCGTGGCCGACCAGCTCGGCGTCGCGGCCGACCACCTGGACGTCGAGGTCGGTCAATCCCGCCGACCGCAGCGCGCTCAACGAGCGTGCCCGCAGATCGGACTCCACGTGGTGGCGCACCGGGACGAACTGCCCCACGCCGACCGCCGCCAGACCGATGGCCCCGATCACCCAGGGGGTCGCGCCACGGCGCGCCCGCTCCCAGTAGAAGCCTTCGGGCGGGGAGGACGGCGACGGGGACGGCGATGGGGACGGCGATGGGGACGGCGAACCGTCGGCGGGCGGCGTGCTGTCAGGCGTCATCATCGGGTCCCGGGGAGGTCGCGGCCGGTGATCAGGGCCTCGGTCAGGCGGGAGAAGCCCTCCTCGTCGCCGTCGGCGAGGAGGCGGGCCTGCGGCCCCCAGGTGGGCAGGCTCGGCGCGAACCGCAGCCCGGCGTGCTCGAGGGCGCCCTGCAGGGTCTCGGTGTCAGCGTCGGCGAGGTCGTTGAAGGTGCGGATGCCGGCCTCCCGCAGCGCGGTGCCGATCCGCGGGCCGACGCCCTCGATCCGCTCCAGGTCGTCGTCCTCCGGCGGCTCCGGCGGCTCGGGATCGGCGGCCGCGGCGTCCGGCACCTCGACGTAGGCGCCGGTCTCCTCGACGGCGACCGCCAGGCCCTCGATCTCGCCCGTGGTGGGCCCGGTCGGCTCCTGGCTCAGCCCGGAGGCGTCACGGACCGCGTTCACCTGGGCGCTCAGACGGTCGATCTCCGCCTGTCGCTCGGCCAGCCGGGCGTCACGGTCCGCGATGGCCTCGCGGTTGTGGGCGGCGGTCGACTCGGCCCGCCCGATGAGGGTGGCGAGCCGGGCGATCTCGGCCTCGCGGGACCGCAGGTCGCTCGAGCGGGCCTGCAGATCGGCCGCGGTGGCGGCGATCCTGGCCTCCTGGGCGTCCAGTTCGGCCCGGTGCCGGGCGTCCAGGGCGGCGGCGTCGCCGGACACCAGCGTGTTCAGGCGATCGATGTCGGCGTCCTTCTCGCGGAGGGCCTCCTCGCGCCGGCGCAGTTCCTCGCCGTCGCGTCGTGCCCGGTCCTCGTGAGCGGTCGTGAGCTCCGTGATCGCGTCCGACTCGCTGAATTGTACCGATCGGCGCCGCCACCACACCCAGCCGACGGCGATGCCGAGCACAAAAGCCGGGACAATGATCACGAGGGACTGGATCGTGAACCAGAGCACTGAGGTCCTCCACCAACGAGCGGCACGCTGTCGTGCCCGCGTGTGCAGCATGCCAGCCGAGGGGGACCGCGCACCGTCGAACGGCGAAGTCTTGACCTTCGCCTATGGGTGTCCGCCGTGCCGGTATTGGCGTGTCGCGGCGGCTCGCCGCGCGGTGGGAATGTCCACGAATAACCCGTGCGGGGGTCGAGGGCTTAGTGGCTACTCTTTGCTACGACCGATTGAGCCCTATCCGTCGCATCATCGGGGTCGGTGGAGGAATGCCATCGGTCATTCGTCGTCCGCTACCCCTGGTGGCCGTCCGCAGGGACGATCCGCCCGGACGGCGTGGCGCCACGTCACGCGTCGTGACGGCACGTAGCATCGCGCCATGGTCCTCCCCGTCGTGCATCACCAGGTGTCGTTCTGGTCCGGTCCCGACCGGCTGGACGGCGAGCTGCGGTTGCCCGGGACGCCCGGACCGCACCCTGTGCTGGTGGTCGTGGGGGAGCCGGAACGCCGCGAGCGCGACTACTCTCCGTGGTTGGATGATCTGACGATCGCCGGGTTCGCCAGTTACACCTGGGATCGTCCCGCGCCGCCGCCGTCCCCCGTCCCTCACCAGCGTCGCGTGATGATCCAGGCGCGTGAGGTGCTGGCTGTGCTCGACCGGCTGCGTTGCGTGCCCGAACTGGGCGGGGGACCCGTCGCCGTCATCGGTTGGGGGGAGGGCGGCTGGGCTGCGGCCCAGGCGACCACGTTCAGTGACGAGGTGTGTGCGCTCGTGCTGGCCTGCACCCCGGGCCCCGCCACCGCCCCCCGATCGGGCCGCACGGACCGGGACGTCGAGGACCACGACCCCGGTCCGACGCTCTCCGCCGTCACCGTGCCCGTGCTCGCCCTGTTCGGCGAGCAGGACCCGCTGGTCCCGGCGGCGGACGGCGTCCGCTCGGTCCGGGGGACGTTGCGCGACGCCGGTCACCCGGACCACGACGTCGCCGTCGTCCGCGGGGCGGATCACGGGCTGCGGGTGCGCGCGCCGCACGGCCTGGGTCCGATCGTCGACGGCCGCCACCGGTTCGGCGACTGGCCGCCCGGCCTGACGGCGCTGCTCGCCCGCTGGCTCGACCGGGCCCTGTGCCCCCAGCCGGTGCCGAGCTTCGCGCCGCCGCTGCGGGCGCCGCTCGTCCGGGGCGGGGTGCACGGCCGGACGCCGCTGCCCGCCGCCGTCCCGGTCCGCCAGGTGCGGCGCCGGGTGACCCGCTGAAGGACGGCGGGACCCGCTGAAGGACGGCGCGACCCGCTGAAGGACCGGGACCACCGGGGAATAGCCGCACGCCCGGCGACCGTTAGCAAGGCTAATGATTCACGAAACGGACGCGGCGGACATCCCGGCCCTCGCCGCCGAGCTGCGCACGGCGCTGCTGCGGGCCGCCCGCCGCCTGCGCGTCGAGCGGTCCGACGAGGAGATCTCCGCGGGCCAGCTCTCGGTGCTGGGCTTCCTCCACCGCGAGGGCCCCTCGACCCCGCGGGCGATCGCCGCCTTCGAGCGGGTGCGCCCGCCGTCGCTGACGCGCACCCTGACCGCCCTGCAGGACCTCGGACTGGTCGAGCGGGTCGCCCACCCGCACGACGGCCGCCAGGTCCTCATCGCGCTGACCGGCGCCGGGCACGCCGCGGTGACGCTGACCCGCTCCCGTCGGGACGCCTGGCTGGCGCAGGTGCTGTCCGGCTTCTCGCCCGTGGAGCGGACCGCGCTCGCCACCGCCCTCGACGTCCTGAGGAGGATCGCAGACTCGTGAGCCCCACCTTCCGCGCCCTGCGGAACCCGAACTACCGGCTCTGGGCCGCCGGCGCCCTGGTCTCCAACACCGGCACGTGGATGCAGCGGGTGGCCCAGGACTGGCTCGTGCTCGCCGTGCTCACCGACAACTCCGGCGTCGCGGCGGGCGTGACGACCGGGCTGCAGTTCGCGCCCATGCTGCTGCTCGCGCCGCTCGCCGGGGCCGCCGCGGACCGCTGGAACCGCCGTCGCCTGCTCATGACGACGCAGGCGGCGTCCGGGGCGCTGGCGCTCGTCCTCGGGCTGCTGGTCGTCACCGGTGTCGCGCAGCTGTGGCACGTCTACGTGCTGGCCGCGCTGCTCGGCGTCGTCGCGGCGCTCGACTCGCCCGTCCGGCAGTCGTTCGTCTCCGAGATGGTGCCCGCCGAGGATCTGTCGAACGCCGTCGGCCTCAACAGCGCCTCGTTCCACGGCGGCCGGCTCATCGGCCCCGGCATCGCGGGCCTGCTGATCCACGGGATCGGGCTCGGCCCGGTGTTCCTCCTCAACGCCGCCAGCTTCGGCGCCGTCCTGATCTCCCTCTCCCGGATGCAGGTGTCGGCGTTGAGCCCCGCGCCCCGCGGGCGGCGCGGCGGCATCCGCGAGGGGGTGCGGTACGTGCGCGGGCGCCCGGACATCCTGCTCATCCTCGCGATCGTCGGCGCGGTGGGCACGTTCGGCCTCAACTTCCAGCTGACGACGGCGCTCATGGCCCGGCTCGTGTTCCACCAGAACGCGCAGGGGTACGGGCTGCTCGGCTCGGTCCTGGCGGTCGGATCGCTGACCGGGGCGCTGCTGGCGGCCCGGCGCGAGCACCCGGGCATGCGCCACATCGTCGGGGCGACCCTCGCCTTCGGCGTCTGCGCCTCGATCGCCGCCCTGATGCCGAGCTACCTGCTGTTCGCGCTCGCGCTGATCCCCGCGGGCGTCGCCACGCAGACCCTGATGACGGCCGCCAACACCCGGGTGCAGCTCACGACGGCGCCGGAGCTGCGCGGGCGGGTCATGGCGCTGTACATGGCGATCTTCATGGGCGGGACGCCGATCGGCTCGCCGCTCGTGGGCTGGGTGGGGGAGACGTTCGGCGCCCGGTGGTCGATCCTGCTCGGCGGGCTGGTGGCCCTGGTGACGGGCGGGCTCGCCTGGGCGTGGTGGGCCCGCCATCCCGGGTCCGTGATGGAGCCGCCGGAGATCTCAGTGCAGCCAGGAACTGTTCCCCACGAACTGGTACCCCACGAACGCGACGACGTCGAGCAGCGTGTGCGCCACGACGAGCGGCATCACCCGGCCCCGGCGCCGGAACCACTCGCCGAAGACCACCCCCATGACGGCGTTGCCCACGAAGGGGCCGAAGCCCTGGTACAGGTGGTAGCTCCCCCGCAGGACCGCGCTGATCCCCAGCGTGAGCCAGGTGGGCGCCCCCAGCCCGCGTAGCCGGGTCACCAGGTAGCCGACCACCACGACCTCCTCGACGAGGGCGTTCTTGACCGCCTGCAGCACGAGCACCGGCACGGTCCACCAGTACGCGCTGAACGCCGCCGGGACGACCTCCACGGTGATCCCGAGCCGGCGTCCGGCGACGTACAGGGCGAGGCCGGGCAGCCCGATGACGGCCGCCAGCCCCACGCCGACGCCGAGGTCGGCGAGCGGCCGGCGGCCGTCCAGCCCGATCCGGCGGGTGGCGCGCCGTCCCGGCTCCGACAGCAGGAACAGCACGAGCGCCACCGGCACGAGCGTGAACGCGATCCCGGTGAGCTGGTAGGTCAGGTCCAGGTAGGGGCGCGCGGCCTTCGGCGCGTTGAGCGTCGCCTTCTGCTGCGCCAGCGGCGGTCCCGCCGTCAGCTTCGCCACGATGTCGATGACGGCGTACACGGCGGACGCGCCGAGCGACAGCCCGAGCACGATGAGCATCTCGGCGACGGTCCGGCGTCCCTCGTCCCGGGCGACGACGCCGGGCGGGGGAACCGGCTCGTCCGTGGTGGCCCCGGTCACGGCCGCCATCCTCCCTCACCCGTCCCGTGATCGTCCCCGATTGCATGATCGTCCCGGATTGCATGATCACGGGCGGGGGGTGGCGGGCGGGGGTTGCTAGGGTCGTCGGGTGGGTGTGGTGCTGCCGGGGACGCCGGCCGGTGACGGCTACCGGATGCCCGCCGAGTGGGAGCCGCACGACGGGTGCTACCTCGTCTGGCCGGAGCGGCCCGACAACTGGCGCGCCGGGGCCAAGCCCGCGCAGGCGGCGTGGGTCGAGCTCGTGACGGCGATCGCCGCCGCCGAGCCGGTGACCGTGCTCGCCTCGGCCCGGCAGTGGCGCAACGCCCGCCACCGGCTGCCCGACCGGGTGCGCGTGGTGGAGGCCACCACCGACGACGCCTGGGTGCGCGACACCGGCCCGACCTTCGTCGTCGACGCCGCGGGCGGACGCCGGGCGGTCGACTGGCGGTTCAACGCGTGGGGCGGCCTGCGCGGCGGCCTGTTCTTCCCCTGGGACAGCGACGACCTGCTCGCGCACAAGATCGCCGAGCTGGAGGGCGCCGACCGCTACACCCCGCCCCTGGTGCTGGAGGGCGGGTCGTTCGACACCGACGGCGAGGGCACCCTGCTCGTCACCGCGGAGTGCCTGCTCCACCCCAACCGCAACCCCGACCTGGACCGGGACGCGATCGAGGGGCACCTGCGGCGCAGTCTCGGCGTCGACGTCGTGGTGTGGGTGGAGCGCGGGGTGTACCTGGACGAGACGGACGGGCACGTCGACAACATGGCCCGCTTCGTCGCGCCCGGCGTCGTCGTCCTCACCTGGACCGACGACCGCGACGACCCGCAGTACGAGCGCTCCGCCGAGGCGCTGGAGCTGCTCCGCGCCACGACCGACGCGCGGGGGCGCCGGCTGCGCGTCGTCCTGCTGCACCAGCCCGGCCCGCTGCACGCGACGGCCGCGGAGGTGGCCGACCTGGACGTCGTCGACGGCTCGCGCCCGCGGCTGGACGGCGAGCGGCTCGCGGCGTCCTACGTGAACTGCTACCTGGGCAACGGCGTCGTCGTGGTGCCCGTCTTCGACGACCCGCACGACGCCGCGGCGCTGCGGGCCTACGGGGACCTGTTCCCGGACCGGCGGGTCGTGGCCGTGCCCGGGCGGGAGATCCTGCTGGGTGGCGGGAACGTCCACTGCATCACCCAGCAGGTGCCCGCGCCGGTCGGCTGACCCCCGTTCTGGGGTCTGCAGGAACCGGTCCGGGACGCCGATCGGGTCGCGCGCCACGGGTTGCCGGACGGCGAAAGCTGCAGCGTGCGCGGCGAGCCGGTATGGGCGGAGAGTGTTCCTGTGACTCCGATAGGTTACAGACACCTTGAGCAAGCATTGGTATACAGCAGGTAACATTCGGGCTATGGTGCGTATATGCAGAGTCGCCAACCTGGCGTAGCTCACCCCGAATCCGTCCTCTCGGGCGGGTTGGACGTGGAGGGTGTGGCGATCGACGACCTCACGGTCAGCACCGTCGCCGACCCGTCGTCCAGCGCTCCGGATCTCGAGCTCGTCGATGCCGCCATGAACGCCTCCCGGGCCCTGCTCTCGATCGTCGTGCGATCGCTGGCTCCGGTCCTGGAGGAGATCACCCCTGGTCAGCTGCGGGCGCTGGTGATCCTCAGCTCGCAGGGCGCCCAGCGCGCCGGTGTGCTGGCCCAGATGCTGGGGGTCCACCCGTCCACGTTCACCCGCACCGTCGACCGCCTCGCGGCCGGCGGCTGGGTGACCCGCTCCGAGAACCCGGACAGCCGCCGCGAGGTGCTCGTGGAGCTGACGCCGCGCGGGGAACGCGCCGTCGCCGCCGTCACCCGCGGTCGCCGCCGGGAGCTCGCCCAGGTGCTCGCCACCATGCCGGTCGCCGACCAGCAGCGCGTCGTCGAGGGGTTCGAGCTGTTCGCCCGCGCCTTCGGCGAGCCGTCCCTGACCGAACTCGCCCGTCTCGGCGGTTGACCCGCTCCGGGACCCTTCCCGGGACCCGTTCCGCGGACCCGTCCCGCGACACGCGTCTGACACACCGCTGCCCGACAATCGCTGCGTGACCCCGGCCCCGCCCCCCGACCCCGGGCGGCCGGCCCCGTCCGGGTCCGGCTGGTACCCCATCGCCCGCTCGGACGACGTCAGCGCCGTGCCGCTCGCGGCCCGGACCCCCGGCCGCGACTGGGTCGCCTTCCGTCCCGCGCCCGGAGCGCCCGCCGCCGTCGTCGCCGCGACCTGCCCGCACCGGCTGGTACGCCTCGACCACGCCACGGTCGTGGACGGCCGGGTGCAGTGCCCGTACCACGGGTGGCGGTTCGGCCCGGACGGGCGCTGCGTCGAGATCCCGTCGAACGGCCCGGACGTCGCGGTGCCGCCGCGCGCCCACCTCGCCGTGCCGTGGGGGGTCCGCGAGGCGGACGGCTGGGTGTGGGCGGCCCCCGTCGATCCCGACGCCGCTGATCCCGACGCCGCTGATCCCGACGTCGGGGACGCCGGGGTCTTCGGGGACGCCGGGGCGGCCCGGCTCGGCCCGGTGCTCGGTAACCTCGACCCGGCGCTGGCCCGGGCCTGGCACCCGCTCGCGCTCGCGACGGAGGTGCCGCCCGACGGCACACCGCTGGCCGCCCGTCTGCTGGGCCGGGCATGGACCGTGCGGAGCGCGGCCCACGGGCTCGCTGTCAGCGCCGAGGACGGCTCCGCGCCGCATGCGGTGGCCGAGCGCTTCGGCCTGGTCTGGGTCGCGCCGGCCGGGCCCGCGACCCCCCTGATCGACTGCCCGGACGACGTCGACCCCGGCTTCGTGGGGGCCTGGCTGCCGCCCGAGCGGTCGGCGTCGCCGGCCGCCGTCCTGGCGGAGAACTTCCTGGACGTCGCGCACTTCCCGTTCGTGCACGCCGGGACGTTCGGGGCGGCGGAGGAGCGGTACGTGCCGCCCTTCGACGTCCGGGCCCTGGCCGACCGGCTGACGAGCGTGCAGGAGCAGTGGTTCGACAACCCGGCCGATCCCGGCGTCGCGGCCGGCAGGCGCCCGCTGCGCCAGCGGCGGCGCGCCTCCTACGCCTACCAGGTGCCGTTCCAGCTCACCCTGCGCCTGGAGGAGCTCGACGCCGGTGCGGTGAAGACGATCCTCTTCGTGCTGCAGCCGGAGGACGCCGCCTCCACCCGGATCTACACGAAGATGATCCTGCACGGGATCGGCGGCGTGGCCCGGCCCGGGCCCGACGTCGTCGCCGCCGAGGTGGCCTTCGAGCAGGCCGTGCTCGCCGAGGACCTGCACCTGCAACGCGCGATGACGGTCCCCGGCCTGCCGCTGCGGCTGCGCGACGAGGTGCACGTACGGTCGGACCGCAGCGGTGTGGCGCTGCGCCGTATCCTGCGCCGCGTCGTCGGGCTCGACCCGGCGTCCTGACGCCGTCCCGAGGAGGACCCCGCCCGATGGACCTGCTGCTGCGCAACGCCCGCCTGCTCGGCGCCGACCGGCCCGTCGACGTCGCGATCGCGGCCGGGCGCGTGTCCGCCGTCGCCGAGGGGCTGCCGGACGGCGACGCCGCCGAGGTGATCGACCTGGAGGGGCGGCTGGTGACGCCGCCGCTGGTCGAGCCGCACCTGCACCTGGACGCCGTCCTCACCGTCGGGCAGCCGCGCGAGAACGTGTCCGGCTCACTGTTCGAGGGGATCGCCGTCTGGGGTGAGCGCGCGGCGAGCCTGACGGTCGACGACGTCGCCACCCGGGCCCGCGAGGTGCTGCTCTGGCAGGTGGCGTGCGGCGTCCAGGCGGTGCGCAGCCACGTCGACGTGTGCGACCCGCAGCTGCGGGCGCTGCAGGCCCTCACCGCGCTGCGCGAGGAGTTCCGCGACCTGGTCGACCTGCAGCTCGTCGCGTTCCCGCAGCAGGGCGTGTTCGGGTTCGACGGCGGCCCGGGCCTGATGCGGCGGGCGATGCAGGAGGGCGCGGACGTCGTCGGCGGCATCCCGCACTTCGAGCTGACCCGCGAGGACGGCGTCGCGTCGGTGCAGCTCGCGTTCGACCTCGCCGAGGAGTTCGGCACGCTGATCGACATCCACTGCGACGAGACGGACGACGACCACGCCCGGTTCGTCGAGGTGATGGCCGCCGAGACGATCAAGCGCGGACTGTCGGGCCGGGTGACCGCGAGCCACACGACCGCGATGCACTCCTACAACAACGCCTACGCGGCGCGGCTCATCACGAACATCGCCCGTGCCGGCCTGCACATGATCACGAACCCGCTGGACAACGCGGTGCTGCAGGGTCGCTTCGACACCGGTCCGGTGCGCCGGGGGAACACGCGCGTCAAGCAGTTGCTGGCGGCGGGCGTCAACGTCGCGATCGGGCACGACTCGGTCATGGACCCGTGGTACCCGCTCGGCTACGGCGACCCGGTGCAGGCCGCGTTCGTGCTGGCGCACCTGGGTCACCTGAGCGGCGCGACGGAGCTGCCCTACCTGCTGGAGATGGTGACGACGAACCCGGCCCGAGCGCTCGGCGTCGATGCGGGCGGCGTGCGCGAGGGTGGCCCCGCCGACCTGGTGGTGTTCGACGCGCCGTCCCCGCAGGACGCGTTGCGGCTGGTCAGCCCGCGGTTCCTCGTCCTGCGGGGCGGCCGGGTCGTGGCCCGCACCGAGCCGGCCCGCACGACGGTGACGACGCCGTCCGGAACGACCCGCCCGGTCACCTTCCTCCGCCCCTGACGCCCTCCTCCCTCCTGCCCGTGATCATGCAATCCGGGACGATCATGCAATCCGGGACCGCGGTCCGATCGCCCCGGATTGCATGATCACAAGGGGGGCGGGGTCACTCGGGGAGGATCAGGATCTCCTCGCGTTCGCGCGGCTGGAGGCGGAACAGCAGCCAGTACAGGCCCGCGGCCAGCAGGAACCCGACCTCGAAGGCGATGTCGCCGAACGAGGAGTTCGCCGACGGCACGACGCCGACGTACTGCGCCTGGTTGGAGAACAGCCAGATCGACACGCCCATCGCCACGAGCATCGAGACCCAGCCGGCCCACGGGTTGTGCTTGCGGTCGAAGAGGTATCCCTCGACGTGGCGCCCGCGCCGCAGCAGCTGGTCGGTGAAGTAGACGCCGAGCCAGGGGCCGATCCAGTAGGCGATGACGAGCAGGAAGTTCTCGTACGTGCTGACGTCGTCCAGGGCGAGCAGCGCGACGACGAACCCGAGCGTGCCGAACCCGGCCGCCACGATCGCCCGCCGCAGGGCCAGCGGCAGCTCGATGCCCATGGCCAGGAACGACATCGTGCCGGAGTACACGTTGATCGCGTTGGCGGAGACCGCCCCCAGGGCGATGGCCAGCAGGACCAGGTCGGCGACCGCCGTCGGCATGTGACCGGTGAAGGCCGCCGTCGGCGACGAGCCCTTGGGGGAGGCGATCGTGGCGGACGCCGCGCCGAGCACCTCCAGCACGACGCACGACACGAACACCCCGAGCCCGCCCCACAGCGCCGTCGCGCGGCGGCTGGTGTCGGGGGCGAAGTAGCGGGTGTAGTCGGAGGCGTAGGGGTTCCAGCCCGCCGCGTAGCCGAAGGCCGCGCCCAGGGTGATCAGGAAGCCGCCGATGCCGCCGCCGCCCGCGGCGGCGCCCGGGTCGGCCTTCGGGAAGATCCAGAAGCAGGCCAGCAGGAACGCCACGGCGAGGATCGGGAAGGCCAGCCGCTCGAACGTGTGCACCAGGTTGTGCCCGAAGAACGCGATCGCGATCTGGGCCGCCACCACGATCAGCAGGCAGAGCACCTTGGGCAGGTGGAGCAGCGTGTTGAGGGCCAGCGCGCCGCTCACGCTGTTGACGGCGAACCAGCCGATGCCCGCCGTCACGGCGTTGAGACCGGCCGGCAGGACGTTGCCCCGGTACCCGAACGGAATCCGGGAGAGGATCATCTGCGGGACGCCGAGCAGCGGGCCGCGAGCCCCGAGGAGCCCGTGGGAGACCGAGCCGAGCAGCGAGCCCAGAACGATCGCCAGCGTCGCCTGCCAGAGGGTCTGGCCGAAGACGAGCACCGCGAGCACGCCCACGAAGACGGTCGCGAACTCGAGGTTGGGGGACATCCAGGTCCAGAAGAGCGCGAGCGGCGTGCCGTGCCGCTCGGACAGCGGGATGAACTCCGCGCCGCCGGGCTCGACGGCGGTGACCTTGGAGCCGTAGTCGCCCGCCCTGACCTCGGCGGTGACGCTCAGTACATCTTCCATCTCGGGGACAGCGGCCATGCGCTCACCTCTCGTGCCGGGCCGACCACAGGAGCGGTTCGGGGAACCGTGGAACCTTACGAAGCGTTGTAGCACCGCGCATCCATGAACCCGTTACCGGCACGTAACGGTCTGGACGGCCGTCTCGCCGTCCGGTCAGTCGACAGGTCGGTCGTCCGACAGGTCGGTGGGACGATG
>Ga0302322_100004732_pt1 | contig 11871 bp, 13 predicted proteins | sample Fen_T0_2_FD_203757 | JGI IMG/M metagenome (GOLD analysis project Ga0302322, IMG submission 203757) | Peat permafrost microbial communities from Stordalen Mire near Abisko, Sweden - Fen_T0_2 | ecosystem: Environmental > Terrestrial > Soil > Wetlands > Permafrost | place: Sweden: Abisko... | reverse complement strand
AAGCCGATGAAGCGGACGATGTCGCCGCAGGGAGTTCAGGAGTAACATCGAGACACCGACTTGGCGGCGACCTCGCCGCTTATCGGCAAGGCGTTGACGGCCTATGATGCTTCAGATTGTCATAGCGCTTGTCTTGGGCCAAGCCGCTGGGGTGCCCAGCGCATCACAATCTCCGGAACAGCGGCCACAGCATTTTGAATTGTTCGACTATGACCGCTGGCATGGTTGGTATGGCACCAACCTTGGGATTGTCGCCCACCCTAGGTCGCCCGTTGAGCCAGCGCTGTTGATAGGATGGGAAGGTGGCCTCGTCCGAGAAGGCTCGCTGGGAGAAAAGGAATTTGGCGTGGGCCCCGGCGCCAAGCTCGCCTACACCAGACACTGGCAATTGGCATTGCCGGTGCGGCTGCAACTCGGTATGAGTTCCCAGGAAAACTTTTACGTACAGGCCGGTCCCCTGCGATCAGAACGGCGATGGGGCGTGGATGCAGAAACCGGCTACGATTTCTCGTTTGCAGCCATCTATTTCGGTGGCTACCGCGCGGCGGATGAAACGTCCATCTTGCTTGGCGCCCGGGTCTCAATAGTCTTTCTGCTGGCCGTGCTTCTCTTTCACCCCTAAGCCGCTATCACCCTGGCAAGAACAGATTGGTGGGCTACTTGGTGGGCAGGTCCCTGCCGGAGCCATAAAGCCGTTGAAGCTGACGGTCCCGCCGCAGGGAGATCGTAGTAACATCGCGGGACCGGCAAGCGCGCCGGTCCCGCAGCTTAACGGCAAGGCGTTCGACAGACATGAAACCCATTCTCCTCATGATTCTTGCATTGGCCATAGCCGGAGGTTGTGCGCACTCACGCGGGACATGCGAAAAGTCGATCACCGCGCAACAGGTAGTCTTCCTGGATGCAGACGAGCGGGAGTGGCCCAGGGAAACTGGCGTCGTTGGAAGTTCTGTCGTCGATGGCGGTGACTACTGGGACGTCTCGGTCCCTGTGCGCGATGGCGCACCCTCTCCGCCGACTGTCGTCCGAGTCCGCAAGTCGGATTGCTTCCTTACAGCGCCGCTCACAAAATGAGGAGTGTCTCTGAGCCGGCGATGCTGTCATAAAGCCGTTGCAGCTGACAATCCCGCCACAGGGACATCGTATAGAATCGAACCGCCGGGTCGGCGGCGGGCTTGCAGCTGAACGGCAAAGCGTTCGACGGACCTCTCTCGAAGCAAGCTCGAAGGAAATCTGCCGGCAGGTGGGAACCTTTTCGGCCGATGATTGTCTAGGACCGGTAATCCGTGCGCCGGCCTCGGCCAGTTGCACGGTGCTCGGAACAACGCTTGACCATCGAGGCAACATGTTGAAAGTGAGCGTGCTCTATCCTTATACCGAAGGCGGCAAATTCGACATGGAGTACTTCCTCCGGCAGCACCTCCCGCTGGTTGACAAAGCGTGGGGAGCCGCACTCATCAAGAAAGAAATCGACGCTGGGCTAAGCGGCCCAGGACCTGGCACTCCTCCCACCTACGTTGCCGTGGCTCATCTCTACTTTGATTCGATAGAGTCATTTCAGGCCGCCCTCGGGCCGCAACACAAAGAACTTGAGAAGGAAGCGCGCAACTTCACGGATATCAAACCGACCATCCAAGTGAGCAGGGTCGCGTTCGGCTAGCCCCATTCTGCCGTCGAATGCCGTTGCAGCGGATCTGGTCGCCGCAGAGGCATCGGCGTAAAATCGCGGCGCCGGCTTGGCGGCGCCCAGACCGCTGAACGGCAAGGCGTTCGGCAGACATGAATTCGCGGTGTGCGTCCAAGTCCGGAGGATGTCGCGGTAACCAACCGGTGGAATACTGCGCAGCGACGGGTCGTGATCCGTGCGATGCCATCGTAGGCTTATCCTTGGACTGCTTTGCCGCGAATGTATAACTGGTGGGCCAAGCGACGCCATCTGGCCCGAGCCCACCAGCGTAGAAGTATCCAGAGAAGGGCGGTCGGGCCCCAGCTCGCGAGCATCCAGGCGTCCAATACTTTCAGACTGGCGAATCTTGGGCACACGATGACGTAAGGGTCGTTGTGGGCCAAGATAGCGACGAACACCGGGACTGCAAACGACACTGTGATCGCCGCCACAACCGAAGCATGGACTAGATCGGGCGCCAGTCGGTGGGTGCGTTCCGCGACAGCGCGATCCCGTCGGCGTCGAGCGTCAGTTAAGCTTCGGCGAGCCCGCTTAATGGCGATGCAAAGGAGGGTGGCCCTTGCCTTTGGTCGGCTGGACAAGCGCATAGTTTGCCTCTCGTTTCTCGACCTTCCGGGACGGGTCAGGTTCCTCTGTTGGTAGGTAGGCCGGGGTCCAGAGGAATAGTCGGGATGAGCAGAAGGAAGCTCTTGCGACCGGGGCTTCAATATGCCAGGCCAACGCTGCGGCAATCAGCAGGCCGGGCACGATACCGAGCGCGGCCGACCGCCGCCACCTTTGCCCGCGGAAGGTTCCCCGCAGGAGTTCCATTTGCTGGGTCGCGACGGCGTCGACAACGACCAGTTCATCCTCCAGCTCGTGAAGCTGCTGCCTGAGCCGCGCGATATCCGATTTCGGCCCCGAGATCATCTGGCGACAATACCACGGCTGCATACCCGGAGACCTTCGCAGACAGGCCACAGTCGCAGCGCCGCCCATAGTGCCGTTGAAGCGGATGGTCGGCCGCGGACGGCCGCCCATCGCTTAACGGCAAGGCGTTCGACGGACGCGACACGGCCCGCCGGACTCGCAAGACACAAACGCGTCCTTGAAGACGGTACAGTGGACAAGAAGTCGCGCTTGCCAGATGATGCCTTTGTCTAAAATATTGAGGGAGATCCGCCATATGAATCGATCTTGGCTCCGATTGTTGGGGCTTGTGCTAGCGACTGGAAGCGCCTCTTGCGCGACCGTTACTCTGGAACAACAAGCTCGCTCAGAGATAGGCCCAAGGATTGAGTTTGATCTCAGTTGCCCAGCTGGACAGGTCCGTTTTCACTGCCTGGACCAAGGCTGCTACACGGTGGGCGCGAGCGGTTGCGGGCAAAAGTGCACGTATGTATACCTCCACGACTCGGGGCAATGGATCCTAAACGGTGCCGGCGGCACGGGATCCCGCAACTGATGTCAAGTATTCTGGATCGCACCATGTTAGCAGGCCAAAATGGCTCAGGAGCCACACCGCGCATTCGCCGTCGAACCCGTTGAAGCGGACGGTCGGCCGCAGACGGCCGCCCGCCGCTCAAGGGCAAATCGTTCGGCTGACGAGAGACGCGAAACCGCGGCGACGTCTTGACAAGTATATACGCATATATATACTTACTCCTATGGCCGAGAGAGCGAGGATCTTTCAAAACGGAGGCAGTCAGGCTGTGCGACTGCCAAAGTCTTGTCGTTTCAAGGAGGACCAGGACCAAGTGATCGTCCGGAAGGTGGGGAAGCAGGTCATTCTTGAACCCGCTGACGAGTGGCCTGCGGAATTTCTCGCCTGCCTGGGCGCATGGCACGATGATATCCCCAAGCCACCCGCACGAAAAGTCGCATCAAGAAGGAACCCCTTCGAATCGTGAAATACCTTCTCGATACAGACAGTGTCAGTTATGCGCTTCGCGGTCAGGGAGACGTGGGCGTGCGCATCCGAGAGTGCAAGCCATCGGATTTCCGCATCAGCGCGATCACACTCGCCGAACTTCGATACGGAGCTGACAGAAAGGGATCACGGAAACTCCATGGGTTAATCGACACGTTCGCAGCCGCCATCGAGGTCGTGCCCTTCGACGAAGTCGCCGCAGCCGAGTTCGGACGGATCGGTAGCATGCTTGCCGAACGAGGAACACCTATTGGAGAGTTTGATGTCCTGATTGCCGCGCATGCGGTCTCACTGCGATGTACGCTGGTCACGAACAACGTGCGGCACTTCTCAAGAGTGCCAGGACTGTCTGTCGAGAACTGGGCATGAAGCAAAACGCCGCGCTGCCGACCCCATATCACGCCCTGAGGCCTGACCGCCAATAGGCCTGGACGACTCCGGCGGTACGCCTCTCTACCTCGGCCATGTCGCCACGGGGACGCAAAGCCCTGCAAAGATGCGGGCGATTCGCAGTGCGGGCTGGGACATAGCGTTGACCGGGAACCCCCGTGCAATGCCTAGGCGGACACGTCCGCTTGGCGGGAGCGCCCGTGCGCGTTCCGGGAAGACCCGCGCGCGGCCTGGGCTGCGACGTGGCGGCGACGGGAGGGAACGATGCGCGGACCGGATGCTGGCGATCAGAGCGCGAGATGGTTCAAGCAGGGGCCCGGGACCAGACGTCCACAGTGTGAACGCATAGGATCGCGGCGCGGGACGAAGCGAACGCAGTGGGATCGCCCTGAAGCGGCAGCACGGGAAGAGGCGAGCGGACCGACTTTACCTAACTTTACTTTCCCGCAATACGTCCGCAGCACTGGGGTTGCATCTTGAGGACAGACGGAACACACAACCACCGTCCCAAGGAGGTCCCGATGAACTCGACAGAACCGACAGAATCTACCAAGACGATGCATTCGAAGAGACGACGCCGTTGGCTGCTCCTGCTTGCCCTTCCGGTGATGCTGGGGGCTGGCTTCTGCGCCGTGCGGGCGCACGCGGCGGATGACGGATTCGGCTTTGGCCCGCCCGGGTTCGGTGGCGGGGGCTCGCCCGAGCAGCACAAGGCATTCATGGAGCGCCGGCTCGACAAGATGCTGGGCTTGCTGAATGCGAACGATTCGCAGCGCACGGCCATCAAGGCCATCGCCGAGCGCATGTTCGCGGAGATGCAGCCCGTCCACCAACAGCACCAGCAACTGCACGACGCCATGATTGCCGCCTTCACCACAACCACCGTGGATCGCGCGGCGGTCGAAAAGCTGCGACTTCAGGTCACGGCCCTGGTGGATCAGGGCTCGCAGGTCTTCAGCAGGGCCATGCTCGACGCGGCCCAGGTCCTGACGCCCGAACAGCGCCAGACACTGGCCAAGTTCATCCAGGAGCACCACGGCAAGCGCCACCATTTCTAGGACGATCTCGCACGCCATTCACCCAACCTTTTCGCTCCGCCTGGCCGGACCGGCTATTCTCCTCGCTTGCCGGTCCGGCCAGGTCTCTTTGCCCATGACAGCCCACGTACTTCTCATTGACGACGATGCCCGCCTGGTGGAAATGCTGGGCGAGTATCTGCGTTCGCGTGGCTACCAGGTCGAGGTTCGCGGCGACGGCGAGTCGGGCCTGGCCGCCCAGGCGCACGCTGACTTCGATGCAGTCATCTTGGATGTGATGTTGCCTGGCATCGACGGACTGGAGGTCTGCCGCCGCATGCGCGCCCATTCGCAGGTGCCCATCCTGATGCTGACCGCGCGGGGCGACGACATGGACCGCATCATCGGACTGGAGATCGGTGCCGACGACTACCTGCCCAAGCCCTTTAACCCGCGCGAGTTGCTCGCCCGCCTGGCCGCGATCTTGCGCCGGGCGCGGCCCGCCACTGGCCAGTCCGAGGATGTACTTCGTTTCGGCCAGCTGGAAATCGATCGTGCGGCCCGCGAGGTGCGCGTGCGCGGAGAGCGCCGCGAGCTGACCGGACGCCAATTCAATTTGCTGCTGCTGCTGGCCGAGCGCGCGGGCCGCGTGCAAACGCGCGAGCAAATCATGGAAGCCCTCAAGGGCGAGGAGTGGGACAGCGTGGATCGCAGCATCGATGTGCACATCTCGCGTATCCGGCAATTGATCGAAGACGACGCCCGGCACCCGCGCTTCGTACAAACCGTACGCGGCACGGGCTACGTGCTGACCCCGCCGACCGAACAGGACAATCGATGAAACATCGGCTGTATCACCGTCTTTACTTGGCCTTTCTCGGCATCACGGTGGTTTCGCTGCTGGTGACCGCGGTGATGGCGCGCGCCTTTCATGAACCGGGCGGGACAGTTTCGCGCTTCCTCACACCGCTGGCCCGCTCGATGGTGTGCACCTTGCCCGGAGCTTGCACGGGCGAAGCCGCGCATCGCCTGGCACAAACCGCGCGCGAGCTCGAGATGGACGTCGCGGTTTGGGATGAGCAAGGCCAACCGCTTTTTATGGAGACCAGGGCGCCTCTTCAGCTTCCGGCGCACGCCACGGCGGGCTGGCATCACACCGCGCGCGGCCCGATTTGGCTTATCGATCTGGGCGACGGGCGCATGCTGGGCTTGCGCGAACGCGGCCACTTCGGACCGCGCGGACGCTTCTTCTTGCCCATGCTCTTCGGGCTGGCGGTGGTGATGGCCATTGGCCTCTACCCGCTCAGCCGCAGCATCACGCGCAGACTTGAACACCTGGCCGAGGGAGCGCGGCGCTGGGGCACGGGCGATCTGGCGCACCGGGTGCCCGTGGTGGGCACAGATGAAATTGCCCTGCTTGCCGAGCGTTTCAATCTAACCGCCGCGGCCCTCGAAGCTCTGCTTGCGCAAGAGCGCCAGATGCTGGCCACCGCCTCGCACGAATTGCGGTCGCCTCTGGCCCGCGTGCGCATGGCCCTGGAACTTTTGGCCGAAGAGCCCGACCCGGATCGGCGCGGAGAGCTCTCCCGCCGCTCGGCCGAGGACATCGCCGAGCTCGATGCCCTGGTCGAAGAGTTGTTGCTGACCGCGCGCACGCAGGCCGGTGTCCCGCGACGGCCGTTCACCGAGATCGATCTGCTCACCCTGGTGCGCAGCGAGGCCGAAGCCGTCGGCGCGCAGGTCGCGGGCGAGTCCCTCGTGCTGCCGTGCGAACCGGCCATGATCAAACGCATGGTGCGCAACCTGCTGGTCAATGCGCGCATGCACGGCCAAGGCGGCGCCATTCGCGCCGAGATCCAGCGCAGCGGGGCGCAGGTCCTGTTCGCTGTCGAGGACGATGGCCCCGGCGTTCCCGAAAGCGAACGCGAGCGCATCTTCGCCCCCTTCTACCGCGCGCCCGGCCCTCGCCCACCCGGCGATACTGGCATTGGCCTCGGTCTGGCCCTGGTTCGCCAGGTCGCGCGCTACCACGGCGGCGACGTCACGTACGTACCCCGCGAGCCGAACGGCAGCCGGTTCGAGGTGAGGCTGCCGTTGAATGGCGCCTAGTTAGGCCTTCTTCCGGCGCGTCGCGGGCTTGCCGGCGTAGGCGGCTTTCAGCGCCTTCACGTTCAGTTTCACCATGCCCATCATGGCCTGCATGGCGCGCTCGGCCCCTGCGCGATCCTTGCCGCCCAGGCACTCGCCCAAGGCCTCGGGCACGACCTGCCAGGACAGTCCGTACTTATCCTGCAGCCAACCGCACTGGCTGGGCTGGCCGCCCTTGAGCAGCTTGTTCCAGTAGTCATCGACCTCCTTCTGGTCCTTGCAGCTGATGAAGAAAGAAATGGCGGGCGTGAACTTGAAGTGGGGCCCGCCGTTGAGCGCGTAGAACATCTGCCCGTCCAGTTCGAAGGTCACGGACATGGGCGAGGCGCTGTGGATCTTCGACTTCTTGAAGATGGAACAATAGAACTTGGCAGCGGCCTCGGCCTGGTTGTCGTACCAAAGGAAGGGCGTGATTCGGTTCATTTTCATGGTTGTTGTGATGCTTGGACAGGCAATCGCGTTACTAAAGCTTGCACGCTTGTTTCATGACGCTCGTGCTACTCGATGGTCGAGTTGGTGACCACGATGGGCGTATCTTCGTGCTGGGAGATCTGCGGATACTTTGGGTACCACGAGCCGCCGAGGTTGTTGGTGATGACCGAGCTATCGATCTTGATGTCGCCCGAGTGATCGTTGCTGACGAAGAAGATGGCGCTGCCAAAGGCCTTCACATCGTTGTATTCGATACGCGTGCCGCATAAGCTGAGCGTCATCGTGTTGCCATCGTTGTAGATGGCGCCGCCGCTACCGCCGCCTGGGGTGTTGGGATCCGCCGGATTGCCACCCTTGCCGATGGCGTGGTTGTAGCTGAACAGGCTGTTCAAAATGGTCCAGGAAACGTCAATGCTACTGATGCCGCCGCCGTTGGAGCATGTATTGCCGACGCCATCGGCGCCGCCGAAGGTGCTGTTCACGACGTAGACCGGCAGTTTGTTGTACTGCTCAAAGGCACGGATGCCCCCACCGCCCACATCAGGGCCGTTGTCGGCACACACGTTGTTCATGAAGCGCGAATTGATGACCTTCAACCGGCCGCCGCTGGCATAGATGGCGCCGCCGCCGTCGTACTTGGTTTCGTTCTTGGAATTGGCGTTGGCGAAGGTTAGGTTCTGCACTGTCAGCTGGGGAAATTCTTGCTTGTCGCAATGGCTGGTAGTCCACACCTGATTCTGGTCGCACGTGTTCATGTACAGAATGCGCGTGGTGCCGCCGCCGCTCAGGATGACCTTGCCGCCGCCGTCGATGACGATCTTGGTCCCCTTGTCGTTGAACACCTTGGCCGGCTTGGTCAGCGTGATGGTCTTGGCATCCGGGCCGCAATTGAAGGTGATGATGCCACCTGCCGCCACGGCGGCGATGAAGGCGTCGGGGGTGCAGCTATCCGCTGTGCCAGTGCCCACGATGGTGGTCGGCGCCGACACATCCTCAAGCATGGCCTCGGCCGGTATGGGACAGGTGCCCTCGGGGTTGCCAGGATCGCCGGGTTGGATGGGCACCACGGTGCCCGTCGCCCCGCCCGAACTGCCGCCGCCACATGCGGCGAATAGCGAGGCGGTGCCAATCACGCACGCACTTACCGTCGAGCCGAACAGCCACTTCCTGGTCGAACCTGGGTTCTCGCTCATGGCGCTCTCCTGTGTCTCGAAAGCATAACAGAGTTCAGACGTCCTGGCCTGACGGCCCTACCCGAACACACCCGCGACAATGCTGCCGGAAAGGACAATCCACAGGATGTTCACCTTTAACTGCAAGGCAATGAATGCGGCGGCAGCTAGCGCCCCGTGAAGGACCGTCCACGAGACAGACTGGCCGAACTGGACCGATACAGCCAACAGTAGACCGGCCAATGAAACCGCCGCGCCTCGCGTGGCCGCACGGAACAGCCGAAAGCGCGCAAGACGTTCAAACCATGGCGCAACAGCGACGATAGTCACAAAGCAGGGAAAGAAGACGCTGATGGTGGCAACAAGCGCGCCGGGAAGATTCCCGACTTTGTACCCGACGAACGCAGCCACGATTGAGAGTGGGCCTGGGCTGACCTGGGCCAGCGCCACGCCGTCCATGAACTCGCCTGCCGACAACCAGCCTTGTCCCGTGACGGAGGCGTGAAGCATCAGGGGAAGAGCGGCATAGCCGCCGCCGAAAGCGAACACGCTGACCTTCATCATGACGACGGCGAGCCGGCCGAGTCTGGGGGCGAAGGTGAAAAGCAACCCCAGCAGACACGCCGCCGCGACCAGCACAACGGCCACATGCTTGGCGATGTGGCCTGCGGGCAGGGGTTCCCGCTTTGCAGTGTTTGCACCCTGTCCGCTGCCACGAAGAAGAACCGCGCCCGCCAGCGCGGCGATGCCGACCACGAGAACCGGACTGCACTTTGTCAGCATCAGCGCCGCGGCCATGGCTGAGATAGCCAATTCCCGCCACTGCCCAAACTGGCGGCGTCCAAGATCCAGGGCGCTGCTGGCCACGATGACGATCACGATTGCGCGCAACCCGTGAAGCACTGCCTGCCCCGCGCCCCAGCCCGCCACACGGCTGTACAGGACAGACGCCACCAGCATCAGCACGAACGCGGGCAAGCAGAATCCCAGGGTGGCGGCGGCGGCCCCACCAAGACCACAACCGCGCAGGCCAATGTAGGCGGCAAGTTGCACGGCGGTTGCCCCCGGCACGGTTTGAGAAAGCGCGAGGCCTTCATCGAAGGTTTCGTTGGCGAGCCAGCCCCGCGGGGCCACGGTCACCTCGCGCATGCGTGTCAGGATGGCGGGGCCGCCAAAGGCAGTGGCGCCCAGCCGCGCGAAGAACACGAAAAGCTGCCAAGCCGTGCGCTCTTTGCCGCTGGGACCGGGACTTTGAAGCGCGGGCATGGAAGGGCGCTAGTCCAGGCGGCCGGCCACTTCATCGGCAAGGGCCAAACACGACGTGAGGCCAGGCGAGTCGATGCCGAAGAGATTGAGCAGCCCAGGTACGCCGTGTACCTCGCGGCCTTGCAACACGAAATCAATGAAACCCGATCCGGCTGGACCGAGCTTGGGCCGCACGCCCACGAATCCCGGGGCAAGGGCGCCGTCGGCCAGGCCGGGGTAGTAGCGGCGAATAGCGCGGTAGAAGGCATCGGCGCGGCTTTCGTCGAAGGCGTAGTTGACGGCATCGACCCAGGTCACGTCCGGGCCGAAGCGCAGATTGCCGGCCAGATCCAGGGCGACGTGAATCCCCAGCCCGTCGGAGCCTGGCAAGGGATAGACCAGGCGCTTGAACGGCGATGGACCGGAGACTGTGAAGTAGTGTCCCCTAGCGAAGTAGGGCATGGGAACGAACTTGGCGTCCAGGCCGCGCAAGGTGCAGGCGACCGCCGGGGCGAAGAATCCGGCAGCGTTCACCACCGTGCGAAAGCCAAAGCGGGCCCCATCATTGCCGCCTATGTCGAGGTCGATACCACCATCGGCAATTTCGCCTCCCTTCACTGGACTGCCGAGCACGATATCGGCGCCCGCGTTCCGCGCGTCGGCCGCCAAGGCCTGCATGAGGCCATGACTATCGATGAGCCCGGTTGCCGGCGAGGCCAAGGCGCGCACGCAAAGCACCGACGGTTCAAGTTCACGCACCTGCTCGCGCTCGAGCCACGCCAGCTCTTCCACGCCGTTGGTGTGGCCTTGGGCCTTGTAGTGTTCAAGCATCGGAATTTCTGCCTCGCTGGACGCGACGACGATCTTGCCGATACGCCGCCAGGTGATGCCACGGCCTTGGCAGTAGCCTTGGAGCATGCGCCGCCCTTCGACACACAGCCGCGCCTTGAGCGATCCGGTCGGGTAGTAGATGCCCGCGTGCAGGACCTCGGAATTGCGCGAGCTGGTGTGCATACCTGTGGCCCGTTCGGCCTCGAACAGCACAACCTGACGCCCCAGCAGCGCGAGCTTGCGGGCGATGGCAAGCCCCACCACCCCGCCGCCAATAACCGCGCAATCCAGTCGTTCTTTCATAGGATGCCGAGATTATCCCCGTGCTTTCCCGAGCGCCAGTGACTCGACCTACAAAGGTTCGGAGCCAAGGAGCCGGACAGTTTATCTTCTCTGTGCCCTCTTTCTTCTCCGTGCTCTCTATGGTTCCATCGGGAACCTTATGTTCAAACGCATCGCGCACGTCTGTCTGAATGTACGCAATCTTTCGCAATCGCTGGACTTCTACACGCGTCTGGGACTTGAGCCCGTGTTTCGCTTCACGCGCAAAGGCGGACCTTTCGGGGTCTACCTCAAACTTGCCGAAGCCAGCTTCATCGAGATCTTCGAGGACGCAAAGCTGGAGACGCCGGTGAACACCGGCCTCGTCCATTTTTGTCTGGAGACCGAGAATCTGGACGACCTGATGGCCGACCTGCGCACGCGCGGCATCGATTTCAGCGAAAAGAAACTCGGTTGCGATAACACCTGGCAGATCTGGCTCAAGGATCCCGACGGCAACGCCTTCGAGGTCCACCAGTACACGCCGAAGAGCATGCAATTCACCGGCGGCACCGTGGAAGCCGACTGGTAAAGAAAAAGCCCGCTGCTGCCGGTGTGAACCAACAATCAGCGGGCTATCTGCTGTGATGGGAACCCTGAGAGGGTTCCAAAACCCTCCCGCGATGGTCCGCGGCGAGCAAAGCTCGCCGGCTCTCCACGCGAAAGAGTTCGGCCTGACTACATCATGCCGCCCATGCCACCCATGCCGCCCATGCCACC
>Ga0302322_100004731_pt1 | contig 11872 bp, 8 predicted proteins | sample Fen_T0_2_FD_203757 | JGI IMG/M metagenome (GOLD analysis project Ga0302322, IMG submission 203757) | Peat permafrost microbial communities from Stordalen Mire near Abisko, Sweden - Fen_T0_2 | ecosystem: Environmental > Terrestrial > Soil > Wetlands > Permafrost | place: Sweden: Abisko... | reverse complement strand
CCAGTGCGAGCAGGAAGGCCGGGTCGCCCGGCAGGCCGCGAAGGGCGGCCAGGGCGGCGTCCGAGTGCTCCCGGGCCAGCCGGCGGGCGGCTTCGAGGCCGTGGAGCCGGACAAAGGTGGTCTTGCCGGCGGTGGCATCCTTACCCGCGGTTTTGCCGAGGGTGGCGCTGTCGGCGGTCGCATCAAGCACGTCGTCGATGATCTGGAACGCCAGCCCGAGGTGGCGGCCGGCTTGGCGCAGCGTGGCCACGGCCGCAGGGCTGGCGCCGCCGACGAGGCCGCCCAGCACCAGCGCCGCCTCGATCATGGCGGCCGTTTTGTTGAGGTGGATGAACTCGAGCTCTGCGGGGGTGGAGGGTTTTTTCTCGGCCAGCAGGTCCGCCATCTGGCCGCCGATGAGCCGCCGGCTGCCGGCGGCGGCGGCCAGTTCGCGGGTGAGCGCATTGGCCAGAGCGGGCTGGGTGGCATAACCCTCCGCGAGGAGCGCGAAGGCCTGGGTCAGCAGGGCGTCGCCGGCGAGGAGCGCGGTGGCCTCGTCGAACTGTCGGTGGGCGGTCGGGCGGCCGCGGCGCAAGTCGTCGTTGTCCATGCACGGCAGGTCGTCGTGGATGAGCGAATAAGTGTGGAGGCACTCGATGGCGACGGCGGCGGGCAGGGCCGCATCGTCCCGCGACCCGAAAAGCCGGGCCGTGGCGAGCACGAGGACGGGCCGCAGGCGCTTGCCGCCGGCCTGCAGGCTGTAGCGCATGGCCTCGTGCAGCCGGGCCGGGGGCGTGGCCGAAGGCGGCAGGTGCCGGTCGATGCCCCGCTCGACGGCTGCCACCAGGCGGCTGAGTTCGGAGGGAAAATCCATGGGTCCCTTGCGTGGGCGAAAACCCCGTCCGGCGCAATCCCGCGTGCGGCTGAGAACGAACTCGCCATGCGGTGGGGAGCGGGCCATAACCGCGGACGTTTTCCCATGCCCACTTACGACTACGTCTGCCCGAAGTGCCACCACGCGTTTGAGCACTTCCAGCCGATGCACGCCGCGCCACTGACCACCTGCCCGAAATGCCGGAAAAAGGGCGTGAAGCGGCTGATCGGCGGCGGCGCCGGGCTGATATTCAAGGGCACCGGCTTCTATATCACGGACTACAAGAACAAGAAGGCGCCGGAAAAGTCCGGCGAGGGCGCCGCGAAACCCGCGCCGGCCAAACCTGACCCCAAACCGGCGGCGGCGGCCGCGGCCGGCTAGTTATTCAACCATGAGCAGAAAATTCGATCGCACGCATTACGGCCCCGGCTGGCTGGAAATCATCCTCGGCGCCGTCCTGAGCATTGTACTGGGCGGCGTGCTGGCGGGGGCCTTTTTCATTTTCAAGCCGGTGGCGACGGTCAAGGAGATCCCGAAGGAGCCGGCGCCCGGGATGGTTTATTATATCGAGGGCTCGCGCGAGTACTCCCGGGCCCGGCGGTTCACCGCCAAGGAGAAATTCTTCATCAGTGGCGGCTCCGTGGTGGTAAACGAAGACGAACTCAACACCGCCGCCAATCCGGTCACGACGCCGCCCCCGCCCCCGCCTCCGGGCACGCCGGTCGCGCCGTACACCCCGCCCACGATGCTGATCGCGCCGGGGACACCCAATTTCCACATCGCGGACGGACTCATGCAGATCGCGATTCCAGTGCGGATAAAAATTGATCTGGCCAATCTGGATACCACGGTGCTGATCCAGGCGACGGGCGGCTTTCTCCGCCGGGATGAGACCTATGCGTTTGTACCCAAGACCATGCATATCGGCTCCTGCCCGGTGGAGCGGCTGCCGATGGTGATGGAATATGTGCTGAGGAAATTTTACTACGCCCAGCCGGTCCCCGAGGAAATCGTCACCGCGTGGAGCAAGCTGGCCGATGTCACGATCCAGGGCTCGACGCTGAAGTTGAAAATGCCGTGAGCCGGCCCGCCCGGGCGGAAGGGCGGAGCGCGGGTTAAGGGCTTGCCCGGCCGCACCGCCGCCCCGAAAACTTCCCGCGTGTCGAAGAAGCTCAAGCACATCGGCGTCGTCTCCCTGCTGACGGTGGTCTCGCGCGTGCTGGGGCTGATGCGCGACCAGCTGGGCGCGGCGATCTTCGGCGCAAGCGTGCTGAACTCCGCGTTCCTCACGGCGTTCCGGCTGCCCAACCTGTTCCGCCGCCTGCTGGGTGAGGGCTCGCTCACGGCGGCATTCCTGCCGACGTTGCAGGAGGAACTGCACGAGGGCGGCCAGCCGGGCGCGTTTGCCCTCCTGAACAAGGTGGTGAGCTGGCTCGCGGTCGTCACGGGCGGCCTCGTGGTGCTGGCCATGCTCCTGTTCAGCCAGTCGCGGCGGCTGACGGGGCAGGACGAAAAATGGTACCTCGTGGCGGACCTGACCGTCATCCTGTTCCCGTATCTCGCCTTCGTGTGCATCGCGGCGGCGCTCAACGCGACGCTCAATGTCTTCGAGCGCTTCACCGAGCCGGCGCTGTCGCCCATCTGGCTGAATCTCTCGATGATCGCCACGCTGGGCGGCGCGGGCCTGCACTTTGCGCACACGCCCATGGGTGAGATGCACTGGCTGTGCGCGGGCGTGCTGATCGGTGGTTTCCTGCAGATGACGGTGCCGGCGGTCGTGCTGGTGCGCGAGGGCTGGCGGCCGCGCTTCGACCTCGCGCTATCGCCGCGCGTGCGCGAGATCGCGCGGCTGATGACGCCGGGGTTCCTGGGCACGGCGATCTACCAGGTCAACATCTACGTGTCCCGGTTGCTGGCCTTTTCGATCAACGATTCGGCCGCGACGGTGTTCTTCTATGCAAACCGGGTGATGGAGCTGCCCATCGGCGTGTTTGCCATCGCGGTCTCGACGGTCGTGTACCCGCTCATTGCGCGGCATGCGGTCGAGCGCAAGTTCACGGCGATGGCGGACGATTACCGCAAGGGCATCCGGCTCATCCTCGTCATCAATGTCCCGGCGGCCGCCGGCCTCGCGCTGCTCAGCGAGCCGATCATCCGCGTCCTGTTCCAGCACGGCCAGTTCCTCGCCGCCGACACCGCGGCGATGGCGCCGCTGCTGATGCTTTTTGCGGTGGGGATGCCGTTTTTTTCCATGGTGAACCTGACCGTGCGGGCCTTCTACTCGGTCAAGGACACCACGACGCCCGTGCGCGTCGCACTGGTGGACTTCGTCGTGAACCTCACGCTCAGCCTCTCGTTGATGCACTGGCTCGGCGCCGCCGGGCTCGTGCTGGCCAGCACCACCGCCATCATCGTGCAGACCCTGCTGCTCAACCGCGCGCTGGCGCGGAAACTGCCGGAGATGCAGTTTGCCCCGCTGTGGCCGGCGGTCGGGAAGGTGCTGGGCGCCACGCTCGCCATGGGGCTGATCGTGGGCGGCGGCTGGCAGTGGCTGCAGGCGGCCGGGCTCGGCGCTCACGCGCGGGACGGGCTGGCGCTGGCCGGGTTGATTCCGCTTGGCGTGGTGGTCTACGCCGCGCTGTTGTGGCTGCTCAAGATCGAGGGCCGGGAGGAGTTCGCGGAGCTCGCCGGGCGGTTTTTCGGTCGGAAACAATCCAGCGCATGAATTCCCCGGCTCCGGGCGATGTCACTGTGCGGCACAACGCCGCGGCCAGCCGCTTCGAGGCGGGCGAGGGCGCGTACCTGGCCGTGGCGGAATATACGCTGGCCGACGGGCACATGGTGTTCACCCACACCTTTGTGCCGCCGGAACTGCGCGGGTTTGGCATCGCCGAGAAACTCGTGCGCGCGGGCCTGGAACTCGCCCGGGCCGAGAGCCGGCGCGTCGTGCCGCAGTGCTCCTACGTGGCGACGTTCATCCAACGTCACCCTGAGTTCCAGCCCCTGCTGGCCTAGGCGGGGGTGATTTGCTAAATGCCGCTGGCCGCTTTTGTTGCGTACTTCCATGCCACACCTGTTCGAACCCCTCACCATCAAGTCCGTCACGCTCCGCAACCGCATCGGCGTTTCGCCCATGTGCCAGTACTCATCGGAGGATGGCACCGCGACCGACTGGCACCTGGTGCACCTCGGCTCGCGCGCGGTCGGCGGCGCCGGGTTGGTGATCGCCGAGGCCACGGCGGTTTCACCCGAGGGGCGCATCACGCCGGGTGACGCGGGCATCTGGGATGCGAAACACGTCGAGCCACTGAGCCGCATCAATCGCTTTGTGAAACAGCACGGCGCGGTGCCGGGAATCCAGATTGCGCATGCGGGCCGCAAGGCTGGCGCCGCCCGGCCGTGGGATGGCGGCAGCCATCTCGCCGATGGTACCGGCGGATGGACCCCGGTGGCGCCGAGCGCGGTGGCGTTTGGCGATGGCCTGAACAAGGTGCCGCACGCCCTGACGCTCGAGGAGATCAGGCAGGTGCAGGCGAACTTCGTCGAGGCAGCGCAGCGTTCGCTCACCGCGGGCTACGAATGGCTGGAGCTCCATTCGGCGCACGGCTACCTGAGCCACGAGTTTCTTTCCCCGCTCTCGAACCGGCGCACCGACTCCTACGGTGGCAGTTTCGAGAACCGCATCCGTTTCCTCGTCGAGGCGACCAAGGCGGTGCGCGCGGTGTGGCCGGACCGATTTCCGTTCACCGCCCGGCTGTCCTGCACCGACTGGGTGGAGGGCGGGTGGGACATCGAGCAATCCGTCGAGCTCTCGCGCCGCCTGAAAGCCGAGGGTGTCGACCTGATCGACTGCAGCTCGGGTGGCAGCGTGCCAAATGCGAAAGTTCCAGTCGGATCTGGCTACCAGGTTCCGTTTGCCGAGCGGATTCGCCGCGAGGCGGGTATTGCCACCGCGGCGGTCGGCATGATCACCGACGCGAAGCAGGCCGATGCCATCATCCGATCCGGCCAGGCCGACCTGGTGCTGCTCGCCCGCGAAGAATTGCGCGATCCCTACTGGCCGGCGCATGCGGCGCGGGTGCTCGGTCACGCGGCCGCGCTGCCGGCCCCGGCGCAGTACCTCCGGGCCTGGTGAGCGTTCCCGCATGAATCCCATGTCTACCGACTCGCTGCTCCAGGCGCTGCACTGGCGCTACGCCACCAAAAAGTTCGACCCGGCAAGGAAGATTCCGGCCGCCACCTGGCAGACCCTCGAGTCGGCCCTCGTGCTTTCCCCCTCATCCGTCGGCCTGCAGCCGTGGAAATTCCTGATCATTACCGATCCCGCCATGAAGGCGCGGCTGGTACCGGCGGCGTGGAACCAGTCGCAAGTGGCCGATTGCTCGCACTTCGTCGTGTTTGCGGTCCGCCAGAACCTCGGCGCGGACCATGTGGACCGGCATATCGCGCGGATGGCGGAGGTGCGGGGCGTGACGGCCGAGTCACTTGACCGGTTCCGCCAGATGATCACCGGCAATCTCGAGAAGGCCCGGGCCGAGCAGCGGCTCGACACCTGGCAAACCCACCAGGTCTACATCGCCCTCGGCCAGTTCATGGCGAGCGCGGCCGTGCTCGGGGTGGACACCTGCCCGATGGAGGGTTTCGAGCCGGAAAAGTTTGACGCGATCCTGGGGCTCAAGGGAACGGATTGCGCCTCGGTCGTGGCCTGCGCCGCAGGGTACCGCGCGGCGGACGACAAATACGCGACGGCGAAAAAAGTCCGGTTCAAGCCGGACGACGTGATCGTGCGGATCTGAAGCCGCGGGCATGGCTCAGTGCCGCAACACCACAAACGGGACGGCGCTCCGCCTGACTTCGGTGAGGGCGTCGTTTGCGGCGCGGACGTGGGCGCCAGCCGTGACGAGGTAGCGGAATTCGCAGTTGTCCGCGAGGTAGATGGGATAGTTGCACTCCCATTTGTTGTTGGCGATCCACGAGAAGAGCGGGCCACGCGCCTCGATGGTCGTGTCAAAATTCCACAGTCGAATCCGCCCAAGCTGCACCAGCGGGGCGTCGAGCGTCGTCCAGGCGACGCCGCCTTGGGTTCCGCAGCAGGCGGCGCCATCGAGCACCGCATAGTAATCGCAGCACGTGCCGGGCAACTGATCGACCCCGGGTCGCACGGCGCCGCCCGCGCGATCCAGGTGCCAGGTGCCGTCCGCGACAGTGAACGGGAAGTTCACGTACAGCCCCTCCGGGTCGCGGGTGGCGACCTTGTGGACCTTCGCCGTGAGCGCCAGTTGGGGCAGGGCATGGTGACAGCGGACCTGCAGGGTGTAGCGGTGTGCCCCGGGTACGGCATAGTCGAGTTCCCACTCGCAATAAACGGGACCGCGGGCGGTGCACCGGCGCGCCGTGAGTTTGCCGTGGTGAATCACGCTGGGCGGTATGGTGCGCGGCGCCATCAGGTAGCCGCCGGCCGCACTGCGGTCGCCACCGGGGAAATGCTGCCAGATGGGGGCGCCGAGCCCGGGACCGGCGGCGTCCAGTAGCTCGGAACCGGTGGTGATGTCAGCCAACGAGGCGAGTCCGTGTTCGGCGTCGAACGCGACGGCGTAGTGCGCGTTCGCAAAACCATCCTCCCGCTGTTCGCCGGCCGGGGCGGACGGCGCCGCCCGCGCCGTGAAATCGAGGGAGAGACCGAGCCGCCCCGAGGCGGGCAGCGTGACCACGACGTGCGCCCACCAGCCGCGGGCGATTTTTTCCAGCTGGTGGGGCAATGCGGTTCCGTGCTCATCACACACGGTGAATCCGGCGTTCACCGCGGGTGATTCCCACCAGTCGAGCGGCAGGCTGGCCACGGCAGTGTGCGGCGTGGAGTGAGGATTCAAGACCGTAAACTGAAACGGCCGGTTCGCCCGGACCTGGCCTTCGCCGAGCGCGGTGCGCACGCGGTCAAACGCGCTGCTCACCGCGATGTCGGCCGCGGCCGCAAGTTGGGATTTGCGGGCAAAAACCTGCTGGGTGAGCAGGCTGCCGCTGAAGGTCTCCGAGTGGCCGAACGTATGCTCGGCAAAAAGGCCGAGCGAGGCACTGAGGGCCGCCCGCTCAGCCGGCGGGACGGTTTTCGCCTCCGGATCGAGCCGCTCCAGCAGGCGCTTGGTGCGCTGCGCATGGCGGAAGATCAAGGTGTCACGCGGGGACGACGCGATCCCGTCGGACCACCAGTCGGGCCAGTCGCCCTGGTGAACGGGAATGTCCGGTTCGCTCGCCTCCAAGTGGGCGAAGAACTCCCGCAGCGTCGCCGTGCGGATGCGCACGCGGTCGCCGTGTTTCGCGTTCCACTCGGTGATCAGACGGCAGCACAGGTCGCTGGGCGGGCTGTTGTCCGTGCAGATGCCCGAGCCCATCACGGGCAGGAAACGGCGCGGATGGCCGGCGTGCTCCAGCGCCGCGACGAGCTCGAAGACTTTTCGCTCGGCAAAGCTGATGTCGCGCACGTCCACTTCCCGGCCCGCGCCCTCGATCTCCGCGTCGGGGCGGCCGCGGTCGACCTCGGGAATGCCGATGCGCCCGTCGGGCACGGTGCCGCCCATCAGGCCGAGGAAATTGGCGCGGTGATACGCGAGCCCGTTCCAGACCAGCACGCGGCGGCCGCGGGGTGACTCCCACCAAAACGGCCGCAGCCCGCCGCCCAGCGGATACCCACCGTGATGCGCGTTGAGGTTGGCCGAGAGGTAGCGGACGCCCGCCTCGGCCAGGTGATCGATGAATGCCCACGGCAGGCCGTTGATGTCGCAGGACATCGCGCACTCCAGCGGCACGCCGTGCTGCCGGGCGAACTCACGCGCGGGCAGCAGGGAGTCGCGCAGGTGCCCCTCGTCGAGCAGTTCGCTCAGGTGAAAGCGCAGGGCCGTCAGTTCGAGGCAGCCGGTCCGAAAGGCGCCGAGCAGGGCCTGCTTCTCCGGGCCGCCCGCGACGCGCAGGTACTGCTCCAGCGCCCAGAATCCCTCGCAGGTGAACTTGAACCGCGCATCCGCGGGGCGCGAAGCCTGCGCGGGTGAGGTCGCCAGCGCGGCGGCTTGGGCGATGAAATCGCGATGATGGGCCGCGATCGCCTCCTGCCGGTCGGTGAAGCCGATATCGATGTGGGAGTGCTGGATGACGAAGATCGTCCAGGGCCCGGCAGCTGATTTGATCGGCATGACAGGATGGCGTTAACGCGGCCTCAGCCGCGGGCGTTGTCTGGCGCGAAAATGGCGGCGCGTTCCGCGGCCGAGAGCTCGCGCCACGCGCCCGGGGCGAGTTCGCCGAGCGCGAACTGCCCGATGCGCACGCGGAGCAGCCGCAGCGTCGGGTGGCCGATGGCCGCCGTCATCCGGCGGACCTGGCGGTTTTTCCCCTCGGTCAGCTCCAAGGTCAGCCAGCTGTCCGGGACGTTTTTGCGAAAGCGGATGGGCGGGTCGCGGGGCGCGATGGCCGGCGCGGGATCGAGCAGGCGGGCGCGGCAGGGCAGGGTGGTGTAGTCCCCGATCGCGATCCCGCCGCGCACGAGTCGGGCCAGCGACCCGGGCGAAGGTATTCCCTCGACCTGCGCCCAGTATTCGCGGCGATGGGCATGGGCGGGGTCGAGCAGGCGGGTGTTGAGGCCGGGTTCGTCGCTCAGCAGCAGCAGGCCCTCCGAATCGGCGTCCAGCCGGCCGAGGGGGTAGACGCCAGGCGGCAGCCCAAATTCGGCGAGCGTGCGCCATGTCGATCCCGGCTCCGGGGTGAACTGCGAGAGCACGCCGTAGGGCTTGTGGAGCGCGAAAAGCACGGGGTAAGCAAAACAGAAATCGCGGAAGCGCGGAAGCGCGGAAAATTCTCCGCGCTTCCGTTTCTTCGTGTTTCCGCGATAGTGGCCGGAAACTTTACCCATGTGCGCCATGTTACCCCCGTTCCGCGGCCCCACTGAGCGCGCGCAGTTCATCACCTGGGCCAACCGGCAACTCTGGCTGTACGGCTGCGACCTGGAGACCGAGTGGCGGCAAGCCACGGAGGAAGGTCGCGAATTAAGATCCGTGGCCACGGAGTTTCGAAAACTGCGCAGCACGGAGCCGAAGGGGGATTATCACGAGCAACTGATTTCCGGCCGCCGCGACCTGAATTGGCTTGAGCGCGCGCTGGCGTTGATCGACCGGGTGCAGGCACTGCCGCTGCGCCGGGATTATCCCTACGTCGAACCGGGCGACCTGCGCGCCATCCGCGCGGCGCGGGGCCGCGGACCGGCGGTGCCGCGCTGGCGGGGGAGCAAGGCCGGGTTTGCCGACCGGGTGCGCGGCGGTTTTCTGGGCCGCGTGGCCGGCTGCATGCTGGGCAAGCCCTTCGAGGGCGTGGACCGCGCCTCCATCCGGATGTACGCGGAGGAGACCGGTAACTGGCCGCTGCGCACGTACCAGCGCCAGCCGTCAGCGGCGGAGCTGCGGCGCATTTTGCGACGCAAGCCGCTCCGGCCGCTCAAGTCGTGGCAGCTGACATTCTACATCGACCTGTGCGACGGGTTTCCCAGCGACGACGACATCAACTACACGGTGGCCGGCATGGAGGTGATGCGCCGGCACGGGGCGGATTTCACCCCGCTGGACATGGCTTCCCTCTGGGTGCAGCAGCTGCCGATCCTGGCCACGTGCACGGCCGAGCGCGCCGCCTATCGCAATTTTATCGAAGGCTGGTTGCCACCGCGCAGCGCGTCGCGGCACAATCCCTACCGCGAGTGGATCGGCGCGCAGATCCGCGCGGATTTTTTTGGCTATGCGGCGCCCGGTGACCCGGCGCGGGCGGCGGCGTGGGCCTGGCGCGACGCCTCGATCAGCCACGTGCGCAACGGCATTTACGGCGAGATGTGGGTCGCGGCAATGCTCGCCGCGGCCTACGTGCTGCCAGACTGGGCCACGATCATCCGGGTCGGGTTGGCGCAGGTGCCACGGCGTTCGCGGCTGCACGCGGGAATCGTGCAGATCCTCGCGCTGCAAGCCGCGGGAGTCCCGCACGAGGAGGTCATCGATGGCATTCACCGCGAATGGAACGAGCTGACGGTCCACGGCTGGTGCCACACGATTTCCAACGCCCAGATCGTGGCGGCGGCACTGCTTTATGGCGGCGACGACTACACCGCGACGATCGCGCTGGCGGTGGCCGCGGGGTTCGACACGGACTGCAATGGCGCAACGTGCGGCAGCCTGTGGGGCGTGCGGCATGGCGCCAAGGCGCTGCCGAAACGCTGGCTGCGTCCGCTGCGCAACAAGCTAAAGACGAACCTCGCCGACTACCCCGTCATGCCGCTCGACGCGATGGCGGACCGAATGGTGACGGTGGCGGAGACGGTGCGTGACTGAAGGGGTGCCAGCAGGCCCCAAGCGCTTCCCCCTAGTTTGTCATTCTGAGCGCAGCGAAGAATCCAGTGAAACTCCGCTGCGCGCTTCGACTGTATCCAAGTGGATTCTTCGCCCGCGACTGTGGGTTCAGAATGACAATCAAGGCTTCCAGGTGGCGGTGAACTTGTAGTGGCCGGCGGCGAGGGTGCAGGAGACTGCGCCGGCAGTCGCCTTCACCGAACTGACGCCCGCGGTGCGGGCCAGCGGCGTTTTGCCCTCGGTGATCTTCGCCTTGCCGGGAACCGGGAACCGCGCCGTGGCCGTGGTGTTGGGTGGTACGATGACCTCCCAGTCGAAGCGGCCGGGATGAAGTTTCCAGGCACTCAGGATGTTGCCGTGCGGGCTGTGGAGCGCGCCGCGGGCGGAGGTGAGCTCGCCGCCCGGTTGCGGGGCGAGGCGGAGGCGCTTGAAACCGGGCTCGTCCGGATCGAGGTCCACGCCCGCGACGACGGCGTAGAGCCAGGAACCAATCGCGCCGTAGGCGTAATGGTTGAAGGAGTTCATGCCCTTGTCCTGGAAACCGTTTTCCTTGGTCCAACCGTCCCAGCGCTCCCAGATGGTGGTGGCGCCCTGGGTGACGGCGTAGAGCCACGATGGCCACGCCTTCTGGTGCAGGAGCTTGTACGCGATGTCACACCGGCCGAAGCGCGAGAGCACGTGCGGCAGGTAGGAGGCGCCGACGAAACCGGTGCTGAGCTTGTTGCCGCGCGTCTCGATGTCGCGGATGAGCTCGGCGAGGAGCTTCGGCCGCAGGGCCACGGGCGCGAGGTCGAACTGCAGGGTGAGCACGTAGCTGGTCTGCGTGAGCCCGGTCGCGAGGCCGTCACCGGTGAGGAAGCGTTTCTGGTAGGCGCGGCGGATGCGCGCCGCCAGCTTCTCATAGCGGACGGCGTCCGCGGTGCGGCCCAGCACGCGGGCCATCTTCGCGACGAGCGTGGTGCTGTACGCGAACATCGCGGTGCCGATGAGATCCTTCGGCGTGTTGCCGAAGACGTTGCCGCTGCCATCGAGGGCGAGCCAGTCGCCGTAGCCGTGCCAGACCTTGGTGTCGGGATGCGACCGGATGAGATTCCTGGCCTGGCCTTCCATGTAACCGATGAACTCGGTCAGCGACTCAAAGTGCCGGGCCAGCAGTGCCTTGTCGGCGTAGCAGAGATACATGGTCCACGGGCAGATCACCGCGGCGTCGGCCCAGGCGGGACCGCCGTCCGCGCCGACTCCGTCAATATGCGGGGCGACCGAGGGCATCTGGCCCTCCGTTCCCTGCGCGTCGGCGATGTCGCGCTGCCATTTGGTGAAGAAGGCGGCGACGTTGCGGTTCCAAGCGGCGGTGCGGCTGAAAACCTGCGCGTCGCCCATCCAGCCGAGGCGCTCGTTGCGCTGCGGGCAGTCGGTCGGGACCTCGAGGAAGTTGCCGCGCTGGCCCCAGTCGATGTTGCTCTGGAGCTGATTGATGAGCGGGTCGCTGCACGAAAACGTCCCCGTGCGGGGGGTGTCGCTGTGCAGCACGATGCCGGTGATGGCGTCGGGCAGGAGGCTGTCGGGGGCGGGATTGCCCCGGAGTTCGACGTAGCGGAAGCCGTGGAAGGTGAACTTTGACTCCCAGGTCTCGCCGGCGGGATCGCCA
>Ga0302322_100004729_pt1 | contig 11876 bp, 9 predicted proteins | sample Fen_T0_2_FD_203757 | JGI IMG/M metagenome (GOLD analysis project Ga0302322, IMG submission 203757) | Peat permafrost microbial communities from Stordalen Mire near Abisko, Sweden - Fen_T0_2 | ecosystem: Environmental > Terrestrial > Soil > Wetlands > Permafrost | place: Sweden: Abisko... | reverse complement strand
GCCTTTATTTCCTATGGCTTCTTCTGGCTCTCACTCGTCGCCATGATTCTGCTGCCCAAAGCGGGCGTCACCGCCACGGACACCACCGCCAAGGTCGCCTACCTGGTCGTCTGGGGGTTGTTCACGCTGGGCCTGTTCATCGGCACGCTGCGCCTCAACCGCGCCCTGCAAGTGGTCTTTGCCTCGCTCGTCGTGCTGTTTTTCCTGCTCGCCCTGGGCGATCATCTGGAAAACAAGGCCATCCTCCGCTTGGCCGGCTGGGAAGGACTTTTTTGCGGCGGCTCGGCCATCTACGCGGGGCTCGCGCAGGTGCTGAACGAAGTCTATGGCAAAACCGTGCTGCCGCTCGGGGCGGTGGGCAAGGCGCACTGACGTCGTGACGCCGCCGGCGCTCGTACGGCCCGGAGGAAACGGGTCGCTTTTCCGGTGGGTGTCTTGGTTTTGTAACCGGAAATCCTTTGACCGGCACACGTTGCTCTGTTTCCCTATGCGCTGACTTTGCCTTGGCGATGAATTTTATCACCTGCGTTCTGGATTATCCGAACACCTTGGTTGGCGCCTGTCTGGCGGCGATCATCGTGATGTATTTCCGCAACAACCCGCTCCAACACACCAATTGGTTCCTCCTGCGCCGGTTCATCAACTGGTTTCCCCTGGGCATGACCTACGCGTTCCTCTACATGGGACGCTACAACCTCAACGTCTCCAAAAATGCGCTCGGCGACCTGATGACGAAGGCGGATTTCGGCATCATTTTTGGCGTGGGCACGATTGTTTACGGTTTTTCCTTCCTGATCAACGGCCCGCTGGTGGACAAGATCGGGGGCAAGAAGGGGATTCTGATTGCCGCCATCGGCGCCTCCGTGGCGAACATCCTGCTGGGCGTGCTGACCTATCTTACCGTGCTGGGTAAACTGCACATGAACATGGTGGTCGCCTATTCCACGCTCTACGCGGTGAACATGTATTTTCAGAGCTACGGCGCCGTCTCCATCATCAAGGTCAAGGCCTACTGGTTCCACGTGCGCGAGCGCGGCGTGTTCGGCGCCATCTTCGGTGCGCTGATCTCCATCGGCATTTACTTCGCGTTCGACTGGGGCACGAAAATTGTCGAGCTCACCAAGGCCGGTTCCGCCGGCGGCTGGTTTCACGATCTGCTGCAAAGCGTGTTCGCCACCACCACCCTGGTCGACGGCAAGGCCGTGAACGCCACCTGGGCGGTGTTCTTCATCCCCGCCGCCATCATGATTTTCTGGGTGTTCATTGACCTGTGGCTCATCAAGGACACGCCGGAAGAAGCCAACTTCCCCGCCTTCGACACCCACGACGCCTCCTCCGGCCAGATGCATGTGGAACTCTCCTCGTTGGACCTGCTAAAAAAGGTGTTTGCGAGCAAGCTGATGTTGCTCATTGCGCTCATCGGACTCACTTCCGGCGTGTTCCGCAATGGCATTCAAAACTGGTATTTTATGTTTGCCCACGAGGTGAAACAGCCCGGGGCGGAATTTTTCGAGGCCCACTGGGGCTTGTTGCTCTGTCTCTTTGGTATCGTCGGGGGATTTTTCGGCGGCTGGGTGTCGGATCATCTCTACCAATCCCGCCGTGCGCCGCCCGCCGCCATGCTGGCCGGCCTCGTCGTGGTGCTGACCCTCTTGATGGCCGCCTTTCTTACCTCCGCCCCGTTGTTCCTCGGCTTGTGCTGCGTGCTGGTGGTGATGGCCTCCGTCGGCCTCACCTCCCTCATGTCTGGCACGGCCGCCACGGATTTCGGCGGGCGCAAGGCCACCGCCACCTGTTCGGGCATTGTGGACGGCTGCACCTATCTGGGCAGTGCCATTCAATCCTTCTTCATCGGGCAGTTGGTGCCGAGTGAGAAGGTGGGTGCGGCCACGACCTTTCTGGGGCTCCAGCGCGACTGGCATTGGTGGCCGCTCTTCATGGTGCCGTTCGCCATCCTGGGCCTCGGCGTGGCCCTCAAACTCTGGCATCACCTTCCCGATGCCACGCGCCGCTACAATGCCGAGCAGGCCAGGGCCAAGGGCTGACGGGGAACGGTTGTTTACGCAAAAGATCGGCTGGGTCATGCCCGGCAGGCAACTGTGGGCCGTTATAAAAATCCTCTAATTCGCGTCCCTTCGTTTTTAGGGGCCGACAATAGGCTTGGTCTGCGGGTTACGCAATTGCAGGCCCGCCAGCGCAAACGGGACGTACACCAGCCCCAGCGGGTTCCGGCTTTCCAACAGGCTCAATCGGGCCAGTCGGATCGCGGCGCCCAGCGACCGGTCCGCCACAAAAAACGCCTTGAAAAAGGCCTCGGCAAACGCGCACGCCAACGGCTCGAAAATGGTGATTTCCGTGCCGATTACCCCCGCCGCGCCCTTGCTGATGAAGGCGGTGACAAAATCAAAAGCCCGCGAGGGCTGCAGCGCCGTCGTCTTGCATCCGTTGATAAAAATTAACGGCCCCGGCGCCGGCCACTTGATCTGATAGGCCGTCAAATTGGACGCCGTGATTCCCGGCTCGGTCAGGCTGCCCACTAGGATGTAAGGAAAGTTTCCCACCATGCCGCCGTGGCAATAGAAATAAACCACGTGCGCTTTGCTGTCGTGCAGCATCGTGAGCGTGCCCGGGCGGGTGTTGCTGTAGGCCCAGCCGAGCTTGGGATAAATGGTCTGCAGGTGCTGTTCATGTTCCACCCGCATCAGGAATGCTGGATCAAGACACACCGCAACCGAAAGGTCCGGCGCGCCATCGCAACCCAGGTTTGTCGCCGCATCGTCTTGCTCCTCGAGTGTGACGGGGAAACCCAGTTCATGCCGGAATCCCCAGAACCCGCTGGGGCATGCCACATCCAGTGTCCCATGGGAGGGACAATCCCCATGAAAACAACGGCAGCTCGTCAGCGGAAGCTTTTTGGCGACGGCGTTTAGAAATTCCGGGCACACTCGCGTGGGAACTTCGGTGTCGAGCGGATGGTCATAAATCAGTGCGGCGGGCAAAAGTTCCTTGGGCGAGCGCCGGCACGCAATTTGCACCAACCCCGGCTTGCGCATGATTGTTTCCAGCTCTTCCCGCCGCGATTCGCCCCCGGCCAACGGCCCAACCAGGTCGGTATACAACCGGTAACCCGCCCGTGCGAGCGTGATCAGATCGGTTTCAAACGAGCCATTGCCATTTTGGTATTTGTAAACCATTGCGGGTTGCTGTTCGTCATATTCCTGATCCGAACCCCAGCACACTTTTCGCATCGCCTGTCGCGCCGTCAGCGTTACGGTTTCCAGTGACATCGCGCCGAGGTCGGCGCTGCTCGTGAATTCCTTTTCACCGACGAACCGTAGCTGATGGCTGATGGCGGGGTCCGTTCCGCCATTCAACATCAGGCTCAGCTTGTGCGGCGTCATTTCTTTCAGGCCCTTCAGGGAGAGTGAACGGTGGATGGTGTAGTCCGCCTGCGAAACCAGGCAATCCGGGCGCGCGGTGCGGTCGTGGGACACAACCGCGGTGACCAGGTGGGATTGGAGCAAAATCTGTTGGTAATAAATACTGCAGCGCAACCTGAATTTGCCTTCCTGGTCGGGACAACGAACCGGGAAACAGAGGCGCCCCTTCATTGCTCCCGGCTCTTTGGGGTTCGGGAAAGTGAATGCCTGCCGCGCCACGGCAATCGTGCCGTCCGCCTGCAGGGCCATTTCGCCGGCTGATTCGGTTTCGTAAAGTTCCAGTTCGCCGGGAAAAGCAAACAGCACGACCTGCAATTTCGCGCCCGGCCGCAGCCCTTTAGTTGGCACCTCTGTGGGTGCGTGTGCAATCGAGTCGGGGTCGAGCTCGCCAATGGTCAGCCAGAACAGAAATTTTCCGCCGGGTTGTAGTGGTGTTTCCTTGGCCAGCACGGCATACGGATGGGCCGACATTTGCGCGAAGCCGGAGTTGAAATAATGATTCGTCGGCCGCGTGGCGGAAACGTCTTCCAAGTTGCGGCCGGTTTCGGCTTCGCTTGCCGCCTGCTCGCTCGCTTGGCTCGCTTCGCGGGCGCGCTGCGCTTCCTCGCACCGGACCTTCTCGGCTTCATGCTCGACCTCTGCTTGCGCTGCTTCTTCACTGGCCGCCTGCTCCCAATCAGCCTCAGGGGCCGCTGGCATCGCCTGTTCGCTTGCTTCAGGGGCCGGGCTTCTCCGCTCCTCCTGCGTCGCCTGCTCGACGCTGGGGAAATAGGGTGGGGGTTCATCCAACGCCCACGGATCTGCGGCCGCAACCGGCGGTTCTGCTGGCGCGTTCACATCCGGCGCGGGCGAACTTTCCGCTACCCATCCACCGATGGCCGGAGATGCTGGAACGGGCGCTTCCCGCCGGGGGATGAACGTTTGATAAAGCGCTTCCACATCCTGCAGCGCGGTCCCCTCGGCCATCTCCCGGACCGCTTTGTTTACCGCCCGCCGCAGCCAAGCATCTTTGTTTGCCTCCTGATCGAGACGCAGGAGCGTGGGCTCCCATTTCGGGTCGCGGCCCTTGGCGTGCGTCACCCTAAAACTGTATTTGTCCCAGTCCAATTCCAATCCCTTCAGCAAAAACAGCCACTGCTTCGGCTCCTTTGCGCTCTCGGCCCAAAGGTGCGAGCAAAGGGTTTCGACAATCGGCTGCTGCCCGGACTTCCACGACTTGGGCGGCGGCGGTTGCAACAATTCAATATCCCGCACGGCGGCGGCCAGTCCCAAAGCCCCCGTCTTGGGCGGGCCCGATTTCAACACCCCCAGCGCCAGGCCGATCGCTTGTTCAACCTGCTGGAACACTTGTGGCTGACCCGCTATCGACGCCGTGCAGGCGTCCAATAATAGTTGTCCCGATTTTAAGGCCTGCGCCATTTCCGGCACCTCCGCCAGCTTGCTCGAGGAGGCTCCCGCGGCAATGGTGCGGGCCAGGTTGGAGATCTGGCGTTTGTTTTTTCGGACTGGCGGCGTGTCTTCAATGGCCACGTTGACAGTGCATCCCGCGATGACATTCAACACATGGGCCAGCAAGATCACCGCCTCCCGGTTTTTCACTCCCAGCCGCGTGCTCGCGTACGGCGTGCTGCGCAGCAGACACCGCGCGCCCAAGGCCAGCGCCCCGTGGACGCCCAGTTGCTTCAATTGGGCCGAGCCAATCGGAAAGCCGGGCTCATCCTTACCGCCGGGAGATGGAAGCGGTTGGGGCATTGGAGGTTTGTCAGTTTAGCCGGTGCCCATCACTTAGCTTCCGATGGGCCCGCTGCTGCCGCCAGCACCGCCGCCTGCGCCACCAGCGCCGCCACCGCCCCCTCCACCCATGCCGCCGCGGGGTTGCTCGTTTCCGGGGTAGCCCCAGCCTGGCTCCGGATTTTTCCGGCGCCCATCCAGAAACCAGTCAAACTTGAACGTGCCAATTTTGCTGGCCATGCCCACCATTACCAGCAGCGTGACGAAATAGCCGAAGAATCCCGCCGCGAGACCGATTCCGTAAGCGCCGAACAAGTCGGTTTTTTTATCGAACAATGCCAGGATCGCCGCGCCACCGATGGCGCCAATCAGCGTCACGAGGTCGCCGAGCTGAACTTCGCCCTTGCGATAACGATTGATGTAATACACATACCACCCGATGATGGCGCCGAAGCAGCCGGCGCCCCAGAGTTGGATTGAACTGGCCGATGTGGTTTCCATGGGTGAGTCTCCTTAAGGTTGGGGTTTGTGGTGTGGCAACAACTTGAGCAAGAGAAAATGGGTGACCAGCCCGGCCCCAAGACCGGCGATTGAGAGCCAGGAAAGACCGCGATAAGCAGCTTCGCCTTCGATGGTTAATGCGCCAAGGAAAACAACCGTTCCCGCGGTGAGGGCCAGCCAGCTAGAAGATTTCCTTGCGGGTCGTCCAACAAGGACAACCAGCCAACCCCAGACGGCTCCAAGACAAAAATAGGCCATACGTGATCCTTTTTAACCATATTAGGTTCGAGCATCGGCAGTCAATGTATTTTGAGACGTAAGTCTAATTGCGCTAAAAATATTGTTGTCCGGGCAGGGTGGCCTTGATTTTTCGGCATTCGTCTCAACTTCGCAACTTTGCGGCTCGGTTGTTCAAATCCCGCGTTTTGTTAACATATGCCCGCCGGGCAACTATTTGGATATTTTTTAGCAGGAGAATATGGTGCGAAAAAGTGGAGCCAGTTGTCAGGATTGAACTGACGACCCGCAGTTTACAAAACTGCTGCTCTACCACTGAGCTAAACTGGCTTTGACCGGGTCAGGACACTGCCAGTCTCATCCAAAACCGTCAAGGCCGAAACAGGTTTTCCTTTGATTGGCTGCGAGACAAATTCGAGTCTGCGCTGCGCTGCGCTGCCGGTTTAATCCACCAGCCGTTTGGTCAGGTCACCGTAGGCATCAATCCGGCGGTCGCGCAGGAAAGGCCAGTGGGTGCGGGTGGTGTCCACGGCGGCGAGGTCCACGGGCACAATGAGGGTTTCCGCCTGGTCGGCGCTGGCTTTGGCGAGGATTTCGCCAGCAGTGCCGGCCACGAAGCTTTGGCCCCAGAATTCCAAGCCGTCGCCGCCTACGTGGGCGAGAACTTCATGGCCGACGCGGTTCACAGCCGCAACATAGCAGCCGTTGGCGATGGCGTGGCTGCGCTGGATGGTCTCCCAGGCGTCGTGCTGGCGCGCGCCGAAGGCCGCCTTTTCAGCGGGCTGCCAGCCGATGGCGGTGGGGTAGAAAATGATCTCCGCACCTTGCAGGGCGGTGAGGCGCGCGGCTTCGGGATACCATTGGTCCCAACAGATAAGCACGCCGATTTTGCCGTACCGTGTGGCCCAGACCTTGCAGCCGAGATCGCCGGGGGTGAAATAGAATTTCTCGTAGAACAACGGATCGTCGGGAATGTGCAGCTTCCGATAGCGGCCGAGCAGCGAACCATCCGCATCAATCACGACGGCGGTATTGTGGTAAACGCCGGCCGCCCGTTTCTCGAAGAGCGAGGCGATGATGACCACCTGGTGTTGCTTGGCCAGTTTTTGGAAGGCGGCGGTGCTGGGGCCGGGAATGGTTTCGGCCAGGGAAAAATTCGCGTGGTCTTCGCTCTGGCAAAAGTACTGCGAGCGAAAAAGTTCCTGGGTGCAGATGATCTGGGCACCGGCCCTGGCAGCGCGGGCGACGAGCGCCAGGGTCTGCTGGAGGTTGGCCGCCGGGTTGGCGGAAACCGCGGTTTGCAGCAGCCCCAGTTTGACCGTGGTCGCGGCGGCGCGCTTCATTTGCTCAAAGCCGCGGGTGTTTAACCCGCGCCGTTTCTTCCAGGATCATGGTGCGGAATTCCGGGGCGACCGGGATCGGCTTGACCGGCTCCTGATCGAAGAGTTCGCGGATGAACTTGCCGAGCGTCTCGTTGGTCGGGCCGTAGCCGGTGCCGTAGATGTAAAACTCCAGGTCATGCCCCAGTTCGTCGGCGGTCGCATAGCGGCGGTTGGCGTCGTGGGCGAGGCAATGGTGGAGGATGTCATTCAGGCGGTCGTCGATGCGGGGATCGAGCGCGCGGAAATCCGGAACGGGCTGGTGCAAAATCCGCTGGCGGGATTCCTCCGCGTTTGCGCCCTTGAAAATATTGCGCCCCAGCAGCAGGTGCGCCAGCACGACCCCGGCGGAAAACAGATCGGAGCGCCGGTCCGTCACTTGGAAATCGGCCTGTTCGGGGCTCATGTAATCAGGTTTGCCGGCCACGACCTCGCCCTCCTGGTCGGTCAAAAAACCGCGCGCCTTGGCGATGCCAAAGTCGGTCAGCTTCACGTCGCCTTCAAACGCGATCATGATGTTCTTGAAGCTGACGTCGCGGTGGACCAGCCCCAGCCACTTGCCATTGCGGTCGGTCTTGGCGTGGGCGTAGGCCAGGCCGCGGGCGACGCGGCTGGTGATGAACACCGCGAGTTCCTTGGGTAAACTGCGTCTTTTTTCGCCCATCCGGTTGGTGAATTCCTCCAGGTTCACGCCCCGGATCAACTCCATGGCGATGAAGCAGAGGCCGTTCGCCTCGCCGAGATGGTAGGTCTGGACGATGTTGGTATGGATCAGGTCGGCGACCAGCTTGGCCTCGCCGATGAAGTTGTCCATGAACATTTTCTGGCTGCCGAAGTTGGGCCGGATGACTTTGATGGCGACGCGCTTGACGAAGTCACGCGCGCCATGCTGTTCGGCTTCGTAGACAATGCCCATGCCGCCCTCGAAAATCTTTCGAGTTATTTCATACCGAAAATCATGTTTGATGGAGAAGAGCGCCACGGCGGAATGGTCGGGAATTGGCCTGTGAAGTCAAGCATTGCACGCCAAAACCCCCGAAAATTCTTCGATTTTTTTATTTTTTTCGCTTGCGCGGCGTGCCCGTAGGATTTTAACTCGGCTCAAGTCTGTTGATTTCATTCGGACTAAACAACAAACACAACAATAACCACAGTATAAAAAATTATGGCAAAAGCACTCTCCAAGGCGCAGCTCGCGGCCGCGATCGCTGACAAAAACAGCATCACCAAGAAACAGGCTGTCGAAATTCTCGACCAGATCGCCGCGCTCGCCTACAAGCACGCGAAAGACACGTTCACCCTGCCGGGCATCGGCAAGCTCGTGCTCAAGAACCGTGCCGCCCGCATCGGTCGCAACCCCAAGACCGGCGAGCAGATCCAGATCAAGGCCAAGAAAGTCGTGAAGTTCCGCGTCGCGAAAGCTGCGAAGGACGCGATCCTCGGCACCAAGTAATTTGGTTTCCTTCAGAAAAGCGCCCCGGCAACGGGGCGCTTTTTTCATGCCCCGGACGGACGGCGCACGCGGGCACGCACCTGGCCCCGGTCGGCCCGCTGGTGGCTGCGCCATCGCCCCCGCATTGTTTTAAGGGTTGTTCCTGCGGCAAAAGGAATTGTCACCGGCCGCCGCTTCGTTATAGTCAGCACCGATGGCTGTCCAAAATCTTATTGTCAAGGTGCAGAAACGGAACCGTGCGCTGGTGAAGTTCGACACGACCCGGATCTGGAAGGCGATCTTTCGTGCGGCGGAATCCATCGGCGGCTTTCAGCGCGACCGTCTGCCCGGCATTAACGACCAGATTTTTCAGGCGAACCCGTCGGAGGAAAGCATTGCCACGTTTCTGGCGGACGCGGCGATTGTCTGCCTGAATGCCAACCCGCATCACCTCATCTCCAATTTCCCGCCGACGATCGAGACCATTCAGGACGAGGTGCTGCACGCGCTGCGCAGCTACGGTTTTCAGCATACGGCCGATGCCTACGAGTGCTACCGCTGGGGCCGCCACTGGCTGCGGGAAGGGGCGATCACCCGGGAACAGTTCGTTGGCAACGGCTTCCCCCACGACCGGATGTGGCAAACGCTGGAGCAGAACCGCCAGCTCGGCGTGGACACCGTGGCCGGTCTCAATGACACCGTGCGCAAAGGCGGCATGCCGGCGGTCATCGACGCCTCGCTGGCGGTTTACGAAGCCTCGCTGGATGCCGCCGCCGAAAAGGTGCTGTCGCGGCTGGGCAAGGCGGATCCCCTGCGGATGATCTGGATCAGCGGGCCGAGTTCCTCCGGGAAAACGACCACGACCGTCAAGCTCACGCAGCGGCTCCAGAAACATGGGCTGAAGTTTTTGATGCTCAACCTCGACGATTATTTCTGGTCGCTCGTGGAGCATCCGACGGACTGGATCAACGACCGCAACTTCGAGACGCCCGAGGCGCTGGATTTTCAGCTGCTGAACCAGCACCTGCGCGACCTGCTGGAGGGGAAGACGATTGAAAAACCGGTCTACAGCTTTAAAGAAGGGCGGCGGCTCGGTTCCAAAGAGGTGAAGCTGGAGCGGGACCAGATTCTGTTGCTCGACTGCCTGCACGGCTTTTATCCGCCCATCACCGAAGGCATCAGTGCGGCGGCGCAGTTCCGGCTGTTTATTGAGACGCAAAACGTTATTTACGAGGGTGATGGCAGCACCAAGCAGCTGACGCATTTCACCGACGTGCGGATCATCCGCCGGATGCTGCGCGATGCGCATCATCGCAACCACAGCGCGCTGGGCACCATCCTGCACTGGCATTACGTCCGCGCCGGGGAGCTGTTCAGCATCCTGCCGCTGATGGGTTTGGCTGATCATGTGGTGAACGGTGGCTTTCCTTTCGACCTGCCTGCGCTCAAGCCGTATTTCATCGGTGAAAAGGGGCTGCTGCCGCCGCCTGAGGCGCTGGCGGACTACACCGGCTTTCTCGACGCCCGCATCCGGTATGAGCGCGTGAAGACGCTCCTCGAATCGATCGAGGGCCTGCGCCTGGAGCAGACGTCTGATCTGAATTTCATTCCCGGCGACGCGGTCATTCGCGAATTCATTGGCGGCAGCACCATCAAGATTCCCCATAACGAGTAGGCCGCAGGCGTCAACCGTCTGGCCAGGATTGGTTCAAATTGGGTTCAAAACGGGTTTGATTTGGGTTAAAAATGGGTTTGGTGACGGTTGTAATGGGGTCTTATTGGGTTCGTTTTCGACTTTTGAATTTTCGTAAAATCATCGTATTGCATTTAAATACAGCGGCTTAACATCGAAATTCGTTTGGGTTCGTTTCGTAATTTTTAATCTTTCGAGGGAACACTCCCAGGTTGGAGGAACGGGGTGGGTGTTTCCGTTCCGGCGGCTCGGCGGCGGGAACGGCTGGGCAGCTGCATTTTTGAAAATTTTAAGGTCCGGTTGTTCACGGTCAAAGGATGGTGGCGGATTTTCATCAATGCTTTAGTTTGAGGCCTCACTTTTCGACAAAGGCAGTGCCAAAAATGGCCGGTTCGAATGGTTGGAATGGCGTTATTTGCCTTAAAATTGGGTTCGTTTTGGCTTTGTTTGGGTTCGTTTTGGGTTCGTTTTTGACCCTGTGCCGCTCGAAAAATAATTGCATGTTGTTTAAATATATACACTTGAAAAAATTCCAAATTGGGTTCGTTTCGCCAATTTGCCTGTTTGCGGAAAACTCCAAGGTTGGAGGGAGGGGAAAGTTGTTCCCGTGCCGGTGGCAGGGGTGATGCTGGTCCGGCGGGGAACCTGAGTTTCTGTAACATTGAAGGTTCGGTTTTTCATGGTCAAAGGATGTTGGAGCATTTCCAGCAATGCTCCCGTGGTGCCAGGCGTGGCACACTGGGAGGCAAAGGTGAATTGCCCCGGCTTGGGCTGTGATGCAGATTTCTGCTTAAGCGGTTTTTTTAAACCAACTTCGTGTGTTTGTCAAATAAGTTTTAAGACAATTTTGCCGGTGGTTTTCGCGGGGAGTAATAGGGCCATTTATTCGTGGGGTGACGGCTGGAGGGGATGCGGTGGAACAGGAGGTGGAAAGCGCGGTTTGAATCTCGCTGGCCGGGCGGCTCCCAGGCTGGGAAGCCATCCGTGGGAGCCGGAATGCGTGGGGCGGCAGGCGGCCGATCATCACGGGGCAAGCGGCGCTGTTGGCCGGCGGGCGGGTTCATTTTTCTTTAAGCAGAATGCCGGTATTGATAAGCTGGCGCATGGCATCAAAAGTTAAAGTCGCCGTCCTGGGCACCGGTTCGCTGGGGCAGCATCACGCCCGCATTTATGCGGAACTGCATGCGGCCGGGGTGGTGGAGCTTACCGGCATTTACGACGCGCACGCGGAAACCGCCCGCAAGATTGCGGAAAAGCACAAGCTGAACGTTTTCCATTCGGTGGCGCAGGCCGCCGCGGCGAGCGACGCGCTCAATATCGTCACGCCCACCACCACCCATTACGAACTCGCCCGGCAGTTGCTGGCGCAGGGCAAGCATGTCCTCGTCGAAAAACCGATGACCGACAGCTCCGCGCAGGCCGCCGAGCTCATCCAGATTGCGCAGGAAAAAAACTGTGTTTTG
>Ga0302322_100004728_pt1 | contig 11877 bp, 9 predicted proteins | sample Fen_T0_2_FD_203757 | JGI IMG/M metagenome (GOLD analysis project Ga0302322, IMG submission 203757) | Peat permafrost microbial communities from Stordalen Mire near Abisko, Sweden - Fen_T0_2 | ecosystem: Environmental > Terrestrial > Soil > Wetlands > Permafrost | place: Sweden: Abisko... | reverse complement strand
GGCGCGAGCACCACCGCCTGGCACGCCCTCACACCTGACGCGGCGCTCGCGGCCCAGGGTGTCGCCATCGACGCCGGGCTGACCTCGGCCGACGCCGATGCGCGCCGCGCGAAGGTCGGCTCGAACACGTTCACCGCGGCCAAGACCACCTCGCGCGCGCAGCTGTTCGTCCGCCAGTACGCCGACCCGATGCAGATCGTGCTGCTCGTGGCCGGCATCGTGTGCCTCTTCCTGCCCGGTCAGTTCTTCACCGGGCTGATGCTGCTGCTCCTCACGCTGGGCAACGCGGTCATGGGCCTGAACCAGGAGAGCAAGGCGTCGGCGGCCGCGGACGCCCTCAGCCAGAAGCTGGCCGTCACCGCCAAGGCCCGCCGGAACGGAGCGCTCGTCGACCTCCCGATGGACCAGCTCGTCCCCGGTGACGTCGTCAACCTCCAGGCGGGCGACCTGGTCCCGGCCGACGCCCGCATCGTCTCGGCCGCGACCCTCGAGATCGACGAGTCCGCCCTCACCGGCGAGAGCGTGCCCACGCCCAAGCAGGTGGACGCGGTCGCGGCCGACGCCGCGCTCGGGGACCGCGTGGACATGGCGTTCATGAACACCCAGGTCACCCGGGGGTCCGGCATCATCCTCGTGGTCACCACCGGGATGGACACCCAGGTCGGCAAGATCAGCGGGATGCTCTCGGCGACGGTCGCCGAGGAGACGCCGCTCACGAAGCAGATCAACGCCCTGACCCGCCAGATCCTGGTCCTCGCCGGCTTCGCGCTGGCCGCGTCGATCCTCCTCGGAATCGCCCGCGGTGTGCCAGTCCAGGAGCTCTTCCTCACCGCCGTCGCGTTCATGATCGCCGCCATCCCGACGGCGCTGCCGGCGATCGACACAGCCATCCTGTCCAAGGGCTCGCAGATGCTCGCCGCGGCGGGCGCCATCGTGAAGCAGCTCCGCTCGGTCGAGACCCTCGGATCCACCTCGGCGCTCAACTCCGACAAGACCGGCACCCTCACGATGAACCAGATGACCGCCGTCCAGATGGCCATCGTCGGGCGGCGCTACGCGATCTCCGGCACCGGCTACTCCACTGAGGGGAAGATCACCCAGGCCGCCGGCCAGCCCGAGCTCAAGCTCGAGCCCTACCTGCTGCCGATGGCCCTCTGCTCGGACGCCGAGATCAAGGACGGCGACCTCACCGGCGACCCGAACGAGGGATCACTCGTCGTCCTCGCGGCCAAGGGCGGTGTCGACGCCGACCTGACCCGCGCGCAGTACCCGCGGGTGGCGACCCTGCCGTTCGACGCGGCCTACAAGCTCATGGCCACCTTCCACGACTGGACCGACGAGAAGGGCAACAAGGTCGTCCGCGCCTACATCAAGGGCGCGCAGGACCAGCTCCTGGCGCGCGCCGCTGCCGCCCATGGCCCGAACGGCGAGGAGGTCCCGATCGCGCAGCTGCGCGACGCCTACCTCGCCGAGAGCGAGCGGATGGGGAAGGAAGGCCTGCGGCTCATGGCCACGGGCATGAAGGACTTCGACGCGGCGACGTTCGACCCAGGTGGCGACTTGCTCAAGGCGATCGACGGCCTGACGCTGCTCGCACTCGTCGGGATCACCGACCCGCCGCGAGCCGCCGCCAAGGATGCCATCGCAACCGCGAGGAAGGCTGGGGTCCACGTCCGGATGATCACCGGCGACGCCGCCGTCACGGGCGCCGTCGTCGCCGCCCAACTGGGGATCCCCGGCAAAGCGATCACCGGGGCCGAGTTCGCCGCGATGAGCGACGCAGACGCCCTCAGCCAGGTCGACGGCATCGGCGTCATCGGCCGGGTCACGCCCCAGGACAAGGTCCACCTCGTGGACGTCCTGCGCGAGCAGGGCCACATCGTCGCGATGACCGGCGACGGCGTGAACGACGCGCCGGCCATCAAGAAGGCCGACATCGGGATCGCGATGGGCATCACCGGGACCGCGGTCACCAAGGCCGCCGCCGACATGATCCTGGCCGACGACAACTACGCCACGATCATCAAGGCGATCAGCATCGGTCGCAACGTCTACGACAACCTGCTGCGCTTCATCCGCTACCAGATGGCGGCCTGCTACGGGTACATCACGGTGTTCCTGGGCTCGTCGCTCCTGAACATCCTGGGCGGCGTCCCGTTCCTGCCGCTCCAGACGATGTGGCTCAACTTCACCGTCAACGTGTTCCAGGCGCTCGGGCTCGGGTTCGGCAAGCCCCGGGACGGCCTCATGGAGGAGAAGCCGCGGCCCAAGGATCAGAAGATCCTGCCGCCCCGGCTGACCGGCTGGCTCATCGTGGTGGGGCTGGTGATGGGCGGCGGCACGCTGGCCGTGATCGCCTGGGCGAATGGCGCATTCCCGTCCGACGGCGACACGATCGCTCGCACGATGGGTGTGACCACGTTCTCGCTGTTCCGCATCATGTCGTCCCTCGAGACGGCCGACGAGTCGCGGTCGGTCTTCAGCGGCTACGTGCTCGCCAACCCGGCCCTGCTCAAGGGCACCGGGCTGTCGATCGTGACCATCGTGCTCGCGACCGAGCTCGGCATCCTCAAGAACGTGCTCGACATGACCAGCCTGACCGGCCAGCAGTGGCTGGTGTGCATCGGCGTGGCCCTGTCGCTGATCGTGGTCGAGGAAGTCAAGAAGGCACTCAAGGTCAGCACGGACGCGGAGCCGGTCCGGACGCCGGCGCTGGCCGCCTAGACCACCTTGCTCCGCCTGCTGGCGGAGGAGCTATCGGTGGAGCAGCACGATCTATCGGTGGAGCAGATCGCCGCCGCCGTCACTCCTCCCCTGAGACGGGTCCGTCCGACGGCGTCCACTGCCGATGGGTCCGGTGGGACTGAGCTGGGGAATCATGGAAGAACAGCCGAACACAGCGGCCGATGCGACCCCGGTCGCCGTGCAGCCAGGCGCCCCACGAGCCGAGGGGACCCGCAGGATCAGCCGCGATCACCTCTTTGAGATCGTCGCCGCGATCATGCTCGGGGTCGCATCGGTCGCGGCTGCCTGGAGCGGCTACCAGGCCGCCCTGTGGGGCGGAGTGCAGTCCGCGGACTACGTCCGCGCCTCTGGCTACCGCGTCGAGTCAACGAAGGCCTCGACCGCCTCCGGGTAGGATCGCCTCTTCGACAGCCAGGTCTTCAGCCGCATCAGCCTGGCGGCCGATCGCGGGGACGTCGCCGTCCTTCGACACGGGGGAGCTCGTCCACCCCGCGCAATCCGAGTAGGTGCTCGCCCACGGCACCGTCCCACGAGCGTGTCGCCGGCCTTGGCATCACCGTAGCCCCGACGTCAGTGCATGTCGGCACGGCCACACTCTGCCGCCAGCTTCCCTTCGAGCGCCGACCAGGCGTCGGATACGCCCGCGATGCCAGCCTCGACCGCCGCAAGGTTCGATCCGATCGACCCTGCGCCGATCTCGTCGAGCGTGGCGTTGAGCACATTGATCTCCCCCTCAAGTGCCGTCACGGCGGGCGCCAGCTTCGCCGGGACCGAGACGTTCAGGGCACGTGCATCCGTCGAGACGCGGTCGACGGCCGGCCTGAGCGCGCTCATGCCGCCCGCGATCGGGTCGACCGAGGCGAGGGCGTCGAAGGCGGAGCCGAACGCAGCGGCGTCGATGCATACCTGGGCCGGTGCTGCCGCGCGCGGCGAAGTAGCGGCCCCATTCGAGCATGCAGCGAGTCCCAGTAGGGCGATAGCGACGGCAGCGCCCCGCGCCGAGATGAGCGGCCAGCAGGGCATCGCTCGGCATCTCACAAGGCCCATGCTCGTGCTGTTCGAACAGCTTGCTCTTGATCTTCTTCGTAATCCTGGTGCCGGGCTCATGTAGTCAGCATCGCGTCGCCACTGAGGTGCCTAACGTCGCGCGCGACGGCGTTCCCGCCGGCGGACGCCGCACACCGAGACCGGCGACAGCGGTCGCCCGAACGGATCGATGAACAACGTAACCGGCCCGGCTGTCGCCGGCACGGACCCTTCGAGGACCTCGAAGGAATACGAAAGCATCTCAGGCCCGAGCTGCGGATCCCGGAGCACGATGACCACGTCCTCGGGCACCCCCTCGCCGGGCTGGAGGAATGACAGGACCGCGTTGGGCGGGTCGGCCTCGAAGCTATTCTGACCTTCGCCCCACAGGTTGACGAAGTCGATCGTCGACATCTGCCCGACGACCCGCTGCGGCCTGTCCGAGAAGAACAGCGTGGAGAGGGCGACCCCGTCCAACCGGAGGGTCTTCCCATCGCTGGTCACTCCGCGAGCGTTCTGGACGAACATCGACTGTTCCGTCTGGAGGTCCGCGACCTGCGGTGTATCCATCGTTTGATCCCTTTCGTGCTCCGAGATACAGCGTTGCAAGGCACCCGGCGGCTACGACCCTCGCCGGACCTCGATTCGGCTATCAATCGCGGCCTGAACGAGTACGACCACCTTGCCCCGCCGGCTGGCGAGGACTTGTGGGTGAATTTCGGGTGGTGCGCCTCAGTCTCCCCTTGGTACGAGTTCGTCCGACGGTGTGCCCATGGGGTTACCCATAGTGACCGCGGCGGCTACGTGCCCTCCTGCGCCTGGATGCGCCCGGAGTCGGCTGCCTGGCGCAGCGCGGCGTGGTCCCGTTCGTTCTGGTCGGCGTAGGCGATCGCGAAGTCGCCGATGGCACGGTCGAAGGCGTCGTTCGAGCCGAGATACGCCGCGATCGCGATCCGGTCGCCTGATCGTGCGTGGGCCCGCGCGAGCGTCCACCCGCATGCCTGCGCGTACAGCGCGAGCCCTCGCGGCAGGATCGCGTCGAGGTCGACCGCGACCTTCCAGTCCCACAGCTGGCGGACATAGAAGTCCCGCGCAGCGCCGTCGATGCCCTGGGGGACTCGAACCCACCCAAGGAAGATGTCACTCGAGGCCTGCATCATCCGCTGGCCCTCCACGACGCGGCGGCCGTGGTTGCGGAACTCGCTGCGGCCGAGGTAGGGCTCGAGGACGGAGGCCTGCGCCTCCTTTGCCTGGAGGAACAGGGGGTCGCTCTCGTCCTTGGCGAACAGGAGCATGATCCACGCCCGCGTGCCGACGCTGCCGACCCCCACGACCTTGCGCGCGAGGTCCGAATATCGGAACTGCTCGAGCAGCTTGCGCCGATCATGCTGCAGGGAGCTGCGATAGACGCGGAGCAGGTCGCGGAGTGTCGCCTCCAGGTCGGCGCCCGCCTGGCCCGGGAGGAGCTCGTGGATCGGCACGATGAGCGGCGGGTCGGAGATGATGCGTGGCTGGCCGTCGACCACTCGCGTCAGCTTCCCCAGCGCCTGCATGCTGTCCTTCGACCGCGCCTTCGCCACCACCTGCCCGGCGGCCTTCGCCCTCTTCCTGTCGAGCTGGGGCCGAAGATTCGCCGCGAGTGCGTCGACGTCGAGGCGGGAGTACCAGACCTCGAGCAGGTCCATCGGCGCGAAGCCGAGCATCGCCTCGCGGTAGGAGCGGACCACGGCGAGCACCGCCGTCCGCCGTTCGGCGACGGTGAAGTGGCGGTCGCGACCCGCGACCTCGAAGCTTGCCGCAAGGCGCTTCACGTCCCACTCGAACGGCCCCGGCAGCGTCTCGTCGAAGTCGTTGATGTCGAACACGAGGGTGCGCTCGGGGGAGGCGAAGCCGCCGAAGTTGGCGAGATGGGCGTCGCCGCACAGTTGGACCATGAGGCTCGTGCGCGGCGCCGTCGAGAGGTCGGCGGCCATGACCGCCGCCGCGCCCCGGTAGAACGTGAACGGCGACGCGAGCATCCGGCCATAGCGAATCGGCAGGAGCTCGGCCACGCGCGAGACGCCCTGCTCCTCGAGGATGTGCACCGGTTCCCGGTCCGCGGCCGCCGCGAATGCGGCGTGGCTGGATCGGGGAACGGCTTCTCGCGCCGCCCTGCCCTTGGCGGCGCGCTGGGCGTCGGTGAGGTGAGGGACGATCGTCGGAGGAACGACGTGCCCTTCTCCGACTTCGGCTTCGGCGGTCATGGCGCCTCCCTGACTGGCGAATCCACCTGTGCGACACCCACCCTGGGCCGTGTAGCCGTCACCCGCATCCTGCCAGCCGGAGGAAGGATTCCCCGCGGGGATCTGGAACCGAGGAGTGCCAGCCGCGGCAATCGGCGACTCTGCTGATCGACGGCGAAAGGATCCCCTGTTAGGCTTGCCGCTCGACCAACCACGTCGACCGCAATCCGGGCGCGCCAGCGAGCACATGTCCTCTTCCACGGTCTCAAACATCCCGGCCAGGACCCAGCAGCGAGACCCCTCGCGCGAGTCGCGCCCGTCCGCCAGCCCGGACCCGCTCGCCGAGGCGAAGTTCGTCATCCCGCGCCGGCAGTCGGTGACGTTGCGCCGCACGAGGCTCCTGCGCCGGCTCCGGTCGGCACAGCACCGCTCCGTGATCTCGATCGTGGCGCCGCCCGGGTACGGCAAGACAAGCCTCCTCGCGCAGTGGGCGACCGAGAGCTCCGGGCCGGTCGCTTGGCTGACGGCCGACGACAGCGACAGCGACCCGGTCGTGCTCCTCACCGACCTCGCTGTCGCGATCGATCGGGTGGAGCCGCTCGGCACGGAGATCTTCGTCGCGATCGCGTCGGCCGCCGTGTCGAACCGGGCCGTGGTCGGTCGGTTGCTGGCCGCGATGTCCCGCCCACCGGAGGGCGTCCGGATCGCCATCGACGACGGCTACCGGATCACGTCCCGGTCGTGCCTGGACATTCTCGCGGAGCTGGTCACGCACCTGCCCGAGGGATCGCAGGTGGCCATCGCCGGACGCGAACGGATCCGCCTCCCCTTCGTCCGCTGGCAAGCCGCGGGCTCGCTGCTCGAGATCGGTCCCGCCGAGCTCGCGATGGACGATCGTGAGGCCGCCGGGCTGGGGCGGGAGCTCGGGCTTCGGCTACCCGCGGATACGACTGCCCGCCTGACGCGCCGGACCGACGGGTGGCCGGCCCTGCTCGCGCTCGCGACGCTCGGTGCCCGGACGCCCGAGGACGACGCCGCGTCGATCGACGCCGGCTCTGATCAGCTCGTCGAGGACTACCTGCAGTCCGAGGTCCTCGCGGTGCGCACCGAGGCCGAGATCGCATTCCTGACCCGCACCTCGATCGTCGAGCGGCTGTCCGCGCCGCTCTGCGATGCCATCACCGAGGGACGGGGATCGTCCTCGGCCTTGCGGCACCTGGCTCAGTCGACCCTGCTGGTGGACGACTACGGCGGGGCGTATCGCTACCACACGCTCCTGCGCGACTTCCTCCAGCGCGAACTCATGGCCCGCGAGCCCGAGGCGATACCTACCCTCCATCGGCGAGCCGCGGCCTGGTATCGGGAGAACAACGCATACGAGCCGGCCGTCGATCACGCATTCGCCGCGCGCGATCTCGACCTCGCCGCCACATTGGTCGGCAACGGCTGGCACCTGCTCCACTGGTCCGGCCGGCGAGCGACGATCCGGTCCTGGGTGTCGCGTTTCGGCACCGATGCTCTCGAGGCACGCCCGTGGCTCGCCGTCCTCGCCGCCTGGGAGGAGCTCGCTGCGGGCGACGTCGCCGGGTCGGCGCGATTCGCGGATGTCGCCGTGCGTGGGACGTTCGAGGGCACCCCACCCGACGGCACGTCCTCCTTCGAGGCCGGGCTGTCGATGCTCAGGGCCGCCATGGTCCGGGACGGTGCCGACGACGCGCTAGCCAACGCCACCCGGGCGGTTGAGCTCGAGGGGAACGTCGGCTCGTGGCGCGATTTCGCGCTCTGGCAGCTTGCCATCGCCCGTCTGACGGTCGGCGACCCGGCAGGCGCCGACACGGCCTTCGCCGACGGGATCGAGGCTGCCGGAGAGCCCGGCCACGACGCGATCCGTTTCTGCATCCTCGGGCACCGCGCCCTCGTAGCCGCTGGACGCGGTGCCTGGGATGCCGCCGCGACGCTCCTCGCGGAGGTGGACGCGATCGAGCCCGTGCCACCGGTCGACGGGTACTTGTCCACCATCCCGTCGCGCGCCGCCCGCATCAGTCTCGCGATCCACCGCGGCGACATCGTGGGGGCGCGACGCGAGCTCGCTCGCGCGACGAGCCTGCGACCGCTGATGACCGCCGCCGCCCCCGCCGGGGCGGTCATGTTCCTCCTCGCGTTCGCCCGGGCCCACCTTGCGGTGGACGACCCAGCCGGCGCGCGCGCCCTCGTCGCGCAGGCGCGGGACGTGATCCGCGAGCGCCCCGATCTCGGGGTGTTGCCGGCGGAGGTGGAAGCCCTCTGGGCGACCCTGTCTCCGGCGCCGCGTACGCGCGACGGGGGAGCCACGAGCCTCTCGGTCGCGGAGCTCCGTGTGCTCACCTTCCTGCCCTACTACCTCTCCTTCAAAGAGATTGGGCAGCGTCTCGGCGTCCGGGAGACGACGGTCAAGTCTCAGGCCCAGGCGATCTACGGAAAGCTAGGTGCGGCAACCCGCAGCGACGCCGTCGACATCGCCGTCAACGCCGGCCTACTCGAACGCTTCTTTCCGATCGCGGCGCCCCTGCCATCGAGGGAGTCTGCGGTTCGGCGCGATCGCTGACTGGATCGCCGCCGTCCTTCGACACGCGGGATGCTCCTCGACGATCGGTGAGGTGGCCGAGGGTACCCGGAGACGGCCGGCATCATCTGTCACGGAGGATGCGCGTGGCGCCGGCAAGCGCCACTCTGGCGTGACACCGATCCGGGCCCGCCACAGTGGGCCGTCAGGTCTGCCCGTCGGCCCGAGGGAGTTAACGATGCTCCGAACCGGACCGACGTGTCGTCGGTCAGACGCAAGTAGGAGCCGCAACAGATGAACAGCCTGGGCGATTTCCTGATCTGGTCGATCGAGATGTTCTTCCTGATCATCGCGATCTGGGTCTTCATCGCGATCTTCTCGGACATCTTCCGCCGCACGGACATCCACGGCGGAGCGAAGGCCGGTTGGATGATCCTGATCTTCATCCTGCCGTTCGTCGGCTGCATGATCTACATCATCGCCCGGCCGAAGGTGACGCCCGGTGATGTCCAGATGATGGCCCAGGCCGACGCGGCCAACAAGGCCGTCGCCGGAGTGTCCACCGCGGACGAGCTGGCCAAGCTGCAGCAGCTCAAGGACGCCGGCACGATCAACCAAGCGGAGTACGACTCGCTCAAGGCGAAGACGCTCGCGGGCTGAGCGAGCCGCAGTTCGGCCGGTACCTTCAGCTGGAGCCGGTGCAGCCTGCTGATCAACGCGTCCGGGTCGAAGCGGAGCGCCTCCAGGGTCGCACCGGACGAGGTCGGATCGTGGCAAGGCGGGTTGCCACGACCACCGCCCGGAGTTGACGGCCGCGAGTGCACCGAGGAGGACCCGTGCCGCAGATCGCCATCGTCGCGCTCGTGATCCTCGGGTACACCCTCCTCGCGGCCCGGCTCGACCGGCTGTCGGTCAGCGGCCCGATGATCCTCGTGACGATCGGCGCAGTCCTCGGACCGTCAGGGGTCGGAGCGTTCGCGGCGCCGGTGACTTCGGAGTCCGTCCAGCTGCTCGCCGAGCTGACGCTGGCCCTGCTGCTGTTCTCGGATGCCTCGTCCATCGGCCTCAAGCAGGCTGGCAGCATCGCCTGGGTCCCGGCCCGGCTCCTGGCCATCGGGCTGCCTCTGACGATCGGCGCCGGAGCCCTTGTCGGCTGGCTCCTGTTCCCGGCGCTCGGCCTCGGTTTCGCCCTCCTGATGGGGACGATCCTGGCGCCGACGGACGCGGCACTGAGCCTGCCGGTGCTCATGGATCGGGCGATCCCGGTCCGGGTCCGCCGGGCCATCAACATCGAGAGCGGGTTGAACGACGGCATCGCGACGCCGTTCGTCACCTTGTTCCTGGCGGTCGTGGTCGCCGAGCAGGCGTCGGCGAGTCAGCACTGGTTGATCGATGCCGCTGCCGAGATCGGCCTCGCGATCGGGGTCGCGATCCTCACCGGCGGATTCGGCGGTCGGGTGATCGCTCGGGCACGTCAACGTGGCTGGGCATCACCGGCGTCCGAGTCACTCGCTGTGGTCTCGTTGGCGATCCTCGCCTACGCGAGTGCGACGACGATCGGAGGCAACGGGTTCGTGGCCGCGTTCGCGTCCGGGATCTTCTACCGGACCGCGACGGCGGCGGCTGAGCCATCGGTCGAGTTCGCCGACTGGATCGGCGTGGCGGGGTCCTACCTGGTCTGGCTCGTCTTCGGCATCGGCTTCGTTGGTCCGGTCCTCGCGGCAGGCGTTGACCCGGCTGTCCTCGTCTACGCGGTCCTGAGCCTCACGATCGTCCGGATGGGTCCGGTGGCGCTGTCGATGGTTCGCTCACCCCTCCGCGCTGACACGATCGCGCTCATCGGCTGGTTCGGGCCGCGCGGCCTCGCATCGGTGGTCTTCCTGCTTGTCGCCTTCGAGCAGATGGGCCCGGCTCATCCCGCCAGTCTCACGCTGATCCACGTGGTGACTTGGACGGTTCTCGTGTCGATCTTCCTCCACGGGCTGAGCGCCGGCCCGATCGGCGCGCTCTACGGTCGGCGAGTGGCCAAGGCGCGGACCGGCGCGTGGGAGCTCGGAGAAGCGGACGAGCCGCGGCTCCGACATCGACCGATGGCGCCGGCGCAGGCGGCGGCCGACGTTCCCGGGAGGGCATCGTGACCCCGCCCTGCAGGAGGTGGCATCATCCTGCCGCTCGCGTGCCTGATGAACCCCGTGCCTGATGAACCCTCGGGGCCGGGTCTGACAGTGCGTCGCCTAGTTGGCCGGGCAGGCAGTCGCCAGGGTTGACTCCACGGCGGACGCTGCCGTCTTGATCTGTTCGACCGCCGCCTTCACCGCGACAAGCTTGGCGCCGAGGCTCGGCTGATCGCCGAGTCCGGTCATCGTGGTCTGGAGTCCCTGGACGGAGGTCAGCAGATCGCTGATCGGCTGTCCGACGAGCTCTTTCCCCGACACAGCGAGGGCCTGGGCGGCCGACTGCACGTCGGCGAGCGCCGCAGTCACGGTGCTCACGGTGGCCGTGGCGAGGGTGAGCCCGGTGAGCGCCGTAATGGAGGCGCGGAATCGCGCCGCGTCCGTGCACATCGCGGCCGCGCCGGAAGCGTTCGGGGCAGCAGACGCGATCGGAGCTGCCGACGCCTGCGCCGTGGCCTGGGCCGTCGGCGCGCCCGGTGTCGGCGACGAGGAAGCCGCACAAGCTGCGACGCCGAGCGTCAAGCAGAGCACGGTGGCGAGGATGCGAACGTCTCTGGACATCGGTATTCCCTTTGGTCGGTGTGGTTGATCGGCGAAGCGTCGGTCACGGCACACGGCATGTCGGTCAGGGACGGTGGCGCGCCTTGGCCTGGCGGCCCTTCGCGTCGGCGCCGATCGACGTGCCGGAGACGATCTGTCCACCGGTCACACCGGGACCCGATCGGTAGCGCGACGGACGTGACATGGACCCGCCGCCTTGTTCTTGACGAAGGGCCCGGTCACACCGCCATCGCCGCTGTGCATCTGGCCACCGTCACGCTAGGCCGCGAGTAGGCGCGCCGCATCCTCCCCGTCGGAGGAGGGGAGGATGCCAGGAATGGGACACCGCGAGGCGAACGCGGCGATCAGCAACGCCATGGGCCGCTGGGCCCCACCCCTCCAGATCAAATCGACTGGGCTTCGGGTCCATGAGTTCCACCCCGCGCAATCCGAGTAGGTGCTCGCACCGTCCCACGAGCGTGTCGCCGGCCTTGGCATCACCGTAGCCCCGACGTCAGTGCATGTCGGCACGGCCACACTCTGCCGCCAGCTTCCCTTCGAGCGCCGACCAGGCGTCGGATACGCCCGCGATGCCAGCCTCGACCGCCGCAAGGTTCGATCCGATCGA
>Ga0302322_100004726_pt1 | contig 11877 bp, 9 predicted proteins | sample Fen_T0_2_FD_203757 | JGI IMG/M metagenome (GOLD analysis project Ga0302322, IMG submission 203757) | Peat permafrost microbial communities from Stordalen Mire near Abisko, Sweden - Fen_T0_2 | ecosystem: Environmental > Terrestrial > Soil > Wetlands > Permafrost | place: Sweden: Abisko... | reverse complement strand
ATTTCACAAATTCGTGAGCAGGTATGGAACCAAATTGTGGCCGAAAAGGTTTTTTATGCCGAAGCTGCTAAATTAGGTATCGAGTTCACATCAAAGGAACTTGACTATATTTTAAAGAGCAATGATCAATCTAATCCATTAATGCAGGACAGATCTATGATTGACCCTGCAACCGGAAAACTGGATATGGCTAAAGTAGGACAGGCTATTACTTCAATTAAAAAAATGACCGGCGAAAAATGGGATATGGTTAATGCACAGCTAATTGAACCTCAAAAATTAACCAGTGTTTCTACAAAATATTTTGCATTATTGAATGCGAGTGCTTACTACCCTACCTGGATGGAGGAGAAAGATGCAAAGGAAGAAAAGAGTTTTGCTAACATTTCTTATGTGCAGATTCCTTACCAAACAATCAGCGACAGCACTATTAAAGTAACCGATGAAGAAGTTGCGGAGTATGTTAAGAAACATAAGGGCTTGTTTAAGCAGGAAGCCGGCCGCATGATTTCATATGTTGCCTTTAGTCAGTTACCAAGTGCCATAGATAGTGCTAAAACCAGGGTACAGGTAGAAGGATTAAAAAATGACTTTGCTGCTGAAACCAACGTGAAGGCTTTTTTAGCCAAAAATACATCAGCTATAGATTTTGATACCAACTATGTTCCGACAGCAAAAATTCAGAGTCGTTATAAAGATTCAATCACCAGGTTATCTGTTGGGTCGGTTTATGGACCGTATGTAGAAAATAAAAACTATGTACTTGCAAAAATGCTTGGCAGTAAAACCTTACCCGACAGTGCGCATGCAAGACATATATTAATAGCAACCGTAAATCCTCAAACCGGTGAACCGGTGCTTGAAGACAGTATTGCTCACAAACGTGCCGATAGTATTAACAACGCAATCAGCGGCGGAGCAAATTTTGCAATGCTCGCTATGATGTATTCTTCAGACGGAAGTAAAGATAAGGGTGGAGACCTTGGAACTTTTGGAAACGGAGCAATGGTTGCTGAATTTAATAAATTCTGTTTCGAAAAACCGGTTGGGTCAAGAGCTGTTGTAAGAACACAGTATGGATACCATATTATAGACTTGTTGGGTCAAAAAGGATCGAGCCCGGCTTACAAAATTGGTTACCTGGCGAAAGAAATTTTTGCAAGCCCGGAAACCATTAACAACGCAAGCAACGAAGCGCTTAAACTTTCGAGCGAAAAAGATGCTAAAAAAATGGAAGCTTATGTACAGAAAAAAGGTTTGCAAAAAATAACCGTACCAACTATAATTAAGGAGAACGACGCACAGGTAGGACAATTACAGGATGCAAGGGCGCTGGTACGCTGGGCTTTTGAAGCCAAGAAAGGAGATGTGAGTGAACCAATGCCGATTGGTGATCAATATGTGGTAGCAACTGTAGATAAAATTTACGAAGAAGGAACGCAGGATGTTGAAACCGCAAGGCCCATGGCTGAAAATGCAATAAGAGAAGAAAAGAAAGCTGACCAGATTATAAAAGCATTGGGCGCAAACCCAACACTGGAGAGTGCATCAGCAAAATATGGTAAAGAAATTAAAACCACTGCCGCTTCAGATTCTTCATTAACATTTAAGGCACAGAAAATAGATTCTATAGGCTATGAACCAAAATTGATTGGCGCTGTTTTTAATAAGGCAAACCTGAACAAAGTGGCAGCACCGGTTGCAGGTAAAATCGGGGTTTTTGTATTTAAAGTGAACAGCTTTGCAGAGAAAGCAGCAAATCCCAATGAAGATAAAGTTCAAAAAAGATTAGAACAAACAACAGCATTACGCAACCAGGCTGTATCAAACTGGTTTGAAGGTCTACGTAAAAGAGCAACAATTAAAGATGACAGGAGTAAGTTTTTTTAACTGAACCTGCTTAATAGTTTTTAAGAAACAGCCATCACTTTTGCAGCGATGGCTGTTTTGTTTACCATACACTAAGCCGGGCAATTTACCTTTTCAGGAAAAAATGTTACCGGTACGGCTTGTTTAGCTTTTAATACTACCTGTATTTTAAGTGTAATAGTATCTTTGCAATATGGATGAAGTATTTGTAAATAAGGTTGCAGAAAGCGGGATAATCACATTAGACCTGGAAGATTTTTATCCAAAAGAGAAAACTGAGGTTTTTGACATGAAGGATTATTTATTCATGGGTCTGATACTGAAAGAAAAAGATTTCAGGGAAACCATGAAGGCGCTTGATATTGAACCGTACAAGGGAAAAAACATTGCACTCACCTGCAGTGCAGATGCTGTAATACCTGTTTGGGCATATATGCTCGTGGTAAGTTACCTGGAACCAATTACCAAAGAAATTGTTTTTGGCGATGCTGAATTTTTACACAAAACACTTTTCCTAAAAAATATTTCTAAAATTAATACTGCAGACTACGAAGATAAAAGAGTGGTGATAAAAGGTTGCGGCGAATTGCCAATTACAGAAGCTGCTTACGTTGCTATTACCGGTTTGCTGAGACCTGTTGCAAAAAGCATCATGTATGGAGAGCCCTGCAGTACGGTGCCTATTTATAAAAAACCAAGAACTACCGAAGTTTAAAACCAACCACGTTTTCTGAACATCCGTATCATAGCAAGTGGAATGAATAACATCAAAGCAACGGAAATAAGAAATCCCCATTTATTGTGAAGTAATGGTATAGATTCAAAATTCATCCCGAAAATGCCGCCAATAACAGTTGCCGGAGCCAGCAAACAGGTTACCACCGCCATCACTTTCATCACTTCGTTCATTTTTAAATTTACGTTGCTCAAATACAGGTCATGTAAGTTCATCATCATATCGCGATAATTCTCGGCCAATTCATTTGCCTGTACAATATGATCGTAAACGTCCTTGAAATACTTTTCGGTTCGTTCTTCTATCAATTCACTTTCGCTCCTTAAAATACCGTTTACCAATTCCCTTACGGGGCCAACACTTCTTTTAAGGATGATCATTTCTTTTCGCAGTATATTTATTTTAGCCAGGCTACGTGTGTTGGGACTGCGAACAATATCTTCTTCGAGCGTTTCAATTTTTTCTCCCAGTTTTTCCATCACCACATAATAATTATCAACGATCATATCTATCAGGGCATAAAATAAAAAGTCTGCGCCATTTTGTCTTACCTTGCTGGTAGGCACTTTTAACCGCTCCCTCAATGGATTGAAAACGTCTTTTGTTGCATCTTCCTGGAAACTGATCACAAAATTTTTACCCAAAACAATGCTTATCTGTTCAACTTCTACTGCCGAATCTTTTTCATTAAAATAAAGCATGTTCAGGAGGCAAAACAACAGCCCGTCAATATCATCCATCTTCGGCCGCTGACCCAGGCTTAAAATATCTTCGGTGATCAGATAGTGAATACCAAAGTGTGTGCAAATATTTTCTACATCAACCTTCCTTAATCCGTCAACATTGATCCAGGAAACGGTTTTGGGATCTATGTACTTATAACAATCAGGTATTGTTTTAAGTTCCTTAATATCTATTTGACTTCCATTATAATCATACACAAAAAGTTTGGTTTCCTCGGGCTCTTGTTTAGGTGAAACTACCGTAGGATTTACCTGCAATACTTTTTTTGTACGCAATAACTCCAGCGGGTTTAATAAATAAGAAAGATAATTTTGAACAGCCATATTCAATTAATTAAAGACCGAAATTGATGTTTTATTAAAGCATTTCAAAATAACATTTTTATTTCTAAAAAAAAGCAAATAAAAAACCGTTCCGAAATTTCGGAACGGTTTTTCAAACAGTAATATTTTTTTTATTTATTTTGGTGCAACTTCCGGAACTCCATCTGTTTTCCCCTGGGGCGGCGGTGGCGGCGCATCTGAATTCCAGATATCACGATGCATTTTCCATTTACCGTTTTCTTCTTTCCAGATAACTATGAATTTTCCTTTTTCGGCAGAGACTTTATCGCCCACAAACAATTCATATTTGCCGGTTTCCACAACAGCATCTTTTCCACCCATCACTTCTTCGGTAGTGAGAACGACATTGCTGATTCCCATTTTACGACCGCCATTAAAAAAACCAAGAATGGCCTGTGTGCCGCACATCTTGGGCATCCCTGCAGGATTAATGCATGCATCGCTGGTGTAACAGTTTGCAAATGCGGTTGAATCGCCGCTGGCAAAACAAGTACCATAAACTTTGTTACTGGCTGCTATGGCAGCTTTGGCACTATCAAGACTAAAACCCGCTGCAGTGTTGGTTTTGGCACTTTCATTATTACAGGAACTTAACAGGCCTGTTATTAAAACAACAGATAGAAATTTCAAGAAAGCATGTTTCATAATTAATTAGTTTAGGCATACAAAATACACATATTATCTGCTTAAACAATAAGGGCTGTTGGGTATTTTAATTTGATTGCCGCCTGCCGCCACTGAAATTTCTGCTCTTTCCTTTATCGTAAGATCCAAATCCCCTTGAACGTTTTTGACCTGGTTTTTGCGCTGGAGTTGTGGGAGCCGAAAAATTTGTATTGCTTAATGGATAAGGGTGACTGTTGATCACCGGAATATTTAAGCCGATCAGTTTTTGAATATCTTTCAACTCTGTTCTTTCTTCTGCGTCGCAAAAAGAAATAGCGATGCCTGTATTGCCTGCCCTGCCTGTACGTCCAATACGGTGTACATAAGTTTCCGGCACATTTGGTAAATCAAAATTTACAACATGGCTCAGGTCATCAATATCAATACCACGTGCAGCAATATCAGTTGCAACCAACACCCGCAGGTTGCCGCTTTTAAAATGGCTTAAAGCATGCTGCCTGGCATTTTGCGATTTGTTGCCATGAATGGCAGCTGCAGTAATTTCATTTTTATGTAAAAACTTTACAACCTTATCTGCTCCGTGTTTGGTACGTGTAAAAACCAAAGCGGTAACAATCTCTTTGTCTTTCAATAAATACTGAAGCAAGCTCAATTTATTTGCTTTATCTACATGATATAGGCTTTGCTCAATAGCATCAACGGTTGAAGATGCAGGCGTAACCTCCACATAAGCCGGGTTGGTTAATAATACATTCGCCAGCTTTTGAATTTCGGGCGGCATGGTTGCAGAGAAAAAGAGTGTTTGCCTTTTTTCCGGCAGTTTGGTAATGATTCTTTTTACATCATGGATAAAACCCATGTCCAGCATGCGATCCGCTTCATCCAGTACAAATATTTTTAAAAATTTCAGGTCAATAAAACCCTGGCTTATTAAGTCTAGCAAACGGCCGGGTGTTGCTACCAAAATATCTACACCACGTCTTAAAATATTTGTTTGGTGCAATTGAGAAACGCCACCGAAAATAACAGTATGACTTAGGCCTGTATGTTTGCCATACGCCGCAAAGCTTTCGTCAATTTGTATGGCAAGCTCACGGGTGGGTGTTAAGATCAGCACTTTAATTTTATGAGGCCCACGCTCTTCGGCTTTGTTTTTGTACAATAACTGTAAAATAGGAATTGCAAATGCAGCTGTTTTACCGGTACCGGTTTGTGCACAGCCAAGCAGGTCCCTTTCTTCCAAAATAAGCGGAATGCTTTGTGCCTGTATAGGGGTTGGGGTTGTGTATCCTTCTGTGCTTAATGCTTTCAGGATAGGATCAATAAGATCTAATTGTTTAAATGCCATTAAATGGTTTATTTATGTTTGTGTGGGGCTGGCAAAGACGTTGCATTTTCTGAATCAGCAGTAAATTATTTTGTACCACATAGCCTGCAACAGGCTGTCTTGTGAAAGGAAGTGGAACGCAAAGCTACGGTTTTGTTTTTTAATGGCAGATAAGCCGGGTATTATACATCGGGTTTCGTAAATTCGTGTATAACTCAAACTTATGTCGACCCTGACAATTACCACCATTCAATGCAATTTAATTTGGGAAGAAAAAGCAGCTAACCTGGGCATGCTTGAACAAAAGATTGCCGGCATTGAAGAAAAAGCAGAAATTGTGGTACTACCCGAAATGTTTAACACAGGCTTTAGCATGCGGCCTGAAACACTTGCCGAAACCATGGAAGGGGAAACAGTGGAGTGGATGAAAAGAGTGAGCAGGGAAAACGGTATTGTGCTTACCGGAAGTGTTATGATTGAAGAAGCAGGCAATTACTATAACCGCCTGGTATGGATGTTACCCAACGGACAGTATGGGCATTACGACAAACGACATTTGTTTGCCTTTGGAGAGGAAGATAAACACTACAGCCCCGGCAATAAAAGATTGATAGCATCTGTAAAAGGATGGAAAATAAATCTACAGGTTTGTTATGATCTGCGTTTTCCGGTTTGGGCAAGACAAAAAAACAACGAGGCCGGGCCCGAATACGATGTACTTATTTATGTTGCCAACTGGCCAGAACGTCGCAGCCATGCCTGGAAAACTTTATTGTGTGCAAGAGCGATAGAGAACCAGTGCTACGTGGTTGGAGTAAACCGTGTAGGCAGTGATGGAAAGAATGTGTACCACAGCGGCAATAGTTTAGTCATTGATCCTTTAGGACAGGTACTTTACCACATGGCTGATGATGAAGATGTAAACACCATTACCCTGCAGAAAGAGATGCTGGAAGAAGTGAGAAGTAAATTTCCGTTTTGGAAAGATGCGGATGATTTTAATATAGAATAAGTAACATGAAAAAATTAATCCTTACAACTGGTTTAGCCCTGATATGGTTGCTGTCATTTTCTCAAACTGAAACACTTAAAAAATCCAATAAGGAATTTTCTGCCCCCGGAAATGACTTTGCTTTTATTGAACCAAACACAGACACAACGCAATTAGAATTTGTTGCAACTGTCAGGTCAATAGCAAAGAAAGGTTCAGGAATTTCGAAAGCCTATTTTGCCAGTCTTGAGCAGGCCAACAAATATGGTGCAAATTGCTTTAAGCTAAATTCATACAACAAAAATGATTCAGGAGAAGTAATTTTAACTCTTGATACTTATTTTGGAAATGATTCTATCCTAAGTACAAACTTCAATAATCATGAAGCAACAGCTGTATTTATTTTTGGAGACGAAAATGCAAACGGTAATGAAACGTATTCATTTAAAGTAAACGGAGATAAAAAGACAATTAAATCAGGCACTTACTACAAACAAATAATAAAGCCTGGAGAAGAAATTAAAATTAATAAAGGCGGGATAACCGGAATGACCGTGTGGTTCAAATACAAGGAAGGACGTAAGGCAACCTTTTTAACACTAACAGGACTCGGGCTTGGTGGACCAATGCCGGCTGATATAATTGGTGTTGCATTTAATACAGGGCGATTAAATCCTGTAGAAGGCGATCTTGGATGCCTGTTAAAAAATCTGCTTAAACAAAGTGAATAAAAATTAATTTTTAGTTTCGGAACGCTTCGCTTTGATCATATCCATCACAAATTTCATTTTATAATCAATTCCTTTCACCAGCGCATTGTAATTGGTGGGTAAGTAAATATCGGGCGGAATACCAAGGCCATCTTTTGGCGCATGGTGATACTGCACCAGCCGGAATAAGGGCAACCTTACTTTTATATGTGTATTGGGTAAAACAATATCCGGAATTAAAATACCATCATTGCCATGCCAGCCACCACCGGTATCCTCACCCAGCAAAACCACGCCGGGCTGGCCTTTAACTGCATTGCTGAAAAGTGCAGCTGCAGAAAATGTGTTCCCGGCAATCAGCACATACAAATTGCCCGCATAATTATTTACTGCTATTGGTTTGTTTATTTTTCTTTCCCAATGGCCAAAATGATACAACCCATCGCTTTTCTTTTTAGTAAGAAAAAACAACCCGAGGTTATCCATAAAACTGCCCTTGATATATTTTGAATAAGGCTGCAAAGATTTTACAACCGCATAAGAGGTATCGGCCACTTTAAAATTAACCCGGCTTACATATTTCGTTAATAAAGTAGATAACCTGATCCTTCCGCCGCCATTATTCCTGATATCGATCACTACATTATCAATTCCTGTTTTTTTAATGTACCTGAAAGTTTGCCGGTAAAATTTGCGCAGGCTGCCCCCCGAAAAAGAATTGATGGTTATAATAGCTGTATTATCTGCAGTGTCTACAGCCAGCGAACGTGTTTCCTGTAATCTTTCCTGGCGGGTTTGTTTTTTTTGCTTTGGCTGTCTTATGGTAACGGTGCTGTCTTTAGGTTTTTTAGCACTGTCCGTAACCAGACCAAAAGCCGGAATATTGATGCGTTGCTCATTTCCGGACCTATCAATATAAGTTACAGCATAGGTTTTGCTTAGGCCAAAAATATTGCGGTGGTAATACGGAAAACTGTTGCTTAGCCTGCTGTAATTAACATTAACAGCATAACCGTCTTCGGTCATGTACCCGAACATGGTTTTTATTAGCTCGGCATTTTTTATTCCGTTTACCGAAGTAATGAGCGTACCTCTTTTTAAAACCGTGTCTTTTCTGTTGAGGTTGGTGGTAACAGCCATTGTATCATTCCAGCATTTTACAATCAGCGGAAAGGACGGGATTCTTTTACCATCTGCCCAGTTGTTATAAGATTTGCTCCTGCTGAAACTGGTGTGTCCGCAATGGATCTTATCAGTAAGCGGAGCAACAATCTTCCAGCCAAACTGCTGCTCGGTCATGCTGTCTTTAATGCTGCTGTAATATTTATCAAAGTACATATCCATACTATCTTTGGGCGTGTACCAGTAAAGTGAAGGGTGCTTTTTTTCCAGGATATTACGCAGCAGGGAGAAGTCCTGTTGTAATTGTTGCTGCGAAAATTTTTTGTTGGGATTGAAATTTTTATTCGATGAGGCACAGGAATATAAAAGCAACACAAATAAGAAGACAGTAATGTTTTTTACAGTTTCCATTTTTATTTGTTGAGAGAACAACACTTCTCAACATAGCGTAAGTTTCTGTTTACTTTATTTCAAATGATTCCAACCTTGTGCTATTAGCTCATGCTTATTTCCGCCACGGGTAATAAATGTTTTTCCTTCGCTGGCTTCTGTTATGTAGCCAATAATACTAAGGCCATTATTCTGTGTTATCTTCTCATGGTCGGTTTGTGAAATGGTAAACAACAATTCATAATCTTCGCCACCACTTAATGCACAGGCTGTAGGGTCAAGCTCCAATTTGTAGGCAAAATCCTTGCTGTCTTCATTCAAAGGCAACTTGTCTTCGTATAAAACACAGCCAACATTACTTTGCTTACAAATGTGCAACATCTCGCTACTTAAGCCATCGCTGATATCCAGCATACTGGTTGGCACAATCTTATGTTCCGAAAAATAATCGATCACATCTTTCCTGGCCTCTGGCTTTAATAAGCGCCCAACAATATATGCCCTGTTTTCAAGATCAGGCTGTGCACCGGTTTGTTCAAATATTTTTTTCTCTCTTTCCAAAATTGTCAGGCCTAAAAAGGCGCCACCCAAATCGCCGCTTACACAAACCAGGTCGTTCACTTTAGCCCCGTCTCTTTTTACATAAGTATCAGGTGCAACCTCCCCAACGGCGGTAATGCTTATTACAAAACCACGTTGCGATGTGGTAGTATCTCCACCAACCAGGTCCACATTGTACTTATCGCATGCGGCATACACACCATCATAAAACTCATCTAACGCTTCTACGCTAAACTTATTACTTATAGCAATGCTTAAAACGATTTGAGTGGGCGTGGCGTTCATGGCATATATATCGCTGATGTTAACGATCACCGATTTATAACCCAAATGTTTCAGCGGCGTGTACATCAGATCAAAGTGAATGCCTTCAACAAGCAAGTCGGTACTTATAACAGTCTGCCTTCCGAAATGATCAATCACAGCACCATCATCACCCACACTTAAAATAGTTGATGCATTTTTTGTTTCATTATTTCGGGTAAGATGGTCAATTAAACCAAATTCACCGAGAGAAGATATTTCTGTACGTTCCATAATTTTAAATTTCAGATCTACAATTGCTTCCTGTTGTGAATTACTTCTATTAACTCATCATGTATCAATCCATTTGTTGCCACAATTTTTCTTTGATAAGGTGAATATTTATCTCCATTCATATCGGTTACTTTACCACCAGCTTCTTCAACAATTAAATATCCGGCAGCCGAATCCCAGGCACTCAGGCTATGTTCAAAAAAACCTTCAAACCTGCCGGCCGCAACCCAACAAAGATCAATGGCCGCACTCCCAAGTCTGCGAACAGGTACCCCTTTGCGTACCAGGCGCTCAAAAACTTCCAAGGGTCCGTTTTCCATATCAAGGTAAGTATAAGGAAAACCAGTTACCAGGCAACTGTGCAGCACTTCTGTTTTTTTACTTACACTTATTTTTTTATCATTCAGCGATGCACCAAAGCCTTTTTGTGCAAAGAATAATTCATCGATGAAAGGATTGTAAACAGCGCCTAGTATCATTTCACCATTTTGCTCCACGCCAATGCTTACGCAACAAAGCGGAATGCCGCTTGCGTAATTGATGGTGCCGTCAATAGGATCAATGACCCATTTGGTTTCGCTGCCGGTTGCCATTTCGCCAACTTCCTCACTTAAAATAAAATGATCGGGATAATCTGCCTTAATTGCTTCAATGATCGCCTTCTCCGCAGCATGATCTGCCTCAGTAACCCAGTTATTGATTCCCTCCTTATTACTGATCTTAAGGTCTTCGTTGTTAAAATAGTGCCTCAGCTGTACAGCACCGGCTTCAATTGCATTTAAAAGGGTTGTTTTTAGCATGCCGCAAAGATAAACTTCGATTTCGGATTTCGGATTTATGATTTTAGATTTGGTTATGCAAAATAAATTTAAACGGAAAGAGTTTTTAAAACTTGCGCTGTTTACCAACCTGGGGTTAATTGCAAAACCACTTGAAGGTTTTTCCGCACAATTCGGAAAATATTCAAACCCCCTTTCAAACGAAAACGTTACTTATTTTAAGAAAGGAGATGCAGAGTATGAATTATTGAGAAAAGGTTTTAATAAAAGAATTGAGAAATTTCCGCTAATTATAGCACTTTGCAAAAACACGGCTGGCGTTACCGAATCTGTAAAATATGCCCGTAAAAATGGTTTACCTGTTGCCATTAAAAGCGGCGGGCATTGCATGGAAGGTTTTTCCTGCAACGATGGCGGCATGGTGATAAACCTTTCAGCTTTAAATAAAATTGAATGGATTGATAACAATAATATTAAAGTTGGTCCGGGTTGTACTTTATTCAATATTTATGATGCGATTTTACCAAAAGGAAAGATCCTTCCAGGTGGATCCTGCGCAGGTGTGGGTATTGGCGGACTTACGCTCGGCGGTGGCTATGGTTTGCTGGGCAGAAAATTTGGGCTAACCTGCGATAGTTTACAGGAAATAACAATGGTTGACGGATCGGGAAATATCAGAAGTTCAATGTATGACCCGGAATTATTGTGGGCCTGCAGGGGCGGCGGTAATGGCAATTTTGGTGTTGTTACGGAGATGAAGTTCCGGTTAAATAAAGCTCCGGCCACATTGCAGAGTTATCGGTTTAAATCATATAAAGCTAATGCTGGTAAAGTAAAAGATGTTTTACAAAAATGGTTTGAGGTTACTGAAAATTTGCCAACGGGTTGCTTTTCGGCATTTGTGCTCAATGGAAAAACAATTTATATTTTATTGACCAATGCCGATAAATACAATGCGACAGTACAAAAAGTAGTTGATGATCTGTCGGGATTATCTGAAAAAATAACAAAGACAACTCCACAAAAAATAACTACGGCATTAAAAGTCTTTTATGGCAGAAGAGAACCTTTGTTTTTCAAAAATGCATCCGCCGGCTTGTATAAAAATTACGCGGAAATTGAAAACTGTATTGACAAAGT
>Ga0302322_100004725_pt1 | contig 11877 bp, 11 predicted proteins | sample Fen_T0_2_FD_203757 | JGI IMG/M metagenome (GOLD analysis project Ga0302322, IMG submission 203757) | Peat permafrost microbial communities from Stordalen Mire near Abisko, Sweden - Fen_T0_2 | ecosystem: Environmental > Terrestrial > Soil > Wetlands > Permafrost | place: Sweden: Abisko... | reverse complement strand
CGGCCACAGTCCATTTTCCTGAATATTGCTAATCAGTTACGGTGCCATACATCCAAACGGCGGATGTCATTGGTCTTTTTGAAGTGCCAGAATCGTGCTTTTCACAAGTAGCCGCGCTGCGCCGTGCTGCTCGTCCTTCTGCTAACGGTCTCCGGCTCGGTTGTGGCGGTTGTGGTGTAGTCGGCCACCAAGATCCGCACCTTTCTGGCCACGTGTTTCCGCGATTTTCTGACCAGAGCACTTCAGCAGGGTTGGCCGAGAGACCTGTACCCATATTGGCCGCTGTTGGCTGTATCCGGACGCCGTAGCGAGTGCGAAAAAAGCCGGCAGCTTCCATGGCATCGAGGATGTGGCATCTTTCAGCCATGGCGGAGACGAAGACAACCATCAAGAACAAGGCCCGCGGCGAGAAGCCGAGCGGCTCTCCGCGTAGACGCCGAGGCGTCAAGCTCAAGCCGACAGAACTCGGCGCCACCGACCTGGCGCTGACCGAGACCACCGCGGAGCTGACCTCACTGGCCGACGCCGTGCGGGCTGACGGTGGTGCGGTGTTGGCGATGTACCGAGAGCCGCTGGGGGCCACACCCTCCTATTGACAGAGCTGCCGATCGACAAGGTTGCGCCCACGCCATTCCAGCGCGACATCTCAGACGCGCACGTGCGCCGCTTGACCGTGGCCAGGGACAAGGCCAATCGCTTCCTCGATCCCATCATCGCTGTGCGCGAGAGGACGGCCGAGGCGCAGTACTGGACCCCGAACGGTTACCACCGCCTCGCCGCCATGAAAGAGCTCGGCGCGAAAACGATCTTGGCCCTGTTGGTGCCCGAACGTGCGGTGGCCTACCAGATCCTGGCGCTCAACATCGAAAGGGCCCACAACCTTCGTGAGAAGGCCATCGGCGTGCGGCGGATGTACGTCGATCTCGATGGACTCGCCAATGGGCGCCTCGGAGAGGAGGATTACGCGCTCGAATTCGAAGAGCCGTCGCTGGCGACGCTGGGCTTCGGTTACGAGGTGCGTGGTCGCCTGTCGGGCGGGGCCTACCACGCCATCCTACGCAAGGTCGACGGCTGGCTGCCGGGAAACCTGCGGAACGCGCTGCTGGTGCGCAAGGAGCGCGCGCAGCACCTGCTCGAGTTCGACGCGGCCGTCAGTGAGGCCGTCGATGGACTCAAGCAGCGCGGCCTGACCAGCCCGTACCTGCGTAACTTCGTCGTCGCACGCGTGAACCCGCTGCGCTTCATCAAGGGCGAGCCGCCCCCTATCGACGAGCTTCTCGCCACCATGACCAAACGGGTCCGCGGGATGAACCTGGACAAAATTGAGAGCCAGGATATCGCACGCACGGGTGGAGCTCCCGAGCAGGGTGGCGAATGATGCCTATCATTGAACAGATCGCTTGGCCAGGCAGTTCAGCGCCTTTGTAGGTTGGCAATTATCCCGTACGACTGCACTGTGTTCATGGTGACCCACCGACCCTTGCGTCGTGGTCAAGGACGCCCTCAATTTTCTGTGCCCGGCCGCCGTTCACCTCTGCCGCGAGGTTCTTGCTCACCTTGAAGAAGGGCAGACGCTTCGGTGCTATCTCGACGTGGGTTCCCGTTCTCGGATTCCGCCCCTTGTATCCCTTGTAGCTTCGAACCTGGAACGTACCGAAGCCACGTATTTCGATCCGCTCGCCCCGGCGCAAAGACTGCTCCATGCTCGTGAAGATGGCGCAGACAACAGTCTCAGCTTGAGGCCGGCTCATCTTCGTCCGCTGAGCAATACGTTCAATCAGGTCGTCTCGGGTCATACGAAAGGGCTCACGGGAAATTCTAGACGGTTTTGGGAAGACATGGATTGGCTTTCGGGTTTCCACTGCCTCCGTGTGACGCTTTCGCGTTCCGCCCTTTTCCCAGTCCGGTCGCTGATTCTTGGTCCAGCCGTGAACCAGCGCCGGCCTGTTTCCCCGTGCTCCATCACGTGTTTCGTTTCCGTACCTTCCCCTTCCTGCGCCTATGGTCCGTGTCTAGTGTGCTGGCAAGCATGTCGCACGGCAGGCTGCATACGCGTTGAGCATTGATAGCGTCGTTGAGTTCAACCTCCTTTCCCAGACACATTGAAGTATCACCCAAGCCCAGTTTCCGTGCAGGATCTTGATTGTAAATTTGCGAAGACGTTGGCTCGCTCGAGTTGGAAACCCCTCGCCGAGGCTCGGCCGCTTCTGGCAGGCGCCTCCGTGTAACGACACTTTGCCCTGACCCAGGGCCGTGGCTGGAAGGTTCCGCTTTCCTGTTCACAAACGACATGTAGCAAATCTGTGACGGACTCCGGCCCGTGTAGGGCTAACCATCTGGCATCGGATGCAAGAATGCCAACCCACACATGCCCCACGGTTCTCGCCATCGGCGGCGAGTCTGCTCTACGTGTTCGCGACGAGCTTCCTCGGTTGTGGAAGCTCCGCCTCACCAAATGGAGGAGCGGCCGAGGTCACGGTCAATGCCCTGACCGCAACCAGCGTGGCTTCGGTGCGACTGACCGTCGAGTCGTCGAGCGCGCACTCGACGACTCTGCGGTTTGCCCAAGTAGCGAAGGACAAGCAGTACACGTCCGTCATCCATGACCTACCGGCGGCCAACGACTACGCGTTCACCGCCGAGGCGATGGACAAGAGCGGCAACGTCTTCGCACGAGGCATGGCCACAAAGGTGGCCATCGCCACGGGTGTGACGGCCAAGGTCATCATCTACTTGAACGAACTTACGCCGACCACGCCATTCGCCAATTCAAGCCCGCGTATCGATGGCATCGTACTCTCCAGCGACTCGATCTCGCAGGGTGGGCAAGTCGGGCTGTCGGCCACCGCCCACGATGCCGATTCAGGACAGACCGCCACGTTGAGCTTTAGCTGGGTTCCTGCTGGTGCATGCGGGACCATCGCCACGGCTGAGACGCAGCCTGGGACGGAAGCCTCCAATCCATCGCAATCGCGGGCCGTATGGACGGCGCCAACAACCAACGGCATCTGTCCAATCAAGCTTACGGTCACCGATAGTCTCGGTCTTGCCGATAGCGTGACTTTCACGATCACCGTCGTCAGCGGCAAAGACACGGTGTCCGGAAACTCGGGTATCAACACGTTATTCGACAACGCACCATCCATCCTGGGGCTGACCGCCAGTCCGGGCCAGTTGTTCACTCAGGGGGACAACACCGGAGTCCTCAATGTTCAGGCGTCCGATCCTGACGGCGACACGTTGACCTACGCCTGGTCTACGCCGCCCGACTGCGCTTGTACCTTCGCGTTCGGGACACCGGACGCGGCGTCTACCAGCTTTGCCATCGCGAGCCGGGGCGCGAGCGCCCAGTCGTGCACCTTCCTGGTCACCATCAGCGACGGCGTTTTGCCTGGCACTGTTCTGCCCAAGAATACCTCGACCGCCAGCCTCACTTTGGCCATCACGGAAATTATCGTTGTGCAAACGCCACCCGAGTTCAGCGTTGTCTTCCAGTCGGACAACTTCGTGAGCGGCGGCAATGTCGTGAAGTTCGCGGCCGTCGCGGACGACCCCGTGGGAGGGCCGTTGACCTTTGACTGGTCGTCCTCGACGGGGTTATCGCCAGCGGCCGCCGGACCGGAATCGCTGGGACTGGATCCGACCTTCAGCGCCGCTGCAACGTGGACCGCGCCAGACGGGGTAGAGAACAACGCCGATATTCTCAGCGTCACGGTGACCGCCACAAGTCCAGCCTCCAGTCTGGCGTCCTCATGGACCTTCTGGCTCGTTCCCGCCAACCTGCAGTAGCTGTCACGGGAACGTAACACGGCTGTTGTCGCGACTTAGGTAGGCTACTGCCGAGCACTTGAAATTCTCTTCTCCCCACGTATCGTCGCAGCGGGCGCGTTCATCTGAGCAAAGTCTTGGACCAGCGCAGGCACCGGCAACCCTGTGTGGCAGCCTAGCCGTTGTTACTCCCCTGGATCTGTTGCAGTGGCTGTGCGGGAACAAAAGAAACTGGACGATTCGACTCCACGGTCAAGGCATCGACGCGGTGGTCACCGTTGCCGGCGGGCAAATCGTCGATGCCAGATGGGGCAACGTGCGCGGAATGGAAGCGCTCAGCCAGATCGTCGGCTGCCAGCGGGGCTTCTTTGAATTGGTGCCCGTGACTGGATCGATGCTGCGAACCCTGCACGGACCTTGGCAAAGCCTGCTTCACAGCGCGCTGCAAGTCCTGGACGAAAGCAATCACGAAAGTCGTGATGATCGAACGCAGACCGAGATGCGGACACCCGAGATGCTGGCTATCGGTCTTTCACCGCTAGCCTGATGGTGGCCGTGGTCATCTTGCTGACGCCCAAGTAGACGAAGACCACCACGCCAACCGCGGCCAGCGCCAGAAGGGTCAAAGGCGAAGCAAGGAGCGCGAGTCCGTGGTGGATGTCGGGCTGGCGCGCGCGTGCGGAAAGCAAGCCCACTGCTGCCACGACGTAGACCAGGCATGCGAGCGCCATCCACTGGTAGACGCTCAGCCGCCCCTGCCCCCGGTAATCCGCGCGCAGGAATTCGCTGGCAAAGCGCCACAAGAACGCCACGCTGAGGGACAGAACGGCCGCGGCTCGGAATTCGCCGTCGAGAAACAGCGGCACACCGGCCAGGCCCGCAAACGAAAGCACAAGGGCCGAAAGCGCTGGGGCGGGTACCAGGGGAACGCCCTCGCACTGGCCTTCATAGACGGCCTTTCGTGTCGCGCCCACAACCACCGCCGGATGGCATCCGAACAGTGCCCGCAGCACGGGTCCGCAGTCGTCCAAACGGCGGCCATAGCAGCAGCCAAAGCTGATGCAGGCGAGTCGGCCGATACCTTCGCCAAGTGGATAGGCCACCGCGATGGCGCTGATGATGGGCACGGCGTGGTCACTGCCAGAATGGGCGTCGAGGGCAAGTGTGGTCCAGGGCAAGAACAGCGCGGCCGCGAACACAGCGCCGCCCACCGTGAAAGTTCCACGCCTGCGCTCGACCAAGCGAGCCACAAGTCCCGCAGCCGGCAACGCCACGGACAGCATCACACCGAGGACCAGAACCAGCGTGTGGGTGGGCACGCCGGCAGCGGTGGCCAGAACCAACGCCAGTGCGATGGCGAGGACCATGCCGGTCATTTGCATGACCCCGTACCAAGTCAAATTCACGCCTCTCCATAAGTCGCCCTCGATCCGGCGTAGGGGAATGGTCGCGAGAATCTGCATGTTCTCGCGCGGAAGCACGCGTAGGCCCCAGGCGAGGATGGCGGAGACCAGCGCCACCAGGCCAACGACAAAGAGCATGTTGGGGCTCATCCTGCGCGCTCCGCGATGGTCGAACGCACGCGCACTTCTGTCTCGGCCAGTGGCGCACGAAAGGCGAGCGAGAATCGACTGGCCACGTCGGCGCGTTGCTGGGTGCGCACCAGATCCGGACTCATGTGAACGCGCTCACGCTCGAACAGCAACACATCGGTGCTGCCGCCCGGCCGGTAGCGGCTCTTGGGCGAGCCGCGGCGCAGGAACATGCCCGGCGTCATCGCTTTGGGCAAAGCGTACTTGTCATCGCTGTAGCACTGGACGATGTCGCCGATCATCAAGGCCGCCACCTCGACCATGGCCACCAGTCCCACTTGGCTGCCACCGGACACATCGGTGTCGATGATGGTGACATGCCGGCGGTTCTTGGAATAGGGCGTGACCACCTCGACCACCGCGGCAGGGTTGCAGGCGTGGCAGGCGCCGTCGAGCACGAAGAAATCCTTCACCACGCCGGAGACCGGCGCGTGGTTGTAGTGGTACTTGTCCAGGGTCAGACGAAAGACCGCCCAGTCACCGTCGGCGAAGCGCCGCCACCAAGCGCCGCCGCCCAGCAGCTCTTCCAGGTCGAAGAATTTGCCCTTGATGAAGAGTGCGGCGCCATCCTCGAACGAGCCGCACACCATGCGGGAATCCGCGGGAGCGACCACGGCGTGCTCGTCCTTGCTCATGGGCCGGCGCTCCCAGTAGCGAATGCGGCGCTCGAAGACCTGGGCCAAGGTACGCAGGCCAGCCGGGTCGTCGAGGCATTCGGTCCAGTCCATCCCACACGACAGCATGAAGCGCCGTCCGCCGGCGAAATGGCGGCCCACGAAGGAGTCGTAGTTGAGGAAGCTGAGGAACGACGACATGCGCGGGCTGGTCATGGCCGCGAACAGGCGCGGCGCCTTCTCGCGCACCGGCGAGTAGAGAAAGCGAATGGCGCTGTCCCAGTACAGCCGCTCGTCGCGCACGCTGCCGGACACACGATCCACGTACTGGTGCAGGCCCTCACGCATCGCCATCCTCACTGGCCACGGTCACCGCCAGGATCAGACTGATGAGGCGCAAGATCTCCTCGGTGTTCAACCGGTCGTCGACCAGTTCGTCGTGCACAGCCGCCAGGTACGCGTCGGGATTGGCGAGCAATCCCAGGTCGCCCCACTGCACGCCCCACAGGCGCGCGGACGCTGGCGACAGCTCTTCGCGCAGAAGCTGAAGCGCCTCATCGATCTGAGCGCGGCGCAGAGGCCCGCGGTAGTAGCGCTCGGCCGCCAGGTTGAAGGCGCGCGCTTCGACCTTCATGGGGTCGCGAGCGCCGACCTCCTTGAGAATGCCCTGGACGAGTCGGTGCGAAGAGCGCTCGGCGGGATTCGCGAGGCGCTGCTCGAGTTCGTCGAGGACCTCACCCATCCCGAGCATTTCAATCAGATCGGGTGCCTCCTGGCGCAGCAGGGACACAAGTCCGCGCCGGTACTCGTCGGTGCCCACCCTGTGGTAACCGGGGTAGCGCCGGCTGGGCCGGATCTCCTGCGTGTGCGCCAACACCGCCTTGAGAAACTGGTTGGTGGTGGCCTCGTGAACGAAGAAGGTCGGCAATCCGATAGCACAGTCGAAGATTACCTGGCGGCGTTCGCTTTCCACGGTTGGATCGTCTGGAATGTGAGCATGGGTGAAGCGGCCGGCTGTGATGCAGCGGTAAGCGAATGCGCACAGAAGGTTCTGCAAACCGACCGCAGGCCCCATATCATCGCCAAAGCGTTCAAACAGGCTGTATTGCCTCGCCTCGAAGCCCGAAAATCCCATCACCGCCTGCTCACGCAATTTAATCAGCAGATAGAGCGACATGCGCGCATCGAAGACACCCAGGCTGGCCAGGTCGCGTTTAAGTCGTTCCGAGTTGCCGAGTGCGCCCGACAGCGACGGACTGGTGTTCGTGCTGAGCAAGAACACCAGATAGTCAATGAGGCGAAAATCCGGCACCCAGTCGCCGCGCAGGCGAAAAGCCGAACTCAACGGCCTGTCAATCCAGGACGGTCCGCACGGCGTGAAGGTGATGCCCAGGGCGCGCAGATTGGCCTTCCCTTTCCATCGCCGCCACAACATACGCAGGTGGGTAAAGTCGAGTTCGTGGGGCAAGAATCCCATTGCGATTTCAGGATGAAAATCCTGGAAGCCCAAACGGTAGGGCGCGGCGCTGTAGGTACCCACGAACAGCGGCAAGAAATGCTCCATGATCTTGATGGCCAGATCACCAAAGTGTTTCTCGTCGCGCACGCCAAAGCCGGAATCGCCCGCGGCCACCAGGCTGGTCAGGCGCTTACTGCCGATGCTGACGTGCACGCCGTTGTTGGCCAGACTGAGGTTGGAGGTGTTCGGCATCACGACCAGGTTGTTGGTGATGATGCCGGCGTCGCGCAACTTCTTCACGCCGTTAAGCTGGCTGCGCGAGACCACCTCGTGGCACAGCCCCATGTACGAACTCTTTTCCTCCCCGCGATCCCAGCCCGAAAGACAGGGGTTCATGAACAGCTCGCGATAGAACGAATCCGAGATAAGTTCGTTGAGTTCGCGCTGCCGGACCGGTGGGGTGGGTGCGTGACAGGCCGTCGCCTTCTGCCCGGTGGCTTCCAGTTCGTAGCGCCGGTTGGCATAGGCCAGCAGGAGTTGCGTCAGCAGAAACCGGCGCCCGGCTTCCCGGGCCAGCGCGCGCCCGCCGCCAGTCTCGGGCGCAAGATTGACGACATTGAACGAGCACGTCTCGGGCGAGGTGTTGTCGCTCAGGAAATGGCCAAAGAGGCGGCGGCCAGTCTTTCGCACGGCCTCTGGCCGCTCGGGCAAGGCAGACACGGCGTCTGCCAGCGCCAGCTTCAAGAGATAACTGATGGGGACGCGCGCATACTCAATGCCGCGTTCGACAGCGAGAAACTTGTCGGCGTCGCCTCGCATGCGGTTCGAGGCGTCTGATTTGTCGGCGCGCAGGTCGCCCAGGAAGACTTCGGCGGCGGAAGAGCCCAGCAGCCGGCGCGGGAATCGCACCCAGCTATTGTCCCAAACTTGGTCGGAATTGGCGTCGAGGAAGCGCTCGAGGGCATGCACCTGTCTGGGAGCGGTGTCGCCCACGGCCGCCCGGCGCAATATATTGGCGAGGAAGTCCGAGCCCGAAACCGCCAGCGGCAGATCCACCGTGGCCCGGCTGCCTTGAACCGACGCTTGCAACTCGGCTTCAGCGCCACCGGTCGCATCGGTGCCCACAAAGGGCAGCCGTGCGATATCCTGGGCCGAAACCATGCCCAGCGCGGAACGCAAGCGATCCACAGTGGGTTCGGTGCCGACCGCGGGCCCAACCAGTTGGGAGGAAGAGACGGCCCCGGCCTGGCGGCTCATGGCCGACTCCGAAAATGACATCGTGGACGAATTGCAGTTTCCACGGGAGTCGATTGTCCGCCCCCAATGTGTCGTTTCGCGCACGTTTTGCTGAACTTTCTGTGAAAGGCGCCCCGCCCACGTCGCACGGCTAGAAAGCCAACCGCCACCCGCGCTCTAGTGACCCAGACATGTCCAAGGCTCTGCTGCAACCGCAGGAAACGACCGCTCTCGCCGAAACTCCTATTGGCTCCTATTGGGTCGAGAACTGACCCGGGCCGTGGGCAACAGCCGCGATTTGGACGTTTTGCTGGAATCCTCTGCTCGACTTGGAGATCGCGCAATTGCGCGGAGACTTGGCCGGTATGATCGCCCGCGCGCTTGCTGGGCAGCCCCAATCATCGCGCCTTCGACTACCGCAAGGCCTCCAACACCACGTCTTCGAGCGCACGCACGGGAGTTGGGAGGGAAGAAGTTGCCTCAAAGCCCCGTCTGATACGCCTCGCCCGGACGTCTCGTGCGGCGCAGCCAATGGACGCCTACGAGCACAATCAGCCCTCCCAGCGAAAGATAGAACGCCTGTAATGGAGGTCTGTTGCTGTAGCCCACGATAGCGATCTCGACGACGAGCCAGATGATCAAGGCCTCGCCTGTCGCGCATGCGAGGAGCGGCGCAAGGCGATGGCGCCGCCAGGTCAGGACCGCGACGAAAAGTGGTCCGAGCCCGAGGACGACGAATAGGATCGCACCCGGCACGAAATAGTCCGTGAAGGGCGAGGCGTCGAGCGCCGACACCGGGAGCGGAAGGATCTCGCCACGGGGTCCGAGAAGCAGCGCCGCTCCGCCACCCAGCGCCCCAATGGCCAGAAAGACCTCGAGGGCGATGGCAATCCTGGCCGTGAGCGCAAGTGGTTCTAGAGGCGTGATGGACATCGGCCGTCACGCGTTCGCCGCGGCTCCGTGCTGGAACGCCGCGACGGTAGCGCGCACACCGTCCGCATAGGGCGTGCCGGCAAAGCCGAACTCCCTGGCGAACTTGCCCGAGTCGAAGAGGATGGCGCCACCCGCGCCGAGAATTGTAGTCATCTCAAATTCCTTCCTTCGTCCGCCGAGAACGCAGCTTGCCAGCCACACTCTCACGAAAAATCGGCGCGGCTCATGCGCGCCAAGTGGCGCACATCCTCACCGGTCACGATGAAGATCACCCGCTCGGCCACGTTGGCGGCGTGATCCCCAATCCTTTCGATGTACTTGGATATGGCCTGCACGCGGGTGGCGCGAAATAGGTTTTCGGGGCTCTCGCGCATGCGGCTCAAAACGTCGTTGAAGATTTGCGAGTAGTAGGCATCGACGACCTCGTCCTTACCAATGACCCGGCTGGCGCGGGCAACATCCTGGCCCTTCAGCGCCTCCAGCGCTTCTGCCAACATTTCGCGCACGGTGGTCATCATCCGCAGCAGGTCCTCATAGGGAGTGAGTGGCGGTTCACCTTTAAGCTCCACCACTCGCCCGGCGATGCTGACACCAAGATCGCCTATGCGCTCCAGATCGATGACCAACTTTAGGGCCGAGGTTAAGAGTCGCAAGTCGCCGGCCACCGGTTGCCGTCGCGCTAGGATCTCCAGACAGAGATGGTCAATGTCCAACTCCATGGAGTCCGTCTCATCGTCGCCGGCAATGATCCGCTCGCCAAGCTCGCTGTCACCGTCCAGCAGCGCTCTTGCGGCCGACTCCAGAACTTGGTCCACGTGCCGCCCCATCTCGAAGATCCTCTGCCGAACGGACTCAAGCTCCGCTTCAAACTCGTGGCTGGTGTGCTGACGTAGGCTCATCCGAACCTCCCCGTGATGTATTCCTCAGTCTGCTGCTGGGCGGGCTTCATGAACAGCTTCTTGGTGTCGCCGAACTCGACCAGGCGTCCAAGGTACATGAACGCGGTGTAGTCCGAGACACGCGCCGCCTGCTGCATGTTGTGGGTCACAATGGCGATGGTGTAGTCCTTCTTGAGATCCGTGATGAGCTGTTCGATCTTTTGCGTCGAGATGGGATCCAGTGCGGAGGCAGGTTCATCGAGCAACAGGACATCGGGCTTCACGGCCACGGCGCGGGCGATACAAAGGCGCTGCTGCTGGCCACCTGACAGTGCCGTTCCGTCCTGGCGCAGCTTGTCCTTCACCTCTGCCCACAAGGCCGCCTTCTCCAGCGCCCATTGGACGCGCTCCTCCATGTCCGAATGCGAGAGCCGCTCGTAGAGCTGGACTCCGAAGCTGATATTGTCATGGACCGACATGGGAAACGGGGTCGGCTTCTGGAACACCATGCCGACCTTCGCCCGCAGCAGGTTCACGTCGTCGGCGCGTTCGAGCAGGTTGCGACCGCCCAGCATGATCTTCCCGGAGGCGCGTTGCCCTGGATAGAGCTCATAGATGCGATTTAGGGTTCGCAGCAGGGTGGACTTGCCACAACCGGACGGCCCGATGAACGCCGTAATCTGACGATCATGGATGTCCAGGTTGACGTCGTGCAGTGCCTTGTACTTTCCGTAGAAGAAGCAAAGATCGCGAATCTCCACCTTGGGACTACGCACGGGCTCGCCCTTTTTGGCGGGGACACTGGCGGCGGGGTGCAGGGAAACTGTGGCGGTGGCCGGCTCCAAAGGCGCATTGCTGGGTGAGGAAGGATGACTGCTGGGTGATTCCATGGGCTACCTTATGATTTGGTGCGCTTGAGCAGCATCTTGGCGGCGATGTTGATACCAAGGATGGTGACCGTGATCAGCAGCGCGCCGGCCCACGCCAGGTGCTGCCAGTCTTCGTAGGGGCTCATGGCGAACTGGAAGATCACCGCCGGCAAATTGGTGAATGGCCGGCTCATGTCGGTGCTCCAGAATTGGTTGTTGAGCGCGGTGAAAAGCAGTGGCGCGGTCTCGCCGCTGATGCGGGCCATGCCAAGCAAGATCCCGGTCATGATGCCTGGCAGAGCGCTACGGTACACGATGACGATGGTCACCTTCCAGCTCGGCGCCCCCAGGGCGGCCGCGGCCTCGCGCAGGCTGTCTGGCACCAGCCGCATCATGTTCTCGGTGGTTCGCACCACCACAGGCATGATGATGAGCGCAAGCGCAATGGCGCCGGCCCACCCGGAGAAGTGCCCGGTGCGCAGAACGATAAGCCCGTAGACGAACACGCCGATGATGATGGACGGAGCA
>Ga0302322_100004723_pt1 | contig 11880 bp, 9 predicted proteins | sample Fen_T0_2_FD_203757 | JGI IMG/M metagenome (GOLD analysis project Ga0302322, IMG submission 203757) | Peat permafrost microbial communities from Stordalen Mire near Abisko, Sweden - Fen_T0_2 | ecosystem: Environmental > Terrestrial > Soil > Wetlands > Permafrost | place: Sweden: Abisko... | reverse complement strand
GGCCGATGGTGGCGCCGATGCAGCCCGAGTCAAATGCCGGTGCGGGACGAATTGATCTGGCCGAACGGATGCGCGGCATGTGGCGTTGACCACCTCGGGAAGCCGCATGGATATTGGCTTGTAGCGCAGGCAACTTGCAGATCGCCTATTGACGCGCGTTGCGAGGTGGTGCGATTCGTACAGGGCTAGGAAGCACCGAAGTATTTGTCACCCCGGCGAAAGTAACCGAAGGAAATGCAGAGCCGGGGGCCAGATCGTTCCATGAGAGAAGAAAACCGGCAGACGCACCTGATCGAATGCAAGCTCTCGGACAGCGTCACGCACCGAGCACAGGAGCCGCGTGCGCGCTTCCCACGATTGGCGTTGCCGGATCGAGCGATCCGCCGCAATGTCCCAGTTCAGATATTGAGCGGGCGGGAAGCGCGCTGTGAACTGGCGGCAGAGCATGGTCTTTCCAATCTACCGCGGACCGGTGAGCATGGCCGTTTTGCCTTGCAGATCAGACGCAACGAGATCATCGAGATAGCGTTTCATGGCGACCAAAATGCCCAATATTGCACAAAAGTCGCGACTTTCCTGCAATTCAAAGGGATTTGGCCGAACAGCCTGGTTCAACGCGTACCACAATCGAGCGGGCGCTTTCTAGGCAAGATGGCTTGAAACGCAATGGTTGACGGCAGCTGGGACATCAGTTCCTGAGCGGCCATTGATGGGCCTGCTGGCAATGCTGAATCTCAAATGACTACGACCCCGTGTTACTTGAACGGGGGAATTGGGGGCAACCGGCCAGGAGGCGATCTTCGTGAATTCCAGAGAGCGGTCATTCTGACGACTCCTGCACTCCAAAATCAGCCGAACCGTTCATCGAGACCGGAACGCCTGATGCAGGGACGACTCATGACGATGCGACAAGCGTCATTGTCATTTCAATATCAGCGGATACAGTGTTACACCGCTGACGACCCGCGTCAGATTCTTGCCGGCAAACGGGTCGTCCACATTCAGCCCTCGCGCGTGCGACCACTCCATGGCCAGATACTGCGCTCGTAGCACGTACAACACCGCGGTCCAACCGTCGTTGCCGATTGTCGGGAGCTTGATATTGCAGTCCGGTGAGGAGCCAATCGTGACCACCGTATTCTCGCCATACTGCCTCCGGATTTCTTGGGCGAGGTCGAGATCGTAACGCTGTGTATGCGGGTCACTCGATATCAGTACATAGGCGCAGCTACGTGATGTAAAGAAGGCCTTGGGCCCGTGACGGAACCCGAGCGTGGAGTCCCACAGGGTTGGCACTTGCCCACTGGTCAATTCCACGACCTTGAGGGCACTCTCGCGCGCCACAGCAAGGAGTACGCCGCTGCCCAGGAAAACAGCGCGCTCCGGCCCGGTCCACGAACCGGCTGGCTGCGCCGCAAACGAACTCAGCAGTGCCTCTCCAGCATCGGCAAGCCGACAAAGCATCTCGGACATCGGCTGCGGGGCCTGCATATCAAAACAGGCGAGCGCTGTCAGTAGCATGGTGGTGTAGCTGGATGTCATGGCAAAGCCCGCATCATCCGTCTGAGCCGGCAGGATCACTGTTCGCAATTCACCGGGGCCTGGCGCGGATCGCGTGGCCAGAACACCTTGAGCATTGCAAGTAATATGCAGACGATCAAAACCAGGACGCAGCACATCCAGGGCATCAAGTGTGCCAATACTCTCCGAACTGTTGCCACTGCGGCCAAAAGACACGACGAGCAATTTGCCTTGCTGGCGCAGAAAGCTTCCGGGTTGCGCGACAAAGTCAGTGGTGGCGACGGAACGGAATCGCGCTAACGGACTATGGCTATTCATGTAGAAGGCAACGGCTTGGCCGATGAACGCGGAGGTGCCGGCACCGCAAAACCAGACCTCATCGTGATTCTTCTCGCGCAACCATTCATGAATCGTTGAGATGTGACGCGTCAGTTCCGGCGCCCATGCGCGCCAGATTGCAGGTTGTGAATGAATCTCGGCATATGTCTGCCATTGCTTGAGATCGCGTTGGGTCAGTGTGGTGTTTGTCATGATGTAACTGCTGTCCTGTTTCTTAAAACGGTGAATCAATCGGTGGTGGCTAACGCCGTTCTGGGCTGCCCGGCCGGAGGGAGCAACTGGTTTTTTCCCGTTGGAATCGTCGTCCCCATGCTCTTGCCTGTGGCCGCATCAAATAGGTGGATTTTTTCCTGCCTCGGGTTGACGCTGAGCGGCTTGTTTCGTACGAAATCGTGTCGTTCAGGAAACACGGCGATCAGCTTTTGGTTATTCGCGAGTTCGAGGGTGACATGCGTCTCGGGGCCGGTCGGTTCGACTTGAGTCAAGATCCCGGTGATGACATTGCGAACATCGGACAATTCCGACAGGTCCAGATGCTCGGGCCGGATTCCGCAGATGACGCGCATTCCATCTTCGCCTTCAAGAGACGAATCGAGCGGCAACTGAACGGATTCCGATACAAACATCAGTCCAGAAGAATCCCGTTTCAGGATGCCTTCGATCATGTTCATGTTGGGGGAGCCAATAAAACTGGCAACGAAGGTATTGGCCGGACTGTCATACAGGTCCATTGGCGCCGCAATCTGCTCGACCTCGCCGTCGTGCATTACAACGACGACATCGGCCATCGTCATCGCTTCCATTTGGTCGTGCGTGACGTATATCGTCGTAATCGCCAAACGTTGCTGGAGCGATTTTATTTCACTGCGCATTTGCACACGCAACTTGGCGTCCAGATTGGACAACGGTTCGTCAAAGAGAAAAACTTCTGGATTCCTCACGATGGCTCGTCCCATCGCTACGCGCTGGCGCTGCCCGCCTGACAACTGCCGGGGCAATCGGTCCAGCAACGCTTCAAGATTCAGGATTTCAGCGGCCTTTTGTACCTCGCGAGCCATAGCGACCTTGTCGAGTCCCCTCAGTTTCAAACTGAAACCCATGTTCTCTCTGACGGTCAGGTGCGGATAGAGCGCGTAGTTCTGAAAGACCATTGCCACGTTTCGGTGTTTGGGCAGCACCTCATTGATGACTTGGTCACCAATAGAAATTTCACCGATCACCACTTCTTCCAGACCAGCTACCATGCGCAGCAGGGTGGATTTTCCACAACCCGAGGGGCCTACCAGCGCTACGAAAGCGCCATCAGGAATGTCGATGTTGATGCCACGCAATACGTCGGTTTTGCCGTATGACTTCTTTAAATTTTTAATGGTTACCCGCGCCATACCTAGTTAACCTCCGCTGTAGTGCACGCAGCCACATAAGGAGACAAGGCTTGGCGCAATTTCACATCAATGAGTAATTCCGCGGTAATTTCTTTGCGCTGCGGCAACTGTGCGTGGAGGTCGGGCAGGTATTGGCTAACTAGTGTTTCAGGAATACCGACTGCCGCCAGTTCCGATAACAGGGCCTCAACGGCAAGAGTGGCCGCCGGTTCGTTCCAGTAGTAACGAATGCGGTCGCTGTAGCTAAAGTGCCGCTTGATCGAAGCATCCGGGCCTGTACCGAAGTACGCTAGCCAGTACTCTGGCTTCTCAAGCATGATGGCCTCGAGTGAAGAACGAAGCGGCTTTCGCGTAGAGAGCGGGAACATGACTTGCGCAATGCCATCGAGCGCGTAGAGCACCTCGCGTAGTGCAAACGTAAGGCCCGGGCCGACTTTCAATATCCGGAAACTGTCCCTGACAAGGTCGGCTAACGCAGTGGTGGGCTGGTAATCCGTTGAGTGGGCTTCGAACACGATGTTTTCTTGTGTATTGACCCACTGGCTCAGGTCTTTTCCATTTTCACGACGATAAACAGCAACCGCGTCGTCGGAAAATTCCACGCCAGGCTGCACGACCAGCGCGACCACCCGACTCCAGCTGGCTCCCAAGTTGGCTGCCGTCCACGCATTCTTGTGGGACAACAAAGCGGCGGTAGCCGCTTCCACCGTAGTGGGATGCACGTCATACAACCCGCCAACGACCCCGCCCGGCTTTGGCACTTCGGTCCCAATGACGTAAATGGGCAAGCAGTTGTCGACGACAGCGGCCTCAGCTGCGGCACAAAGTCGAGCGGCGCGGAAGGCGATGGTGGCATCGGGAAGAACTTCCGGGTCATCCGCACACGGCATGCTTGCATCAAGATGAATCTTGCTGAATCCGGCAGCAACGTAGCTGGCGACCAGATCCTCAGCATGCTTCATGGCGACCGCAGCCGGCAACTTGCGCCAGGGGTTCGGGCCCAAGTGATCTCCGCCGAGGACGAAGCGCGCATCAGGAATCGTGGCCGCAAATTCGGCGACAAAACCGCGAAAATCCGCAGCTTGCATTCCCGTATAGCCGCCAAACTGGTTAACTTGATTGCAAGTCGCCTCAATCAGGGCAACTTTACCCGTGCGCGCTGCCATATCAAGGGCGGCTTTGATCACAAGGCGGTGCGCCGAACACACGGAATAGATGGGTCGCAACCGGTTATTTCGGTCGCGAGCAAGACTATTTTTCATTTTTCAATCCTTACAATACCTGTTAAGCACTGCGCCACTTGTGAAGTCGACAATAGTTCCGGCGCGGAACACCCGGCTTTAGCGCAGTGGCGACGCGTAATTTCTCTGCCCTAACGAATCAAACCGAACAAGGCGAGGCTCATTTGACAGAACCGGCCATCAGGCCGCTCACCAGGTATTTATTGAGGAAAACAACCACCAGAAGCGGGGGAATAATGGCCAACATGCCTGCGGCATTCATTAGCCCGTAGTCAACGTAGTTTCTGCTGACAAACTCTGCGATCAATACGGTCAGTGGTTTTGTGCTCAGCGACGGCGAAAAGGTTAGCGGAATCATGAATTGCCCCCACGCATTCAGGAACGTCAGAATTGCTGCGGCGATCAAGCCTGGTGCGGCGAGGGGCAGCACGATCCGAACCAGGGTATACATGCGGCCCGCTCCATCAAGCCACGCCGCTTCCTCGAGAGACAGAGGCATCGATTCATAGACACTGCGCATTAACCACAAGGCAAGCGGCAAAAATGCCGAGACGTAAATGAGCGTGATACCGACATAGGTATCGATGAGGTTGAGCCCGACCAGGAGGCGATAGAGAGGAATCATTACCGTGTAAGCCGGAATCGCCATGGTTGCCACGATCAGTCCAAACAAGGCATTCCGCCCTGGGAAGCGCAAGCGGACAAAGGCGTACGCACCAAAGGCGGCCAGAAGGACGGTAACCACGGTGGCTAGCAATGACGTGATCAGGCTATTAATCCCCGCCTGTTTGAATTGCGGCCAAACCGAGTCGGTGATATTCCCCTGAGCTAGGCTGGTACTGCCGAGCAGCTTGGCGTAGTGATCCAAAGTGATGGTCGGGGGAAATAGATGAAAACCTGGATTAGCGATATCGGTTGCCGGCGTCAGGCTGGACATCAAGCCCCAGTAAAGGGGTGCCAGAGACCAAATGAGAACCAGAATGACGCCAACTGCAGTGGCAATTCGGGCGGTAAGATTTTTTCTCATCAGTCGAACCTTGTTTCTCGATATATGCGCAGTACGTAAAATAGCGAGATTGCGAGCGACAGGAACATCACGATCACTGACAACGCCATTCCGTAGGAGAACTGCATGTCCTGGAATGCGGACATGTACACCTGGATCAATACCGTACGAGTATCCAGGCTTGATCCGGACAACACCCACGCTTCATCGAACAGGTTGAACGCAAACAGCGTCGACTGCGTTAGCGCGATTGCTACGGCGCTGGCAATCAACGGGAGCGTTATCGTCCTGAATTTCCCCCAGTTTCCAGCGCCGTCTAGTTCAGCGGCCTCGTAGAGGGAGTGGGGAATACTTTGCAATGCCGCAAGTACGATCACGGCCGTCAGGGGCATCATTCGCCATACATGGACCAATGAAATCAGCATCAAGGCAACGAAACGATCATTCATCCAGACATGTCGCTCGTTCAACACCCCAGTACTCAAGAGGAAATTGTTCAGAACACCGTAGTTGGGGTTATAGATCCATAACCAGATCAAGGCGTTCACGATGGGAGGAAGGGCCCACGGCAGAATGACCGCGCCGAGAAGCCATTTGCGACCGACTTTGACCGTGTTCAACAGAACGGCGACAAATACGCCGAAAACTGTTTCCAGTAGAACGGTGAAGACGACATAGACCGACGTATTGAGTGCGGCCGCACGGACATTATCGTCATGAAACAGATCCCAATAATGTTTGAGCCCGATAAACGGGGTCCCGGCGCGCATCGGAGCGACACGGTGCAAGCTATCCCACAACGTCACGCATACGGGAAAGAAAACCAGCAGGAACATCACTAGGGCGATCGGCAACGCGAGCATGAGCCCTATGTTCGCTTCGCTCTGTTTGGGAGAGATGAACCTGCCGGGATGAAGTAGATTGGTCATGATTATTGATCGGTCGGTAGTTCCGTGAAGGGCAAATCAGACTACCTGTTCATCGCCTTTACAGTCTGATCGGCGATCTGTTTAGCGGCATCGCCCACCGAAACCTGACCTTTGGCCAGTTGATTGATAGCCGTCGACGCCGCGCGACTTAGTTCCGGATACCATTCCGGCGCGCCGCCCGCAAACAGCGGTCCGACACCCTTGATCTGCTCCAGCAAGACCGCCCCGTCATACAGCTTCTTCTGCTGAATTAGTGCATTTAGCACGCTCGTTCGCGTCGGCAAATCACTCAGCTCATTGAAGACCTGAGTCTGATTGTCGGCTTTCATCCACCACTTGATGAACTCAGCGGCCGCCTCCTTGTGTTCCGATTTCTTCGGGATGGCGAGCCCTTCCACTAGGCCAAACGAATTTGATGCGCCGGTAGAACTGGGAACTAGCGCGCCCGAGACAACGCCAGCAATTTTTGATTTTTCTTTGTCGTTATACGTACTCAAATTGCCAGGCCACCCAGCCAGATCGATCGAGTATTGACCGGCCTTGAAGGCGTCCTGCACCTGAACATCGGTCATGCCTGTGGAAGCCGGGTCAATCAACCCGTCTTTCAGCGCTTGTTCGATGAATTGCAGAGCCTTGTACCCCGGAGATCCAGCCGCGTCAAAAAGAGGCTTGGAATTCTTGTCAAACAAATCTCCCCCGTAGGCTTTGGTCAGCAAATACCACGCGGTCGCGGTCCCTTCGGTCGCGGAAAGGGGAAGCGCAATTGGATATTTGCTTGCTCCGGAGGCCTTCAATGCCTTGGCATCTGCCAGCAATTTATCGAGTGTTTTCGGCGGCTGATGAATCCCTGCATGATCAAAGTGGGCCTTGTTGATGATCATCAACCGAAAATCGTTGTTGTAAGGAACGGCTAACGTCTGGCTCTTGTATTCGAATATTTTCCTGGAAGGAATGTCGGACCACAATTCAGCACTGACCATTTTGTCCAAGGGGGTGAACCAACCCGCGGCGCCAAATTGACCAACCCACGACCAGTCCAGTTCAACGACATCCGCGGGAGATATTCCAGCGACCAGAGACGTGATCAACTTCGCGCGAATTTCATCCCACCCCAATGTTTGCATATTGATCGATATCCCGGTATCGCCCTTGAATCGATCAACCATGTCCTTCGGAAGGGTTCCCCATGGCGGCACAAGTACGGTAATGGTTTGTCCGGAATATTGTTTGGAACTCGGTGCGTCGGCCGCAAAAAGAGGGAGGCTTACGGCCATGCAAAGGCAACCGGTAAAGGCGGCTTTTTTAAATGATTTCAGGGATAGCATTAGTTTCTCCATTGAAAGTAAGATGAATTACAGCTATTGCCGTCCGGCGCTAGCTGTCAACGCCGTGCTCCGCTAACGACTTTTGTAATCGTTGTATCCAGTCTTGGCCGGTATTCCATCCGAGAGCCAGTGCGGCTCGCCACGCCCCGCCACCCACTGGCGGAAGTTGCCGTGTTCTCGGAATCCCAAAGTCCTGCGTAAGGCATTGCAGAACGTATGGGATCTTGCTTATGCCACCCGCGACACTCCAGGGAATGGCGCTTCCAAACATGTTTTTGGCGGCAACAATGTGCTCGCCCATGCGCTGGCAAGCTTCGGTCAGGAGTTGCCGGGCGGTCGAATTGCCGGCAATGGCCTGCGCGCTTACGAACCGGGACAGGGCAGCAATCGCCGATCGACGGTGTGCATGCTCATAGGCCCAGACACACAAGTGTTCTGCCCCGCGATCCGGGTCTATCGACAGGTGTCGCAGAAGATCCTGGCTGAACGATTCCGGCGGCAATCGCCCATCGAGTTGTCTCGACGCGATGCTCAGCGTCTGCCGCCCTATCCAGAATCCACTGCCTTCGTCACCATAGATATCGCCCCAGCCACCAAATCGTGCGTGGCTGACACCGTCGCTGGCCCAAGCCATCGTTCCCGTACCAACGAGCAACAGGATTCCGGCCGCGCCAAGAAATGCACCGTCAAACGCAAGCCTTACGTCGTTTTCTACAATGACCGGACAGGAAAAACGTGTCTTGAAAAACTCGTTTTGAAGCGCGCTAATGGACGGAATCTCCCCATAGCCCGGCGCTCCGATACAAGCAGATTCCACCCTGGGCAAGCGTTGCTTGAGGGCATCGGCTAAATTCGAGAATTCGAGCTTCCAATCCGCCCGGTCTTGCGGGTTGATGCCGGTACTGCGAGAAACTTGTTCCAACTCACCCGATCGATTTACCAAAATGGCAATGGTTTTGCTGCCGCCACCATCGATCCCGAGAACCAGTTCGTTCATTTTGGTTCCCCAGTATCAAAGCGCTTCGCATCAACAAGTGTGAGCGGTACCTTCAGCTTTTCAATCTGTTGTTGCCACAGTGGATTAAGGCCGGAGTCACTGATTATCCGATTGATCTCGTTCAGACCGCATACGACGTAGGGCGCCTTGGCCCCAAATTTCGTTGAGTCGGCCAGAATTACCCTTTTACTACTGCGCCTCAGGGTCTTTGCGTTTAGAGCTGCCTCTTGCAAATCGATGCTGTGGATTGCGCCACCATCTGTAATCGCACTACACCCCATGAAAGCTTGGTCGAACCACACTTGGTCCAACATCAACTCTGCTAGCGGACCAACTAGCGACAGGTTTTCAATCCGTAATGACCCTCCGATCAATACGACGGAAACACCGGGGATCGCCTTCAGCTCCTGAACTAGAGCCAAGCCATTGGTAAAAACAGTAAGGGGAATGGGGGAGGCGCGTAACTTGCGGGCGAGCTGCTGTAGGGTGGTCCCGGAATCGAAGAAGACTGTGGTATTGGGCCTAATTAGATCGTAGGCCGCGTCAGCAATGGCTCGCTTAGCGGCAACACCCTGACTAGCCCGAAGCTCAAATGCAACTTCCGTGCTCGATTGTTGCGCAAGACCCACCCAACCATGCGCCCGCTCAATCACCCCATCTTCCTCCAGGCGCAGCAGGTCTCTCCTAATGGTCGGAAGTGAAGCCCCCATCAACGTTGCCAAATCTTGTATGGAGCTTTGTCCATGGGCATACAGATGTTGGCGGATTTTGCTCAAGCGATCTATGTTCATTGTTCTCTTGAAATGACAACAAATAGGTTTTATGGAAAGGTCTAAAAATCAGATTACGAGCACAATTTACCACATAAAAATCATAAATGTTCATATTTATGTTCTTTTGTGTTCTTCTTTGTAAAAAAGTGCCAAAGGCGCCAAATAACGACGGCTCAGAGTGCTTCGCATTTCCGGGAGGGGCGTGATTTGTGATCCACAACCCAATCTTCATTTGGCAGTGGGCTCGAATGCCAAGCGTAGTGACACTCAGAGATTCCAGTCGCGACATCTGTACTTGCTTCCAGAGTCTCTCTGGCACGAACAGATTTCGGCGATTTCTTCCGGTGAATGTTCCTGCCGTTCAGCGCAGAAGAAAACGCAGCGGCATGTAGGTGCGACATAGCTGACTGAATCCGAACCGAACGCCCGGGCGACAATGGTCGAGTTATCGTCCGTAAATAGCCGTGTCGGTGGACTGCTCGACTCTATTACCGGTCATTGAAGCATTGCGGCGGCGAATGACGACTCGGGGTCGGACTGAGCCATTCATGGCATCGTAATTAACACTATCCAGTGCCCATCTTCATCGCTTCGGTCTCCTACCATCGCTTCCGCTGTACACAACTTCGTATTACGTTTGATCGTAGTCATGATCATCCCTCGCTACAGCGGTTAAAAAGGTCGATCTCGACAATCAACCTTGGACCATGGCTGATGGTCGCGCCGATGCAGCGCGAATCAAATGCCGGAGCGGGACGAATTAATCTGGCCGAACGGATGCGTGGAATGTGGCGTTGACCACCTCTGGAAGCCGCATGAATATTGCCTTGCAGGCCGGCATGCTTGAATCGCGTCGTATTTGATTTGCTCTCAGGACTGCATGCCTGAAGATTGGCGTCCTGATTGGCTCGCAGGCTTGTCGTGTTTTCGCCTTTCTCTTATCCGACGCGCCGGCTTCGGGCGGTAACGCAAAGCCCCTAACTCCGTGGGGTGGATAAGCGCAGCGCATCCACCGCTTGGGCAATCACTTATCCACCCTACAAGGTTGAAACCCTATCGTCCGCAGGTTATCTAGGGCGATATTGCCTCACTGCCCCACAATTTCCTTCCTGAGCGTCTCCGCGATCTTGTCTTCGGTGAGACCGGGCACGAGCTTATGGATGAAGGCGTAGGTATAACTGCGCAGATAGATACCGCGACGCAGAGCCAGCCGCGTCGTATTCGGCTCGAAGAGTCCCGGCAGTTCGATGCGTACCAGATTGCCGTCGCGTTCCGGGTTATAAGCCATTGAGGCGACGATCCCGATCCCCAGGCCCACGTCGACATAGGTCTTGATCACGTCGGCGTCGATGGCCGAGAGCACGATGTCGGGTGCCAGTCCGGCCTCTGCAAAGCGCCGGTCGATATTCGTTCGGCCGGTAAAGCCCTCGTGATAGGTGATGATCGGATACTCGGCGACATCGGCCAGGGTGATCGTTTGTAGCTGCGTTAGCGGATGCCCCTGTGGAACGACCAGCGCGTGATTCCAGGTGTAGTACGGGAAGGTCACCACCTCCGGCACGCTGGAGAGCCATTCGGTGGCAATCGCGATATCGGCCTCACCGGCGATCAAGAGTTCGGCAATCTCCTTCGGGCTGCCCTGATGCAGCACCAGATGCACCTTCGGATACTCGCCCTTGAAGCGCTTGATTACCTCGGGCAGCGCGTAACGGGCTTGGGTATGCGTGGTGGCGATCACCAGATTGCCGGTATCGCGGCTGGAGAAATGATCGGCGATGCTGCGTGCGTTCTGCGCGTCGAGCAGGATGCGTTCGACGACGGCGAGCAGTTCCTTTCCCGGCTCGGTCAGCCCAAGCAGGCGTTTGCCACGGCGCACGAAGATCTCGATACCGAGTTCGTCTTCCAGATCCTTGATGTGCTTGGAGACACCCGGTTGCGAGGTGAAGAGCGTATTGGCCACCGTCGTCAGGTTGAAGTCCTGGCGCACGGTCTCGCGCACGATACGCAGTTGCTGGAAGTTCATATCGAGTACTCCGGAAACAGTGAGGTTTGGGTTTCGGCACTGGCCGGGAAGACCCTGACGCGCTGCGGTTTGAGACGCACTTTGTCGCCCTCCTTGACGCCGAGCTGGCGCAGATAGTCGCGGAAGACGGTCACTTCGATGCGGCCACCGCTGATGACGGCTTCGTCACCGGTCAGCTCGACCGTCGCCAGGGCGCCGGAACTGGTAATGCGGATGACCTGAGCCGGCAGACCGCCCTGCACTTCACCATCGTCGAGCAGCAATTGCAACTCGTGCGGACGGACATAGGCGACCGCCGACGCATCCTCGGCCAGATGGTGCCCGGCATCGTGCGCATCGAG
>Ga0302322_100004722_pt1 | contig 11880 bp, 9 predicted proteins | sample Fen_T0_2_FD_203757 | JGI IMG/M metagenome (GOLD analysis project Ga0302322, IMG submission 203757) | Peat permafrost microbial communities from Stordalen Mire near Abisko, Sweden - Fen_T0_2 | ecosystem: Environmental > Terrestrial > Soil > Wetlands > Permafrost | place: Sweden: Abisko... | reverse complement strand
ATTCGCAAAGGTAGAAAGGCTTGGTATAGGTGGTGTTGGTGGCGATGCGGCCGACCTCGGCGGTGCCGGTGTACATGCGGCTGTCCACATCCGCCGGGTTGTTTTTGCCGATGCCAAACGCCTCGTAATGACCAGGGCGGGTCGGGTCGATGGCCTTGATGGCGTGCAAGGCGGAGACGAAGTTGCTGCCGCCGCCGCATTCATTGCCCAGGGACCACATGATGATGGCGGCGTGATTCTTGAAATTCTCCACGTTGGCCACGTTGCGGGCCACGATCATTTTTTCGAACTTCGGTTCGTGATCGAGCACGCCGTAATAGCCGTGGCACTCGACATTGGCTTCGGCGTTCAGGTAGATGCCCCATTCATCGCAGAGCTCGTACCAGCGGGGATCATCCGAGTAATGGCAGGTGCGGACGTGGTTGCAGTTGCCCTGCTTGAGCAATTCCAGGTCGCGGATCATGGAGGCTTCGGAAACGGTGTGGCCGGTGTCCGGCACGTTTTCGTGGCGGTTGGCGCCCTTCAACTTCACCGGCACGCCATTGACGGTGAACAGGCGGCCTTTGATTTCGATCTGGCGGAAGCCGGTGCGCTCGGCCAGGAGCTCCGGCTTGGCTTCGCCGGACAACGAAAGCACCGTGGTGTACAGATTCGGCGTTTCGGCGGTCCACTTGGCGGGATTGCTTACGGGAATGGCGACATTGACGGTCGTTTCCTCGCCCGGGTTCAATGCCGGCACGGCCACCTCCGCCCGGGCGCCGGCCACGACTTTGCCCCGGGCATCATGCAGCGCCACCGCCAGGGACCGGGCGGGGGCGGGTTGCGAGCCGTAATTGCGCACCACGGCGGCGACGCGCAGGGTGGCGTCGCGATAGGCGGCATCCAGTTCGGTCTTGATGAAGAAATCGCGGACGTGCACGGTCGGCGCGCTCCAGAGGGTGACGTTGCGGAAAATGCCGCTCAGTCGCCACATGTCCTGGTCTTCCATGTAACTGCCGGCGCTGAAGCGATACACCTCGACGGCCAGGATGTTTTTCCCCGGCTTGAGCAGGCGCGTGAGGTTAAATTCCGCGGCGTTGCGACTGTTCATGGCGAACCCCACTTTTTCGCCGTTCACCCAGAGGAAGAAGGCGGAATCCACGCCGCTGAACGTGATGAAAGTCTCGCGGCCCTGCCAGCCGGCGGGCACTTCAAACTCGCGCCGGTAGCTGCCCACGGGATTGCGTTCCTTGAAGGCGGTGAAATTGGCGGGGGGATCGCTCATCACGCGCGGCCAGTCGCGCTGAAAAATGTAACCGTTATTGCGGTAATAGGGCGTGCCGTAACCGAGCAACTGCCAGCACGACGGCACGGTGATTTCCGACCAGCCGCTGACGTCGAAATCCGGCTGGTAAAAATCCACCGGGCGTTTGGCAGGATGTTCCACCCAATGAAATTTCCATTGTCCGTTCAAGCTGCGGCAGAACGAGGAATCGAGCCGCCGGGCGGCGAGGGCTTCCTTGAGGCTGCCATACGGCATGAGCGTGGCGTGCGGCGGCTCCTGGTTGATGCCCAGGCATTCCGGGTTTTCAATTTCCGGCGGCAACGGAGCCTGGGCCCGGGCAACAAAGACGCTGGCCAGCACGGCCAGCAGGACGAGGAGCTTTTTCATAAAAGTGTCTGGTGCTGAAATTGGTTACCGCCATTTAAACCGTTTCGCGCACGGTTGCCTAGAAAAGTATGTCGCGAGATTGAATAAATGTGAACTTGGGGAATATTAACGTCAGGATGGTTTGTCCGGCACGTTGCCGTCCCGGAGACGGGCAAGGTGTGCCGGGAACGACCGGGGACTGCGGCGGGCGTGGCGATTTTGGCGGGTGGACGGGCGATAGCCGCCGATGACGACACGCGCCAACAAACCGGAGCAGCGCCGAGCGGAAACCATTTGGCTGCTGCCACGAAACTGGAAGCCTTGAGAAAACCTTCCCGAAAAGGTTCCAGTTCAAAACCGGCGGCAAACTGAAACACACAATGGAAACCAGCAAACCAATTCACATCGTTGTGCTCGGCGCGGGGTTTGGCGGGCTGACGTTTTGCCAACGGTTTCACCTGCCGGGTGCGCGCCTCACGCTGGTGGATCGCACGAATCATCATTTATTTCAGCCGCTGTTGTACCAAGTGGCGACGTGCGGCCTCTCCGCACCCGATATCGCACAACCGGTTCGCTCCATTTTGTCCAACCGGCGGGATGTCACCGTCTTGCTGGATAATGTGACGGGTTTCGATTTCGGCCAAAAGCGGGTGCTCCTCGAGAAAAATTCGATGAGCTACGATTATCTGGTGCTCGCGCTGGGGGGCCAGACGGGATACTTCGGCCATCCGGAGTGGGAACGCTTCGCGCCCGGCCTGAAATCGCTCGAAGACGCGCTCCGCATCCGCAGCCACGTCCTGCTCTCGTTCGAGCAGGCCGAGAACGAGGCGGACGCCGCCGAACGCGACAAGCTGATGACCATCGTCGTCGTCGGTGGCGGGCCGACCGGCGTGGAACTCGCCGGTTCGTTTGCAGAGCTGACGCGCACGGTTTTGAAACGTGATTTTCGGCGCATTGATCCGACGCAGGCGCGGATCATGCTCATCGAGGCCTCGCCGAATCTGCTCGCAAATTTCCCGAGGGGTTTATGCGCGAGCGCCCGCCGGCAGCTCGAAGGGCTCGGCGTCCAGGTCCGCACCGAAACTTCGGTCAAAGACATCCGCGAGGGGGAAGTCGAACTGGCCGGCGGGGAAATCATCCATGCGGCGAACATTGTCTGGGCGGCCGGTGTTTCCGCCACGCCACTGACGAAGAAACTCGGCGTGGAACTGGATCGCGCCGGTCGCGTCAAAGTGAATCCGGATTTGAGCCTGCCCGGCCATCCAGAAATATTTGCCATCGGCGACATGGCCCTGGTGCCGCAAGCCGACGGCAAACCCGTGCCCGGCGTTTCGCCCGGCGCCATCCAGATGGCGGCGCACGTTGCCAAAATCATTGAGCAAGAGGCCGGGTTTGCCGCGAACCGGGCCTCCCGTCCGGCTTTCAAATATTGGGACAAAGGCACGATGGCGACCATCGGACGTTCGGCGGCGGTGGCGTGGATTGGGAAATTACAATTTTCCGGGCGGCTCGCGTGGCTGGCATGGTTATTCGTGCATCTGATTTTCCTGATTGGGTTCCGCAACCGCACCTCGGTATTTTTTCAGTGGGCCTATTCCTATTTTTCCTACAAACGCAGCGCCCGCTTGATTACGAACCTGCCGCACAAATAGAACCATAAAAACCGTTGCGCTCAAACTCATCCAGCAAGCTCTCTCGCCGCGCCACCGGGGTCCGCACGCGGCCCACCCCATCAGCTTTTTGAATGACGAAACAGCGGAGACGGGGAGGTTCACGCGAATGGCACGAATTTAAAAAAGATTGATGGACGGTGGGATGGGTGGATTTTTTTGGGCACGGGGCGGAGGAAACCGCAAATGGTGGAATGGGGTGGCCGCAAAGAGGCTCATAAGGCGCAAAAATTTGGATTTTTCCGGGGTGGGCGCGTGCCAGTTCTTTGCCGTGCCGCCGTTTTATCAAGAGGTCTGCCGTTTGGAAAATGCTGGATTTTCTGCGCGAAACAACCATGCTGGCGACACGGGGAAGAAGCGGGGGATTCGCATCCCTGCAAACTGAGAAGACCATGGATTTAAACGACTTTTTGGGTCCGAAGCCGAGCGTCATTGACCTCCACGCGGAAGACCGGTGGGGGGCCATTGACGAGTTGATCAACCATCTCGTAACGACGCAGAAGATCAAGAGCGAGGACCGGGATGCGATTGCAGAGAGTGTCAAAAAGCGCGAAACCGCAATGTCCACGGGGATCGGCTTTGGCATCGGTATTCCGCACACTTCAACCGATTTGATTGGTGAAACGGTCGGGGTGTTGGGCCGTTCGCGCAAAGGGATTCGCTTCGATGCGTTGGACGGGCAACCGGTCAAATTGGTGATGCTGTTTCTCGTGCCGCAGGGCCAATTTCAAAAACATGTGCACACGCTGGCTAACATTGCGAAGCTGTTGCATAAACATGATTTCCGTGAAGGGTTGGAGGGAGGTTTTGAGTGATGGAAAGGGCGGCTGTGACCGCTTTGAGCGGTAGTAAGTTGGGGTATTCGACGCGGTTGGCTGAGGGGTTGAAAAATCTATGCTTGCGTTTATTTTTTTCCATTGTTTATTTGGTTACTGTTAATGGAATGCTTTTGGGAAAAATAAATTATGGAACAAACTCCTTTCGATATAACAAATGCCGATTTGGTAATTAATCCGGAACATCGGTGTCCGTCAGTGCTTATTTTAGATGTTTCAGGCTCAATGCAGGGCGAGCCGATCAAGCAATTACAGGATGGGGTAACCGTTTACCGAGATTCTCTTTTTGGAGATAATCTAGCAAGAAAACGCGTCGAGGTAGCTATTGTTACTTTCGGCGGCAGTGTCAACGTCGTTCAAGCTTTTACTACAGCAGATAACTTCATGGCTCCGGCTTTAGCGGCTACAGGAGATACTCCGATGGGTGAGGCGGTTGCAACCTCGCTCAAGTTGCTTGAGGAGCGAAAAATCGAATACAAAAAAGCAGCAATTCAATATTACCGGCCTTGGGTCTTCTTGATTACGGACGGTGGCCCTACAGATGCTAATACTAGATTTTGGAGCGAAGCGAAGGAGGCGATCAAACTGGGTGAAGCTGGGAAAAAATTCTCATTCTTTTGTGCCGGAGTCGAGGGGGCTGACATGGAACGTCTTGCAGAATTGAATCCGGCGCGCACACCGCTTAAGCTGAATGGATTGGAATTTAAAAAAATGTTCCAATGGCTCTCGTCTTCCCAGCAATCTGTTTCACGTTCGAGCCCTGGTGACAAGGTAACGCTTGCAGATCCCACTGCTGGCCCGGCCGGGTGGGCACAGGTTTAAGGCTTTTCATGTGGGCTGCTGTCTTTGCCTCGGTTATCGGCACATCGCATGAGAGCATGGATTTGCCGTGTCAAGATGCCGCCAATCTTCTGCGAATAACGGTAGGTAGTGAACAAGTGCTTTTGGCCGCGATTGCTGATGGCGCAGGCAGCGCTTCGCATTCCCAAATTGGCTCAAGCGAGGCCGTGCAATATTTACTCAAATTGGTGGCACACGATAATCTCAAATTTGAAGAAATCACTCGGACTCAGGTTCTTGAATGGTATTCGGCTGTTTTGAAGCACTTGAAATCGGTTGCCGCGAGAGAATCGATTTCACTACATGAACTTGCGTGTACATTATTATTGGGAGTAGTTTGGCGGGAGGGGGCGGTGTTTGGACAGATTGGCGATGGAGCTTGGGTCTTGGAAAAGGACGGCGGCTTGGTGGCTGCCACGTGGCCAGAAACTGGTGAGTATGCCAATGTAACCGTGTTCTTAACGACGCAAGAAGCTTTGGAACATCTTCAGTTCCAGAAAATTGCCGGCAAGATTGGTGCTGTGGCCGGCTTCACCGACGGGATTCAGGCATTGACTTTGGATTATAGTCAACGGACACCAGCCGCCCGTTTCTTTAGCGTTGCATTTGGATCGGTGCAAAACTGTGGCGACGAGACGGAGTTGATTGCTCCATTGCAACAATTGCTTGCATCCGAGGTCATCACTTCGCGCACCGATGATGATAAGACGTTGGTCTTGGCTGTGTGGCGTGAGCCCGTTGTGGAGGTGATTCCAGATGGAACTGCGCAATGATCAGGGGCAGCTAGTGCGTTTGGTAAAGCCGTTAACCCGCCCGGGCGGGGAAGGTCAGGTATTTCTGATTGAAAATTCTTCCACCTTGGTTGCAAAGATTTACCACCAGCCTGCCGAGCCTCGAAAAGTATCCAAGCTGCAATTTCAGGTCCGCGTGTCGAATCCCGCTCTCCAATCCATTGCTGCCTGGCCGACCAGTTTGCTTTTGGACCCGAAAAATAAAAATATTTTACGCGGGATTATCATGCCGCGCATGTCCGGAAAGGAAATACATAAACTTTACGGTCCGGCAGACCGGGCTGCGGAATATCCGTCTGCTGGCTGGGATTTTCTGATTCATACCGCCATGAATTGCGCAGCAGCATTTGAAACCATTCACGAACACGGTGTTGTCATGGCGGATGTGAATGAGGGAAACCTGCTGGTAAATGAAAAAACAGGTGAAGTAGGGCTGATTGATTGCGATTCATACCAAATTAAGAACGGGAATGGGTGTTTTTTATGTGACGTCGGCATTCCCATGTGGACACCGCCCGAATTGCAAGGAATGAATTTTCGAGGGTTGCAGCGTACGCCAAACCATGATCGGTTTGGGTTGGCGGTTATGATCTTTCGTCTGCTGTACATGGGCAGGCATCCGTTTGCAGGTATTCCAACCACCGGCGATCAGTTTGAGATCGAGGAGGCCATCAAAAAATTCCTGTTTGCGTTTACCCGGCAGACTTGGACGCGTGGTGTGAAGCCTCCGCCTTATTCACTTTCATTGGGTGCCATTCCGGAGCGGTTAGGGCATTTGTTTGATCGAGCCTTTCTTCAGGGTTCGGTTGCTCCCAATGCCCGTCCAACCGGCAGGGAATGGGCTTTGGAGTTGAAAGCTCTTTTGGCTGGGTTGAAAAAAGGCTGTATTGATCCAGGGCACAAGTTTTGGAACGGCCTCACCTCATGTCCCTGGTGTGAGATCGCAAACGCTGGGGGGCCCAATTTTTTCATTTCCGTGTCGGTGCATTTTGACTCGTCAAATTTATCCGCTGATCTCTCCAGCTTTTATGAGGTAATTGACCGGGTGCTCCATGGTTCGCTCATGCGCGAGCAAATTGTACTTCCCAGCATTGGCAAGGCTACGCCGCGAATTATGCCATTCACCAAGCCTGTGGCTCCAGCGTTGATGGCGCCAACTTTACCTGTTAGGCCGGCTCTGCCCAATAGGGGCATACTCCCAGCGCCAAATTTGCCGCCAAAGCCCGTTAAAAAATTGCCGGTGCCGATTGCCAAAATGCCGTTGGGGCCGAATGAACGAACAGCTCGACTGTGTGTCTTAGGATCGTGCTTTTTCGCTGTGTTCGCACTGTTCGATTCACAACTCGCAATTGACGCCGCCAGGCTTGGAGCCTTTGGTGGGATCGTGATTTGTTTGGTTGTGGCTGTGATCATATCTGGCCGGGCTAGACGGGAACATACGCTCCGGATTAAGACGTGGAAAGATGCGCAAGTAGATGAACAACAACGTGTAGACCGAGAATTTGCGCAAAATCGACTGGTTTTTGAGGCCAAAACGGCGGAACTAATGAGACTCCACGCTAAGGCATTGGCGCAGGCTGAAATTGCCTACCAACAGGATTGGCTAAAACTCGATCAAGCGTATCAGGTGGAATTTTCTTTATATTTGACGAACCAAAAACAATTCGAAGTTGCGCAGCGGGAATATCAATCAAATCTAAAGCAATGGACTGACGAATGTGAGGCACGCCATAACTGCGTGTCACAATGGCGGGGAGTTCTTGATAATACGGTGAACAAACTGAGGGAGGCTTTGAGCAGCTATCAAACTCAAGTTCAGTCACAAGTTCCAATGTTGGAGGCAGCTCGGAAAAGATTCGAACAATCTAAGTTGGATGAAATTTCCGATATACGTAAATTGCATCAAAAAAGGCAAGATTTGCAATTGCAGCAATTCTTAAAAAACCAATTGCTGCAAAATGCGGAGATTTCCAATATTGGCCCTAGCCGCAAGGCCACTTTAAGTGCGTATGGTGTCGGCTCCGCATGGGACATCCGTTCGAGTATGAACGTGCCTGGCTTCAAAACGACCCTGATTGCGAATTTATTGGCCTGGCGCGAACAATGTATACGACGATTTCATTACAACCCTAATACACCTTTGCCTCTGGTAGAGGTTAATGCTGTTAAAATCAAATATGCCCAGACACGGCAGTCTGCTTTGACAGAAATTCGTGGGGGAGCGGCTAAGCTTGAGGCGCTCGAGGGTAAGATGCGAGCGACGGCAAATCATTCCAAAATCAAGATCCTAGGATTGGCGCGAGAACTGGCTCAAGCCCAGGCCGATCTCGATGCCATTTCTTGAATCGCATTTCCAATAAGCCAACACCACGGGTAAATCCTTACAACCAAAATAACATATGGATGTGAACTTGAACCCAGCCGCGAAAGCCGTGCAGGAATCTGTCGTAAATTTGCTGGAACTGGTGGATAAATCTGCGCGCGACCTTGCTTCCCGACAAATTGATGAGTTACATGATGAGGCTCAGACGGTTGTTCTGATGTTCATTGCGGCCATTGTGTTGGCTGATGAAAAATATGCGGCTGGTGAACAAGCATTCCTCCGAGTGTTGGTTGACTGGAGCCACAAGCCAGGTGGTGAGATTCGGTATCTAAATGAGTATGCCGAACGATGGAAAACTGAGTCATTACAAGTGCCGCGTTTTTTCAATGCCGCTGTCCAGCATGACTTTCACCAACGAACGGATCTAGCGAGTGCCATGATGCGCGAGTTGCAACTCATTGGGAATAACACCAGTGCCAGCGACGGAAAATTTGAAATTGCCGAACAGGAAGTGGTGCGAAATTACATTCGTTTTTTGGATGACTACCGTACAGCTTGGATTTCGCAGTCCGTTGGCATTATCCGTCCGACTGATGGCTGGACCAGCGTCTGATGCTGATTGAACTTTTGGCGCGTTACGGCTTGCTCGCGGGATCCGGTGTGTGGTATGCCTCGTAATTGCCTAACAGTTCTGCAATGACGACAGTATATGTTAGTGTGCCGTGGGCCAGATCTACATCAGGGAGAAAATCTTCATCCAGCGAAGCGAGCAGCGGCTGAATGTTTGCCTCCTTCAAATTGGCTGATTTCAAAAGTATGACTGTGCCCGCGACGGTGCCATTGGCTAGATAATGCAAATCAACCGCCGCAACTTCTACGGTGTCGCGAAAAGCCAGAAAGCGTTCAGAACTTGCTGTCCTCAGCGTTCGTTTCCAAGTTGTCATAATATAAGTTTCACGATTACTGTGGCAAATGCTGCGAGGGCTATTGCCACGATCAAACAACCTTGACCTGGTTTGGCGGCTGAACTGGTACGGTATCCCAACCCGGTGCCTGGCACACCAAAAGTGGTGTATTTCTTTCCGCTCGAACTGACGCCTGTCCGAAATCCCGGGCCGCCAACGGAATAACCGACGCCAGTTTTACTAAGGTTTACCCGAAAAGGACCCAGCCCGATAGATTTGCGGTAGTAAAATCCCATACGCAATAATGAGTGAACCGCATTTGAACTGAGCGTGCAAGCGTGAAATCGGCCGCAAAAATTACCATCCACACGAGCGAAACAACAAAGCTAAATGGTGGAGTATTTTGGGAATGAACCGTATTCAGTGGGTTTTCGTTCACCCGCTGTGATTTGGAAAACAGGCAATGACTGAAGGCTAAATTATTAATTCAAAATTTAATACGGCCCGGGGCTACGATGCGGATTTGTCGATTTTTATTGGGGCGGGGCGCGATTGGTGTTTGTTGGCCGGCAAATATGGACGGATGTGGATGGACATGGGATTATTGGGGACATGGTTCTCGGGGCGTTGCGCTGTGCTGGCCTGGATTGCTCCGTTGGGGGTGTCGCAGGTTGTACCTTTGCCACAACCCCGTTGGGGTTGATTCTGTTTTGAAACGGTTACCCAGGGTAGCGCGTGGCGCGCGACCCTGGGCTGGAGGACGCAACCCCGTTGGGGTTGAAAATGCGTTTTGTCATCAACCCTGCGGAGGTGTGAGATGGCACGCAGGATTTGACGCCGCGTTGGGGCTGGGGAGGGGCGCACGGTTGTAGCGTGGCGGTCGCGTGGCGGTGGAAATTGTCGGCGGGCGAAAGGCGGGTGACGGCGGTCGCCAAGGTGGTGGAACCAAATGGGTGGCCGGCCCAATGTAGGCGGGCATTGACGGCGGAAAATTTCCGGCGCAGAATCGGCAAAATTCCTGACCCATGCCGCAATCCCTCTCTGCCGTTTACATTCACCTGGTTTTCTCGACCAAAGAACGCCGGCCATTTCTCCGCGACAACATCGTGCGTGACGCATTGCATACCCAACTCGGCGCGATTTCCAAAAGCTTGGAGTGTCCGCCGCTCCGGGTGGGCGGGGTCGCCGACCATGTCCATATCCTGGCTCGCCTGGGCCGCGCCATCACCCAGGCCGATTGGGTCAAGGAGGTGAAGCGCACCTCGAACCGATGGTTGAAGGAACAAGGCGGGGATTACACGGACTTTGAATGGCAGGGCGGTTACGCGGATTTCTCGGTAAGCCAGTCGAATCTGGAAGCGGTGAAGCAATACATCGCGGGCCAGGCGGAACATCACCGGCAGATGAATTTTCAGGACGAGTTGCGGACGTTGCTCCGCAAACACGAAATCGAATGGGATGAAAAATATGTGTGGGATTAGATTGCCATGTGTTCAACCACAACGAGGTTGTGGCAGGGGGGAATGCGAATTAAAAATTAAAAAACGGACGGGGAGGTTTACGCGAATGGCACGAATGGGCGCGAAGCAAAACATGGATTGATGGATGGTGGGATGGGTGGATGCATGGGGGTTGTCGAAGGGTGTGGTTTTGCCACAACCCCGTTGGGGTTGATTTTGTTTTGAAACGGTTACCCAGGGTAGCGCGTACCGCGCAACCCTGGGCTGGAGGACGCAACCCCGTTGGGGTTGGGGAGGGTCGCACGGCTGTAGCGTGGCGGGTGGGCGGCAGTGGAAATTGTCGGCGGGCGAGAGGTAAATTTTTTAAATCAGGAGGTAGCGATTGATGATTGCGGGCCGGCAAATATGGACGGACGCGGACGCATACGGACAAACACGGACAAACACGGACGAAGACGGATGGGGGACTTTTACGCGAATTGCGCGAAGTGACGCGAAGCAAAGAACGGATTGATGGATTTTGAGCCACAACCCCGTTGGGGTTGATTTCGTTTTGAAACGTATACCCAGGGTAGCGCGGGGCGCGCAACCCTTATATGTTCTCTTCCGTGGCTGATTTCTCTTCTTTGCTCAGTGCAGGATGGCGTTTGCCGTCTGGCGGGTTGTGGGACGAAGGCGAGCGCAGCGAGCCGAGTGGAACAACCCGCCAGACGGCGGGCAATGATTTGACCTGTTGGTCTGCTTGGGGCCGGCCAGCCACGATTTTTAGATGCTGCCTTCCTCCTTCCCGTTTGCTTTCCTTGCTTCGGCAAGGTACTGAGGCCGGGGCCCCGGCGCAAGGGGCCTCGGCGAGGTGTGCGAGCTCGTTCAACCCTCGGACGGCGTATAGCCAGTCCGAAGCCCAGCCCGAGCCGCTCACTTCCAGTGCTCCAAACTCGAACCGTTGCTTGAACGGCGGCCCCGGCCGCAAGTTCGCATGCATAAGGCTGAGTTGAAACACGCTTACCCGCCACGAACCGATCCAAACCATGAAAAAAATCCCCGTCCCTGTCTATGTCGGCATGGATGTCGCCAAGGCGACTCTGCAAGTTCATCTCAACGGCCATCAATTCGAGTTCAGCAACGACGCCAAAGGTCACGCTCAGTTGACCACAAAACTGGCCCGACTGCCGCTGGCACAGGTGGTCTGCGAAGCCACCGGCGGCTACGAACGTCCCGTGGTCGAAGCCTGCCACAAGGCGGAAATCCTCATCTCCGTCCTCAATCCCGCCCACACGCTTGCCGCCAGCCAAGCCCAAGGAAAACGGGCCAAAAGCGACCCTTGTGACGCCGCGGCACTGACCGATTATGGCCAGCGCTTCCGACCGGAACCCACCGCCGCCGTTCCGCCTGCGGTCCGCGAAATAACGGAATTGACGCTCTGGC
>Ga0302322_100004721_pt1 | contig 11881 bp, 12 predicted proteins | sample Fen_T0_2_FD_203757 | JGI IMG/M metagenome (GOLD analysis project Ga0302322, IMG submission 203757) | Peat permafrost microbial communities from Stordalen Mire near Abisko, Sweden - Fen_T0_2 | ecosystem: Environmental > Terrestrial > Soil > Wetlands > Permafrost | place: Sweden: Abisko... | reverse complement strand
GACGTCCGTGATCTTCCCTGCCGCGATCGTGACCTGGACCTGGACCGACCCGAACCGCGTCTGGACGACCTGCCCCGTAACCGTCCCATTCTTGAGCGCGGTGCTGCCGGAGCCGGCGGCCGGCGCGGTCGACGGGGCGGGTGCGGCCGTGGCTCCGGGCCTCGTGCTCGCGGTCGGGCCGGATGCCGACAAGGGAGCTGCGGCGGGTCCGGACGCGGAGGCCGGAGCCGTTCCCGCGGAGGCGACAAGTGCGGAGTTCCTGCCCGTGGCAAGCGGCGCGTCCGGGGTCTTGAACGAGACGAGCAGGACGAGAGCGAGGGCGGTGAGCGAGAGCGCGACGGCGCCGCGTTTCGGCATGATCGATCTCCGAATCAGAACGCGAAGCGTTCGAGGTGGACCTGCGACGCCGGCACGCCGAGCGCCTTCAGGCTTGCCCGGACCGACTCCATGAGCCGGAACGGACCGCACAGGTAGATGTCCCGGTCGCGCAGGTCGGGCACCAGCGCACGGAGGCCGGGTGCGTCGAGCGGGTCGCTCGGCATCTGGCGGCTGCCGCGGTGGCCCACGAGGTAGTGGACCGACGCACCGCGATGTGCCGCGAGAGCGTCGAGCTCCTCGCGGAAGACAACCTCCGACTCGCGGCTGGCGCGGTAGATGAGCGTGAGATCGCCGGGACGGGCCGGCAGCGATTCCATGAGCGCCCGGAGCGGCGTGATGCCGATCCCGCCCGCCACCAGGAGAACACGCTGGTGCGTTCGGCGCGCCCCGGTCAGCGTCCCGTACGGCCCTTCCAAAGCCACCCGCGTCCCCGGTGTGACGGCCTGCAGGCGTGCCGTCCAGTCACCCAGATCCTTCACCGTGAAGCGGAGCGACCGGCCGTTCGGCGCTGCCGAGAGGGAGAAAGGATGGGCACGCCACCATCCGTCGCGGGTCAGGAGGCGGAGGTTGAAGTACTGACCGCTCCGGACGGCCAGGCGGTCGAGGTCCCGGCCCGTGACGTAGACAGACACGACGCCCGGCGCCTCCGTCACGACGCTCCCGATCCGGGGCTCGTGGCGCAGCGTGGTCGCGATCGGTTGGCCGAACCGGAAGACCAGGACCATCGCCGCCGTCATGGCGAAGAGCGCGATCCAGTAGAGCCGTGCCACCGGGTCGCCGAGGAAGTCAGTGCCCACAACCAGCTGGTGCGCGAAGCCGAGCGCGATCCCGAGGTACGCGTAGAGGTGGATCCCGTACCAGGTCTCGTACGAGAGCCGTCGCCGGGCCGCCCGAACGGACGACACCGCGACGGCCAGGAAGCAGGCCATCCCGGCCGTGGCCATCAGCACGAACGGGTACGTCCCGAGGAGGTTCGTCACCTCGTCGAGGACGCTGCGGCCGTCGCCGAGCGACCAGCCGACCGTCGTGAAGACAGCGTGGCCGCCGATCAGCCAGACCGTCGCGAACCCCAGCCAGCGATGGGCCCACGCCAGGCGGTCCATCCCGAAGACCTGGTCAAGCCATGGGCTGCGCGACATGAGGACGATCTGGATGAGCGCGAGATACGTGCCGAGGAGCGCCGTGACCTGGCCGGCGGCCGTCAGGAAGGCCCCCGGGCTCGTCAGGTGGTCGGCCCCACCGTGCCGCACCCACATCGCGACGATGAGCGCGCCGTTGGCGGCCAGGATCGCCACGATGTCGGAGGCGCGGACCGGCCAGCGACGCGGAAGCGGGACGCGGACGGGTCGCGAAGCGGACTGCACGAATGCTCCCGGTGACATGGCGACCCCGGCCGGGAGCCGCTCGGTGCCAGCATCCTGGGCACCGTGGCTGAAGCGACCCTGAAGGCAACATGTGCGGCTTCACACGCAGGACGGCCCAGGACCACCGCGGGAATCGCGAATTGCGGTCACGCCGACGAAGAAGCGTCACAGTCGATTCGAGCCGAGCCCATTAGCCGTGAAGGTGCAGCGTCTCCGGGTTGCCAGGCATGCGTCTCGAGGTCCGCTCCGTTGGCTGGCCGGCCTGCGCGCGGAAACCGAGCGGCCGCACCAGCGCTAGGACGCCACTGAGGTTGACGGCGATCACCGGGGCCGCGATGCGCGCCGCCCGGTAGTCCAGCGTCCGGCGGATGAGTCCAGGCCGGTCGACCTCCGCTGGCATGAGGACCAGGGACGCACGGGTGATGGCGACTGCCTCGGCCAACCCGGCGACACTCGGCCCGTATGACACCCAGACCGCCACTTCGACCCCGGATTCCCGCAGCGAATCGGCCTGACGCCGCAGCGCTGCACGACGAGGCGAGGAGCCGGACACAGACCCAACGTCACGATCCGGGCGCGCGCCGCGTTCGAACAGGCGCCACGTCCGGTCAGGGTGGTCCGATTGGCCGACTGGGGCATGGAACAGGACGACTTTGGCGCCCAGCGTCGCCGCCACCGAGATCGCCGCTGCGCGGACGGGTGCGTATCGAGGGTCCGAGCCGTCGTCGGTCATGGCGATCACGACCCCGCCCGACGGGAGCAGCGCCGAAAGGTCGGAGACGATCAGTGGTGTTGCATGTGCCACGAATCAAGCCTCGGGTTTCCGGCGGGCGCACCTGGGTCGGCGCTCATCCCGGAATGTGGCTGATTCGAGTCTCCGTCTCGTTCCTGAGGTCATGCTGAAGCCTGTCCGACGCGCACCGCGGCGACCACACAGCCGTTCGGCCAGGGAAGAGGGTTCGCGGCCTCGAGAAATTCGTGGGACTGCGCGACTCGGCCCACGTCGGTGGGCGGCGCCCGAGCTGGCTCCGGTCACGCCGACGACGAGCGTGCCTGCCGGGCCGGGCACGCTGCGAACGTTCCGGGCGGGGCCCTAGCTGGCGGTGCGCGCGGGTGCGCGTCGCGCGGGCGGCTTGAGGGCCTTGATCGCCTCTTCAATGTCGCGCGTCACACCGTCGCTGCCGGCAGACGTCTTGGCCGACCTGAGGCACGCGAGCGCAACGACGAGCGTCTCGGGATTGGCGGCCTTGCGGATGACGCGTACCGCGAAGGCGCCGAGCGCCGGATCGGCCAGCCACGGGCTGACGCCCTTGATCGCGGCCTCGCCGTGGGCGGCGATCGGATCGCGATACTCGATTCGGCGGTCGGGTGCGGCTTCCGCGGCGGCCTCGAGAAGCGACGCCAGGGACTGATATTCCGAGCTCATCGACAGGCTCTCCATCCAGTGGACGGTCTCGCCGAGTGAATGACTGCCACGGCGGGTGTCGGGACGCGAGATACCCGGAGGCGTGGGAGGCGGCGCGCTGCCCACCAGCGTAACGCGTCAGGGGCCGCCCCGTACGGCGTGGCGACCGGAACCGGCCGCCACGAGCCGTGGTGTCACGAGAGCCTCCCGTTCGACGTCGGGTGCATACCCAAGCCGACCCCGGGAGGCTCTCGCTTGTCAACTACCTACGCAGAATCGCGACTCCTCGGGGCCGCCGCCTCAATTCCCGCCGACGGCGCTCCCGGCATCGACCAGACCGGCACCATATGCCTCCCAGTCGGGGATCGCCGGGCCACCGAGGTGGCAGTAACCTGTCGGACAGGCCAGGCCGGTTCGATCGCCGGCTGTCGTGTCCGTCGCGCTCAGTCCGGGGGTCGTGTTCCCGTGAATGCTCCGCGCCGACCCCTTGAGGGCCCGCACGAGGGCAGCCGGGTTGTGCGCGATCCACGGCCTCGCGCTCGCGATCAGGGCCAGGACCGCCGAGGCGTGCGGGGTCGCCATCGAAGTCCCCTGGATGCTCGAGTAGCACTCACCGGGATAGAACTGCGGGCCGAGGTCGAAGTAGCACGGGATCTCGAGTGCCCAATTCGAGGTGATGCTGAAATCCTCGAACGCGGTCGTGCCTTCCGCGGTAGTGACCGGCCAGCCGGCCGTGCCACCGCGATCCGCGCTCGGCACGTTGAACTCCCGGGCGCCGCCCGGGGCGGCGACGTCGATCCGGGGACCGTAGTTGCTGTAATAGGTCAGCTGGTTCTCGCGACCGACGCCGGTCGGCTGGTGGGCGTCGGTGGCCGGCTTGCAGGTCGCGTTGGACCCCGTCGTGCCGGCCGGGCAGGATGCGGACGATCCCCTGACGACGTTCCCGGTCGCGGACACGTCGACCACGCCGGGAACACCGCCCGGCACCTCGTACTGCCCGAAGACGTCGATCGGGTTGGTTGCGGGGTCAGGGACGTCGCCCGGGACCCAGAGGATGCCGTGGCTGAGAACTCGTCCGCCGTCGCCGATCCGGGCGTGCTCATTGCCCGCGGCGGCCACGATCACGGTGCCCTTCGAGCGAGCGTAGGCGACTGTCTGAACGTACTGCTTGTAGATCAGATCCTGGGCCGGATCGGATCGGTCCAGGTAGCCGCCGAACGAGATCGAGACGATGTTGATCCCGTTGTCGGCCGCGTACTGGAAGGCGGCCAGGATCTCGGAGTCGTACGCGGACCCGCACCATTGGGAGATCTTCAGGGCGACGAGCTTGACCTTCGGAGCGATCCCGTTGATCCCCGTGCCGTCGAGGGCGGCGGCAATGTTGCCCCCGATCCAGGAGCCGTGGCCGTTCCAGTCGGTGAGCGCCGGACCGCCGTAGGTCGCTGCCCAGTCAGCGTCGCTCATCGCCGGATCGAAGTACGTCTTGCAGATGGGTGGGTTCTCGGTTGCGGTGAAGTCCTCAACGTGAACAACCTGGGACGCCAGCTCCGAGTGGGTGTAGTCGAGGCCGGTATCGGCCACGCCGACGATGATCGAGGGATCGCCGGTCGTCGTCCTCCACGCCTTCTGCGCGTTGATCCGACTGACGTTCCACATCAGGCCGGGCAGAGAGAACGCGGGATCAGGCACGACCGACTTGCCACCGCCGCCATTGCCGTGCGGCGCGTGCGGAGGCTGCGGCGCGGCGCTGCCGTCGGGTGGGTTGAGCCGCTCGATGCGGTCGGGCGCGACGGCGTTCGCGTGCGTGCTCGACGCCAGCGACGTTGCCACCGAGGGCGACCCGGAGATCACCAGGGTATCGGTTGCAGTGAGCTCATCCTCGATCGTTGCGCCGGAACGGATCGCGTCAGCGCGCAGGGCCGCGTAGTCGGCATGGCTCTTCGCAACGACGAGGTATCGCCCGCCGTGGATGCGCACGCTTGGACTGGCTGCTGTCGCCGCGCCCACATCGACCAGGCTCGCAATGAGGCCGAGAACGACCAGGGCAACCGTCGATGCACTGAGATGCCGTCGCTGATGGCGCATGAGCCCTCCCTCTCAAACGTTGCGAGACCCGATTCGTGGACGGGCACGACGTGGTCCCTTCCAGCAGCGGCACTCTACTGTGAACATTGTCCCGACGCCAGCACCTGGTCCCGCATCAGCCCTTCCTCGGCCCCGCTCCACCGGAAGTCAGGGATTCATGTCTCCGGCGCCACCAGATGCGGGGCGAGAGGCGATGCGAGTGGTGAGGCGCATCCAGCGAGGGACTCGGCCGTCGTGGCGGCCCGCGGCACCTCCTGGCACGGTTCTCGCCGAGCGTTACACCACGAGATCCTTCAGCCGACCGATCGCCGAGCAGGCCACCAGCTATCGTGTCGGCGCCAAGACGATCCCAAGGCTCTGCGGCCAACCAGTGTCAAACCGAGCGACCCGGGGCCGTCTCCGGCCGATTCTCCGTCGAGCGGGGCTACGTGTAGATCTTTTCGCCGCGATCCAGCATCGCCGCGAACTTCGCGATGCGTGCCGCCCTGGTCTCGGGGCGCTTGGCGTCCTGGATGCGATACAGGATTGCGTAGCGATTCGCGCCATTGAGCGTAGCGTAGAACTGCAGCGCCGCCGGCTTTGCGGCCAGCGCGGCCATCAGGTCCGGCGGTTCCTGAGCGTCTCGTTGACCGTCGTAGGCACTGGCCCATCGGCCGTCCGCCTTGGCACGGTCAACCTCCGCAAGCCCGCTGGGCTCCATGAGGCCGGCGTCGATCAGGGCTTGTGCCTTCTCACAGTTGCGCTTCGACCAGACGCTCCGTGGACCACGACGAGTGAACCCCTGCAGCCAGAACGTCGCGTCCTGGGGTCGCTTCTGCCCATCGATCCACCCGAAGGTCAGCGCGACTTCGAGCGCCTCGTCGTATGTCACCGTGGAGACGCCGCCGCCCTTCTTCGCGATCTTCAGCCAAATGCCCTGGGACGTGGCGTGATTGGCGGCCAGCCAGGCTCGCAACTCACCGCGGCTTGCGAATTGTTCGACCGTTCGTTCGGCTGCCATGCGGCCCTCACCGGCTGTTGCCTCGCGCTGAGCGTCGCCGGACGCCGATTGCGGCACATCCATCGCCTCAACACAATGGCTAGGATCGAGCCGCGCACGAAACAGGGGAAGTGGAGCGGGAGACGGGGTTCGAACCCGCGACATGCAGCTTGGAAGGCTGCCGCTCTGCCAGCTGAGCTACTCCCGCCAGCGGCCCGTAGAGGCGAGAGGAAGCGTAGCACGGGCCACGGCCCGGGGCGCCACCCGACCCCGGACGCACCCCTCGCCCGGACGCGCGATCATCTCGCGATGAACGCCCCCCGGCTGACCGGCGACAGGGTGACCCTTCGACCCGTCGAGGATGCCGATCGCCCCCGACTCCTGTCCATCCTCGGTGAGCCGAGCGTCGCCCGATGGTGGGGCTCGGAAGCCCCAAACGCAGCCGTCGACGACCTGTTCGAGCCATACCAGACAACCTTCGTGATCGAGGTCGAGAGTACGGTCGTCGGGAGCATCCAGATCGCCGAGGAGGAGGAGCCCGATTACCGCCATGCCGGCATCGACCTCTTCCTGGACACCGGCCACCAGGGCCGGGGGCTTGGGCCCGAGGCGATCACACTGGTCGCGCGGTACTTGTTCGAGGCGCGCGGGCATCATCGCCTGACGATCGACCCCGCCGCCGCGAACGTCGGGGCCATTCGCGCCTATGAATGCGTCGGGTTCCAGCCGGTCGGGGTCATGCGGAAATACGAGCGAGGCCACGACGGGACGTGGCACGACGGGCTCCTGATGGACCTCCTCGCCGGCGAGCTCCGGGAGCAGAAACACGCCGGCGAGCTGCGGGAGCGGGAGCCGTCCGGCTAGCGCGCCGCCATCTTGAGGATGCCGAAGGCGGCCCCCTGCGGGTCGCCCAGGATCGCGAAGCGCCCGCCCGGGAAGTCGCGGGGTGGCAGCATTTCGTGCGCGCCGGCCGCGATCGCCTTGGCGAATGCCGCGTCGACGTCGTCCGCCCCGAAGTAGACCATCCAGTAGCTGGGCACGGCGGCCGGGACCATGGGGTTCATCTCCATGCCGCCGGCGATGCTGTCGCTGCCGAGGTGAAACTCCGTGTAGTCCATCCCCTCACCCATCGGCTGCGTCGCATGGGACCAGCCGAAGACACGTTCGTAGAACGGGATTGCCCGGTCGATGCCCCGCGAGTTGAGCTCGGCCCACACGAACATGTTCGATGCGCCGGCCCGGAAGCCCGGCATGGCCTTTGGCTGCCAGGCGGAGATGAACGCCCCGGTCGGATCCTGGAAGACGGCCATCCGACCCTGGTCGCCCACGTCGAACGGCGGCGCGACGACCGAGCCGCCGGCGGCTTTGACATCGGCCGCCAGGCCTTCCGCGTCCGGCGTCCCGATGTAGATCATCCAGGCGGTCGGAGCCTCCGGTGCCATGGTCGGCCCGATACCAGCCACGTCTTCGCCGCCGACCGTCGCCATCGCGTAGCCGCCGTACTGCGGGTCGGGCGAGACCGTGATGTCCCAGCCGAACAGGCCCGCATAGAACGCCTGTGACGCAGCCGGATCGGCACTCGAGAGGTCGATCCAGACGGGCTTGCTCACGACCATCGCCGCGTTGTCCCCCATGTCGCCGCTCCTTTGTTCGTACGTCACGCTCACCGCCGGTCGGGCGGGAGCGAAGGACGCCCATGGTAGCGCCTGCCCGGCCGACGAGCCCACCGGCCCGGCGCGTCCCGCGGTCCGGCATGTGCCCGGCGAAGGCGGCTCGACGAGGATGACAAATCTCCTTGGCACGAGACCGCCTGACAAGCTACCTTTACAGTATGCGCAACGACGTGCGCCAGCAGCGCGAGTGTATGGGCCTGAGCCAGGGCCAGCTGGCCCAGGAGCTGCGCGTGTCGCGCCAGACCGTCAACGCGATCGAGACGGGGCGCTACCTGCCGTCCCTGCCACTTGCGTTCGTGATCGCCCGGTACTTCGGCCGCCGGATCGAGGAGATCTTCCATGACGACCCGCATGTATAGGTGGCTGGTGCCAGCGCTGGCCCTCGTCCTGGGCCTGCTCATCGCGGCCGCCGAGCTCGGCCGCCACGCGAGCCTCCTCCAGGCGGCGATCGCCCTTGCGATCGTGGCCGCCTATGCCATCGCGCTCCGCCTGCTCCAGACACGCTCGGACATGGCGAGCCTCCTCTCCGGCCTCCCTCGGGACGAACGCTGGAATTCGATCAACCTGCGGGCGCTCTCGCTCGCCGCGCAGGTCCTCGCGGTCATCCTCGTCGGCGCCTTCCTCGTGACGCAGTTCGGGGGCGGCGACTCGACGCCGTACGCGTGGACGGGCGCCGTGTTCAGCGTGGCCTACCTGGGCGGCCTGGCCTGGTATCGGGCGCGTTCCTGACGGTCCGATCGCCAGGACCGCGCTACCATCGCCGCATGTGCAGAAGCATCCGTCCGCTCCGCGTCGCGGAGCCGCCCACGACCGATGGCGACGTTCGTGCGGCTGCGCTCCAGTACGTCCGCAAGGTGAGCGGCGCGCGAACGCCCCCGCGTCGGAACCCCGACGCGTTCGAGGCCGCAATCGCCGAGGTGGCCGCGGCGACGGCGAGGCTCCTGGCAGCGCTGGGCACCCCGGCCGTCGCCGGCGAGGCAACCCCACCCGCGCTGTGGCCCCGTTCGGGCCGCCGGCGCGAGGGATGGCAGGGCCGCGGGCGGACGTCCGACACGGAGCCCGCCGGGTGACCGACGCGGCGACCCGAGCCCAATGGGCCGCGGTTGCCGAGCAGTACGGCTCGGGCTGGAAGCAGGCAAACGCGCCCGACCTGGGCTGGCTCGTCGCCGTGCTCGACCCGGCCGCGACGGACCGGGCGCTGGACGTCGGGACCGGCGGCGGCCATGCCGCGCTCGCGCTCGCCCCGGCGGTGGCATCAGTGGTGGGGATCGACCCCACGCCGGAGATGCTCGCCGTCGCGACCCGGCTGGCGGCGGAGCGCGGGATCGCGAACGTCACGTTCATCCTCGCGACGGCAGATGCGCTCCCCTTCCCCGACGCGAGCTTCGATCGTGTGATGAGTCGCTTCTCGGTCCACCACTGGCCTCGTCCGGGCGGAGCTTTTCGCGAGATCCACCGTGTCGTCCGGCCGGGCGGTCGCCTCGTGCTCGTCGACCTGCTGGCGCCGGAGGACGGGCCGCTCGACACGTTCATCAACGCCGTCGAGCTTCTGCGCGACCCGTCGCACGTCCGATCGCTCCGGGCCTCCGAATGGCTCGCGCTCCTCGACGAGGCCGGCTTCACGGCCCGGGTCGAGCGCCGGTGGGAGCTGGAGCACGACGTCGAGTCCTGGCTCGCGACGACGGCCCCGGCACCCTGGCGCGCGGATGCGGTTCGAGCCCTGCTCCGCGACCCGGCCCCGGCTGCGCGGGAGCACTTCGGAATCGCGCCGGATGGGTCGTCGATGCGGGTCGACTGCGGGCTGATCGTCGCGACCCGCGCCTGATCTGGGCGCCGGCCCGCCCCACGATCGTCTGACCCTAGCCTGCCGCGGACCTCCGGAGCTCGATCGCGCGCCGGTACAACGCCGCGTAGAGCGGCGCGGACGACGACTCCCAGGACCAGTCGATGGCCATCCCGCGGGCCACGAGACCCCGCCACGGGTCCTGGTCTGCAGCCCCAAAGACCTGCAGCGCACGCTCCACGGCGGCGATCAGCGCCTCCGGCGTGGCGTGGTCGAACAGGAACCCGGTGCCGCCCGCCGGATCGATCCCGACATCGACGATCGTGTCGGCAAGGCCGCCCGTCCGATGCGCGATCGGCGGCGTCCCGTAGCGCATCGCGATCATCTGGCCCTGCCCGCACGGCTCGAATCGCGACGGCATCAGGAAGAGATCCACCCCGGCATATATCCGGCGCGAGAGGTCTCGGTCGAAACGCTCGACGACGGCGATCCGGCCGGGCGATCGGGTCGCCTCTGCACGCAGACCTTCGAGCAGTGTCGCGTCGCCGCTGCCGAGCACGACCAGCCGCGCACCGCGCGCCACGAGGCGCCGCGCGGCTCCAGCCACGAGGTCGAACCCCTTCTGTGGGTCCAGCCGGCCGATGACGCCCAGCACGGCCGACGGGTCGGCAGGATCGAGGTCCACGCGGGCGAGCAGGTCCGCCCGGCACGCCGCCTTTCCGGCCAGGCTCGCGGCGCCGTACGGCGCCGCGAGCGCCGCATCCGTGGCCGGGTCCCAGACCGCCTGGTCGAGGCCGTTCAGGATCCCGGTGAACCGGTCGCCGCGCGCAACCAAATGGCCGTCGAGGCCCATTCCCGAGGCAGGGAACAGGACTTCACGAGCATACGTTGGGCTCACGGTGTTGACCGTCTCGGCTCGCCGGATCCCCTCGCCCAGGAGGTCGATCCCCCACGCGTCGCCGACAGCCGCGCCCGCGGCGCCGAGGCCGAGCTGGTCAACCCGATCCCGGGGTGTCCACCCGTGATACGCCAGGTTGTGGATCGTCAGCGAGATCGCCGCGCGACCCACGACCGGGTCATCCGTGTACTTCAGGTCGCGCAGGAGCGCCACAGGACAGGCATGCCAGTCGTGGATCGCGACGAGGTCGACGGGGCGCCGCTCGACCCGCCGAGCCTCCAGCGCAGCACGTCCCAGGAGCGCGAAGCGTCGGGCGTTGTCCGGGTAGTCGCCCGAGGAATCGCCGTAGAAGCCCGCGCGATCGTAGGCGGCCGGATGGTCCACGAGCCGGAGCCGATACCCGTTCGCGTCGAACGAGCGAACGGTCACGTTGCTGATCCCGCCCGGGGCCACCGGATCGGGCACCCGGACGTCAAGCTCGTCGACCACCGCCGAGGGCGGCACCTGGACGCTCCGATAGCGCGGCAGGAAGACCTCCACCGGGCCGTCGACGGCGCCCGTGATCCGTCCCAGCGCGCGCGCGAGGGCGTCGACGACGTCGCCCAGGCCGCCGGTCTTGGCCCATGGCTCGCATTCGGCAGCGACGAAGATCAGGCGCATGGTGGGCGATGGTAGCCCGGCGGAGGCACGCGCGCCACCTAAACCGGTTCACGTCTCCGCGGCCCCTCCGGTATCATCGCGGCCCATATGGTCCCGCTCGTTCGCGTCCCCACCCAGCCCGGCGCGCCGTTCCGGGTCCCTCCCCAGTTCGACGGCCTGCGCACACTCGCCTACAACCTGTGGTGGATGTGGCATCCACGCGCCGCGATGCTCTTCAGCCGGCTGGAACCGAACGCGTGGTCGCGCTACCGGAACCCGGTGGCACTCCTCCAGACCGCGATCAACTGGAGGCCCCTGGTAGAGGACCCGGGCTTCATCACGGAGTATCACGAGGTGATGGAGGCCTTCGAGCACTACATGGCGAACGGCGCGGACCACTGGTTCAACCGTCGCCACGCTGGCCAGCTCACCGGGCCGATCGCCTACTTCTGCGCCGAGTACGGCTTCCACGAGTCGCTTGGCATCTACTCGGGGGGGCTTGGCGTGCTCGCCGGGGACCACATGAAGTCCGCCAGCGACATGGCGCTGCCGGTGGTCGGGGTCGGGCTCCTCTACCGCAAGGGCTACTTCCGGCAGACGATCGACGCGGACGGCCACCAGGAGCACGAGTACCCCGACTTCGACCTCGGGCGACTCCCATTCCTGCGCGTGCTGGA
>Ga0302322_100004720_pt1 | contig 11881 bp, 12 predicted proteins | sample Fen_T0_2_FD_203757 | JGI IMG/M metagenome (GOLD analysis project Ga0302322, IMG submission 203757) | Peat permafrost microbial communities from Stordalen Mire near Abisko, Sweden - Fen_T0_2 | ecosystem: Environmental > Terrestrial > Soil > Wetlands > Permafrost | place: Sweden: Abisko... | reverse complement strand
GAGCCCTCGCTCGCTGGCGAACGGCGGCGTCGAGGTGACCGAGCGGGCCACCGGCATCCGCGCCGTGCAGTCGATCGAGCACGTCACCGAGTTCCTCGAGGGGCGGGCGGCCACGCCGGCCTGAGGCCCGTCCTCGGAGGCTGCGCCCGACCCGAGTCCCGTGCCCGCGCCCCTCGTCCCCGACGACGACCTGTACGCCCGGCTCGAGGTCGGCCCCGAGGCATCGCCCGAGGCGATCGAGCTCGCCTGGCGCGCGCTCCTGCGCAAGCACCACCCCGATGTGGCGGGCGATAGCGCCGACGCGCTCGAGCTCGCCAAGCGGATCAACGTCGCCCACGACTGGCTCTCCGACCCGGACCTGCGCGCGCGATATGACGCGGAGCGGGCTGGGCTGCCGGCGTTCATGGCCGCGCGGTCGGGCGGGGGAGGGACGCGATCGCGATCCGGACGCGTTGTCGATGCACCCTGGCGGCGCGTGGCCTGGGCGCAGGCTCGACCGCGCCGGCCCGTGGGCCCGCGGCGGACGGACCTCACCAGCGGGAGCCCGGACCAGCGGCTCGCGCGGTTCCTCGCCCGTGTCGGCCGGCTCACGCCCGACGAGCTCGACCGCCTGGCCGCCGCCGAGCCTCCGCCCATCGCGTTCCTCGCCACTGTCCGGCGGTTCCTGACGCCCGAAGCGCGAGATGCATTCGCCGCGTCCGAGACCGCTCTCGCCGCACGCGTGCCGCACGACCGGTGGGCCGAGACGGGCGTCCGCGAGGGGCTCCTGGCCGTGACCGCCGAAGTCGTGCTGGCGCCGTTCCTCGACGACATGCTCGCCGAGCCGTTCCGCGGCCGTGCCCGCGAGCGCCTGCTGCGCGCGTGGGACGCGTCGGTCGACCAGTCGCGGTTCGGGCCGAATGGAGCCGCAGTTGACGCGGTGGTCGAGCGGGTGCGCGGCTGGGCGCCGGAGCAGATCGCGGCGTTCCTGCGGGGGTCGTCGGGCGTGGACGCGGCGGAGCGGCCCTGGCCCGAGGCGCTCGACCACGAGGAGGACGAGGCGCTGCGGATCTCCGCGGTGCTCGCGTCACGAGATGTGGCGGCGGCGATGCGCGTGGACGGTTTGGCCGCGAATCCCGCGACCCGTGCGCGTCGGCTGGCCGCTCGTCTCGGGTATGGCACCGCACTGCAGCACGCGTACCCCGCGGGGGTCTACGCCCGTCTCGCCGCCCCGTACGAGGCGGTCGCGGCGACCCCCAACCCCGTCGGCAGGCCTGAGGTCCGTCGCGCGCGCTGAGCGCGAGAATGGCCCTCGAGCGACATCGAGGGGACGGCGCGGATTCACGCGGGCGAACACGCGGTTAGCGCGCCTGTGCCATCCTCGAACTCGATGGACGCCCTCGAGCCCGCCCAGGACCCGCTCGCCGAGCTGCTGCCCGTCGGCGTCCTGCGCCTCGACACGAACCGGCGCGTCGCGGAGGCCAATCACCGCGCCCACGCCCTCCTCGACGTCGCCCCGGGCCGGCTCGTCGGGCGCAGCGTCATGGAGACATTCCTCGACCTGCGAATCGAGCGGTTCCTCGCCGACGGCGGCGGGACGACCGAGGTGCGCCTCGGTGCGGGCGAGCCCAGGACGGTCGTCCTCCGCGCAGCCCGAACGCCCGACGGCGGCACCGTCGTCGTCCTCGAGGATGTGACCGAGCTGCGACGCCTCCGCCAGATCCGCACGGAGTTCATCGACAACCTCAGCCACGAGTTGCGAACGCCCATCAGCACCGTCAGCCTGCTCGCGGAGACGGCCGCCCGCGAGGCCGCCGCCGACGGCGTACCCGAACGGCTCCGCGATCGCATTGCCAAGATCGAGGTCGAGACCGGGCACTTGGCCCAGATGGTCGCCGAGATCCTCGACCTCGCCCGAATCGAGGGCGGCAGCTCCATCGTCCCCGAGGATGACGTCTCGCTCGCGCGGCTGGCCGAGGCCTCCGCCGACCGCCTTCGGCTGTTCGCCGAGCGGAGCGGTGTCCGCATCACCGTCGACGCCGACCCCATGACGCCGCTCGTCCGGGGCGAGGAGCAGCGCATCGGGCAGGTGCTCGTCAACCTGGTCCACAACGCCGTCAAGTTCAGCCCCAGTGGCGGCGATGTGCTGATCCGCGTCCGGCCCGAGGGCGACGGCGTGCGCGCCGAGGTCATCGACCACGGCATGGGCATCAAGCGCGAGGACCGCCCGCGTGTCTTCGAGCGCTTCTACAAGGCCGACCGCGCACGCGTCCGGGGCGGCGGGACCGGCCTCGGGCTCGCGATCTCGCGCCACATCGTGGCCGCCCATGGTGGCACCATCGGTGTCGAGTCCGAGGAGGGCCGCGGCTCGACCTTCTGGTTCGTCCTGCCCTCACGGCCGCCGGTCGTCGCGTCCCGCGAGGGCGACGGCGACGGGGACCCGACCATCTGACCGAAGGAAGGAACCGCACCCGCGTGGACCGCCTGCTCGTCGCGACGCTCAACATCCTCAACCTGGCCGACCGCTGGCACGAGCGCCTGCCCCTGATCCTCGCTGACATGGCCGCCCTCCAGCCCGACGTGATGGGCCTCCAGGAGGTCGTCTACCCGATGCAGCAGGATCGGCTCATCGGCGCGGCCGGCGAGGGCCACTACGCGGCCGTGCGCGGCTGGGCGGGTCGGCCGGAGTACGGCAACTCGATGCTGGTCAAGACGCCGCTGGCGTTCGACGGCTCTGAGCGGCTCGACCTTGGGACCGCCCGCTCGGCCCACCGCGTCCGCGTGGCGCTCCCGGGCGGTGGGCGCCTGCTGTTCGCCGTGACGCATCTGCACCACCCGCCGGCGGCGAGCTCCGAGCGCGTGGCGCAGGTCGAGGCGCTGGTGCCCTGGCTCGACGCCTCGCCCGAGCACGACGCGATGGTGGTCGTCGGCGACTTCAACGCGAACCCGGCCGAGCCCGCGTACGCGCGGATGTGCGCGGCCGGGTTCCGCTCCGCCCACCTTGAGCACCACGGCGCGGAGCCCCCGGTGACTTGGCCGTCCGGGCTGCAGGCGCCGGCGATGGACACCGACGGCGAGCCCAGCTGCCTCGACTACATCTGGCTTCGCGGCGCGGTCGAGGTCGACGAGTCGCGCGTGGTGTTCAACCGACCCGACGTTGACGACCCGTCGCTCTACCCGTCGGACCACTTCGGCCTCGCGGCGTGGATCCGCGTCGCGGGGGCGGCATGAGCGGGTCGCCATCGCTTCGGCTCGCCCATCGCGGCGACTGGCGCGTTGCGCCCGAGAACACGCTCGCGGCGTTGGCTGCGGCGATCCGCGTTCCCGCCTGCGACGGCGTTGAGTTCGACGTGCAGCTCTCGCGCGACGACGTGCCGGTGCTCCTCCACGACGTCACGCTGGCGCGGGTCCAGGGCCGAGAGGACCGGGTGGACGCGCTCGACGCAGCCGAGCTCGCGACGCACGGCATCCCAACGTTGGTGGACGCGCTCGCGATGCTGGGCCCGGAGCCGCATCTCAATGTGGAGCTCAAGGGCCAGACCCACGGCGACGCCACTGCCGAGGTCCTTCGGGCGGCTCGCGGCAGGACGGGGTCGTGCGCCTTGATCTCGTCCTTCGAGCCGCCGAGCCTCGTCGCCATGGCGGAGCGGCTCCCCGGCTGGGCGCTGTGGCTCGGGGCCATGGCGCTCAACACGGAGGCGATCGCGCTGGCGCGCGAGCTCGGCTGCCGCGGCGTCTCAGTGGACTGGGCGACCATCACGCCGGCCTCGGCGCGGGCCGCGCAGGGGGCTGGCCTGGAGGTCATGGCCTGGACGGTGCGACGCCGCCCAACGTTCAACCGACTCGTGCGCCTGGGGGTCGTGGCGCAGTGCGTCGAGGCGGCCGCACTCGACGGGGACGCAGCGTGAGCGCGCTCGAGGGCTATGCGGAGACGCCGCTCACCCCCGGCGAGGCGGTGCTGGACCTGCGTGCCGGCGACGTGCGCGTGATCGTCCGGCCGGAGCAGGGCGGGCGGCTCGGGTCGGTGACGATCGGCGGGCGCGAGCTCCTCGTGACCGGGCACCCGCTCGGAGTCGTGCGCTGGGGGTCGTATCCGATGGCGCCCTGGGCGGGTCGGATCCGCGGCGGCCGGTTCTCGTTCAACGGCGTGACGCACCAGCTGCCGCTCGCCGCGCCGCCCCACGCCCTCCACGGGGTCGTCCTCGACCGGCCCTGGCAGGTGGTCGGGCCGGACACCATCTCGATCGAGATGGACGAGCGCTGGCCGTACCGCGGCCGCGTCTCGCAGCGGTTCTCCGTCACCGAGGACGGCCTCGACGTGGCGATGACGCTCGAGGCGGACGAGCCGCAGCCCGCGGTCATCGGCTGGCACCCGTGGTTCCGCCGCGCGCTCGAGCCGGGCGGGGCGCCGGTCACGCTGGCGCTCGACGCCGCCGAGATGCTCGTGCGCGACGCCCAGGGCATGCCGTCCGGCGAGCGCACAACCCCGCCGGACGGCCCCTGGGACGACTGCTTCACCGGCTTGCGCTCGGACCCGGTGCTGGCGTGGCCCGGCCTGCGGTTGACCTTGTCGTCGACCTGCGTCTGGTGGGTCGTCTACACGGAGCCCGACTACGCCGTCTGCGTGGAGCCCCAGTCCGGCCCGCCGGACGCCGCCAACAGCACTCCCGAGGTGGTGGAGCCCGGCGCCCCGCTGACGCACACGATGCGCTGGCGCTGGGAGCGGACGTAGCCGACGCCCCGCGAGGGCTCAGCCCGGCACGAGCTCCGGCGGGAGCAGGTAGCGCAGCGTGCCCTGGCCGAGCGTCACGTCGTCGCCCACGAAGTCGATCCGGGCCAGCGACGCCTTGCGCATGGGGATGGGCGCCGTCCCGATGAACTCGCCGAGGAGCTCGGAGAAGTCCGGGTCGTGGCCCACGATGCACGGGCGGAACGCGTTGCCGGCGGCGTCGAGGATGGCGTTCACCGTCACGGGGTCGAGCGCGCCCGCAAGCCGCTCGTCCACGACCACCTTGACCCGGTTGCGCATCGCCTTGGCGACGATCTCGGCCGTCTGGACCGACCGCACCTTGGGCGACGTGATGAACAGGTCGGGCGGCTCGTCGATCACGGCAAGGAGCCCGCCGAGGTCCTTGGCCTGGCGACGGCCCTTCTCGGAGAGTGGTCGCGACGCGTCGTCGCCGTCCCACTTGGCGGGGTCGCCAGCGTGTGCGTGCCGGAGCAGGTGCAGCGCGATCATCGGTCCTCCGCGGCGTCCGGACCCTCGCCGTCGCCGCACCGCGAGTGTAGAGCCCCGGTCAGGGGTTGAGGTCCTCGACTTCGCCAGAGGCGAGGAAGACGATGTCCTCCGCGATGTTCGTCACGCGGTCGCCGATCCGCTCGAGGTAGTGGGCGGCGAACAGGATCCGCGTGCACGGGTCCACGTTCGCCGGGTCCTCGCGCATCAGGTCCAGACAGTCGGCGAAGATCGCGTGGTAAAGGTCGTCCACGTCGTCGTCTAGCTTGGCGACCTCGCGGGCCCGCGTCTCGTCGATGTCCACGAGGGCCCGGACGATGCCGCGCACCTGGTCGGCCACGCGCTCGCCCAGGTCGGGCAGCTTGACGTAGTCCTTGACCGGCGCGAACGGCGCCAGCTTGCGCGCCTGCTTGGCGACCGAGCCCGCGTGGTCGCCCATGCGCTCGAGCTCGTAGCTCACGTGGTCGAGCGTGAGCAGATAGCGCAGGTCGCGGGCGACCGGCGCCTGGGTGGCGATGACCGCGGCGATCATGGCGGTGGCCTTGCGCTGCACCTCGTTGACGTTGCGGTCGTCGATGATGACCCTGAGCGCGGCCTCGGCGTCGTGAGAGACGAGCGCCTCGATGGCCGCGCGGATCTGCGCCTCGACGAGCGAGCCCATCCGCAGGATGTTGTCCTTGACCTCGGCCACCTCGTGGTCGTAGATCGTGCGCGTCGGGTGCACGAACGTGACCGTCTCGCGGGTGAAGGTGACCGTCTCGCGGGTCTCCTGCTCGCGGTGCTCGGGCGGCGTGGCGTCGTCGGCAGCGGGCGTCGTCGGCTCGGTCATGAGCAGTCTCCTCGTCTCAGCCGAACCGACCGGACACATAGTCCTCGGTCAACTGGAACGCTGGGTTCGTGAAGATCTTGAGCGTGTCGTCCAGCTCCACAAGGTACCCCGCACGGTCCTCGCCGAGGGTGAAGAACGCAGTGCGGTCACTGACTCGGGCCGCCTGCTGCATGTTGTGGGTCACGATCACGATAGTGAACTCGGCCTTGAGCTGCGCGATCAGCTCCTCGATCTTGAGGGTCGCGATGGGGTCCAGCGCCGAGCAGGGTTCATCCATCAGGATGACCTCGGGGTCGGTCGCCATCGTCCGCGCGATGCACAGCCGCTGCTGCTGACCTCCGGAGAGGGCGAGACCGCTCTTCTTGCGGAGGTCGTCCTTGACCTCGTCCCACAGCGCGGCGCGGTGGAGCGAGCGCTCCACAAGCTCGTCGAGCTGGGCCTTGTCCTTGAGTCCATAGCGGCGGGGACCGTACGCCACATTCTCGTAGATCGACATTGGGAAGGGGTTCGGCCGCTGGAAGACGAGGCCGACCTTGCGACGCACTTCGACAGGCAGCACAGTCCTGGAGTACATGTCCTGGCCGTCGAGCTCGATCGTGCCCTCGACGACAGCGCCCGGGATGAGGTCGTTCATCCGGTCGAAGCAGCGCAGCACGGTGCTCTTGCCGCAGCCGGACGGGCCGATGAACGCCATGACGGAGTGCTCCGGCACGTCGAGCGTGACGTCGCGCACAGCCACGCGGGCACCGTAGCGGATCCGAACGTCCCTCGCCCGCAGCTTGACCAGCGCACTCGGGTCGATCGCCGCGAACACGGCCGGTTGGAGCGACGAGACGGGCACTGGCGTGGGCGGAGTGGGGGTCACGGGACTAACTCCCTGCGGGATGGTCATGGTTACAGGCCGCTGACGCGCCGCTGCAGGGCCCGGCCCAGCCAGCGGGAGCTGAGGTTGAACAGGAGCACCATCACGAGCAGCACCATGGAGCTCATGGCGGAGATGACCTCCTTCTGGGAGTTCATGGACTCCGTGTTCATGTTCCAGATGTACAGGGAGAGCGTGGTCCCCTTGTGGAACAGGCTCCAGGGCGAGCGCGGGTCGAACAGGCTGATGAATGTGTAGTCGTAGTTCGACGGCACGGCGTCCCCTGCGACGAACAGGAGGGCGGCGGCCTCGCCGAACACACGGCCGGCGGTGAGGACGATCCCGGTGACGATGCCGGGAATGGCGACCGGCAGCACCGCATGGCGGATCGCCTGCCACTTCGTCGAGCCAAGCGCCAGGCTGGCGGCCCGCTCGTCGGCGGGGACGGCGCGGATCGCCTGCTCGCACAGGCGCATGAGCAGCGGGAGATTGAACACCAGCATCGTCAGGGCGCCGCCGATCGCGGTGAACCCCCAGCCGAACGCGATCACGAAGACCGTCATGCCGAACAGGCCGACCACGATCGACGGGACCGAGCTGATGACCTCCTGTGACAGGCGGATCGCATTGGTGAAGCGGTTCTCGCCCGCGTATTCCGCCATGTAGATCCCGCCCAGAACGCCGAGCGGGATGGTGAACAGCATGGTCAGCACGAGCATGTAGATGGAGTTGAAGAGCAGCGGCCCGATGCCGCCGATGCCCTCCGACACTGGCTCATCGACCAAGAAGGAAAGCGTGAAGGTTGGCAGCGACGCCAGCACGAAGTGAACGATGATCGCGACCAGGATCGCAACGACGAAGAGGGCAACGCCCCAGAGCAGGGCCGTGGCCAGACGGTCAGCGAGGAGGACTCGCCTCACAGGACCTGCCTCCCACCGGAGAGCCGGCGGACGATCGTGACGAAGCCGAGCGACATTAGGAGCAGGACAGCAGCCATCGTCCAGAGCGCCATGTTCCACGGCTCGGACGGCGTCGTGTTGCCCATGTCGGCGGTGATCCCCAGCGTGAGCGTCGTGATGGGCTGCCTGGGGTCGAAGGTGATGAACGCTCTGCCGCCGACGACCAGCGCGACGGCCAGCGCCTCGCCGGCGGCCCGCATCATCCCCATGACGATTGCGGTCACGACCCCGGACGCGGCCGCCGGGAGGACGACGTGACGGATCGCCTGCCAGCGGGTCGTGCCCAGCGCCAAGGACGCCGAGCGCATCTCCGCTGGCACGGTCTTGAATGCGTCGTAGGCGAGGCTGGTGATCGTGGGCAGGATCATGATCGCCACTACGAGTTGGCCCGCAAACATCGACTGCCCGAACTGAAAGCCGAGCACGTCCTTGAGGAAGGGCACGAGGACCGTCAGGCCGAGGAAGCCGTAGACGACGCTCGGGATTCCTACGAACATCTCCATCGACGGCTGCGTGATCCGGCGTGCCCAATTGGGCGCCACCTCGGCCATGAACAGCGCGAGACCTACGGACAGCGGCGCCGAGATGATCGCAGCGCCGATGAAGATCTCGAGTGTGCCCACGATGAACGGCAGCAGGCCGAAGTTGACGGGGCGGCTGCTCGTCGGGTCCGGCTGCCAGAGCACCGTGAAGATCTGCCAGACCGGCGTGGCCGTTTGGAGGAAGAGTTGGACGCCCCGCCACGTGATGAACGTGAGGATCAGCGCGACGAGCGCGATGACCATGGCGGCGGCGAGCTGCGTGACCCGCTGGGGCAGGTCAAGCCGGGCACGAAGGCCCGGCTTGGCGGTGGCGAGGGGCTTGGCGGGTGCGGTCAAGGGACCGGGCGCTCCGTCATATGCGAGGAAGACCGGAAGGGGGCGAGGGACGCCGCGGAGGAGAGCGGCGTCCCTCGCCGTAGGGTCACTGAGCCGGCGCAGGACCGTAGTTGTTGGCCGGGATGAGCGTCTTCTGGACGTAAGTGGACATCAGGTAGTCGAGGAAGGACTTGGCGAGCCCGTCCGGCTGGCCCTTGGAGTACACGTGGCCGTTGGCCTGGAGCTTGTAGGTACCGTTGGCCATGTTGTCGACCGAGCCCTGGACCCCGTCGAGGCCGAGGGCGGTGACCTTGGTGCTGTTGGCGGCGTAGTACGCGAAGCCGATGACGCTGGTGGCACCGGCCGTCTGGCCGATTGCCGTGGTCACGGCGCCGTTTGAGTCCTCGGTCAGCGCTTGGCCGGCGCACTCGTCGACGCCGTTCAGCACGAGCTTCTTGAAGGTGGCGCGAGTGCCGGACGAGGCGGGGCGCAGCACGAGGACGATCGGCAGATCAGGTCCGCCGACCTGCTTCCAGTTGGTGATCTTGGGTGCGGTCTGGCCGGCGGGGCAGGACCAGATGTCCTGCGCCTGCTGTGTGGTCAGCGTGGTCACGCCGGTCACGCCGGAGTTGACGACCATGACCCAGCCCTGGCGCGCAACGATGTGGTCGACGAGCGCGCTTGCCTGATCGGCGGGCAACTTGGAGTCGGCCGTGACGTCGGAGTTGCCGAGCTGCACGGCGCCCTGGGACACCTGCGTGAGGCCGGTGCCGGAGCCGCCGCCCTGAACACTGATGGTGGACTTCGGGCAGGCGGCGACGTACGCCTTGCCGGCCGCATCGATCAGGGGCTGGAGGGCGGTCGAGCCCGAAGCGGTGATGCTGCCGTCGACGCAGGCGGCCGGGGCGCCACCCGAGGCCGCCGGAGCGCCGGAGGCCGCGGCAGCGGACGCGCCGGTCGAGGCGGCGGCCGAGGGGCTGGCGCTGCTGCTGCCGCAGGCCGCAAACACGAAGGTCGCGGCGATGGCGAGCGCTGACAGGCGCTTGGCGGGGAGCGTGATCAAGGTTCATCCTCCTGTGGGGCCGGCTGGGTGCCGAGCCTCGACGCTGGTGTCATCTGCTCCTGTGACGGTTGCAAGGGCCCGTCAACACGCGATGAGCCGCGGGTTAAGTGACCGTTAACGCGGCAAGGGATCGAGCCGATACCCGACGCCCCGAACGGTCACAAGCGTTTGTGGCTGGTCAGGGTCCACTTCGATCTTCGAGCGCAGCCAGCGCACGTGGACATCCACGGTCCGTCCGGTACCTCGCGGGCTTCCCCAGACCCGGTCGAGCAGCTCAGCCCGCGTATAGGCGCGTCCTGGGTGCGCGGCGAGGAGTGCGAGCAGCCCGAACTCCTTGGGGCGCAGGTGGATCACGTCGCCGTGGCGCCGAAGTTCGTGCGCGGCCGTGTCGAGCTCGAAGCCGTCGCCAAACTGAAGGACGCCGCCCGGCGATCGCGTGCGCGAGCGGGCGTCATGCCAGGCGAGTCGCCCGGCGAGTTCATCAAGCGGGACGCTAGACGCGAGCGCATCGTCGAAACCGCGAGCTAGGGCGTCGAGGCGGGCGTCGACGGCCTCCGGCGGGGAGAGGAGCACCGCGCGAAGCGTTGGGCGGCGTCGGCGCGCATCGGCCACGGCTTCCAGATCGCTCAGGGTGGCCGGGGGGCGGGCGCAGACAACCACGCGCGGTCTCAATGCGTCAAGGAGTTCCCGAAACCGCGCCGGATCCGCGACCACGGCGATGCCCATGCCCGGAACAGCCCCGGCGAGCAACGATGCCGGGCCGTCCGCTGCGAGCACGAGCCAAGTTGCCCCGTGGACCGAGTCGACGATTGGGAACGGGACGCCCCCGTCGGGACGCGACCTCGACGTCATGGCCATTGCCGGAGGCTGGGCGCGCGCCGTCAACGGGGCATTCCGGCCGCGTTAACGACTCGTCAACGGGGACCCGGCGGCTTCGCTGTGCGGGCCGGCAGCCCCCGATGCGCCGAGGTGGGGCAGACTTGGCAGGCGAGCTTTCGCCAGAGCGTCAGCCGGAGTAGGGGGCAAGGAGCGTTCGATGACGAGCTCGGACGAGCGCGAGGAGGGGGTCCCCGGCGAGAGCGGTCCCGCGTCGACCGACGGCGACCCCGCGGCGACCAAGTCCGAGGCCAAGGCGGCCAGGGCCGCGACGAAGGCTGCGAAGGATGCCGCGAGGCGCGAGGCCAAGGCTCTCGAGCAGGTGGCCAAGGACGGTCTCAAGGCGGCAAAGGACGCGGCGAAGGCGTCCAAGCGCGAGGCCAAGGCGTCCAAGCGCGAGGCCAAGGAGAGGGAGAAGGCGGTCCGGCGCGAGGCCAAGGCTTCCTCAAAGATCGAGGCGAAGGCCGTCAAAGCGGCACAGGCTGACGCCAAATCCCAGGCAAAGGCGGCCCGGCGCGAGGCCAAGGCGCAAGGCGCCAGCCTTCGGCCGGTATCGCCGGCAGTCGCCCACGCCAGCGCTCTCCTCGAGGAGGCGGCCGAGCTCATCCGCCGGGGCGACACGACCGCTCCTGCGGAACTGGCCGCTCAAGACGCCTGGCCTGAACCGGCCGCCGAGCCGGCGCCCCAGGCTGCCGCCGGGCCCGAGCCCGAGCCCGGGCCCGAACCCGCACCAGAGCCGGACCAGCCCGACTCCGTCGCAACCGCGCGCGACGACACGGACGAGCACGACGCCGAAGCCGGCCTGACGGAACCCAAGCCGGAGCCTAGCGCGATCGACCAGGCGCCGGAGCCTGCCGCGATCGAGCCTGAGCCCGAGCCTGCCGCCGAGCAGGAGCCCGAGCCTGCCGCCGAGCCCGAACCGGCCGCCGAGCCGGCGCCTGAGGCTGCCGCCGAGCCCGAACCGGAGCCCGCCGCCGCGCCCGAGCCGGAGCCCGCCGCCGCGCCCGAGCCCGAGCCAGGCGCCGAGCCCGAGGCAGAGCCTGCATCCGCACACGCACCCGAGCCCGAGCCCGAGCCCGCACGCGAGCCCGAGCCGGAGTCGGAGGCTGCCGCCGAGCCGGATCCCGTGCCGCTGGCGCCCGCCATGCGCGAGCTGACCGCGGGAGAGTCGCCCGCTGCCCTCCTCGCCCCGGTGGCTCAACGCCCGATGGTCAGCGTGC
>Ga0302322_100004719_pt1 | contig 11883 bp, 12 predicted proteins | sample Fen_T0_2_FD_203757 | JGI IMG/M metagenome (GOLD analysis project Ga0302322, IMG submission 203757) | Peat permafrost microbial communities from Stordalen Mire near Abisko, Sweden - Fen_T0_2 | ecosystem: Environmental > Terrestrial > Soil > Wetlands > Permafrost | place: Sweden: Abisko... | reverse complement strand
CGCGCTGGTTCCCGTCGCGGAGCCTCCGCGCGATCGCGAAGCCGTCGAGATCGGGGAGCATCACGTCCAGCACGATCAGGTCGGGCCGGAACTCGTCGATCGCCTGCTCGGCGGCGCGGCCGGCACCGACCTCCATCGTCTAGAACCCCTCGTAGCGCAGGGCGGTGGCGACGGCGTCGGTGATCGACGGCTCGTCGTCCACGACGAGCACGCGCGCCGAGGTCGCGGGGAGTGCTGCGAGCTCTGCCATCGACCCAAGAGTGCCATGCGCTTCTGAGAGCTGCCTGTGAATCGACTGTGAGGCCGCGCCGTCTCCCGCGGACTGGCCCTCTACGACGCGTAGAGCACGAGCTTCACCGCGTCCCCGACGCTGATCACGCCGGGGCTCAGCACCTCCGCGTTGAGCGCGATTCGGCCGCCGAAGCGGCGGCCGATGTCTTTCAGCACCTCGGGGTCGCGCTCGAGCGTGTCGGGATCGACCGTCGTCATCGGGCAGCGGGCACGCAGCGAGTCGAGCCGGATCACGGCCGAGCCAATGTGCAGCTCACTGCCGGGCCAGGCCCGCTCACCGAGCCCCTCGACGCCGCCCACGACGATGTTCGGCCGCAGACGGCGCACATCGCGGCCGAACTCCGCCACAGCGCCGTCCGTCGCGACAAGCAGCGGCAGCACGTCGAAGCGCTCCGGCCCGGGATAGGCCGCGAGCTCTGCGTCCTCGCCGGCAGCTGCGCGAACGAGGGCGAGCGCCTCCGGCGAGGCCCACGGGTGTCCGTCGACGAGCGGCCCGACCGCCGAGTCGAGCGTGCCGTGGAGCCCGAGCAGGCGGTGGTGCCTGCGGGACGTCCGGACACCCTCCGGCCCCCGAACGTGAACCATCCGGTCGCCCGCGACCCCGTCCGCCGACACCTCCGCCTTCGTCAGCCGCTCTCCCGCGAGCGTCTTCACCGGGTAGCGCCAGAGCTCCTTCACGACGAGGGTCATCGGGACGCCTCGAGCAGCACCGTCGCCGCGGCTCGTGCCGTGGCGACGGGCTCGACGGACGAGAGCACGGCGGCCTCGGCCATCGCTCCGTCGAGCAACACCGCGATCATCCTGCCGAGCCGGGCTGGCTCCCTGAAGCTGCTCTCCTCCGCCAACGCGCCGAGGAAGGAGAGCAGCGCCTCCTTGTGCTCGACGACGATGCGCCGGTGCGTCTCGTCGATCTCACGGCTCTCGGCGGCCGTATTGACGAACGCGCACCCGCGATAGCCGGGCGTCGCGGCCCACTCTGCGACTGCGTCGAACGCTGCTAGCAGCGGCTCGACCCCGGCCGCAGCGTGTCGCTCGACCGAGCCGGCGAACCACTCCATCCAGCTCGCGTGGCGCGCCGTCAGCCAGGCGGCGACGAGGTCGCGCTTGGAGGGATAGAGCGCGTACAGGCGCCGCAGCGAGACGCCGGAGTCGTCGCGGATCTCCGCCATGCCCACGGCCCCGACGCCGCGCGCGTAGAACACGACATCGGCCGAGCGGAGGACGGCAGACCGGGCTGCAGCATCGTCGAGCGTGGCTGCTGGGCTCATCGGAGCGGGATCCCTGCCTCGTCGCCCTCGACCCGGGGACCGTGGATCCGCCGCTCGGATTCCGCGATCGCGACATCGTTGATGCTTGCCTCACGGCGGCTCATGAGACCGTCCGCGTCGAACTCCCACAGCTCGTTGCCGTAGGAGCGGAACCAGTTGCCGTCCGCGTCGTGCCACTCGTACTGGAAGCGCACGGCGATGCGATCGTCGCCGAAGGCCCACAGTTCCTTGCGGAGGACGTAGTCGAGCTCCTTCTCCCACTTGCGCGCGAGGAAGGCTCGGATCTCCTCGCGGCCGGTGAGGAACTCGGCGCGGTTCCGCCACCGCGAATCGGGCGCGTACGCGGCCGCGACCCGCTCCGGGTCGCGGGTGTTCCAGGCGGCCTCGGCGGCGAGCACCTTCTGGCGGGCGGTCTCGGCATCGAACGGCGGGACAGGCGGACGTGCGAGCGGCATGGGCGACTCCTCTGAGAACGACAATTCTCACTATATGAGAACAACCGTTCTCATGTCAAGGGAGAAACCTTGCCCAGCGACAACTAATATGTAAACTTCGATCTGTATGAATAGTTCTATATTCTCCTGGGCCGCTAATATGTATGGTGCATACATTGCCATGAGGGGGACGTGCTCCAGATGATCTCGTACGTGATCCGGCGCCTCCTCTGGGCCTGCGTCCTCTTCATCGCCGTGACGCTCGTGACGTACATGATCTTCTACGTCATCCCGGCGAACCCGGCCCGGCTCGCCTGCGGCCAGCGCGCCACGGAGGAGTGCATCACGAACGCCGAGCACCGCCTGGGCCTCGATCGTCCCGTCCCGATCCAGTACGCGATGTTCCTGAAGCGGCTCGTGATCGACCACTCGCTCGGGACCTCGTTCACCAACCGCAGGGACGTGAACCAGACGATCCTCGACGCCGCCCCGGTGACGGCCTCGCTCGTCTTCGGCGGCGCCATCCTCTGGATGCTCGTGGCGCTCCCGATCGGGATCCTCTCGGCCCTGCGGCCCCGCTCGCTGCTCGATCGCGGGGCGACGGTCTTCGTGTTGCTCGGGATCTCGCTACCCGTCGTCTGGATCGGCCTGGTGCTCCAGTACGGGATCGGTTACCGGCTCGGCTGGACGCCCAACGCCGGCTACTGCGACTTCATCAACCCCGAGGAGACCGCCACCTGCGGCGGCCCGATCGACTGGGCCTACCACCTCATCCTGCCGTGGATCACCTTCGCGCTGCTCTTCTCCGCCACGTACGTGCGAATGATCCGCGCCAACGTGATGGACACGCTCGGTGAGGACTACGTCCGCACGGCGCGGGCCAAGGGCGCGCCCGAGCCGCAGGTGATGCGCAGCCACGTGCTCCGCAACGGCCTGCTCCCGATCGTGACGATGCTCGGGATGGACATCGGCATCGCCCTCGGCGGCGCCATCTTCACCGAGACGATCTTTGGGCTCCCCGGCCTCGGCCGCCTCGCCGTCCAGGCCCTCGAGACCTTCGACCTCCCCCTGATCCAGGGCGTCGTCGTCTTCTCCACTCTCTGCATCATCGTCTTCAGCATCGTCGTGGACATCGCCTACGCGTGGATCGACCCGCGCATCCGGCTCGGGTAGGCGCTACCCGGCGAGCGCGGCCATGTGGAGGTCGAGGGGGCACGCCTCGCCGTCGTCCCGGCACGCGTCGAGGTCGCAGAGTCGACAGCGATGCTGGACGGCACCCCAGTCGCCCGCACCCGCGGCGACGAGCTTCTCGAGCAGCCCAAGCAACGCAATGCGCTCGCTGCCGTCGAGCACGGCGAGGAACTCCCCGACCGCCTCGGTCCGCGCCTCGGCGACGCGCGACGCCCTCCGGGCGCCCTTGGGCGTGAGGTCGAGGGCCACGGCCCGCGCGTCGCTGCCGGTGCCGCGCCTCACGAGCCCGTCCTGCTCGAGGCGGTCGACGAGGCGCACCGTGCCCGAGTGACTCAGGCCGAGGACGCCCGCGAGATGGTCGACGGTGCAGCCGCGGTGGTGGCGCAGGGCCGTCAGCGCTGCCGGGCCAGCGGCCGTGTGCCCGGCGGCACCCTCCGCCGCGGCCTCGATCGCGTCGGCGATCGCCACCGCCGCCGAGCCGAGGACGTTCTCGAGACGTGGATCGCGCGCATTCATGAGTGCATCATGCATGTCGTTCGGGGAGGTGGGCGTCGCGTCTCAGGCGAAGGCGCCACGAAGGCGCACGAAGAGCGCATCGAGCCAGAGCCCGGTGTTCACGTTGAACTCCTCGGCCGAGCGCCAGGCCTGGCGCACGAGCGCAGCAGCCTCTTCTGGGCCGTGACGAAGGTCGCGGGCGGCGTCGGCGCGGAGGTCGGCCAGCCGATCTGCGTGGATGACCGCGCTCTCGGCGCCGCTCGCGACCACCACGAGATCCCGGTACCAGGCCGCGAGCTCCTCGAGCTGAGCGAGCAACTCCTCCTTCTCGGCCCCACGCTGAACTCGTCTGGTGCGCTGCTCCGCGTCGCGCGGGGTCAGGTCGAGCCCCGCCACGATCTCCTCGTCCGCCTCCTTTGCGATCGAACCGCGCAAGGCGATGGCGTCGAGGAGCGCACGGGAGGCGTCCGTGGGCTCGAAGTCGTCATCGAGATACGGGGCGCGCGCGGCCGCGATGATCGCCTCCCGCCGCTCGCGCACGCTCGGGTCGATCAGCCGGCGGGCGCGGTCGAGTCGGCCGCCGGCCACGCGCGCAGTCGCGACGGCCTCTTCCTCCCCGAGCTCGGGCGCGTGCACGGTGAGCCAGGCGCGGACGGCGCGCTCCGACAGCCGCCGGAACGGGACGAGCTGGCAGCGCGAGCGAATCGTCTCGGGAATGGGCCCGAGCTGGTCTGCGACGAGCACGATCGTCGCGTAGAGCGGCGGCTCCTCCAGGTCCTTCAAGAGCGCGTCTGCCGCGTCGTCGTTGAGCAGGTGGGCGGAGAGCAGCAGGTAGACGCGGTGCTCGGCCTCGAACGGCCGCAGGTGCAGGTCGTGGTGCAGGGAGCGGACGACGTCGATCCGGATCATGTCTCCGAGCGGCTCCACCACCCGCAGGTCGGGGTGTGTCCGCTCCGCGACGCGGCGAGGGTCTCCGAGCTGTGCAGCAGCGAACGCGAAAGCCGCCTCGGTCTTGCCCACCCCCGCCGGCCCATGGAAGAGGAAGGCGTGCGCGTCGCCGTCGGCGAGGGCCGCGGTCAACAGCCGCTTCGCCTCGTGCTGCTCAGGAACGGCTGCGAACGGCTCCAAGGATCTCCTCGGCGATGGTCTCCGGGTCGGCGGTCCCGTCGACCGTGACGTACCGGCCGGGATCCCACTCCGCGAGCTCGCGGTAGGCGGCGGCGACACGCGCACGGAAGCCCTCGTCCTCGCGCTCGATGCGGTCGAGCTCCGCACCCATCCGAGCGGCCGCGTCGGCGACACCGATCTCGAGCAGGATCGTGACGTCGGGCATCAGCCCCTCGACCGCGGCGAGGTTCAACGCCAGCACCCGCTCGAGCCCGAGCCCGCGGGCGATCCCCTGGTAGGCGACCGACGAATCGACGTACCGGTCGCAGATCACCGTTGCTCCCCGCTCGAGCGCGGGGCGGATCAGCTGCTCGACGTGCTGCGCACGCGAGGCCGCGTAGAGAGCGGCCTCCGCCCACGGCGCCACGTGGCCGCCGTGCAGCAGGAGCTCGCGGATCTCCTCCCCGAGCGAGGTGCCGCCGGGCTCGCGGGTGAGGACGACCTCCGCCCCCTCGGCCTCGAGCCGCTCGCCGAGGAGCCGCGCCTGCGTGGTCTTTCCGGAGCCGTCGAGTCCTTCGAGTGAGATGAACATCTCCGGGATAGACTACGACGATGCGGGCCTTGGTCACCGGTGGTGCCGGATTCATCGGGTCACACGTGGTCGAGGCGCTCGTCGCACGCGGCGACGAGGTGCACGTCGTCGACGACCTCTCGAACGGCAAGCGGGAGCACGTTCCCGCTACGGCCACACTCCACGTGCACGACGTCCGCGAGCCGCTGGACGCGATCGTCCACGCCACGGGAGCCGAGGCGATCGTGCACCTCGCCGCTCAGGCGGACGTGCGCGTCTCCGTCGCGAAGCCGGCGTTCGACGCCGCGGTGAATGTGGTCGGCACGGTGAACGTGCTGGAGGCGGCCCGGCAGTCCGGCGCGCGCGTCGTATTCGCATCGACCGGCGGCGCGATCTACGGCGAATGCGACGCTCCCGCGAGCGAAGAGGATCCCTGCCTGCCGCTCTCGCCGTACGGCGCCGCCAAGCTCGCGGGCGAAGGCTACCTGGGCGCGTTCGCGCGGCTGTACGGGACTCCCCACGTCGCGCTCCGCTTCGGCAACGTCTACGGCCCTCGCCAGGATCCGCACGGGGAGGCGGGTGTCGTCGCCATCTTCCTCGGGCGCCTCCTCGAGGGCCGGGAGTGCAGGATCTTCGGTGACGGCACCCAGGGCAGGGACTACGTCTACGTCGGCGACGTCGCACGGGCGACGCTGTCGGCGCTCGACGGCGACAGGGCGGGCGTCTTCAACGTCGGCACGGGTGTCGCCACGACGGTGCTCGACCTGTACACGGTCTGCAGGTCAGTGGCCGGGTCGGACGCCGACCCGGTGCACGAGGCCGCCCGGCCGGGCGAGCTCGGCCGCAGCGTCCTCAGCGGCGCGCACGCGGAACAGGCGCTCGGCTTCCGCGCGCAGACGTTGCTGGAGGAAGGCATCGCCGCGACCTGGGCCTCGCTGCACCCTGCACCCGCATAGGAGGAGCCGAAGGCCGGCGCGCGAACGTCCTATCCGTGGACGTCAAGCTCCATCACGACGAGGGCACGATCCGGCCGTGGCGCATCACGGCGATGATCGCAGTCGCCGTTGCCGCCGTGGAGTTGCTCCTGCTCGTCGTGGTCGGCGGAGCACTCATCGCGAAGCCGTCGAGCGGCACGGCCTCCCGTCCCCACCCGAGGGCCGCTGCGGCGAGGAGCGCCACGGCGAAGGCTGCGCCGGCGAAGATCCATCGCGCTGCAGTGCCGGCAGCGCACCTTGCACGCGGAAAGGTGACGGTGCTCGTGCTCAACGGCAACGGCCGGCAGGGCGCCGCCGCAGTCGCCGCCTCGCGCGTCTCGGGCCACGGCTATCGCATCGGTGCGGTCGCGAATGCTCCCCGGTCCGACTTCACGCGCAGCCTGGTCATGTACCGCAAGGGCTTCGAGGGCGAGGGCCGCCGGCTCGCGCGCGATCTCGGCATCCGCATCGTAGGCCCGCTCGACGGGCTCAACGCGTCACAGCTGCACGGGGCGCACGCGGTTCTCGTGGTCGGCGCGTAAGGCGACCGGCTTCGCCGGTCGCCCGGGTGGTCCTACCGCCCGCAGGCCGGGTGCTTCGGGTCGTTGACCGCGTCGCGCGCCGTGTCGAGCGCGCCGCCCGGCGCGAACAGGCTACTGCTCGGATCGAGCGTGTAGGCCGCGTTGAGAGCGTCGTACGCACTGCACTGGTTGCCGCGCGCGATCTGGCGGAAGACCCCGAGCTGGTACCAGGTGTCCGGGTTCTGCGGCTGTAGCTGCGTCGCCTGCTCGTAGAAGCGCTCGGCGGCGGCGTTGTCGCCGGCGAGTGAGGCGATCTCGGCGCGCGCGTAGAGCGGCTCGGGCGAGAGCGGGTTCAGGCTCTGGGCCCGCCGGGCCGAGGAGGCCGCGGCTGCGAGGTGCCCGGCGTCTGCCTGCCGGTACGCCCTGTCGACCGCGCGCCCCGAGAGGGCCGGCGCCGCCAGCACCCAGACGGCGGCAAGTCCCGCAACGACCGCGCCCGCCGAGACGAGCGCGCCGCTGCGCACGATCCAGGCCGGACGTGCAGCCCCGAGCAACGCTGCCGAGACGAGCGCCGCGGGAGCGGCGACCGCGAGGAAGTCGAGGTCGTAGTCGAGCAGCGAGTGCAGGCCGAAGGCGAGCGGTAGCGCCACGAGGCCGGCGGCCGCCGCTCGCTCCCCCGGCTCCAGCCGGTGGAGCGAGGCACGGAGCCCGAGCGCGAGCGCGACGACGAACGTCAGGCCGAGCACTAACGCCGGCGCGCCGCCGTCCGACAGCAGCTGCAGCGGGACACTGTGCGGCTCGGTCACGTTCTGGGCGCTGTCGCGATACCGCTTGCGCGCGATCTCGAACGTGCGGGCGCCGGTGCCTCCGGCGGGATGCGCGCGGAAGACCTGCCACGCCTCGCGCCACCACACCTTGCGGTTGTTCGTCTCGAGGCTGCCGAGCCGGCCGGGGTCGTTCGCCACCTCGCCGGAGCCACCGATCTGCCGTCCGGCCCAGCTGAGCGGGTTGCCGACGCTGGCCACGAGGCTGACCAGCCCGACCACGACGACAAGCGCGGCCGTCCCGACGAGGGCGCGCACGACCTCCCGCCTCCGGGTCGATGCGAGCCTGGCCACCGGGACCCGGGCGACCAGCACCAGCACGAGCGCAGCTCCCGCAAGCGCGAGCACACCGAGGACGGCCCCGTCGGCGACGCGGTCAGCCCGCGCTCCCCCGTCCTCTACGAGGGCAGGGCGGGAGAAGACCCAGCCTGCCACGACGACGGCAGGCCCGCCGGCGAGGAGCGTGAGCAGGGCTGCCTCGACCCTGCTCTCCGAGAGCCAGAGCGAGAGCCCGATCACGACGACTCCCCCGAACAGCCCGGCCCGCGACTGGGTCAAGAGAAGCGCGATCGCGGCGACGTAGAGCAGCAGTGCGCCGGCCGGACGGCCGAGCCGCTCCCGCACGGAGGCGAGGAGCCACAGGGCGAGGCCCAGGGCGGCGTCCGCCAGCAGGGCGAGCGCGTTCCAGTAGCCGATGGAGCCCTTCAGCCGGGCCACGCGGCCCGCGTCGTCCGGCCCCAGGGCCGGAACAGCCTTGCCGAGGAGCGCCCAGACGAGCACTGCCGCCAGCAGGGCTGAGAGGAGGAGCGCGAGCGTGCGCAGTGGACGCCCGGGCAGAGCCGCAGCCGCGAGCCCGACGACGCCGAAGGCGAGAACGACGATGCCCTTGGCCAGGGCATCCCAGGAGCGGTCGCCCGCTATCGACCACCAGATGCCCAGTCCGGTCCACGCGACGAGTCCGGCAGCGGCTACGCCGGCGACCACACCCGCGCGATCGAGCAGCGGCAGGTCGAGCCGGCCGAACGCCCACGCGGCGACGGCGGCGGCGGCCGTCACGACGGCGGCGGCTCCGAGCGAGGCGGTCGCGTCAGTGCCCGAATCACCGCCCGCGAAGAAGGCCCAACCGACGAGGAGCGCCGCTGCCGCGGTGACCGCTACGGCCACGCCTGATCGAGCCGGGCGTGAGGCCGCATCCATGGCGCGGCACGGTACCACGGAGAGCCGTCGGCTCTCCGTGCGCCCATGCTTTACACTTCGTTTACCCTGAACACACGACCGGCTCAATGACAGCCGGGAGACTTGCCACACTCCTCGGCATCGCGGTTCCGCCCGTCAGCTTCGTGCTCCGAACTCTCACCTCTCATCGCGCGTGGCGCCTCGGCCTCCTGCTCATGGCCGTGGTGGTGGTTTCAGGCGCCTCGAGTCGGCACGCGGCGGCGAAGACTCCGTCGTGCGCCGACCAGGTGATCGCCGACTGGTACGACGACGGCCGGGTCGGCAAGATCTACCCCCTCCACTGCTACAGAGACGCAATCGCGAAGCTTCCGCCGGACATCCTCGACTACTCGAACGCGAAGGAGGAGATCGGGCGCGCGCTCGCGTTCGCGAAGCAGGGCAAGCCGGACCCAGGCGGCACCGACCCGACGCCGCCGGCCACGACGTCGACAGAGACGCGCCCGACGAAGACGTCCACGACCAAGACGACCAAGACGTCGACTACCAAGACCACGAAGACGTCCACCACGAAGACGACGACCCGCACGGGAACCACCGCCACGACGACGAGCACCACCGACACGTCGGGGCCGTCCTCGGTCCCGGTGCCCCTCCTCGTGCTCGGCGGGCTCGCAGTACTGCTCCTCGCGGCCGGCTCCGCCGGGTACCTGCGGCGCCGGATGAGCGGCGGCGACGACGCCGACGGCACGCCGCCGCCTGCGACGTAGCGTGCCGAACCGGTAGACTGCCCTGGCGGAACCACCCCTCATTTTCCTGCAAATTGCAGGAATTTGAGCGAGCGGAGCCGCTGAAACAGCCGGTCGTGGGCGCCGTCCGACCCACCTCCTAGCATCCCGAATCCCTCCCAGCGCCACGACCGCGGGACGGAGGATCTTTCTTTCTCGAACCACGGACGGCCGGGAGGCAGGCATGGCGACCACGAAGGCAACACCCGAGTCAGCGGCAACGGCGACGCTCGAGGCCGGCACGGCGGAGTACGTGAACACGGTGGCGGACGGGAGCGCGAGCGTCACCCCCCAGCGGTTCTTCACGATCCCCGGCCGCGACCCGTTCGACGAGATCGAGTGGGAGTTGCGCCATGCGCTGATCCCCGGCAAGGACGGCCCGGCCTTCGACCAGAAGGATGTCGAGTTCCCGCGCTTCTGGTCGCAGACGGCGACGAACATCGTGGCGCAGAAGTACTTCCGCGGCCGCATGAGCTCGCCCGACCGCGAGCGCTCCGTGAAGCAGATGATCGCGCGCGTCGTCGACACGATCGGCGGCTGGGGCCGCCAGGGCGGCTACTTCGCGAGCGACGAGGAGGCCGAGACGTTCGAGGCCGAGTTGAAGGCGATCCTCGTCAACCAGATCGCCTCCTTCAATTCGCCCGTCTGGTTCAACGTCGGCTTCGAAGAGAAGCCGCAGTGCTCGGCGTGCTTCATCCTCTCGATCGAGGACTCGATGGACTCGATCCTCGACTGGATCCGCCGCGAGGGCGTCATCTTCCGCGGCGGCTCGGGCTCGGGCATCAATCTCTCCCGCCTGCGCTCCTCCCAGGAGCAGCTCTCGAAGGGCGGCTACGCGTCCGGCCCGGTCTCGTTCATGCGCGGTGCCGACGCGTCCGCGGGCACGATCAAGTCCGGCGGCAAGACGCGCCGTGCGGCGAAGATGGTCGTGCTCGACATCGACCACCCCGACGTCGACGAGTTCATCTGGTGCAAGGCCAAGGAGGAGCGCAAGGCGCGCGTGCTCGAGCAGGCGGGCTACGACATGTCGCTCGACTCGCCCGACTGGGGCTCGATCCAGTACCAGAACGCGAACAACTCGATCCGCGTCACCGACGCCTTCATGGAGGCGGTCGTCGAGGGCAAGGAGTGGAACCTCACCGCCCGCACCGACGGCTCCGTCGTCCGCACGGTCGACGCACGCAAGCTCCTGAACGACGTCGCCGAGGCGTCCTGGCAGTGCGCCGACCCGGGCGTGCAGTACGACACGACGATCAACGCGTGGCACACGAGCCCGAACACCGGCCGCATCAACGCGTCCAACCCGTGCTCCGAGTACATGCACATCGACGACTCGGCCTGCAACCTCTCCTCGCTCAACCTCATGAAATTCCGCAAGGAGGATGGCGAGTTCGACGTGCCGATGTTCGAGCACGCCGTCGACGTCATGTTCCTCGCGCAGGAGATCATCGTCGGCTACTCCTCGTACCCGACGCCCGAGATCGGCCGCAACGCGCTCAAGTTCCGCCAGCTCGGCCTCGGCTACGCGAACCTCGGCGCCCTGCTGATGGCCCGCGGCCTGCCGTATGACTCCGACCACGGGCGCGCCTACGCGGCCGCGATCACGGCGATCATGACCGGGCGGGCCTACCGGAAGTCGGCCGCGATCGCGAAGCGGATGGGCCCGCACGCCGGCTATGCCGAGAACGCGGCGGCGATGCTCGGCGTGATCTCGAAGCACCGCGCCGCGGTCGGCAACATCCAGCACACCGACTCGGTGCCGGCGGACATGCTGACCGCAGCCCGGCAGGCGTGGGACGAAGCGCTCGACCTGGGCGAGGTGGCCGGTTTCCGCAACGCTCAGGCGACCGTGCTCGCGCCGACCGGGACGATCAGCTTCATGATGGACTGCGACACGACCGGCGTCGAGCCCGACTTCTCGCTCGTGAAGTCGAAGAAGCTCGTCGGCGGCGGCGAGCTCACGATCGTCAACAAGACGGTGCCGATGGCGCTGAACGAGCTCGGCTACGCCACGCGCGAGGTCGAGGAGATCGTCGCCTACATCGACGAGCGCGGCAACGTGATCGGCGCCCCGCACCTGAAGAGCGAGCATTACCCCGTGTTCGACTGCGCCATCGGCGAGCGCGCGATCCACTACATGGGTCACGTGAAGATGATGGGCGCCGTGCAGCCGTTCATCTCGGGAGCGATCTCGAAGACGGTCAACCTGCCCGAGAAGACGACGGTCGACGAGGTCGCGCAACTGC
>Ga0302322_100004718_pt1 | contig 11883 bp, 13 predicted proteins | sample Fen_T0_2_FD_203757 | JGI IMG/M metagenome (GOLD analysis project Ga0302322, IMG submission 203757) | Peat permafrost microbial communities from Stordalen Mire near Abisko, Sweden - Fen_T0_2 | ecosystem: Environmental > Terrestrial > Soil > Wetlands > Permafrost | place: Sweden: Abisko... | reverse complement strand
CGTTCTTCAGCCCACGCACCGGCAGGCGGCCGCGGCCTATCAGGGTGGTGTCCGAAATGCCCGCGGCGCGCACCGCCTCCTTGTAAGCCGCATGCACATTGGCTTCCGGAGTCATCAAAAAGCGCGTGCCCAGTTGCACCGCCTCGGCACCCAGGGCGAGCATCGCCGCCACCCCGGCGCCGTCGGCCACGCCGCCGGCGGCGATCACCGGCAGGGTGACGGCCTTGACCACCGCACGCACCATCACCATCGCGCTGACCTCGTCGGGCGCCGGATGGCCGCCGGCGTCGCCGCCCACCGCCACCACCGCATCGACCCCGGCCTCCTGCGCCTTTTGCGCATGGCCGGGCGAGGCTACCACGTGCACCCATTTGACGCCGCGATCATGAAAGCGCTGCAGGTACGCCTTCGGCCCGCCTTGCGAGGCGATCAGGATGGGCACGCCCTCCTCCTCCGCAATGTCCAGATAGAGCGCCGAATTCTTGTTGTACAAGGGCACGTTGACCGCGAACGGCTGATCGGTGCCGGCGCGCACTTCACGGATCGCGGCGCGCAGCGCATCCGGATACATGGGCCCGGCGGCGATTACACCCAGGCCGCCGGCACGGGATACAGCCAGCGGCAAAGCCGCATTGGACGAGGCCCAGCTCATGCCGGCCTGGATCAGCGGATAGCGGATGCCCAGCAGTTCAGTAATGCGTGTGCGCATGGATTCCTCAGGCCGCCGGTTTATACAAGCCGAGCATCTCGCCGCGCAGCCGGGTCAGGCCGTACACCGCTTCGAGAAAAGGCATAGTCACCCCCAACTTGCGGCCGACCTCGACGGTCGCGCCGATGATCGCCTCGATCTCCAGCGGCCGGCCCGATTCGACGTCCTGCAGCATGGAGGTCTTGATGCGGCCTAGCTTGCGGGTCATGGCGATGCGGTTCTCCGGGGTCATGCCTACATCGATGCCCATCGCCAGGCCGATCGCCGCGGTCTCGCCCATCATCTGCGCGAACAGGCCGTGCACGCCCGGCTCATCGATCATCCGGTCGGTGGATACGCCGGAAAGCACGCTGACCGGATTGAAGCTGACGTTACCGAACAGCTTGAGCCAGATTTCCAGGCGGATGTTTTCGGTGCAACTGCTCTCGAATCCGGCGTCCGCGAACGCCTTGGCCAAGGCCTCGGCGCGCGCACTCCTGGCATGACCGGGCTCGCCGAACACCATGCGCGAGCCGGAGTTGTGGCGCACCACGCCCGGTGCCACGTTGGCGCCGGACTGGAACGCCACGCAGCCGATGATGCGCTCGGGCGCGACGGTCCTGGCGATCACCCCATCGGGATCGCAAGCCTTCAGTTGCGTGCCCGCAAGCGACCCTCCCCACTGGCTGAAAAACCACCAGGGAATGCCGTTCACCGCCGGCACCACGCTGGTGGTTGCCCCCAGCAGTGGCGCGATCGCCTGCACCGCTTGCGGCAGGCCGTAACCCTTGACGCACAGGATCACGTGGTCCTGCGGCCCGAGATCGGCGGGATTGTCGCTGGCCGCCAGGCGCACGGTGTCGCTTTTCTCGCCCGAGAGCAGGGTCAGCCCGCGTTCACGGATCGCCGCCAGTTGCGCACCGCGCGCGATCACGCTGACCTCCTGCCCCGCCTGGGCCAGGCGCACCGCCAGCATGCCGCCGATGGCGCCGGCACCGAATATGCAGATTTTCAATGTCCACTCCTCAACGTCCACTCCTTTTGGTTACTGCCTTGGCGGCGGCCGGCGCGCGCCTCGCAACAGCGGCGCCGCGCCCTTCGGCATGGATGAATTCGCGAGCAGCTCCGGCCAGTTTGTCCAGCACCGCTTCCAGCACACGCTGCTCCCGCGGCTCCAGAGCGGCGAGAAAAGCGTCGTTGCGCTGGTTGGCGGCGGCGATCAGGCCGTGATAAATCTTCTTCCCGGCGGCGCTCAGCGAAAGCTGCACCCCGCGCGCGTCGCTGGTGTCGATCGCGCGCAGCACCAGGGCGCGCGCCGTCAGGCCCGCCACTACCCGGCTCATCTGGCTCTTGTCCAGGCCGGCCAGCTTGGCCAGCTCGTTGAGCGACATCGGCGCGTCGCCGCCCAGCAGGGCCAGGGTGCGCCACTCCATCAGGCTGACGCCGAACTCGCGCCGGTAGCGCAGCGCGGCGCCGCGCGAGAGCAGGTTGGCCCCTACGTGCAGCTTGAAGGACAGCAGGTCGCGGATGGTTGCTTCGCCTCCCGACCTGATCGTGCGCGCCGTGCCAGCCGCAATACCGGCCGCCACGCGCGAGGTGGTGCCGGCGGAGGCGGATTGCAGCGGATGTTCGGTGCGTTTCATTTGGTTGACAGTATCAACCAAATGGTTTACATTGTCAACCAATCGCGCGCGCCCTGCCGCACAGGCAACCCAGCCATCCATGAGCCCCTCACCTAGCCTGCCGAACCACTTCCTGCCTTACGAAGATGCCGGCCAGCCCGCCGCCCTGGTGCCGGGCTACAAGGAAACCCTGACCCGCAACCCGGCCCGTCCGCTGATTCTGCGCCCCGCCACGCTGACCGAGATCACCGGGCCGACCCGGCTGGCGCGCAAGCTGCCCACTGGCATCCGCGACCTCTCGCGCAAGAGCCCGAACGGCCCGCGCGCGATGGGCCAGTTGATCCTGGTGCGCGGCCGCCTGCTCGATGAGGACGGCCTGCCGGTGCGCGGCTCGGTGATCGAGCTCTGGCACGCCAATGCTGCCGGGCGCTACATGCACCCGATGGACGCGCAAAGCCCGGCACCGCTGGACGAAAACTTTCTCGGTTCAGGCCGCGTGCTGACCGATGACCAAGGGCGCTACGAATTCGTCACCATCAAGCCAGGCGCCTACCCGGTGCCTAACCATCCGCAGCGCTGGTGGCGCCCGCCGCACATCCACATCTCGGTGTTCGGCGACGGCTTCATGAGCCGGCTGGTGACGCAGATGTTTTTTCCCGCCGATCCGCTCAATGACATCGACCTGATCCTGAACGCGGTGCCTAGCGCCCAGGGGCGCGCGCGCATGATCGCGCGGCAGACGCCAATGCTGGAAATGCCGGTGCTGAACCTGGTCGGCTACGAGCACGACATCGTGGTGCGCGGCGACCGCCAGACCCCGTTCGGTAAATAGCCCCATGGCCAGACTCGTCCCCACCCCCAGCGCCACGGTCGGCCCGTTTTTTCCGCCGCATTATTTCGGCGATGGTGACAACGACCTGACTTTTGTCGACGACAAGGCCAGTCGTGCGCAGGGCGAGAGAATCCACATTTTCGGCCGGGTTTACGAGGCCGGACGGGTGCCGCGCTGGAACACCATCCTGGAACTCTGGCAGGCCGATGCAAACGGCTGTTTCGCCCATCCGAACGATCCACGCGCGGGCCAGGCCGATCCGAATTTCATGGGCTGGGGCCGGCGCTGGACCGAGGATGACGGCTACTACGACTTCACCACCGTCAAACCGGGCGCGTTTCTCGACCCGTTGACTGGCAAGCAACGTGCGCCGCACATCAACCTCTCGGTGATGGGCTCGGGCCTGATGCGCCGGCTGGTCACCACCCTGTTTTTCCCCGACGAGCCGGGCAATGCGGGCGACCCGGTGTATGCGGCCATCCCCGACCCTGCCGTTGCATCGCAACTGGTTCTGCGCCCCGCCCCGGGCGAGCGCGCGCCCGCCGGCGTGCGCGCCTACCGGTTCGACATCGTATTGCAGGGTGAAGGCGAAACGCCGTTCTTCATCGACTGAGCGTCACCAGGCCAGTACAGCCCCGCATGTGAGGGTACGCAATTGCGGGCCAGTACGCTTACGGGACAAACCGGCGCGCCGCCGCACCTCCCCCAGCCCTGCCCTTTAAGCCACGTTCAGCGCGAAGCGCTCGACCTTTTGCCAGTCGACCAGGGTAGTCAGGTCCGAGACTGCCGGCAGGGTCACGCGCCCGTCGCGGATTTCCAATTCGCGGCCCAGCACCTGCTCTGTCATGGTGAGATAAAAAGTCTGCTCGGCCGCCACCAAACGCAAATCGGGCGGCAGGGCCGCTGCCTGCTGCAATGACAGCAGGGTGCCCAGGGCGCTCTCGGCGTACAGGCCGATCGCGACCCTGGCGCCGCGCCGTGCGGCCAGGGCGGCGATCAGGCGCGCCTCCGAAATGCCGATGCGTCCGGGCTTGGTGCTCAGCGCCACGGCGCCGCGCTCCAGGAAACGCCGCGCGTCGTCCGCCGAGGTGCAATTGCGGTCCACCAGTATCGGCAGCCCACCCTCGCTTTGCAGGGCCTCGAAGCCATGGTCCGGCTGCAGGGGGCAGGGATCTTCCGCCACCACGGCGCCCGCCTTGGCGATCGCCCGCACATAAGACAAGGCTTCAGTGGCCGGGTAGGCGCTGTTCGCGTCCACATACAGCGCCACCCCCTCGCCAACGGCGGCGCGGATTTCGCGCAAGGCCGCCAGATCGGTTTCCAGCCCCTGCCCGCCCTTCACCTTGAGGGTGCGAAAGCCGTAGCGCTGACACATCTCGCCGGCTTCGCGCGCCATCAGATGCGGCGCCTGTCGCGTCAGTGCCCAGGTCAGGTCAACCTCGGGCGTGCCACCCAACTGCCGCCACAGCGGCCGGTCGGCGGTCATCGCACGCAGGCACCAGCAGGCCGTGTCGGCCATGCCTTTGGCGAGGCGGTTCTCGGGAATGCCGGCCAGGGCCAGGTTGACCGCCTCCGGCACCGACACATCCACCGACAGCAAACGCGGAATGATGAAATCTTCCAGCGCGGCGCGCAGGGAACGCGGCGACACCCCCGACCAGGTGGGCTTGATGGTGCCTTCGGCGATGCCCAGGCTGCCGTTGTCGCCGGTCAGGCGCAGCAGCGCAAAAATGCCCGCACGCTCCACCGCGTTGGCCCAGACCACTTCACGCTGGTAGGGCAGCGAATAGAAATGCAGGGACCAATCGACGATTTTCATGGAGTTACCTTGGGCAGAAGCCTGCTTCAATAACGCACGCCACCATTAGAGCGATGACAAGGCAGATAATTCCCGCATCTGGCGCATAAACAAGAACCGGGCGCCTGCCGGGTCAAATAGCCGCCTCAAGGAATGCCCGCCACATAAAGCGGCCACCGCGAGGGTGGCCCCGCCATACAAAACGGCCACCGCGAGGGTGGCCCCGCCAAACAAAACGGCCACCGCGAGGGTGGCCCCGCCATACAAAACGGCCACCGCGAGGGTGGCCGTTGGGTACATCCGCAACACTTACTTGAATCAGGCTCAAACGCGGCGGCGATATTCACCGGTACGTGTGTCGATTTCGATCTTGTCACCTTGCGCCACGAACAGCGGCACGCCGACTGCAAAGCCGGAGGACAGCTTGGCGGGCTTGAGTACCTTGCCCGAGGTGTCACCGCGGATTGCCGGCTCGGTGTAGATGATCTCGCGCACCAGCGAGGTCGGCAGTTCCACCGAGATCGGCCGGTCGTTGTAGATGGTCAGCTCGCAGGGCATGCCGTCTTCCAGGTAGTTGAGCGCGTCGCCCATGCTGTCCTTTTCGACTTCGAACTGGTTGAACTCGGCGTCCATGAACACATAAAGCGGGTCGGCAAAGTAGGAATAGGTCACGTCCTTCTTTTCAAGTTGCACGACATCGAACTTGTCGTCGGCCTTGTAGACAGTCTCCGTGCCGGAACCGGTGAGCAGGTTTTTGAGCTTCATCTTGACCACGGCGGAATTGCGGCCGGACTTGTTGTATTCGGCCTTGAGCACGACCATGGCGTCGTTGCCGACCATCACCACGTTGCCCGCGCGAACTTCTTGTGCGATTTTCATAAGTAAACCTTCTTAACCAGAGGAGGTATTTCAGTTGAGCCGACTTCAAGAGCAGCACCCAGTTCGTTGCTGATGGGCGTCATCTCATTGGCGTTAACAAAGCAGCGGCAGGCCAACCGAACTGGTCCCCGCGCAACAAAGCCGCTAATTATACCGCTTAATTGGCGACTTTTGCAGCAAATTCAACCAGTTGGGCCGACAAATCCGGCCTGGCGGCCTGTTCCCGCGCCCATCGGGCGGCATGCCGGTTCAGCGCCGCTCCCAGGGGCGCAAGTTGCGCCCAGAGGGCCTGCCAGTCGGGCCTGGAAAGTCCATTCCAGCCGCGCCAGCACTCTTCAAGCGCGGCGGCGGCGGCCGGCTCCAGGCCATCCTGATAGCGGTGCCAGAACGCCAGCAGCTTGTCGTGATGGGCAGCTTCGCTTTGCGGATAGATTTGCCAGACAAAGGGCCGCGCCGCCCATTGGGCGCGCACGAAGGAATCCTCGCCGCGCACGAAGTTCCAGTCGCAGGCCCAGAGCAGGCGGTCATAACCGGGCTGGTCGGTAAACGGCAGGACATGCACGGTCAGTTGCCCGCGCGTGAACACGTCCCCGGCGCGTGCCGCCGGCGCCGCGAAAAAGCCGCCCACCTCGGGCAGGACCCGACCGTCCGGCACCAGGCAGCGCACCGGCACGGCCCCCTGCGACCAGGCTTCGAGCAGGTGCGCAACCTCCGGATTTTCGTACGCAAACAAGGAGACACGGATCTCCCCGGCGATTCTGCCCGGCACGCCCAGGCCTTGCCAGAAGCGGTCTTGCGCGGTGCCGTCACGCTCAAAGGCGTCACGTTCGGCCAACAAGTCGTACTCGCGCAGCAGGCCACCGGTGCGAGCGGTGACGCCGGGGAAAAAGAAATACTTGGTGAGCGGCAATTGCGGATGCGGCGAGGCCAGGGCATGGTATTCGTCGACCCAGGCTTCGGCGCTCAGATATTCGAGGTTGATCCACACCGGCCGGCGCGCCTGCTGCGCCATGCGCGCCACATAGGCCGGCGGCAATTCGCAGCCGAAGGCCTCGATCACCACCTCGGCCGGCAATGCGCTTTCCACCTGCGCGTCCCAATGCCACACCTGTACCCCCGCCTCGGTTTGCCGCCCCAGTGCGGCATCGAGTTGCGGGCACATGCGCGCCAGGGCCGCCGGTTCGTCTATCCACAGGCGCACCTGCAAGGCATGCTCGCGCGCCAGTTGCCGCGCCAGGCGCCAGGCGACCCCGGCATCGCCGTAGTTGTCCACCACCCTGCAAAAAATGTCCCACGCCTGCATCGCCGCCGCCGTTCCCGAGTTGTAAGCCCCGCATGGTTAAATGGGGCATGACTGCCCCTGCTTCCCAGCCCGCGCAAACCGGCGCCGAACCGGCCCCGCAGCCGGGTTCCCTGCCAACCACGCGACCGCTGCGCCGCTGGCAGATCTTCACCCATTGGCCCTCGCTGCGCGAGACCATCGTGATCTGGCTGCCGACCCTGGCCCTGGTGGTGGGAGCGTTCTGGCTGACCTATCATTTCGTCCAGCCGGCCCCGCCCGACCACATCACCATGACCACCGGCGCCGCCGACGGCGCCTATCACCAGTTCGCGCTCAAATACCAGCGGATTCTCGCACGCGAAGGTATCCGCCTCGATCTCAAGCCCTCCAGCGGCTCGGTGGAAAACCTGGCGCGCCTGAAGAACGACAGCGCAGCCGTCGATGTCGGCTTCGTACAGGGCGGCTTGGGCCCGCTAGGGGCGGCACCGGCAACGGACGCCGCGGAAACCCGGCTCTTTTCACTGGGTAACCTGACCTACGAGGGGGTGTGGATATTCGTGCGCGGCAAACGCGAGTTCACCCGCCTGACCGATCTGAAGGATTCCAGGGTCGCGGTGGGCCCGCCCGGCAGTGGCACCCGCAAGGTGGCCCTGGACCTGCTGGCCGCGCATGGCATCGCCGCGGACAGCCCGGGGCTCTCGCCCCTGGGCGGAAGTGCCGCAATCGATGCCCTCAAGGCCGGCAATCTGGAGGCGGTGTTCCTGATCGCCGCCCCGGAAGCCCCGGTGGTGCAGGAACTTGCGGGCATGCCGGGGCTATACCCGATGAGCCTGGCCAATGCGCCGGCGATCGCGCGGCGCTACCCTTACCTCACCTCGGTGACCCTGGCACAAGGCGTGTTCGACCTGCGCGCCAACCTGCCCACGCACGATGTGCAGATGCTTGCGACCAAAGCTAACCTGGTGATTCGCGAGGACCTGCATCCGGCCCTGACCTACCTCTTGCTCGAAGCCGAGGTCGAGGTCCACTCCGTTCCCGGCCTGTTCAACGCCCCCGGCGAATTCCCCACGCCGGTGGCCACCGACTATCCGCTTGCCGAAGAGGCGAAGCGCTATTTCAAGACCGGCCGGCCCTTCCTGCAGCGCTACCTGCCCTTCTGGCTCGCCAACCTGGCCGAGCGCATGCTGGTATTCCTGGTGCCGATTTTCGGCGTGCTGGTGCCGGTGATCAAATTCCTGCCGACCATCGTCAACTGGCGCAGGCAGCAGCGCATCAACCGCTGGTATGGCGAGCTCAAGTTCCTGGAACTGGAGCTCGCCTCGCGCAGCCTCAGCCCCACGGAAATGGCCGCGCAACTCAAGCGCATAGACGAGATCGACAACCAGGCGCGCGCCTTGCGCATGCCTCTGGACTTCAGCGAAAAGGTCTACACCCTGCGCCAGCACATTGACTTTGTACGGGGCCGCCTGAATGCGCCGGCCTCCACGGACGGAACCGCATGAGCGACGCACAAGCAACACCCGAAACCCCCGCAACGCCCTTCGCCGGCCTCACGCCCGACGCGGTGCTCGACGCCCTCGAAAGCGTGGGTCTGCGCTGCGACGGCCGGCAGCTGACCCTGAACTCCTACGAGAACCGGGTCTACCAGGTCGGCATCGAAGACGGCACGCCGGTGGTCGCCAAGTTCTACCGCCCGGGGCGCTGGAGCGACACGCAAATCCTCGAAGAGCACGCCTTCGTGTTCGAGCTGGCCGAGCGTGAAATTCCCGTGGTCGCGCCTACGCCGATTGAGGGCAAGACCTTGCTGGCCCACAACGGCTTTCGCTTCGCGGTGTTTCCACGCCGTGGCGGACGCGCCCCTGAGCTGGAAGACCCGAAGATCCTCGAATGGATGGGCCGCTTTCTCGGCCGCATCCACGCGGTAGGCGCGATCAGCAACTTTGCCGTGCGTCCCACCCTGGACCAGGTCACCTTCGGCACCGAGCCGCGCGACTGGCTGCTGGCGCACGGCTTCATCCCCGCCGATCTGCTGGACGCCTGGACTTCGACCGTTTCGCAGGCGTTGGAAGCCATTGCCGGCTGCTATGCCCGCGCCGGCTCGGTGGGCTCGCTGCGCCTGCACGGCGACTGCCATCCGGGCAACGTGCTGTGGACCGACGACGGCCCGCATTTTGTCGACTTCGACGACGCCCGCATGGGCCCGGCGGTGCAAGACCTGTGGATGCTGCTGCCTGGCGACGCGGACCTGATACCCGCGGCCTGGAAGCACCTGCTCAAGGGTTACGAGCAGTTCCGTGACTTCGACGACAACGAGTTGCACCTGGTCGAAGCCCTGCGCACCCTGCGCCTGATCCACTACTCCGCATGGATCGCGCGGCGCTGGGACGACCCCGCCTTTCCCGCCGCCTTCCCGTGGTTCAACACCCAGCGTTATTGGCAGGACCGGATACTGGAACTGCGCGAACAGCTCGCGCTGATGCAGGAAGCGCCGGTGCGGCCGGCAAGCTAACGCCGCTTCAGGGCCCAGGCAAGGTGCCGGACTCGCCGATCATCTTGCAGGCCGCGCGGGGGCTGGGGCTGCACCCGCGCTCTTGATTGTCGTAGCGCATCAAGGCGGGCTTTCGCGTGATGCTCGGGTCGCCATCAGGAAGTTGCGCTGAACCTCGTTCTTTGCGGCAAGCTGGTGTTTTTCCAGCAGCGCGATTGCCTGCTCCAGGCCCTGCCCCGCCAGCAGTTGGCGCGACTGCGGCTTTGGCAGCGGCAGTTCGTCTTCGCAGCGCGCACAGACCAGGGCGTCCTTGGAAATGAAGGGTATGGTGTTCATGCCGAAGAAAGTCACCCATTCTGACTCCCGGCAGACATGCCACTCGCTCTTGCGCTGGCAGACGTAACAGTAACAGTCAAGGACCTGTTTGATCGCCTGGCTTTGCTTGCGCCATCCATAGATGACAAACATGGTTCACTCCGCAATTCTTGTTGTTTTTCGTGGTCCGCTTGCAAGCTCCATGCTCATCCCGGAAGGATTGGCAAGGCTGCACTGCCTTCTTTTACCCGAATCTACAGACTGGCGCAATGCCGGGCCACCTTCTTACTTGGCGTCAGCCGTCACACCGGGTCCCAGGAAAACACATCGGCCGAGCGATCCAGCGCGTAGAAGGACGGTTTCATCGCCGGCAGCATATGCTCGGCCAGGGTCTGCGGGGTCCAGCCCTCGGCACGCGCCACCGAGCGCAGGGGGCGCGACTGGCTCATCAGGAAAATCTCGTTCTTGCGCACCGCGAATATCTGCCCGGTGACTTCCTTCGCCAGGTCGGAAAGCAGGAAGGCGACCATGGGGGCGATCTTTTCCGTCGTCATGGTCTTGATGCGCTCGACCCGCGCCTTCTCCTCCTCTGTCTCGACCGGGATCGAGCCTATCATGCGACTCCAGGCAAACGGGCTCACGCAATTGGAGCGCACGTGAAAGCGCGCCATGTCCAGCGCGATTGATTTCGACAGACCGACGATACCCAGCTTGGCCGCCGAGTAGTTGGCCTGGCCGAAATTGCCCACCAGGCCGCTGGTCGAGGTGAAATGCACATAGCTGCCGCTGCCCTGTTCCTTGAAATGCAGGGCCGCCGCCTTGGCGACGTTGAACGAGCCCATCAGGTGCACGTCTATCACCTGCTTGAAATCGTCGTAGGACATCTTGTGGAAGATCCGGTCGCGCAGGATGCCGGCATTGTTCACCACGCCGTCGATACGCCCGAAGGTGTCGAGCGCCGCGGCGATGATGCGCTCGGCGCCCTTGGGGTCGGAGACGCTGTCGGGGTTGGCGACTGCCTTGCCGCCGAAAGCCTTGATCTCTTCGACTACTTGGCTAGCAGGCGAGGCATCCGTGCCACTCCCTTCCACCGACACGCCCAGGTCATTGACCACCACGCTCGCGCCTTCGCGCGCGCACAGAAGTGCGATGTCGCGGCCGATGCCGCGGCCCGCGCCGGTGACGACGATGGATTTACCTTCCAGGGATTTGGCGATACTCATTGATCTGTCTCCATTGTTTGCACGCTCACTCACCATCCCTGGTGATCGCTATGCCTATGACCTCGATATCTCCTGATCGAACAAGCTCTGCCACTGCCTTGTCAACAGATTCTCTGGTAAGTGTTTCGACGACAACCATGTCGGTCGCGTACATATATAAGCCATACGGCGCTTCACCAGTTTCACGATGCTTGCTCATCAAGGACTGCAAATTGCGCACCGTAAAGAACGTCACCGCAAAGCTGCGACCATCCGGCAAATCAACGATCACGTCGGCATTCGTATCGAGCGGATCAATCTTGCCAAAGTCATGGTAGCCCTCGTGACCGCAAGGAAATTGCCATGAATGGTTCGTCATCGGTTTTCGACAAGCGTCCAAGTCGCGGCTAGATAGGAGTAAACATCGGCACCGCCGGCCCGCCCTCGCTGGGCTTGAACACGACCTTCACCCTCTGCCCGATTTTCAAGGCGTCGAAATCGCAATCGACCAGGTTGGTCATCATGCTGACTCCCTCGTCCAGGGTGACGTAGGCCATCGCATACGGCGGCGCGGCGCGGCGCATTACGCTGTACGAGTAGATGGTGCCGGTGCCCTTGGCCTCGCGCCACTCGGTCTTGTCGCTGAAGCAGTGCGGGCACAGGGCGCGCGGGTAGTGGTGGTACTCGTTGCAGGCGCTGCAATGCTTGACCAGCAGCTTGCCCTGGTTGGCTGCATCCCAATATGCTTGCCCCTCGGGGTTGACGATGGGGGCGGTG
>Ga0302322_100004715_pt1 | contig 11885 bp, 10 predicted proteins | sample Fen_T0_2_FD_203757 | JGI IMG/M metagenome (GOLD analysis project Ga0302322, IMG submission 203757) | Peat permafrost microbial communities from Stordalen Mire near Abisko, Sweden - Fen_T0_2 | ecosystem: Environmental > Terrestrial > Soil > Wetlands > Permafrost | place: Sweden: Abisko... | reverse complement strand
CTATCGCAGGATCAAATGACCGGAACCAGAACACGAAAGGCGGCGACGCCAGCGGTCAATGGCGGCATCCGCGCCCCGGCCGTCGCGCGGCGCTATCGCGATCCGCAGTTCGAAGAGATTGCGATCAAGATTTTTCCCGGCGAACACTATGTTTCGGATCAGCCGGACGAGATGCTGGTCACGATCCTCGGCTCCTGCGTCGCCGCCTGTATCCGCGATCCCTTTCTCGGGATCGGAGGCATGAATCATTTCATGCTGCCGGAAGCAAACGGTGCGGGTTGGGATACGGCGTCCGACAGCATGCGGTACGGCAACGTCGCCATGGAACGCCTTATCAACGATATCCTGGCCCGTGGTGGGATTCGTCAACGACTCGAGATCAAGGTCTTCGGCGGCGGCAACGTGATGGCCGGGACGGCCAATATCGGCCACCGCAACGCGGATTTCGTCGAGGATTATCTGGCGGCCGAGAACCTGCCGATCGCGGCCCGTCATCTGCGCGGAAAACTGCCGCGCCGCGTGCATTATTTTCCTGCGACCGGGAAGGTCCTTCTGCTCGAGCTGCAGCGCACCGAACGGGATGCGCTGGTCGAGAACGAGACGTCGTACAAGTCACGAATCCAGGTCGAACCCGTCGCAGGGTCGATCGAGCTCTTTTGAGGTCATGTCATGAGTGCCATACGCGTTCTGATCATCGACGACTCGGCCTTTGTCCGCCAGATCCTGAGCGAGATTCTGTCTTCGGATCGCGCGATCGAAGTGGTGGGGGCGGCTCCCAATCCCATTGTCGCGCGTGACATGATCAAGACGCTCAATCCGGATGTGCTGACGCTCGATATCGAGATGCCGCGCATGGATGGGCTGGCGTTTCTGGAGAGGATCATGGCGCTGCGGCCGATGCCGGTCGTGATGATATCGTCGCTGACGCAGAAGGGCGCCGATACCGCGCTGCGAGCGCTGGAGATGGGCGCAGTCGATTTCGTCGCCAAGCCCCTGGTTGGTCTGGTCGAAGGACTGCCCGTGCTGCGTGACGAGATCATTGCCAAGATCAAGACCGCGGCAATGGCGAATATTCGGCCCCGCGCCAGTGTAAAGCCCCAACTCGCGAGCCGGCCCCCAGGCGCGTCGTTCAATTCATCGGAGAAGATCGTCGCCATCGGAGCATCAACCGGCGGCGTCGAGGCTTTGCAGAATCTGCTGCTGGCGTTCCCTCCCGATTCGCCGGCCATCGTCATCACCCAGCATATGCCGGCGATGTTCACCGCCTCGTTCGCCACCCGGCTCAACCAGCTTTGTTCCCTCACCGTCAGCCAGGCGAAGAACGGCGAACGGGTCTTGCCCGGACATGTCTATCTCGCTCCCGGCGGGTACCATCTGGAACTGGCGCGGAACGGCGCGAACTATGTCTGCCGCGTCCATGAGGAGGCACCGGTTTCGGGCCATCGGCCATCGGTCGATGTCCTGTTCCGCTCGGTGGCGCATGCCGCGGGCGCCAATGCGGTCGGCATCATCCTGACTGGGATGGGCAAGGATGGCGCAATGGGGCTGCTGGAGATGCGCGCAGCGGGCGCATCGACGGTTGGCCAGGACGAGGCAACATGCGTCGTCTACGGGATGCCTAAGGCTGCGTTCGATTGCGGCGCCGTCGCGATCGAGCTGCCACTCAACAAGATAGCGGCCTATGTGCTGGAGCGGTCTGAGGCTCTCGTCGGTCGCGGGCTCAGGGTCTAGGACATGCTGCGACGGAAACACCATAACGCCACGGCGGTCAGCTTGCGGGTCCCCGAGCCGGCGCCACCGCCAGACACGCGTGACGACGAACTCGCGTCGCAAGACGCCCTCTTGCGCCGCTGGGTGTCGTTTGCCGAGATGCAGCAGCGTATCATCAGGACGCTGGTGACGGAAATTCAGCAGACGTCGGCGGTGGTGGAGACCGAGGCCGACGGCCTGAGTGGCCGGTTCCAGCGTCTTGCCGTCTGTGCCGAGCGGCAGACTGCGCGTGTCGAAGAACTCAGCAGGCTGGCGATCGGCATCGAGGTCGATGGCGAAGTCGTGCCGATCGCCAAGATTGCAGGCCTGCTCGAGGGGACGCTCGGCGACGTCGTCGAGAAGATCCTGCTGCTATCAAAAGATGCGATGTCGATGGTCTATGCGCTGAGCGAGCTCACCGCCAACGTGGACCGTGTCGACATCTGCATGGATGAACTTAACAAGATCAATCGAACGACGAACATGCTGGCGCTCAACGCCCGTATCGAGGCCGAACGTGCCGGCACTGCCGGCGCCGCATTCCGCGTGGTGGCCGGCGAGGTGCGGGTGCTGTCGGGTGTGACCCAGCGGGTCTCGGTCGACATGGCGACCGAACTCAAGGCCGTGACGCAAGGCATTGACAACGGTCATGCGACGTTGAAGCGGGTTGCCACCATCGACATGTCGCAGAACCTGTTGGCCAAGGACCGCCTCGAGGTTCTGATGAGTGCGCTGATCCGCCGTAGCGGCGATCTCAGCGATGTCGTGGCGGGTGCAATGAAAGAGGCAGAGGTGATCTCGGCCGATGTCGAGGGCATGATCACCGGTATCCAATTCCAGGATCGCACGCGCCAGCGGCTCGAGCATGTCGTCGACACCTTGCATGTGGTTGACGAAGGTCTCCAGGAACTGAAGCGATCCACGGAGGCAGGTCTGTCCGTTCCATACGAAAAGACGGCCCAAGACCTGGAATGGGTTGGGAAGCTGCTTGATCGCTTTACGCTCGGCGATCTCAGGGCGCGCTTCGTCGCGCAGATCCTTGAAGGCAAACAGCCGTCTGAGGCGACGGCCCAACAGACAGCCGGCGATACGCCGTCGGCGAGTGGCACAGTGGAACTATTTTAGGAGGCGAAGATGCAAATTCAGGTCGACCGCGACCACGCGCTCATATCCATGAGTGGCGAATTCACCTTTACCGATCACGTGCCATTCAAGCAGATGGTGGAGGAAGTTTTCGCGACGAAGGGAAAGGCGGTGGTGCTCGATCTCTCGAAGCTCGACTTCATCGATTCCGCCGGACTTGGAATGCTGCTGCTGGCGCGCGACGAGGCCAAGAAGAACGATTGCGCACTGATTCTGCGGCATCCGAGCGGCCAGGTGAAGCGCATGTTCGGCGTGACGAAATTCCATACGCTCTTCACCGTCGAGGAATAGCCGCCGATGTGCGCACAAATCACGGCACACGAGGTGAAATCCTGTGTTACGTCATGGGATGGCGCATCGGAACAGTCACTTGAAGCGGCACTCGCGCCGCCGGCGACGCAATGCGTCGAAGCCGACCTGCTCGATGAGCGCAACGACGACGTGGTTTTCAGCCAGCCGGCGCCGGGACATTTGAGCCTCGTCGTCAGCACGCGATCAGCCTATCGCCATTCGATCGTGAAGGCGTTCATCGCGGCCATGCAGAACCGGACGTCGCTATCGGAGGATCTGCGCATCCGGATCTATAGCGCGGTGCAAGAGGCGCTGATGAACGCCGTGCTGCACGGCAATCTCAAGATCGATCCCAATTTGCGCGACAGCCTGGACGGACTGCTGGCCGCGCATGAGGCCATCGAGGCCAAGCTGAACACGCCAGAGGTCGGCCGCGCCAGGATTCGGATGGAGGCGATTTGGAACGCCTCGACGCTGCATGTGGTGATCCGGGACAGCGGAGACGGCTACGACGGAGCCGAGGAGCGACGGGATACAGGGGACGCTGCGAGTGGGCGTGGCCTTGCCATCCTGCAGGCGTTTTCCGATCGGGTCGCGATCCTCAACGGCGGGACGACGGTCAAGCTCGAGTTTCAGCTATGAACGCCGATCACGCGCGCAATGCGCTTGTGCTGCCGGACCGGGCCAGTGTCAGCGATGCGAGAATCCTGATTGCCGATGATGATCCGCTGTGCCGTCGGATAGTGGATGGCGTATTGAGGGGGCAGAACTTCAGCAACCTTCGGTTCGCCGAAGGCGGAATCTCAGCGCTCGAACAGGTGCGAAGCTTTCGCCCGGACCTGCTGTTGCTCGATATGCAGATGCCGGACATGAGCGGGCTGGAGGTCTGCCGACAGGTGCGCGCCGATCCGGAGTTCGCCGATATTCCGATCCTGATCCAGACCGCCACCGTCGATCGCAAGAAGATGGGCGAGCTGTTCGCGGGCGGGGCTTCTGATTTCCTGTCCAAGCCGGTGAATCCACCGGAGCTGATCGCCCGCGTGATGGCGCACCTCGAACGGTGGAATTCTTTGCGCGAGCTGCGTGAATATCGTGAGCGTATCTCGCGCGAGCTGGAGGAAGCTAGACGGATGCAGTTCGAACTGCTGCCTGCGCCGGCCGCGCTTCAGCAGTCGGCTGACGCGGTTGGGTTGCGGATCGCATCCTATAACCGCTCGTCGTCGGAGCTGGGGGGAGATCTCTGGGGGACCTTGCCGATCGACGAGTCGCGTTTCGGCATTTTCCTTGCGGATTTCACCGGCCATGGCGTCAATGCGGCGCTGAATACATTCCGGTTGCATGCCCTGATCCACGAGTACAAGGCGCTGCATGATGATCCGGCCGCATTGCTGTCCATGCTCAACGAGCGCCTGGTCCCGCTGCTGCCGTCAGGGCAGTTCGCCACCTTCATGTATGTGGTCGTCGACCACAAGGCCGGCGAGCTGAGATTTTCCTCGGCGGGTGCGCCGCCCGCGATCGTCGTTCAGGGTATCGGCGGGCGCGCAAGGTTGTGCGATGCTAGCGGTCTGCCGCTGGGAATCGAACGCGACGTGCAATACCGCATGCAGCAGCGGAAGTTTCCGAAGGATTCGCTGCTGCTGCTGTTCAGCGACGGATTGTCGGAATTTCCCGATGCTCACGGTGAGCGCATTGGGGATGCTGGCCTCGCTGGCGCATTGAACGCCTGCCACCCTGGCCTCGAACCTGACGGGGTCATCGATCGCCTCTGTGCGGCCGCCGGCATTGCCGGCAACATCGCGCTGCCCGACGACACCACGATCGTGTGCCTGGATCGTCGGATTGGCGCGAGGGCGAGATCATGCCGGGACTGCCTGTTCGTTCAGGATCAGGATCGGCCGCAGGTGCCGGTGGCTTGCGTGAAAGAGGAGTGCTGAGCATGCAGGACACCATCGAACGGGAGCCGTTGTTCGACAGCGAACAGCTCGAAATGCTGCGCGATGCCCTTGGCAGTGAGGAACTGGCGGCGATGCTGTCGGAGTTGCCCGCCGCCGCCGCGGGTTCGTTCGGCGCGATCAAGCAGGCGTTGGAGTCGGGTGATCTCGAGGAAGCGCGTCGAGCGGCGCATGTGCTCAAGGGCTTTTCCTCGAGCCTTGGCGCTGTGCGGCTCGCTGCCATCGCGTGCGACATCGAGCTTAAGCTCGAGACCATCGCCGCGGTCGCCGCGTGCATGCCTTTGCTGACCGCAACGATCGACGCGACCGTCGAGGAGCTATCGAGCATCGTGGCGAGCGCATGAGCGAAGCGCAATCGGACACGGCGCAGCCCGTCGTCGATGACAGCCACGGTGGCGCGGATACGCCGCCCTTGGCCTCGCCCGTGTTTCGAATTTCGCCCTATGTGACGATGGCCGCCGCCGGCGTGCTCACCCTGCTGATGGTGGTCGCCGCCGGACTCACGATCTTCAGCCTGCATCAGCGGGTCGAGAATGGCACAAAGGCCAATCTCGCGCAGCTGGCTCTGGTCATTTCCGAGCAGACGTCGCGGTCCTTCCAGGCCGTGGACCTGGTGCTCAGAAACGTGATTGAGCATCTGGGAACGGATCGATCGGATCGTAGCGAGGCGGAGACGGGAATTGCGAGCCGCGCGGTCCACGACCTGTTTCGGAACCTGATGGCGGGCCTCGAACAGATCGACAACATCGTTCTGATCGACGCCAATGGCGACTTGGCCAACCACGCCCTATCGTGGCCTGCGCCCCGGATATCGCTGGTCGACCGCGAGCGGTTTCAATTCTTTCTCAACCACGATTCATCCGAGCTGTTCGTCAGCGAACCGGTACGGAGCAGACTCCACGGAGCCTGGGTCTTGCAACTGACGCGCCGTATCAATAGCGCGGAGGGCAAATTCCTCGGTGTGTTGAGCGCGACGATCCGGCTGGACTATTTCGAGAAGTTCTATCGTGCCGTCGCGCTTGGCGAGGGCGGTTCGATCGCCTTGCTGCGTCAGGACGGCATGATGCTCGCGCGCTATCCGTTCGTGGAAAGCCTGATCGGGCAGATCTACCCCGGTGCGAAATCAAGACCAAAGGAGCTGTGGGGAAAGGGCCCCGACGGCGTCGTCAGGTATGTCGCTTTCCGCGCGGTCCCGGGTTTTCCGCTGACGGTTTCGACCGCCATGACGGAGGATGCGGTATTGGGATCCCTGCGACGGGATACTGCGACACTGGTGCTCGGGGCGACGGGCGCGGTCGCGGGCATCCTGCTGTTCCTGGCATTGCTGCTGCGCAAGATTCGCCGCATGAAGCAATCCGAAGCCCTGCTTGCTAACCAGAATGGGCAACTGGCGCAAAGCCGGAAGCTTCTGCTCGACGCCCAACGGATCGGGAAGGTCGGCCATTGGAGCGCCGACCCGGAAAGCGATACTTCGGTCTGGTCGTCCCAGTTGTTCGAGATCACCGGGCTTCCGGTCGCGCCGAGTGTGTCCTTCGCGACGGTGGTGGACCTCATTCACCCCGACGATGTCAGTGCCTATCTGCGTGCGCGCGAGCATTCACGGAAACAGCGCCTGCCGTTCCGCTACGAGCACCGCCTTGTACGTCCGGACGGCGATATCCGCTGGGTGAGGGTCGAAGCCGATCAGCAGTATGACGCGAACGGAAGCGCCACCGGCATTTTCGGCATCGTGCAGGATATCACCGAGAGAAAAGTCGCGGAGACAATTGCCGAAGAATCGCGACATCGGCTGATCGATGCAATAGAAGGCCTGAGCCAAGGCTTTCTTCTGTTCGACAAGGATGACTGCTTCGTCATGTCGAACACTCATTTCATCGAGATGTTTCCGGGGTGGGGCAGCGTATTGCAGCCTGGAATCACCTACGAAGAGGGGATGAGGCTCGCGCATGACCGCGGGCTGATCGAACCGAAGGGCGATCAGTTCGACGCATGGCTGCAGCGCACGATGGCCTGGCATGTCGCCGGCAGCAAGTCGTCAGAGTCCCAGCTGAAAGATGGTCGCTGGATTCAGAGCATCGATCACCGCACCTCCGATGGTGGGGCGGTCAGTCTGCGGACGGACATCACCGCTTTCAAGAGTGTTCAGGCAGAGCTTGAGCATAAATTGGCGGACGTGCAGGCGATCCGCCGCGATTTGGAACAGCAGAAGCAGGAACTGGTTGCGACCAGCGCCGATCTTCGCAGCGCTCGTGACGCCGCCGAGGCTGCCAACCGCGCGAAATCGGATTTCCTTGCCATCATGAGCCATGAGATCCGCACGCCGTTGAGCGGCATGGTGGGCATGGTCGATCTGCTGCGCGGCACGCCATTGACCGAGGAGCAGCAGCGCTACACTGTATTGGCCAATGAATCCGCCGATCTGCTGCTCGAAGTGATCAACGACATCCTGGACTTCTCCAAGCTCGAGGCCGGCCGCCTGCAGTCGGAATGCATCGATTTCGACCTCCCGCATCTGATCGAAGGCGTCGCGTCGGTCATGGGCGAGAAGGCGAAGACTCGAAATCTGGAACTGCGTTCGAGCGCGGCGTCGGATCTTCCCACCTATCTGCGGGGAGACCCGATCCGGGTCAGGCAGGTGCTGCTCAATCTGGTGGCCAACGCCATCAAGTTTACCGAGCACGGATCGATTCAGATCGATGCAACCTATCGCGAAGCGACCGATGGCGCTGTCGTCCTGAGGGTCGAGGTGGTGGACAGCGGCATCGGCATGACGCCGGAGGTTCAGGCGCATGTGTTCGACGCCTTTGTTCAGGCTGATACCTCGATCTCGCGGAAATATGGCGGCAGTGGGCTAGGTCTTGCGATCTGCAGGCAGCTTTGCGCGATGATGGGCGGCGCCATCGGCGTCGAGAGTACGGCCGGCGAAGGCAGCCGGTTCTGGTTCGAGGTGAAATGTCAGCGTGGCAGTCGTCCGGCTGTCCGCCCCGAGCCCGCCATCATGCCGGCCAATCACCCGCTGGAGATCCTGGTCGCCGAGGATAGCCCGATCATCGCGACCTTGGTCTCGAGTCTGCTGCGCAAGCAGGGATTTCGGCCGACGATGGTCGTCAATGGCGCCAGGGCATTGGAGGCTGTTTCCGTGAGGATGTACGATCTCGTCCTGATGGACGTGCAGATGCCCGAGATGGACGGCATTTCCGCGACCAAGGCGATCAGGCAGCTCCCGGGTCCCGAGCGCGACCTGCCGATCATCGCACTCACGGCCAACGCGCTGGTCGGGCAGCGCGAGACCTATCTGGCCGCTGGCATGAACGATTATGTCACCAAGCCGATTCAACCGCCGCTGCTGTTTGCCGCCATCCGCCGCTGGGCCTTGAACCACACCAAGGCGCCCGCGCTGCAGGCGACGCCCGAAGCGTCGATAGATACAGCCGCATCCATGAGCGGTCCGGTGCTGTAGGGCTGGTCAGGCCACCGCGTATCGCAGCCGCGCACGCAGCAGCGACAGCACGTGGCGGAGGATCGGCATCTGGTACCGCACGAGCCGCGCGGCTTCGAGCGGCGCTTCCGCCAGCGCATCGAACTCGGGCTCCCGGCCGGCGCGGATATCCTGCAGCGTCGATGTCAGATGCGGGCCAGCCCGACGGAGTTCGGCAACGACGCTGTCGAGATCGGCCTCCACAGGACAATCAAGCCGGGCCGACAGGCCTGTAATCTCGAGCGCGATGCCGCGCACGATCTCGATCAAGCCGGAATCCCCGCCAATCTGTTCGAGCGTTGCGCCGGTCAGACCGGAAACCAGATTGGTGGACGCATTGCGCAACAGCTTGCGCCAGACCTCGCGGCGCACATCCTGTTCGACGCTGACCATGATCCCGCCGGATGCCAGCTGCTCGCCGATCGCTTGCGGGAGCGGGCCTGGTGCGATGCGGCCGATCCGCAGGCTCTGCTGTCCCTGGACCATGACGACGTCGTCGCCGTTGACCGCGGCGCGGGTATAGACCACGCAGCCGAGCAGCCGTTCGGGCGCGAACAGCCGCAGCATCGTTCCGTTCGGATCCAGCGAAGCGAGGCGCGTTCCGGCGAAGCGGCTCGCGCCCTGGAAATACCACCAGGGCAGTCCGTTGACCGCCGGCATCAGCAGTGCCGACGGCGCCATTGCCTTTGCAAGCTGCGGCAGAAGCTCGGGCAGCGCCTGCGCCTTCACCGCCACGACGACCAGATCGCACGCAACGAGCCCGTCGGGTCCGACGATGGCAGGTCGGGCGATTCGGAGCTCGCCCGCGGCGTCGCGCAGTCGTAGGCCGTCCCTGATCAGGACGTCGCGGCGGGCGCCGCGCGCGACCAGGGATACGGGCTGCCCGGCCAGCGCGAGTTGGCCCGCCAGCGCGGAGCCGATTGCGCCGGCTCCGACGATTCCGATTCTGAGGGGCTGAGCCGGCGGCATCGCTTGCGCTGTACTTTCAGAACGGCTTGCCTTTCGCCGCGGTCATGCGCCGGACGGCGGCGTCGAAGAACAGCCGCGCGAACTCGGCCTCTTCGATCAGGCGCTTCGAATTCGCCACGCATTGCTGGCGCACCGCGTCGGGCAGAATGCTGTCCTCGCCCGGGATCATGCCGGCCTGGCACTGGATCTCGGCCGCGCGCTGCACGGTCCACAGCAACATGAAGGCGCGTGGCACGTCGGCGGCGCCGACCGCGACGCCGTGATTGCGCAGAATCAGAACGTCGCCATTGCCGAGGCTCGCCAGCATGCGGTCGCGCTCCTCATCGAACAGCGTAATGCCTTCGAAAGTGTGGTAGCCGACGCGGCCGGCGAGCTGGGCGCCGTAGAAATTATCGTGGCTCAACCCGTTCTTCTTCTGGGCGATCGCCGACATCGCGGTGGTGTGCGCGTGCGCGATGCAGTGCAAATCCTCGCGCGCGGTGTGGATGGCGCCGTGAAGCGCGAAGCCCGCCGGATTCGGCTTGTAGTTGGACTCGCCGATCAGCTGTCCGGAGACATCGACCGTGAGCAGATTGTCCGGCGTGACCTCGTTATAATTCAGCCCGAACGGATTGACCAAATAGCGCTTCTCGGCGCCCGGCAGCCGCACCGAGATGTGGTTGAAGATCATCTCGGTCCAGCCGAAGAAATCGACCAGCCGATAGAACTGTGCGAGCTCGGTCCTGAGTTGATATTCCGCGGTCTGTTCGCTCTGTTTGACCATCAGCATGTTGTACCTGCCTTTGCCCGCTTCGTTGCGGGGCCATGAAAAAAGAGTTATGACGCGACTGTCCGGATACCCAGATAGCTGTTGATGACATCGGGATTGCCCGCAATCTCGGCGGCCGGACCTTCGAGCACGATCGCACCGGATTCCATGACATAGGCGTAATCGGCGATCTTGAGTGCGGCGCGCGCGTTCTGTTCCACCAGCAGGCATGAGACGCCGTGATCGCGCAGGTCCGCGACCGAGCGCAGGATGTCCCGGGTCACGAGCGGCGCCAGCCCCAGGCTCGGCTCGTCCAGCATCAGGAGTTGCGGCTTCGACATCAGTGCCCGGCCCATCGCCAGCATCTGGCGTTCGCCGCCGGACAGCGTGCTGGCGAGCTGCTGCCGGCGCTCCTTCAGCCGCGGCAGCAGCGCGTAGACCTCTTCGAGCGTCGCCAGATAGCTCTTGTCGCCGCGGCGATAGCGTAGGAAGGCGCCGAGCAGCAGATTGTCCTCGACGTTCATCGTGGTGAACAGCTCGCGCGTCTCCGGGATCAAGGTCATGCCGCGCCCGACCAGGATCTCGACCGAGGGCTGCTCCTTGGCCTCTTCGCCGAAGAAACTGAGGCGGCCGCGCACCGGGAGCTGGCCCATCAGGCCGCTGAGCAGCGTGGTCTTGCCGGCGCCGTTCGGGCCGATGATGGCGACGATCTGGCCGCGGCGGATCGACAGGCTGAGGTCGCGGATGACTTCGACGCGGCCATAACCGATGCTGATGTTCTCGGCCCGGAGCAGAAGGTCGGAGGAGGCGAGAGCCGCGGTCATTCCGCGCCTCCGAGATAGGCTTCGATCACCTTGGGGTTGGCCTGGATCTCGGCGGGCCGGCCTTCGGCGAGCTTTTCACCGAACTGCATCACCACGATCCGGTCAGCCAGATTCATCACGAAATCCATGTCGTGCTCGACGATCATGACCGCCATGCCCTCGGTCTTGAGCTGCAGCAGCAGGTCGGCGAGCGCCTGCTTTTCCAGATGGCGCAGGCCGGCCGCGGGCTCGTCGAGCAGCAGCAGGCAGGGATCGGAGCAGAGCGCACGGGCGATTTCCAGCACCCGCTGCTGGCCCAGCGCAAGACTGCCGGCGTTGCGGTGGGCGAGGGGCGCGAGGCCAACGCGCGCGAGCTGGCGCTGGGCTTCCGCGAGCAGCATCGCCTCTTCCTTGCGATCGAGCCGCAGGCTAGCGGCGACCAGCCCGGAGCTGCCGCGCGCATGGGCGCCGATCGCGACGTTCTCCAGTGCGCTCATGTCGGAGATGATCCGCACATGCTGGAAGGTGCGGCCCATGCCGTCGAGCGCGAGCGCGCGCGTCGCATAGTCGCTTTCCTTGCCGAGGAAGTTGACCGAGCCCTTGGTCGGCGACTGTACGCCGGAGATGAGGTCGAACAGCGTGCTCTTGCCGGCGCCGTTCGGGCCGATCAGAGCGAGGATCTCGCCGGCGTGGACGTCGAGCGAGATGTCGCGGTTGGCCTTCACGACGCCGAAGGATTTCGTGACGTTGAT
>Ga0302322_100004714_pt1 | contig 11886 bp, 12 predicted proteins | sample Fen_T0_2_FD_203757 | JGI IMG/M metagenome (GOLD analysis project Ga0302322, IMG submission 203757) | Peat permafrost microbial communities from Stordalen Mire near Abisko, Sweden - Fen_T0_2 | ecosystem: Environmental > Terrestrial > Soil > Wetlands > Permafrost | place: Sweden: Abisko... | reverse complement strand
CGGTCGCATCCTCGGCCGGCACCGACGAACCGCGGGTGAGGAAGGAAACCGCGCCGAGCACCAGCCCGAGCAGGATCAGGAGCACGAGGGTGACGCCGATCGTCGGGTTCTTCCAGAGGATGTAGACGACGACCGCGAACACGGTCGCGCCGATCTGCACGCCGCGCTTGTTCGCACCCACCCACTCCGCGACCGGACCGGGCGTGTAGCCGGCGTCGTCGGCCTTGCGCCGCAGCCCGCCGATGCCCTTGCTCACCATCGCCCGGATCCGCACCGCGCCGCCGGAGGTGCCCGAGAGCCAGCCGGCGATCGCGATCAGGAGGCCGATGACACCCACGATGATCACCGCGACGCGCAGGTTGCGCAGGAGGATGTCCCACACCGCGGCGGCGGCCTTCCCGTTGCCACCCGGCGGTGTCGCCGCGTCGAGGTAGAACCACCGGCCGACCGCGAGCAGCACCAGCGTGAACGCGGCGCCGCCGAACAGCACCATGCCCGAACGGATCGCGCCACGACGACGGGGCCGCACCAAGAGGGCCGAGCCGACGAAACACCCGATCGCGAGGAGCGGCAACAACCACGCGATCGCGTTGAGGATCTTCGACGCGGTGCGCGCCTGGTCGATGCCACCGGTGTCGATGAGCGTCACCGTGCGCTTCACCGGCGGCACGGACACGTTCTTGAGGAAGCCGAGCCCCTTCTTCTCGAGCTCGGTCTTGACCGTGGTGATCACGTTCGAGAGGTCGAGCGTGATCTTGCCGTCCTTCACGCGCGCCGGCCCGGCGTTGACGCCGTTCTCGTCCTTGAGCACCGTCACGAGTTGCTTGTGCGACACGCGGTTCATGCCGTCCCACAGTCGCTGGAACTGATCGGACGCCAGCAGCTTCTCGGTGATCTGCACCGCGTAGCCCTGCGCCTGCGCGGCAATCGTGTCGCCCAGGAACTTGGCCCGCTTCGGGAGGACGCTGGTGATCTTGGCGTCCACGTTCACCGACGAGAAGAGCGCGTCGACCGCCTTCGTGGCCACGACCTTCTGGATGTCGGGGTTGTCGGCCAGTGGCGACACCGTGCTGACGTAGCGGTCGGTGTTGAGCAGCTGGTTGCGCGACCAGATCGAGAGGGCCGAGAGCGGCACCAGGATGAACCCGATGACGAGCAGCACCACGGCGACGACGCGGTGCCAGCGGGGTACCCCCGTGCGCGCCGCCTTCGGCGCGGGTGCGTCGGCCAGGGCCTGCTCCATGGGCGCCTCCGCAGGCTCCGCGGTGGTGGCAACCGCTTCGGTCGGCGCATCCGCGGCTTCGGTCGGCGCTTCCTCGGTTGGGGTGGTCTCGTCGTTGGGAGTGGTCTCGTCGTCGGCCATCAGGCGAGTTCCTTCTGGAGGTCACGGAAGCGGAACGCACTCACGAGGTCGACGACGCCCTTCACGATCGACCAGATGCCGATGATGGTGACGAGCAGCAGCACCGACCGGTCGGGGTTGCCGATGGCCCACGCGCCCAGGCCGATGCCGATGACCCCGCCGATCAGGCCGAGCCACCAACCCTGCACGTGCGTGTGCGTGAGCGCGAGCACGACGTCGAAGACACCGCGGATCAGGAGGTACCAGGCCACGAACACCGAGAGCACCACGAGCGTGGGCCCCGGCCACGCGATGGCGGCGATGCCGGCACCGAGCGCGAGCACGCCACAGATGATCGAGAACACCTTCCAGCCGCCCTGCAACACCAGCGCGAGCGCGAACTGGGCGAACGCGCCCACCCAGAAGGCGATCGCGATCAGGATCGCCACCGCGGTGATCGACCCCGGCCGCAGCGACAGGATGAAGAAGCCGAGCAGCAGCCAGAGGATGCCCACGATCATGAACAGCCACCAGGTGCTGGCGTAGGCCTGCGCGACCGCGCGTTCCTCGTCCGGTGTCAGATCGATGCGTATGGACATGGTTGCTCCCTCCGAAGGCACCGCTCCTGCGGGCAGGGCGATGTGCGCATTATGGCCGCCAACCTCCCGGGAGCGCCGGATGCACGCGCCCGATCCCGAGCCTCGAGGTGGCCGCTACAGCTTCCCGATCACCGGCCCGTTACACCTGCCCGATCACCTGCTCGCCGAACGCGGCGAGGGTGTCGGGCTGCGCGAAGTCGGAGAACCACACGTAGAACCGCTCGACGCCGGTGGCGGCGTGCGTGGCGAAGTGCTCGATGATCTCCTCGCCGTTGCCGATCACCAGGCCGCTGCGCCAGTTGAACCGCTTGTTCGCCGATTCGGTGAGCTCCGCGCGCCGATCCTCCGAGGGGATGAACACGATCATCGTCTGCGTGGACACGCGTGCGTCGCCGGCCTCGGCGCGCTTCTCGTCGACGCGGTGCAGCTCGTGGATGGGCACGTTCCACCAGTCGGCATGCTCGCGCACGAGCGCCATCGTCTTCTTGCCGACCCCACCGATCACGATCGGGATCCTCGTCAGCGGTGTCGGGAGCTGCTGACCCTCGGTGACGTCGAACCAGGTGCCGTGGTAGTCGAACTTCTCACCCGACCAGCAGGCCTTGATCACGTCGAGGGTCTCGCGCATCCGGTCGACGCGCTCGGCGGGCGCGGTCGGCGAGATCCCGAACGTGTGGAACTCGTCGACCACGGAGCCCCAACCCAGCGCGAGCTCGAAGCGCCCTCCCGACATGTGGTCGAGGCTCACCGCCTGGCGGGCCAACATCACCGGGTGACGGAAGCCGTCGCACAACACCAGGTGGCTCTGCGTCATCCGCTCGGTGCACGCGGCGAGCCACGTGGCCGTGGTCATCGCCTCGTACATCGGCTGGTCGATCGCGAGCGGCGGCGCGAGATGGTCCATGCCCGCCATCAGGGTGAACCCCGCGGCCTCGGCGGCGCGGGCGCGAGCCACCAGCCCGTCGGGCGTCATCCGCATCTGCGGGAGGAAGAGTCCGAACTCGGTGTGGTGGTCGCTCATGGCGCGCCACCGTAACCGCCGGTCGCCGCCGTCGCCGCCGGCGACCCAGGTACCCGGGGCCGCGCCCCTCGCGGCGCGTCAGGCCAGTTCGAGCAGGTCGTACATCTCGTCGCGGAACATGTCGAGGGTGCCGTCGGGCATCAGCAACGCCCGGTCGGGTTCGAGCGCGCGCACGAACTCGGGGTCGTGACTCACGATCACCATCGTCCCCGGCCACGACGCGAGTGCCTCGCCCGTCGCGACGCGCGATCCGGGATCGAGGTTGTTGGTCGGCTCGTCGAGCAGCAACACGTTGTGGCTGCCGGCAACGAGCTGCGCGAGCGCGAGCTTCGTCTTCTCACCGCCCGAGAGCGTGGACGCGTCCTGGAATGCCTTGTCGCCCGACAAGCCGAACATGCCGATCAGTTCGCGCAGACCGCCGTCGCCGAGCGCCGACACCTCGCGCATGTGCTCGAGCAACGAGCGCCCCGCCACGATTCCTTCGTGTTCCTGCGCGTAGTAGCCGGTCGACACGCCCTTGCCGAGCTCCACCTCGCCGAGATCGGGATCGAGCACGCCGGCGAGCACGCGCAGCAAGGTGGTCTTGCCCGCGCCGTTGAGCCCCATCACGAGGAGGCGCTCACCCCGGCCGACGTCGAAGCTCACGTCGGAGAACACGTCGAGCGCGCCGAACGACTTCCAGATCTCGGTGGCGGTGAGCACGGTGCGCCCACACGTGGGCGGTTCGGGGAAGCGCAGGCGCATCGAACGCCGCTTCGTGGGCGCCTGCACCTTGTTCGCCTCGATCTTGGCGACGCGCCCGTCGAGGTTCTTCGCGACCTTGGCGCGCTTGGCCGTCTGCCCGCGCATCGAGTTGGAGAGTTGCGAGAGACGGGCGATCTCACGATCCTGGCGCACCGCGAGCTTGCCGAGGCGCTGCTCGTCGGCTTCACGCGCGACGAGGTACTGCGAGTAGGTGCCCTTGTACTCGACCACCGAACCGGTGGCCTCTTCGGCTTCGCGGTCGAGGAACACGACGCGCGTGATCGCGTCGTCGAGCAGATCGAGGTCGTGGCTGACGACGACGAGCGCGCCGCGGTAGTCGCGCAGGAACTTCAGGATCCAGGTCTTGGCGTCGGCGTCGAGGTGGTTGGTGGGTTCGTCGAGCAGCAGCAACTCGCTGCCACCGAACAGGATGCGTACGAGTTCGGCGCGCCGACGTTCGCCACCCGAGAGCGCGCCGATCGGCAGGTCGAGACGGTCCTCGCGCAGGCCGACACCGCTGGCGAGCTTGCGGACCTCCGCCTCGGCCGCGTATCCACCTGCGTGCTCGAAGCGCTCCTGCGCGTCCGAGTACAGGTGCACGTTCTCGTCGGACGGGTTCTCGTCGAGCGTGATCCGGCGCTTCTCCACCTCGTCGAGCAGCTCGTCGAGGCCGCGGCCCGCGAGCACGTGGTGCAGCACGGTGGTGTCGAGGGCCACGGAGTCCTGACGGGGGTCCTGGGACAGGTACCCCGTGGCCGGCGCCCGCTTCACCACGCCGCCCTTGGGCGACTTCGCCCCGCCGAGCACGCGCAGCAGGGTGGTCTTGCCCGCGCCGTTGCGGCCGACGAGGCCGACCTTCTCCCCCGCATGGACCTGGAACGACACACCGTTGACGATGCGGGTTGATCCGACCTCGACAACGAGATCGCGAACGGACAGCACGAGAGAGAACTCCGGACTCGGGGGGAACCTCCATTGTCGCGCACGGATGACCGGAACCGGTCGCTGAACCGTTCCTGAGGGCCTGGGGCCCGATTCACCCGCCGGGGCCCTACCCTCGGGGCATGGTGAACGACACCCTCCGCCTCCCCGCCGAGGGGTCGGACGCGGTGTCCGCGGAGATCGCCACGCCGGAGGATCCACCGAAGCCCCTGCTCCGCGGGCGCATCCACCAGGTCGCCTTCTACCTGTCGATCCCCGCCGGCATCACGCTGGTCCTGATCAGCGGCGGGGTGTCGGCGAAGGTCGCCACCGCGTTGTTCGCGCTGTCCCTCGCCGGGCTCTTCGGCACCAGCTCCACGTACCACATCGGGAACTGGACCCCGCACGTGAAGGCACGCTGGCGGCGCATGGACCACGCGATGATCTTCGTGCTCATCGCCGGCTCCTACACGCCGGTCGCGCTGCTCGCGCTGCAACCGGCATGGGGCATCGCCGTGCTCAGCGCGGCGTGGACGATCGCGGTGCTGGGCGTCACGCTCGCGCTCGTCAAGTTCGGCGCGCTGAACCGCATCGGCACATACATGTACATCGGCCTCGGGTGGATGGTCGTGCTGGTGATGCCCGTGATCGTGCAGTCGCTCACCGTCACCGAGCTCGCCCTGCTCGTCGCCGGCGGCGTGCTCTACACCGTGGGCGCGATCGGTCTGCGGTTGCACTGGCCCGATCCCCGCCCGTCCGTGTTCGGCTACCACGAGGCCTGGCACGTGATGACCGTCGCGGCCGCCGCATGCCACTTCACCCTCGTGGTGATGCTCGTCCGCTAGGTGCCGGGATGCGCCCGGCACGCCCGGCGCACGCAGGCACGAATCGGGTTACTGTCCTCCGCCGGGCTCCTGGGCGCCGACGTGCTGCCCGGGTTCGCCGACCGACCCGAGCAGGAGGACGCACGACATGGGACGACTCGACGGCAAGGTCGCGCTGGTCACCGGCGCGGCATCGGGCCTCGGCCAGGCCACGGTCGAGCGCTTCGTCGCGGAGGGCGCCGCGGTTGTCGGCATCGACGTCACGGCCGACACCATCGGCGGCATCGACGTGCTGGCGGTCGACGTGCGCGACGAGGACGCCGTGTCCGCCGCGGTCGACGAAGTGGTCGCGCGCCACGGCCGCCTCGACATCGTGGCCAACTTCGCCGGGGTCGCCGGCGGTGGACCGGTGCACATGGTCGACGCCGCCGACTGGGACCGCGTGCTCGCAGTGAACCTCAAGGGCACGTTCCTGGTGTGCAAGCACGCGCTGCGGCCGATGCTGGAACAACGCTCCGGCAGCATCATCAACGTCGCGAGCGTCGAAGGACTGCAGGGCACCGAAGGTGGCAGCTCGTACAACGCGTCGAAGGCCGGCGTCGTCATGCTCACCAAGAACATGGCGATCGACTACGGCCGCGCCGGCATCCGCGTCAACGCGATCTGCCCCGGCTTCATCGACACGCCGATGTTCCGTGCGGTCATGGGCAGCGACCACATGACGCAGTTCCGTGACGAGTACCGCGACGACCACATGCTCGGGCGCTTCGGCGAGCCGTCGGAGATCGCGGCGGCCGCACTGTTCCTCGCGTCCGACGACGCGTCCTTCGTCACCGGCCACGCGCTCGCGGTGGACGGCGGCTACCTCGCCGGCACCCGCACCGGCCTCAGCGACCTGATGGGGATCTGATCATGGCGAACATGCGCTTCAACCACATGGAGTTGACCTTCCCGCTCGGCACCCTCACGCAGGAGTTCCGCGACGACGTCGACAGCTTCTACTGCGGCGTGCTCGGGTGGAACGCGCTCGACACGATGGTGATCAACCAGTCGTGCCACCTGCTGCAGCCCGACGACGGCCAGTTCATCCTCCTCGCCGAGGGCAAGAAGCCGCTGGAGTCACCCGGGTACGACCACCTCGGGCTCCTGATGGACACGCGCGATGAGGTCGACGCCGTGCTCGCGGGCTGTCAGGAGTTCCAGCAGCGCGACGACCGCATGCAGTTGAAGGTCTACGAGGACCTCGCGGGGCCGACGATCGTGGTGCACGCGTTCTACGTGAAGTACCTGCTGCCGATCTGGTTCGACGTGCAGTGCATGGAGTACCCGCAGGGCCCGCGTCCCGGCCCGCGCTGGCAGTTCGCCTGATCAGTCGCGTTCGGCCGCGGCCTTGATCGCGGCGAGCGTTGCGGCAATCCCGGTCTGCGCAGTGACCGTGCGCGCGTCGAGCACCGTCTGCACCTGATCCTCGCCGTACTGCTGCGCGTAGAACGCGAGCAGGTCGGGCTGGGGCTCCCAGGTCTCGGTGAGGGTGGTGCCGTCGCGCCCGCCTTCGGACGCCGCCACGAACGAGTAGGTCCAGCGCACGAACGTGCCCGCGACTGCGAACGCGAACTCCCGGCCGGGGTCGGCCGCGATCACCTCGCAGTGCGTGTCCCATTCGCGGCCCTCGTCCGCGTTGTGCCCCGTGAACCAGTCGCCCACGCGCGCGGCGCCGCCCTCTGCCGCGGCGCCGCCCTCATCCCACTCGCACGAGCGGCAGACCGGGCTCCACTCCCCCATTCGGGTGACGTCGGAGACCATCGCGTAGAGATCGGCCGTTGAGGCTGCGATGAACATCGACTGCGACCATCTCGGCATGTCCATGGAGCGAGGCTACGCCGACTCAACTCCGGGCTGCCGCCGGCCGATCACTCTCCCGTGACTTCACACTTCCGCGCTCTCGCGCGCAGCCGTACCGCCCGACTCGGCACCGTGGTTGCCGCCCTCGCGATCGCACTGACGGCGTGCCTCCCCCCGGCGCCGCCGCCGATCGACAACTCGCAGCCGCTGCCGGCACCGTCGTGGTGGTCGGGCGCCTGCGACAGCGGCAACTACGCGGGCGGCAAGGCCCTCGGCGCGCAATACCGCAACGTGCAGGTGTGCGGCCCGCGGCCCGGCGCCGACGCCGCACCCAACCGCCTCGTCAACTTCTTCCCCGGCGCGTGGGGTGAGCTCGAGTGGCAGTGCGTCGAACTGTCGATGCGGTTCATGTATCTCGCCTACGACGTGCACCCCTACGGGGCCAACGGCAAGGACGTCTACGACAACTACTCCACCGCGTATGGCGGCGGGCTCGTGAAGATCGCCAACGGCACCGTCGGCACGCCGCCGAAGCCCGGCGACGTGCTCTCGTTCGGCCCCACCACGACGAGCGCGTTCGGGCACACCGGCGTGGTCGCGCAATCGACTGTCGACGCGAGCGGCAACGGCACGGTGAAGATCCTCAGCCAGAACGACACGACCGACGGCTGGCGCACGCTGACCGTCACCAACTGGAACGTCACCGCCGGCGTCGCCGGCCTCGGTGCCATCCCCGGCTGGCTGCACTCACCGCAGACCGACCCGCCCGCGACGACCACCACCGTCGCCCCCTGACGACGCGAGCGGGCGCACCCGGAGGTGCGCCCGCAGCAACGTCTTCAGTGCGGTATTCGCTACCGCGACACGACTACCGCGACACGACTACCGCGACATGTCGGTGACGACGGCGCGGCCCAGGTATTTCGCGGCCTGGAGGTCGTCGAAGATCTCGTCGAGCTCGCCGAGTGCACCGGTGCGACCGACGTGGGTCTTCACGATGCCGCGCGATGCGAGCTCCACCAGTTCGCGCATGTCCTGCACGTTGCCGACCGCCGAGAAGACCACGGTGGGCTCGCGCATGAGCATGTCCATCGGCATGAGCTGGAACATGCCGTCCTCGAGCGCCGGGATGCCGACGCCCACGAACAGGCCCTTCTTGCGCAGGATCGAGTAACCGAGGTCGTAGCCGGCCATCCGCGCCGCGAACACCAGGCTGGCGTCGACGCCGCCCAGCTCGTTCTGGATGACCTCGGCCGCGTCCTCGATGCTGACCGCGCGCTCGGCGCCGAGCGACGTCACGAAGTCGAGGCGGCTGGCGGCGTCGATGCCGATCACGCGGTAACCGAACGCGGTCGCCAACTGCACCGCGTAGTGGCCGAGACCTCCGGCGGCGCCGACGATGGCAACCCAGCGACCGGGCGTGACGCCGTGCCGGGTGAGCTTCTTCACCGCGCCGTACGCGGTGAGGCCACCGCAGGCGAGGGGCGCCTCGGTGTCGGGAATGGTGTCGGGGATGGCCACCAGGCCCGGCGCGAACGCGCAGAACTCCTGGGCGAACGTCCCCATCAGGGTGTTGTTGCGGCTGCAGTGCCGCGGCTCGCCCGCGATGCAGTACTCACACGCGCCGCACCACTCACCGCCGCCCGCGCCACCGAGGCCCAGGATCACCCGGTCACCCACGTTCACGTAACGCTCGGCGCCCGGGCCGACCGCGTCGACGATGCCGATGGCCTCGTGGCCGAGGGGCATGCCCTCGCCGGGCAGGCCCCAGTCCCCCTTGCGGAGGTGGAGGTCGGAGTGGCACACACCCGCGGACGTGATGCGCACTCGGGCGTAGTCGGCCTGCGGTTCCGGGGTCGGGTCCTCGATGAGCGTGAGCTTGCCGTCCTGGACGCGTGCTGCCTTCATGTGGGATCCCCCGGTTCGTCTGGCGATGTGCGACCGGGATCATGCCACCTGGCGGTCAGTCGCGCCGAGCCTGGCGTCGACCTTGTCGTCGCCGGTGGCGCCGCATCACCCCGAGGCCGAAGAAGATCAGCGCGCCGACCCCGGCCATGAGGAGCGACAACAGCCAGATCGGGATGGTCGCGCTCCAGAACAGAAAGTCGAACTTCACGTCCTGGGTGTTCTGCGCGACGAAGATCACCAGGAGCAGGACGCCGCCGATCGTGGCGATGGCGCCGCCCCCGATGTGCTTCCGCGAGCTGTTCTCCGGTTGCAGGTCTTCCCCGCGCATCACCATGGGGCGGATCTTCGCACATGATCCAAAAAGTCACCGCCTGATCGAGCATGTGACAGTTGACGGGCGTATACGACGCTCAAGTGTCACATGCTCGGTTGATCAGGCGCTCGTGAGGGTGACCGCGGCCTGGGCGACGAGCGCGCCGTAGACCTTCTGGAGCTTCGGGGGCACGCGGTCCCGCGGGCCGGTCACCACGAGTGCGCCGACCGCACGCGCTTCGGCATCGAGCACCGCGGCGCCCACACTGGTCTGCTCCCGGCCCACGAGGCCGGCACTCACCGACCAACCCCGCTTCGCCACCGTCGCGAGCTCGGCGCGGAGCTCGACGTCGACGGGCCCGCCGACCAGGTGGGCGCGCGTGTCGTCGTCGAGATGGGCGAGCACGGCGCGACCTGACGCACTGCGCGCCACTGGGAGCGAGAGCCCGAGCGCGGGCGCGGCGCGCACGACCTGTCGGCTCTCGACCACGTCGATCACGACCAGTCGGGTGTCATCGACCTCGACGAGGAACGCGCTCTCCCCCGTGGCGTCGCGCAACGACTCGAGCAGCGGGTGCGCCCGCTCGCGCAGACCGGACCGGTCGGCCGCGCGAGCCCCCAGTGCGAACACGCGCAACGACAACTCCCAGCGCACCGGCGTGCCGGTCGCGGCGCGGATCCAGCCGGCATCGTGCAGCGACACCAGCGAGCGCTGCACTGCGCTCGTGTCCTCGCCCAGGATCCTGCCCAGCGCGGCAACGCCCACGGGCTCGTGCTGGGCCACCGCGTCGAGCACGGCGAGGGCACGGGTGACCGCCTGGACAGGTTTGACCGCCACGCCTTCGTCCCCTACCTTGGATTCACCATCTCATTGTCCGACATGCCATGTCGCACTACGACATGCTCAGGATGTCACGAAAGGACGCCCCGTGCAAACGACGGACGACCTCTTCCTGCCCGATCCCCTCCCGCGCGACGTGAAGTACACGGTGATCTCGGTCGACGACCACGTCGTCGAGCCGCCGCACACCTTCGAGGGTCGCCTGCCCGCGCACCTCCAGGACCGCGCCCCCAAGATCGTGGAGACCCCCGAGGGCCACCAAGTGTGGGAGTTCGAGGGGAACTTCTTCACGCAGGTGGGGATGAACGCGATCGCGGGTCGCCGTCCGGAGACGGTGAAGCTCGAGCCGTTCCGCTTCGAGCACATGCGAGCGTCGTGTTACGACCCGGCCGCGCGCGTCGTCGACATGGACATCAACGGCGTGTACGCAGCGGTGAACTTTCCGTCCATGATCACCGGGTTCGCCGGTCGTGTGTTCTACGGCGCGCAAGACGGCGAACTCGGTGCCGCCTGCACACGCGCTTGGAACGACTGGATCCACGACGAGTGGCTCCAGCCCTTCCCCGACCGCTTCATCGGCCTCGGTGTCGCGTACCTCGCCGACCCACAGCAGGCCGCCGACGAGATCCGCCGCAACGCCGCGCGCGGCTTCACCACGGTGAGCATGCCCGAGCGTCCGCACAAGCTCGGCCTGCCCAGCCTGTGGGACCGCGACCACTGGGACCCGATCATCGCCGCGTGCGACGAGACCGACACCGTGATCTCGATCCACGTCGCGAGCTCCGGCGGCTACGAGGGCCCGCCGGGCGGTCCCGGCCTCCAGCTCGGCGCCACGCTGTTCGGGCAGCTCTCGCTCGCGGCGGCGGCAGAGTGGCTGTGGTCGGAGTACCCGGTGAAGCACCCCGACCTCAAGATCGCGATGAGCGAGGGTGGCATCGGCTGGGTGGCGATGCTGCTCGACCGCCTCGACAACATCATCGACCGTTCGGGGTACGGCATGGGCTGGGACATCCGCCCCGCCGAGGTGCTCAAGCGCAACTTCTGGTTCTGCACGCTCGACGATCCGTCCACCATCGACACCCGCTACCGCATCGGGGTCGAGAACGTCATGGTGGAGGTCGACTTCCCGCACGGCGACGGCACCTGGCCCGACACACAGCTCGAGATCGAGAAGTACTGGGGCCACATCCCCGACGACGAACTGCGGATGATGTGCAGCGAGAACGCGGCCAAGCTCTACCGCCACTCGCTCCCCGACGTGGTGCTGCCCCGGTGAGCGGCTTCGTTCCCACCCGCGACCGTCTCGCCCCGGAGCTCACCACGCGTGAGGAGATCGTCCTCCTCGCCCGTGCGCTCTGGAACGAGGGCTACAACGACCACCTCTCGGGCCACATCACCGTGAACCTGGGCGACGGCACGTTCCTGTGCAATCCGTGGCTGCTCACGTGGGAGGAGTTCGGTCCCGACGACGTCATCCGCATCGACCTCGACGGCAACGTACTCGAGGGCAACTGGCCCGCACCGCTGGGCAT
>Ga0302322_100004712_pt1 | contig 11889 bp, 9 predicted proteins | sample Fen_T0_2_FD_203757 | JGI IMG/M metagenome (GOLD analysis project Ga0302322, IMG submission 203757) | Peat permafrost microbial communities from Stordalen Mire near Abisko, Sweden - Fen_T0_2 | ecosystem: Environmental > Terrestrial > Soil > Wetlands > Permafrost | place: Sweden: Abisko... | reverse complement strand
CTCTGGTGTATCGGCGACTTGGGTACACCAGGGTTGCGTGCGCAACTGCTGGCGCGCTTCCGGGCGTCGTGCCCAAATGACGATGCGTCGGGCGAGTCCGCGGGCCTGGGCGGCTTTGGCGACGGAGCCGCCAAGCAGCCCGGGGGCGAGAATCGTCAGTTGGTCAAACACAGGAATTGCAAACGCGAATGGAGCGCGGATGTCGAGTTCTTCGAAGCGTCCAGGGCAGGCGAAATTGGTTTGTCAGTTAAGCCACCGTGCCATGGATTGGCGAATCATGACCGCCACGGATGAAGAAAAAGCGAAAGGCCGCCGGGCCATTGTAATACTTTGGCTCTGTATGATCGTCAGTATCGGCCTGCCTATTGTATTGTATTTTGCACTTAGGTAGGTCTTTCTAAGCCATCTGATGAACAGAACCCTGTTACCCATCCGTTTGGTGTTTATCGCATTATGCGCTGTGGCGGGCGGGTTGGTGTGTTTGACGAGTCCGCAGTGGGATCGTTTTCAGCCGATGGCGATTAGTATTGGTTTTTTGATTGGCGTGCTCGTGGTGTTGACCGATGTCTTGCTAAGGGGCTTTTCGTTACGCGGATTATCGGCGGTGTCGTTTGGCTTGGCCGTCGGGCTTTTGGTCGCCTACATGGTGCATGTTTCCCCGCTCTTGGCGGAGGGCGATCCACAAGTTTTGTTCTTAGTGCGGTTGGGGTTGTTTTTGATTATTCCCTATCTGTGTACGGTGATCGCGTTGCGTGGTAAGGATGAGTTTAATCTGGTGATTCCCTATGTGCGGTTTGTGCCGCACGAGGTGGATGTACCGCTTGTTGTGGTCGACACCAGTGCATTGATCGACGGACGCATGGCCAAGGTGTGCGAGGCCGGATTCTTGAGCGTGGCGCTGGTGATCCCGCGTTTTGTGCTCGATGAACTTCACGCTGTGGCGGATTCATCCGACCCACATAAACAAGCACGCGGCCGTCGTGGAATCGATACGCTGAATCTTCTGCGCAAGATCAAGAACGTTGATATCCGTACGCCTGAAAGCGACGTTGCCAAAAAGCAGGACGTGGATGCAAAACTCGTTTTTCTCGCGCAGTCAATGAGGGCCAAGTTGCTAACGACAGACTTCAATCTCGCGAAGATGGCGGAATTCCACGGTGTGCATTGGCTAAACCTTAACGTCTTGGCGAAAGCGCTTCGACCCGATCTCATCATCGGCGAGCAACTGGAAGTCGAACTGGTAAAACCCGGCAAAGACGAGGGGCAGGCGGTTGGCTATCTCGACGACGGTTCGATGGTGGTGGTGGGCAACGCCCGTACACTTATCGGTCGCCAGGTTCATGTGGAAATCACCAGCGTGCTGCCCTCGGCCGGCGGCAAAATGATCTTTGCCCGGCTCGTCTCGGAGTTGGGATAAGTCGTGCGGTTGGTAGGATTGTGGCAACGTAGTGACTGAGCGGTCTAGTTCACGTCGTGTCGTGCGCTTATGCTGTCGCGCCTTCACTAAAATCATCGCAACCGGGTGACCCCGAAACGAATTGATCGTGATGACGCGCCAATCATGAGATCTCCATCGCGTTGACGGCTCGAGTGTTTTAAGTATACTAGACTCAGCAGGAAGCGCCACTGAATCGACATCCTCTTTGTCGTTCAAAATGGTGCCATCGCTGCCTACAACCTATGAGAGACGACTACCTTCAAGCAGCGCTCAAAGTCGTGGATGACCCTAACATCCTCGTGAATGTCGTGTCGACGCGGGTAAAACAGCTCAGGCGTGGCAGTCGCGCGCTGGTTGAGTCGCTCGAAAAACTTTCGCCCGAAGATATCGCTTTACGCGAAATCATGGAAGGCAAGATCAGCTACGAGCTCGCGACGCCGGAACAGTTGGCCCGCCGCTAAGATTAGCACCTGTAGCTCACGTACCGCTGGGCAGCAGGAAAAGCAGCACGGCTAGGAAATGGCACGTGCTGCCCGCGAGTACGAACGTGTGCCAGAAGGCGTGGTGATAACGTAGCCGTTGCCAACGATAGAAAATCGTCCCGACCGTGTAACACAAACCACCGGCCAGAAGTAGCCAGAGTGCGCCTGCAGGCACGGCAACAATCATGGGCTTGAGCGCAACCACGATCAGCCAGCCGAGAAATAGATAAGCTAACGTCGAAGTCGTCCGGAAGCGGTCGCCGAAAATTAATTGGAATACTGCGCCTGCGCCGCATAAGCCCCAGATCACACCGAAAAGCGACCAGCCCCAAGCCCCGCGCAGACTGACGAGGAGAAATGGTGTGTAGGTTCCCGCGATCAACACGAAGATTGCTGCGTGATCCAGCTTAAGCAAGAGTCGCGCCCCACGTTTGCCCCGCCAAGAATGGTAGAGCGTCGATGCGGTGTAAAGAAAGAGTAGTGAGAGTCCGAATACCGTGAAACTCACCACGTGCCAAGCGTCGCCGCGCAGGCTTGAAAAGACGATCAACAAGGTCAGACCAGCTACGCTGAAGACCAACCCGAACCCATGCGTCAGCCAGTTGGCGAGTTCTTCGCCGCGGGTGTAGGGTCTAGCGGGTGCGGAATTGAATACCGGAGGGGATTGGTTTGGGTTGGCTTGCGCGGCGCGACGGTTTTTCACCACTTTGTCCGCCCAGGTGTCGAGCCAGCGAATGACGCGTCGTGGTTGTGGGCTGCGGAATTTGCCGTGTTCCCATTCTTCACCCTGCGCATAAATAGTCTTTGGAATCACGCAGGTGCCGAAGACCCAGTCGGCGAGAGGCAGTCCAAAGAAACCGGAGATCGATTCATTGCAGTCTATGACTGCGTGGTGGCGGAGGTGAAATCCATAGGCCGGCTGCCAAAACCATCCCCATTGAGGATGTTCGACGAGCGGCAACCATTTTTCGAGAGGCCAGTGGTTGATGGCATGAAAAAGTTCGTAAAGCGTGAGAGAGCTGGCCAGGGAAAGGAAGCCCGATAAAAACCAGGGGAAAGAGGGAAGTTGCCATTGAAGTAGAGCGAGGAGTGGCGTGAGCAGCGCTGCAAATATCGCCAGCGAATACCACGGGAAGAACGATGCTTCGTGTTGCTCCGGTTCCACGATGGGGAATTTATTCTCGATAAAAAGCACCTGATTATTTCCACGCAGTTGCTTGCGGACGATGTGGGTGAGTCCGTGATGGAGCGTGTGGAGCCGATAGAATCTTCGCAGGAGTGGAATCGCCGGCGTGTGGAGCACGTAGCGGTGAAAGAAATACTCAACGAAACAGTTAAGCAGGCTCAAGGCTAGAAACGCTGTGAAGCCTTTCCAGAGTGGCGCAAGAAATTGGGCGTTCCACATGGTTGGAAAGAAAAACCAGAGCGTGGCAAACAATCCGGCCAAGGTGGTTACAACGGTTAACGCAAAAAGTGGGAGCGAAAACTCGTCGTGTTCCTGGCTGTTGGTTTCGAGAGGGGTTGACATAGATTAAAAGGACGTGATGCGGCAGACGCGGACGTGGGAAAGAAATAGAGGGCTTGCTCGATTTGGCGCAGATCAGAGTCCGTAGGGCAGGCAGCGTAGGAGCATAGCGCGTTGGCCTGGCGCCACGAGCTTGTCGCGGGTTGCCCGCCGCTTTGCCTTGGTGCTTTTCGCTGAAAGGAGATGGCGGAAGCCTGGAGTGCGGCGAAGCATTTTGCCCGTGCCAGTAATCTTGAAACGTTTGGCGACGGACTTCTTTGTTTTTTGCATCGACCAAATTACCAGCGAACGTCACCGAACGCAAAGGAGATGGCCTGAAACAAAATCGCGAAATTTAGCTAGCCAAGGTTATCGCCATGCGGCCAATGACGACCTCGTCGGCGAGCGTGCGAACAGGGAGCGAGTGAATTTTTATTCGGATCGGGCGTGGGGTTGAGTACCGTGACGGCTCCGGCGGGGTACTGCCAGCGATGCCCTTGAAGGTCGCAGAGAGGAGCGGGCCAATCAGGCCAGTCTAAATTGCAGTGCGCGATGGCAGCGCTCAGGGCGGTTGAACTGATAATCAAGGTTGACCGCATTTTTCCCCGCCATCTGCGAGCGATCATTCGGAGGTCATGAAGGTGGCGGGTTGCGCATGGCTTCGATGTAAAGTTGCTCAACCTTTGCTCTCGCCCAAGACGTTTTTCGCAGGAACCTAAGGCTAGATTTAATACTTGGATCGAAGAGGAAGCACCGGATCGGCACACAGCGGCCCAGCTCTTCCCAACCATGCCGCTCCACCAATTCCGTAAGCAGTCGTTCCAGTGTGATGCCGTGCAGTGGGTCGTTGGATTTGGGCTGTGACATAGCGATAGCCTGGGGCTTGGTGTTTCAAGTTCAATCGAGGACTGCGACGATTGTGGTCGGATGTTTACCAGGACAATGTCTTTGCCGCTAGTGGTTTTGAAGCAGTTGTTCTAACGGAAATATGGCAGGTCATTTTAAGTTCTGGTCATACTACTTGTACGCTCGGTTATGGATACCGTTGTATCCGGGTTTTGAAGACGAGTTTCAGGAGCGATATATCGTTTTTGTCGCGCCTGTGTCGGTTGTGTTTTATCGTGTTTGGCGTGCTGAAAACGGCAACGTGGTCCCGAGCTCAAAAAGGCTCTCCTGAACCAAATTTTAGAAAACCAAGAGATTTTATTGCCCTCTGACTGTTTGCTTCATTAGGTTCGTAACCGAACAGTAACCTCAAAGACAAAAAATATGGCCAAGACCCAAAACTCAAAGAAACAGACCAAGAAGGCACCTGCAAAAACCGCCAAGGAAAAAAAGGTGGCAAAGCAGCTCAAGAAGGGCAAGTAAGACCCTTTTCGCAAAGCTGGTTCATCTAGCTTTTTTATTTACAGCACAGCTATCCGCTGTGCTGTTTTTTATTTTTATGGAGACGTTAGTCGGTTCGTTTGTGCAGTTCCCAATGTTCAATCCGGCTGCTCGCACCGATTGCTTTCGTGTTGCCGGGGCTTCCAAAAAATCTAGGTGTGAACTCACATGAAAAGAGTCGGCGCGCTATTCTTGTTTTTCGCGATCGCGGTATTTGGCCGTGCGCAATCCGCCATTCCGGTGGCCAAACCTCAGCGGCCGATCCCGGCGGTGGAGCACGTTGTGATTGTCAGCGTCGATGCGCTGCGGCCGGATCTAGCCCTCCTTGTCGACATGCCGAATCTGCGCCGCCTAATCAAACAAGGAGCGTATACGTTTTGGGCAAAAACGACCGCCGTCGCGATCACTCTTCCTTCGCATACGAGTATGTTGACTGGTGTGACTCCACAGAAACACGGCATCGAATGGAATCGCGACCTACCTTTCAGCGAGCCTGTTTTTTCGAAGGTCCCGACGATTTTCGAAATGGCGTCAGGGGCGGGCTACACAACCGCACTCGTTGCCGGGAAGCACAAGTTCGGCGCGCTCTGCAAACCCGGCACGGTCACCTGGATCGCCGTAGAAAGCGGAGAAAAAGGTAGCAACGAGGTGGTCTTGGCGAATGCAGTGAAGATTATCGAAGAGAAAAAGCCCGATGTGCTCTTCGTACATTTTCCCGATGTAGATGCGGTCGGCCACGCCAAAGGTTGGGGTTCGCCTGAGCAACTAGCGTGTATTGAGAAAACGGATCGCCAGCTCGGAGAGCTGCTCGCTTCGCTTGATCGTGCAGGGTTACGGGCATCCACGTTTTTAATTGTCACGGCTGATCACGGTGGTGCTGGTTTGACCCATGGTGCCGACGACGCGCGCAGCCGGCACATTCCGTGGATCGCGGTGGGTCCGGGCGTGCGGAAAGATTTCGACCTGACCAGAATCGCGTCGCTTGAGGTCCGCACCGAAGACACCTGCGCGACGGCGTGCTATTTGTTGGGGCTGCCGCAAGCGCCCTATTTCGACGGTAAGCCGGTAACCGCGGCCTTCGAAGTAGAACCCTGAGTGGCGCGTGGGAATTTGCTTGGGTACGGCTAATACTCGCGGAAGACTTTGTACTTTTCATTCTTGTTCCTCGAAACAGGCATGGCGCATGATACAAATTTACCCCGATGCCCAACCGCGAATGTAGAATTGCCCAGGCCTGGCTAGAATCGCCCTCGCGCGGCGTGATCGAACTCACGCGAGACTGGCGGGCACGCTATGCTCCGCCGCTGCTGCTTGGCCCCGACGGCCCCACGTTCACAACGCTGACCAAGGTGCCAGATTATGTTTTCGGTGCGGAGAGCGGTTACTTTGCGAATAAAAAGGGCGAGATCTTTTTTTTCCTACGGGCCGACCGCCATCCTGAACTCGTGGCTGCAGGTGCGTCAGTCTACCTCGCGGGCGATTTCAACGGCTGGCAAAACGCTGTGGGGCATGACGAGTGGCTGTTGCGTCCGAACAAACTCGCGGGCGATCCCGTGTTGTTGTGGTCAGGGTCTGCGAGCCGGTTTTACACCGAGCCGTATTCAAAATTCAAATTCGTGACCGGTGAACACCGTTGGCTCGATGTCTCGGCCACGGCGCCTAACGCCGTCCGCGACGAAGGTGGCAACGTCAATTTTCTCGTCGATCCGGAGCGCACCGGGCAGCACCTGTTTCAATTCACACTTGCGGCGCCGCTTGATCTGTCAGCCGCGGCGACCGTTGTCTGGCAGGGCGACGAAGTAGGGCAGAGTGTGCCGCTGCGTCCCGGCGAGTTTCTATTCCGCTACGGTAGCGAGGTACCGCTCGGCGCGATCGTGCGCGGAGCGGAGACGACGTTCCGGCTCTTCGCGTCGCGGGCGTCGACGGTTGAGCTATGCGTCAGTCACGAGCTGGAAAGCCCCGCCGCCACGCACCGCTATGCACTCAAACGTCGCGCGGATTTCGTCTGGGAGGTTACGCTCGCGGAAAATCTTCATGGCTGGTTTTACTGGTATCACGTCGATGGTCCTAGCGATGTGTTCGGCCAGTTTGATCTTACCCAGAAGATTCTCGATCCGTACGCCATCGCTACGGTTGATCGTACTGGGCCGGGCATCGTGGTCGACCGCGCAATGCTGCCGCCGCCAAACCGGGAGTTTCAAACGCCCGTCTGGCATGATCTCGTGATCGCCGAGGCGCATGTGCGCGATCTGGTGGACCGCGCTCCGGTGAAACTAGCCGTGGCTGAGCGCCGCGGTTTCACCGGCTTGCGCAAATGGGTCGAAAGCCCGGGTTTTTATCTGCACCACCTCGGCATCAACGCCGTGGAACTCCAGCCCGTGCAGGAGTTCGATAATCGAACGACCGAGGAATATCATTGGGGTTACATGACGAACAACTACTTTGCGCCAGAAAGTAGTTACGCGCTGGAGCCCTTGCGCGCTTCCGGCATCGCGGAGTTGCAGGAGCTGGTGGCGGCCTTCCACCGGCGCGGCATCGCAGTGATTCTTGACGTCGTTTACAACCACGTGGGCGAACCTGCGCACCTGATGCTCATCGACAAGCTCTATTATTTCGAGATGGACAGCGCCGGGCAGCTCTCGAACTGGAGCGGTTGTGGCAACGATCTTCGCGCCGACGCCGCCATGGCCAAACGCCTCATTATCGACAGCCTGATTCACCTCGTAGAAACGTACGGCATCGACGGATTCCGCTTTGACCTGGCCGAACTTCTCGGGCTCGACGTGCTCCGCGACATCGAAACGGCGCTGAAGCGTGTGAAGCCCGACGTAATCCTGATTGCGGAGCCATGGAGCTTCCGCGGACACATTGCGGGTGCGTTGCGCGACACCGGCTGGGCGTCGTGGAATGATGGATACCGTAATTTCCTGCGCGACTACGTACGCGGCGGTGCAACGCGTGACGCTTTCGAATATTTCCTCAAGGGCTCGCCCTGGCATTTTGCCAAATGGCCGGCCCAGACCGTCAATTACACCGAGTCGCACGACGACCGTTCGTGGATCGACATGATCACGGAGAATGCGGACAATAACGGCTCAGAACCAACCGCCATCGACCGGCGACGCACGCACCTGATGGCGGCGGTGCTCTTTTCCTCGATTGGCATTCCGATGCTCGCGGCCGGGCAGGATTTCCTGCGTTCGAAAAACGGCGTCAACAACACCTATCAGCGCGGCGATCTCAACGCGCTCGACTATCGCAGGATATTCCGTTTCTCCGCCACGCACACGTATTTTGCCGATTGGATCGCGTTCCGTCGTTCCGAGGCTGGCTCGCTGTTGCGACTCTTTTCGCGGCCGAGCGAGACGTTTTTCCGGTTTTTCTTTGCGCCCGAATCGACGGCGACCGCCGCGGTTTACAACGCGGATCGCAGCCAGGGCCCGCGCCGCCTGCTCTTTGCCGTGAACCCGACGTTGAACGACGTCTCGATCCCGGTAGGGGCGGAGATCGCTGAAGGAAACTGGCGTCAGCTTGCCGATCACGAACGGTTCTTTGGTCCCCGCCCGCTCGACAACGCCCAACCCGTGGAGTCCGAACTCTACCTGCCGCGGTTAGGTTGTGGCCTGTGGATCAGCGAAGGGTGAAGGCGAAATGTAGTTGGAAGGGGGGAGTGCATCTCTTGAGTCCTAAGGTCAGAATTCCTCTATAAGTAGAGTATCAGGGATCGCCCTGAGCCCTCGGATCATGTGGATCGGACGGGGGCGGCTCCCAATTTTTCGAGCCCGCACTTGGCCTCGCCGCTCTGTCAGCAAAGCGTTTCATGATAAAACGCGTTTCTTGCGGTTTTTTGCGCATGTATGGGTGAGACGATCAAAACCCTTGCCAAAACGGGCTCCCGGCGTTTTCACTCACACTTCCCGCGTCTTCGCGCGGCGTTATTTCAATTAGCACATCAACCTCACTAGAAACTGGAGAGCACCATGGCAGTTAAAGTCGCAATCAATGGATTCGGTCGCATCGGCCGCCTCGTTTTCCGCGCCCTCGTGGAACAAGGCCTTCTCGGCACAACTTTCGACGTCGTCGCTGTCGGCGATATCGTCCCGGCCGACAATCTGGCCTACTTGCTGAAGTACGACTCCACACAGGGTCGTTTCAACGGCACCGTCGGCTCCAAAAAGTCCGCTGCCGACAAAGTTGAAGACGATGTTCTCATCGTTAACGGCAAAGAAATCCTCGTGGTTTCCGCCAAGTCACCCGCCGAGCTCCCCTGGGCCAAGCTGGGTGTTCAGCTCGTCATCGAGTCGACCGGCCTCTTCACCGATGCTGAAAAAGCCAAGGGCCACATCACTGCTGGCGCCAAGAAAGTCGTCATCTCCGCTCCGGCAAAGGGCGAAGACATCACGGTCGTCATGGGCGTTAACGACGACAAGCTCGACCTCTCCAAGCACAACATCATTTCCAACGCTTCCTGCACGACGAACTGCCTTGCGCCGATCGTCCACGTGCTCCTCAAGGAAGGTTTTGGCATCGAGGAAGGCCTCATGACGACCATCCACTCCTACACCGCCACGCAGAAGACCGTGGACGGCCCGTCGAAGAAGGATTGGAAGGGTGGCCGCTCGGCTGCGATCAACATCATCCCCGCCAGCACCGGCGCCGCGAAGGCCACCGCCCTCGTGTGCCCCGAGGTCAAGGGCAAGCTCACCGGCATGTCCTTCCGCGTGCCGACGCCGACCGTCTCGGTCGTCGATCTCACGGTGAAGACCGTGAAGGCCACCTCCTACAAGGAAATCTGCGAAGCCATGAAGAAGGCTTCCGAGACCTACTTGAAGGGCATCCTCGAATACACCAGCGATGAAGTCGTCTCTTCTGACTTCATTCACTGCAAGTCGTCGTCGATCTTCGACGCTGGCTCTGGCATCGAGCTCAACAGCAAGTTCTTCAAGCTCGTCAGCTGGTACGATAACGAGTGGGGCTATTCCAATCGTGTTGTCGACCTGACCAAGAAGATCGCCGCCAAGCTCTGAGCTAAGTCTTAGCTCAGAAAAGGGCTGAACAATTCCAGGGCTGAAGGCTGAATCACATTCGCCTTCAGCCCTTTTTCTTTTCGGCTCCCGGCTCCTAAAACCAACCACTCCCGAAACCTTTTCCCATGGCCAAATTCAAAACCATCCGCGACCTCAACCTCGCCGGTAAACGCGTCTTCATCCGCGTCGATTTCAACGTCCCGCAGGACAAAGCCACCGGCGCCATCACCAATAACCAGCGCATCGTTGCTGCGTTGCCCACGATCAAGTATGCCCTCGAAAAAGGCGCATCCGTGGTTCTTGCCAGCCACCTCGGCCGTCCGGACGGCAAGGTGATCGCCAAATTCTCGCTCAAGCCCATCGCGGCTGAACTCGCCAAGCTCCTCGGCAAGCCCGTCGCTTTCGCGGAAGACTGCGTCGGCCCGGTCGCTGAAAAAGCCTCTGCCGCGCTCAAACCCGGCGACGTGCTACTGCTCGAAAATCTCCGCTTCCATCTCGAAGAAGAAGGCAAAGTTAAGGAAAAGCAGGCCGATGGCACCGAGAAGTCCATCAAGGCCGATCCGGCCAAGGTCACGGAATTCCGCGCCTCGCTCTCGAAGCTGGCCGACGTCTACGTCAACGATGCCTTTGGCACTGCCCACCGCGCGCACTCGTCCGTCGTCGGCGTCACGCTCAAGGACAAAGCCGCCGGCTTCCTGATGGAAGCCGAACTGGTTGCCTTCGCTAAAGTCATCGACAATCCCCAGCGTCCGCTGCTCGCCATCCTCGGCGGCGCGAAGATCGCCGACAAGATTCCGCTGATCAACAACCTCATCGACAAAGCCAACGAGATCATCATCGGCGGCGGCATGGCCTTTACCTTCAAAAAGGTTCTCGAGAACGTCGAAATCGGCAACAGCCTCTTCGATCCCGAAGGTGCCAAGATCGTAGCCGAACTTGCTGCCAAGGCTAAAGCCAAGGGCGTTAAACTCACATTCCCGGTTGACTACGTGGCTGCTGATAAATTCGACGCGAACGCTGCGACGAAAGTTGTCACTGACCAGGAGGGAATTCCCGTCGGCTGGATGGGCTTGGATGCAGGTCCGAAGTCGATCGAGCTCTTCCGCGCTTCGATCCTCCGCTCCAAGACCATCGTTTGGAACGGTCCCGCTGGTGTGTTCGAATTCGATAAATTTGCCGCTGGCACCAAGGCGCAAGCTGATGCCATCGCCGAAGCGACCAAGAACGGCGCGACCACCGTCATTGGTGGCGGCGACACCGCGACTGCTGCGAAGAAATTCAAGGTCGTCGACAAAGTCACCCACTGCTCTACCGGCGGCGGCGCCAGCCTCGAGCTTCTCGAGGGCAAGATACTCCCCGGCGTGGCATTCCTCGAAAGCTAAAACATTTAAACACTGAAACTCGGATGGCATAGAGAAAAAACACGGATCGTCTCCGTGCGCTCTGTGCCTTCGTGATTCAAAACCAAATCTATGATTCGCAAAAAACTCATCGCTGGTAACTGGAAGATGAACAAGACGTCGGCCGACGCCCAAACCCTCGCGAAGGAAATCGTCGCTGCGGTCGGCAAGGTCATCGACGTCGAGATCGTTGTGTGTCCGCCCTACACCGCGCTTGAGACGGTCGGCAAAGTTGTCGACGGCTCCAGCGTCAAACTCGGTGCGCAAAATATGCACCCCGAAGCAAGCGGCGCCTACACGGGCGAAATTTCCGCTCCGATGCTGCGCGCGATTTTCGCCACGCACGTCATCCTCGGCCACAGCGAACGCCGCGCTTACTTCGGCGAGACCGACGCCTTCATCAACAAGAAGGTCGTCGTTGCGTTGAAGAACCAACTCAAACCCATCCTCTGCGTTGGCGAAACCCTCGCCGAGCGCGAGTCCGGCTCGACCCTCAAAGTCGTGCAGACTCAGCTCGAAGGTGGTCTCGCTGGCGTGAGCAAGGACGATGCCGCTACCGTCGTCATCGCTTATGAACCCGTCTGGGCCATCGGCACCGGCAAAGTTGCCACGACCGAACAGGCGCAGGAGGTTCACGCGTTCATCCGCTCGC
>Ga0302322_100004711_pt1 | contig 11890 bp, 10 predicted proteins | sample Fen_T0_2_FD_203757 | JGI IMG/M metagenome (GOLD analysis project Ga0302322, IMG submission 203757) | Peat permafrost microbial communities from Stordalen Mire near Abisko, Sweden - Fen_T0_2 | ecosystem: Environmental > Terrestrial > Soil > Wetlands > Permafrost | place: Sweden: Abisko... | reverse complement strand
CACCTCCCGCAGAGATTACCTGAAAACGATTAGTGCTTCACTTCGAGCGTGGCCCCCATGGGTTGGCCGATTTCCTTGAGCAACTGCACGAACCAGTCGGTTTGCACGTTGAAGGGCTTGCCGCCTTTGATGCGTTCAAACTCGATGGCGCGGAGCTTGTCGCCGCGTTCCTCGTCCTGGCCCACCACCCCGCCCTTGCCGGCGAAAGCGCACTGCACGGCCTTGGCGGCGCAGGTCTTGATGAGCTTGCGGTCGGCCGCATTGGCGGCGGCGGCACGGCTGTAGTAACCGCTCTTTTGCACGAGGGTCTTTTCCGCACCGATCATTTCGGCAAACTGTTTGGCGAACCAGGCGCCGACGTTGACCTTGTCCAGGCGGACATGGCCGAAGGCATCGCGCGGGACTTCTTCGCCGCGGGCTTCGATTTGCGCGACGATGGACGGCACGCAGGCGCCTTCGGAGACGAACAGGTTCACGCAGTCGTGCTTGTCCATGATCAGGCGCAGGCGGGCGGCTTCGGCGGCGATGTCGAGGGCCATTTCGGGAATGAACACGCCGTGGACTTCGCGGCGTTCGCAGCTCAGGCCGAGGGCGGGCAGGAAGTTCATCTGGCCCACCAGCTTGCGGTATTCGAGGGCGGTGGCGGCGGTCAGCCAGCCGCAGTTGCGGCCCATGACCTCATGGATGATGAGCATGCGCGGATTCGCGTTGTGCTCGGCGACGACGTTGGCGAAGTAATGCGCGCCTTCTTCGGCGGCGGTCCAGGCGCCGAGGCTCTGGCGGATGGGGATCACGTCGTTGTCAATCGTCTTGGGCATGCCGACGACTGTGAGATCGTAGTTGTTATTTTTGAGAAATTTGGCGAGATCGGCCGCGGCGGTGTTCGTATCGTCGCCACCGATGGTGTGCAGCACGTCCACGCCATCTTTGACCAACTGGTCGGCGGCGACTTTCTGCGGGTCCTGGCCTTCCTTGACGAGGCCGCGTTTGACGCAGTCCTTGATGTTGGTGAGCTTGACGCGGCTGTTGCCGATGGGGCTGCCGCCGTGTTCGACGAGGGCCTTCCAGTTCTGGCGCGCTTCCGGGGTGACCTTCAGGCTGTTGCCCTGCAGCAGGCCCATGTAACCGTTCACATAGCAGATGATCTCCACTTCGGGGGCCTTGCGGGTGTAGTTCTCGATCAAATAGCCAATGGAGGCGCTCAGGCACGGGGCGAGTCCGCCCGCGGTCAGAATTCCAACTTTCTTCACATTTTTGCTCATAATTAATCAGTCAAACGAATTGCAACCCGGCCGGTCAGGATGACGCGGACAGGGTCAGTTTTGGTGTTGCCAGCTCTCCGGAGAGGGCGGTCTACAGCACGGGGGATTTGAACGCTGCGTCCGGTCCCTCCCATATCTGCTGGCGTAATAGTGCGCGAAAAGCGGGTTAAGCTCAACTTCAAATGCTGCCGGGGTTTGGTCAAAAAATTGATCAGGGCAGTCAGACCGGGCGAATTAAACACAAAACCACCGCGGCAAGGAGGGCATCCCTTACGTGCCGCCGCCTGCGAACCCCTGCTTCAAGAGGAATCGCCCTGCCAGCGCCGCCTGGGTTCGACTCCGCGAAACCCGCCGGCATTAAACTAAACGAGTCAAATTCGGCTCGACACAAGCGTGACGCGTAAATAGCGTCTGGCTGTGAAATTATTCGTGTCGAGGGCTCCTGCTTTGAACTTAATCACATGAGAAGGATTTTCTTCATCGTCTTTTGGGTGTTCACCTTTTTGTTTGGAGCGGGAATTGCCGGAATCGCCGGATTCTTCGTGCTCGACCTGGCCGGATTCGATTCAGCGGGTGATTTTTTGGGAGATAAATTGATGCCATTTATTCTTTATCCGGCTCCCATCATTGGATTGGCACTTGGTTTCCTTGGATATCTGCCCGGCACCAAAGAGCACAAAACACTTCAGTTCACACCCATGAGGGAGCCGCTTTGGACAGCCAAATGGGCGCAATATTTAATGCTCAGGATTGTTTTATTTTTCCTGTTTGCACTGGTGACTTTTCCCATTGCAATCTTCGCGATCTGGGTGGTTAACACCTATAATGCTCAATCTGAATCCATCCTGATCATCCCGGTTTTAGCGTATTATTTCGGTCTGCTGTGGTTTTCAAACAAGACCGCAAAATATATGACTTTTGAAAACCAAACGCTGCTGAGCGCCACCAAGTCCGCGTTGGTTGATTTGAAGATACGACTGGCTTTCCTGCCGGTAATCGGGGGTTGGTTCGCACCCGATGATGGCGGCAGTCATGATAAAAACCATGACCGCTAATTGACGAGAGCGACAAGCTAAAACCTGGGTGGAGGTCGGCACGCTGGGCAAGCGGCCGTCAGGACCTTCAGCGAGGCGGGGCGGAATTTATCACAAATTGGAGATTTCAAATTTCAAAGGCGGGAAAACACCGAGCCATTATTGAAGAACCCAGTGGCGTATAAGTTATTGACTCGTTGTGAGTTTGGGCCAAGAATCGCGCCACGGAATCACCTGCGACCGTTCCATCGCAGCCACCGGGTTGGCGTGAATGTTACTGCAGGCGGATCGCAACACCATGAAGCTTCTTAAGACATTTTTGTGGTTCCAGCTTATTCTTGGTTTACTGCTCGGCCTGATGGCGCTGGTCGAAAATGACAGGGCCGCAGACGACTATTCCAAGGCCACGACGCTCTGGATGCAGCATTCCAGGATGACAAAAGCACCCGATTTCCATGAATTGCCCGCCATTGGAGGCCAATCTATTGACCAGATTTTGCGTGATTTTCAGGCGAGCAGCAAAGCTTTCACCAGTGTTGGTTTGATCTGGTTACTGACCTGTGGAGTCATGGTCATTTTGGCTATCATGATGCTCCGTTTGATTGGTAGAGTCACGCCGACCAATTTCCAAAAGATGGAATTGCCAAGGCGTTAGTATGCGAAAGTGCCATTCATGCGGTAAAGAGTCGACCGATGATCAAAGATGCCAGCATTGTGGCGAGGTGATTCGGACTGCGTCTTCGCATTGGACACCTTGGATTATCGCATTTGTTATTTCGTTCTTAACGTGCTGGGTCATTTGTTTTGGATATTTTCAAAAGTTTACCGGGCTTTCCGGGTGGCTTTCGGCATTGCTTGCGATTCCGATTGTATTGATCTTTTTGACAGCCATGTGGAAGTTAGCCTGTTGGTCAGATTACAGTGAAAAACGGAAGTAGATTTAAATAAAAAAACGCCCCGCGATTCCTCGCGGGGCGTTTGGTGGTTACGGAATTGATTACGCGCCGACGCTGGCGAGTTCTTCGTTCGTTTCGACGTTCACGATCTTGAACTGCTCGGCGTGCATGCCGGTATCGGCCCGGAAGGACAGCTTGCCGAAGTAGCGCTTTTCCATCTCGATGAGATGTTTCTCGTCCTCGGTGCGGAGGCGTTCCAAGACGGTCGGATGAACGACGATGCGGAGCTGGAAGTCGTTCTCATCGCGGGTGCGCTTCTTGAGGATTTCCTGGAGCTTGCGCTGGATTTCCACGCTCATGGTGACGGTGCTCTTGACCTTGCCCCGGCCTTTGCAGTACGGGCAGTCGTCATAGACGGCGGCGCGGACGCTTTCGCTGTGGCGCTGGCGGGTCATTTCCATCAGCCCGAGCTGGGAGATGGGCAGGATGTGGGTCTTGGCCTTGTCGCGGCGGAGCCCGTCCTTGACGCGCGTATACACGGACTGGCGGTCGCGCCCGGATTTCATGTCGATGAAGTCGAGCACGATGAGGCCGCCCATGTTGCGGAGGCGGAGCTGCCGGGTGATTTCCTCGGCGGCTTCGAGGTTGACCTTGAGGATGACGGCATCCTGGTCCTTGCCGCCCTTGTGGCGGCCGGTGTTGACGTCGATGGCGACGAGGGCTTCGGTTTCATCAATGACGATGCAACCGCCGCTCTTGAGGCCGACCTGCCGGGAGAAGGCGTTTTCCAACTGCTTGGTGACGCCAAAGCGGTCGAACACGGGCTGGGCCTCGGTGTAGAGCTTGATCTTGCCGGCGGAGCGCTTGGAGATCTTGGAGATCATCTCGCGCATGCGGTCGTGGGCCTTCTGGTTGTCGACGACGATGCGTTCGACGTCCTCGGTGAGGAAATCGCGTACGGTGCGCTCGATCAGGTCGGGCTCCTGGAAGACGCAGGTGGCCATGGGTTGCTTTTTGATTTTCTCCTGCACCTCGTTCCATTCTTCGAGGAGCAACGCGAGGTCGCGGACGAAGTAACGGAGCTGCTGGCTTTCGCCGGCGGTGCGCATGATGACGCCCATGCCATCGGGAATGGCGAGTTCGCGGAGGATGTGCTTGAGGCGCTTGCGCTCCTCGACGTTTTCAATCTTGCGGGAGATGCCGCATTGATCGGAGTTGGGGAGCAGCACCAGGAACCGGCCGGGGAGGACGATGTTGGTGGTGACGCGCGGGCCCTTGGTGCCGATGGGCCCCTTGGTGACCTGGACGATGATGTCGGAACTGGGCGGATAGAGGCGCGGGATGTCCTTCTGGGTGATTTTCGGGCGTTCGCGGCGCTTGGCGCCTTCGCGCTCGACGATTTCGACGCCGGAGTCGAACTGGTTCGGCACGATGTCCCAGTAATGCAGGAAGGCGTTTTTCTCGAAGCCGATGTCGACGAAGGCGGCTTTCAAGCCGTCTTCGAGGTTGCGGACGCGGCCCTTGAAGATGCTGCCGACGAGGCGTTCCTCGGTGGTGCGCTCGATGTTGAATTCCTCGAGCCGGCCATCTTCAGTGACGGCGACGCGCGTTTCGAGCGTCTCGGCGTTGATGATGACTTCCTTGTGGATTTTCTTTTCGGGGCGGATGAGGCGCTGAACCTTTTTTACGAGGTTGGCAGCGGCGTCCTTGATGGCTTCGATGAAGCCCTTCGGGGGCTCGACGATCTTTACAGGCTCGTACTTTTCCTCCGCGACGGGCGCGGCGGGGACGGCGGCCGGGGCGTCCGCGGGGCCATGCGCATGGGTATGCGGTTCGCCGGCCGGACCGGCGACGGGGGCGCCGCCATCGGGCGGCAGGCCGGCGGCGATGTTTTCGGCGCGTTCGATTTCGTTGAGATGGCGTTTTTCAAAAACGCGTTCATCGCCACCCTGTTCGGTGACCACTTCGGCGCGGGCCTCCAAAGCCTCGCGATCAGTTTTTTGGTGAGCCGGATTCAAGCCGCCTTTGGGCTTGAAGCGCATTCCGCGGCGACGCCGCGAGAAATTATTGTTGCTCATGTTGTTAGTATCCCTTTCGATGGATGTGTATGTTTTGCATCAGGCCCACGGCGATCATTGAGCATAGCACTGAAGATCCGCCATACGATAGCAGCGGCAGTGGTACGCCCGTCACGGGCATGATGCGAATGTTCATGCCGATATTGATAAACACGTGGCTGAAGAGGAGCGTTACCGCGCCCACGGCCACCAGTTTACCCAGACGGTCGCGCGTCTGGCCGGCGATTCTCAATCCGGTGAAGAGAACCACCGCATACAGTGTGAGTACAATCACGCTGCCAACAAACCCCTCCTCCTCGGCAATGACGGAGAAAATGAAGTCGTTGTGTGCCACCGCACGCGGCAGATAGCCCAGGGCATTCTGGGTTCCCTGCCGCCAACCCTTTCCGAAGAGCCCACCGGAGCCCACGGAAATCAACGCCTGGCGCACGTTATATGCGTCATCCAACTGCCGTTGGCGCAGGCGTTGTAACTCCGCCGGAGTGGCGTTCGACGGAGCGAAATCAGTGTAATTACGACCAAAATATACCATGAGCCGGTTGCGCTGGTAGGATTCCATGGGAATCTGCCACTGCACCGGCGCAAACAGCACGTCGGCGACAAACAGCATCGCCAGCAAACCGACGATGCCCACCAGCCGCAGCAAATATCGACGCGGCGTGCCGGCGACCAGCATCATCACGAGCCCCGTCGGCAGCAGGACCAGGGCTGACCCCAGATCGGGTTCCTTTAAAATCAGGACGAAGGGCAGCATCATCAGCCCCATGCTCTGCCAGAACACCTTGGCGCGCTTCAGCTCTTCGGGGGGCCGGCTGAGGAAATTGGCTCCGGCGAGAATGTAGGCCAGCTTGGCAAATTCGCTCGGCTGGAACTGGAACACAACGAGGTCAATCCAACGCCGCGCGCCAAACCGCATCGAGCCAATGTGCGGGATCAGCACGGCCACGAGGCAGAGAATCATGGCCCAATACACAATGTAGGACCAGCGGGCCAGCGTGTGGTAATCCGCCACGCACAGGGCGGCCGCCACGCCCGCGCCCAGGGCGTAATAGACGATTTGCCGCACCCAGGACTGCTGATACCACATGAGCGTGGCCGCCGAATCGTTCGCCATGGTGGCGCTGAACACGAACGCCGTGCCGATAAACATCAGCCCGACCAGGGCCGCGATTTGCAGCCGGTCGAACGATTCTTTCGGAATGGTGCTCGCCTCAAACATGGGTTAATTCGCCACCAGGACCTTCCCGGCGCCGGCTTTTTCTTTGTTCAAAATGGCTTCGTAGATATCGTGGGCGATCGGGGCGCAGATCAAGCCGCCGGAGCCCTTGCCCTGGGACTGCACCAGCACCACCACGGCATAGCGCGGGTGTTCAAACGGGGCAAAAGACGAAAACCAAAAATTGTAGCCGATAAGCTGGTTGGTGCTGTCCTGCACCTGGGCCGTGCCGGTCTTGCCGCAGATCCGCATCTCGGGGCCCACGACGGCGGCCTTGCCCGTGCCTTCCACGTCTTCGGTTTCACCCAGCATGGCGTTGTGCAGAATCCGCAGGCTGCGGCTGCTGACGCCAATCCGGTCGCGGACCGAGGCGACGGGATAGCTCCGCACCGCCTGCCGCGAAGCGGGATCGGGCGGCACAATGTGCGAGACCAGCCGCGGCCAGTATACGGTGCCGCCATTGGCAATGGCCGAATAGGCGACGGCCATCTGCAGGGGCGTCACCGCCAGTTCGCCCTGACCGATGCACAGGTTGGCGGTGTCACCGTCGCGCCAGCTATGGTGCACCCGCTCGAGCGTGGGGAGGTCGCCGGGGGTTTCCTGGCGCGTCGGCAGGCTGGCCTTCTCGCCAAAGTGAAATTTCTGCGCCAGCGTCACAATCCGGTCGATCATCCCGTCCGGCAATCCTATCTGGATGAAATAGGAATTGCTCGAACGCTCGATGGCACGCTTGAAGTTGTAGATGCCAGGCGGAGCGGTGTCCTTTTTCTTCAGCCGGCCCACGTAAATGCAACCGTGCTGCGGATCTTCCGGGTTGGGCTCCACCGTGTAGGGCTTTTCCGGGTTCAGCCCGGCTTCGAGCGCGGCCAGGCCCACGACCACCTTGAAAATGGAACCCGGCGCATAATTTTCCTGCGTGGCGCGGTTGATGGCCGGCCGCAGGGTTTCATCCGTCATCCGCGCCGGGTCGTTCTCGGAATAGACCGGGTTGAAGGCGGGCGATGACACCATGGCCAGCACGTCGCCATTGCGCACATCCATGACCACCACGGCTCCCCGGGCGTTGGCGCCCTGATGGGTGCGCAGCGAATCTTCCGCCACCCGCTGCAAATCCAGATCCAGCGTGAGCACCACGTTGTCGCCGGGCTCGGGCTCGGCATCGACGGTTTTGGACATGCGATAGCCCAGGCTGTTGACGAGCACGGACTCCTCGCCGGGGCGCCCGCGCATGAGCGCGTCAAAACCGGCCTCCACGCCGACCTGGCCAAGGAAATCCGGCATGTAATAATTGAAGGCGCGGGCGTCCTCGCCTTCCTTGGAGTTGTCATCGCGCAACACATACCCCAGCAAATGACCGGCGGTGGTCCCGTTCGGGTAACTGCGCACCGATTCCAGCTCCAGATCCGCCCCGACGCTGGCCGAGTATTTCTCCTCGAAACGGGCGATCTGACGGACGTCGAGATTTTTCAAGGCCGGATACGGCAGCGCCCGCTGCCGGGCATAATGCAGGTTGAAATTTTTTGCGTTGAACGGCACCGGCTGGCCCAGTTTCTGGGCGAGCTGGGCGAGCGTATCGCCGACCACCTGGCAGCGTGCCGACTGCCACAACTGCTCCAGCTGTTCCGCGGGCATCCGAAACTCCTTGAGTTCCGCCCGTTTCAGGGAGCGGCCCAGTTTCTTCTCGGCCGCCGCAATGTTTTGCTTCTGCACCTTGCGCGCGGCGCTGAACAAATTCGTGTAGGCGTAGTAGAAGGGCCGCCGAAAATCGTCGAGGTACAGGCTGAGGTTGTAGCGCGGCTGGTTTTCCGCCAGCACGCGGCCTTCGCGGTCCAGAATTTTCCCGCGCACCGCCGGCAGCCGGATGGTGCGGAACTGCTGGGTGTCCAGATGCGATTGAAATTCGCGCGCGGAAACCACCTGCACCCACCACAGCCCGACCAGCAAAATGCCGAGCCCGGCCGCCAGCACCACGGCGACCATGCGGAGGGACGCGTCGTTCTTTTTTAATTGGTCAAAGACGAGCATTACAGGTGTTTCAAAACTTTGCCGTGCCGGATTTCACGATCCGGTCGAAAACTGGTTTCCTGCCGCGGCTGGTAACCCAAGGTACGGCTGCACCAGCCGAACAGCGAAAAAATAAACGGCGTGGCCACCGCCCCGACGGCGGTCAGCACCAGCCATTGCCAGAGCGTGCCCCAGCCCATCAACAGCTCCTTGCCGCCGCTCAACAGCATCAGCGCCTTCAACGCGGGCACCACGGCGCTGGCGGTGGCGCCGAGCACAAACTGTGCGAACGGCAAATCGCGCAAAATCAAATCCCGGCGCAAGGAGATCAGCCAGCCGACAAGGAACAGCGGCAGGATGCTGATGCCGAGCGGGTTGGCCGAAAACGTGTCCAGCCAGATGCCGCCGAGCACACCCAGCAGGGCCACCGTCGGCAGGCCGGCGTTGAGGGCGGCATAGACCATGAGCGCCGGCAGGAGATCCACCTGCGCCCCCAACCAGTGGCGCGGGGCCGACAGCGTGGCCTCGCCGAACACGGCGAGATACGCGGCGACCAAAATTAAAATGGTTTGGAAGGGGTTCATGGAAACAGCACCCAGACTTGCTCCAGCGACCCCAGATTCGCGCACAACCGCACGCGCGCCTCGGTGTAGAGTCCAAATTCCACCGCGCGGGCATCCACCACCTGGCCGATGGGGATGCCTTTGGGAAAGATTTCGCCCACGCCGCTGGTGACGACGTTCTGGCCCGGTTTGAGGTTCGCGCTGCTGGCAAGGTAGGTCAGGTCCACCAAGGAGGTGTCCAAGGTGCCGCCGGCCACAATCACGCCCATGTCGCGGGCGGGGTTTTCCACCAGCGCCGAGACGCGGCAGTTGCGATCGCCGATCAGCACCACCTGGGAACGGGTGAAACTCACGGAACTGATGCGACCAACCAGGCCGCTGGAAGTAACGACGGGCAGGTTTTCGCGGAGACCGTCGCGCGTGCCGAGGTCAATCTGCACGGTGCGCCACCAGTTCTCGGGGTCGCGCATGATGACTTTGGCCAGCTTGAGTTTCCACGGGGCCTGTTTCTGCCAGTTGAGCAGCGTGCGGAGCTGGTCGTTTTCGCGGGCGATGGCGGCGGTCTGGACGGCCTGGGATTTAAGCTGCTGGTTGTCGCGGCGCAGTTGATCGATCTGCTGGAGCAGTTCGCGGCGCGGGAGCACGCTGTCGGCGAGGTCGGCGGGCAGTTGCTGGCCGGCGCTGGCGAGGCCAAACAGGGGCAGAAACCAGCTCCCGACCGCCCGTTTGAGGCGCGAGGTAACGTGCGTGGGCAGGCTTAACAGCACCACGGCCACGATCAACACCGCGCCGAGCGCGAGATAGTTTTTTGGTTTGAACATCCGCTACATCACGGCGCTGTCGCCGCGGGCGGTGAACTCTCTGGAAGAATCAGTATTTGGCGTTGGTGGCGACGCGTTTCAGGAATTCGATTTCCTGCAGGACGCGGCCAGTGCCTTCGGCGACGGCGCTCATCGGGTCGTCAGCGAGATGCACGGGCAGGCCGGTTTCGCCGGCCACGAGTCGGTCAATGCCGCGGATCAGTGATCCGCCGCCAGCCATCACCAAGCCCCGGTCGACGAGATCGGAGGCGAGTTCTGGGGGGCAGCGTTCCAGCGTGATCCGGATGGATTCGAGAATGCTCGAAAGCGGTTCTTGCAAAGCCTCGCGGATTTCCTCGGAACGGATGGTCAATGTCTTGGGCAAACCCGACCCGAGGTCGCGGCCCTTGACATCCATCGTTAATTCTTGTTCCAGCGGAAAGGCGGAGCCAATGCGGATCTTGATTTCTTCTGCGGTGCGTTCACCGATCATCAGGTTATAGGCGCGCTTCATGTGCGCGACGATCGTGGCATCCAGCTCGTCGCCGCCCACCCGCAGGCTGCGGCTGAAGACGATGCCGGCCAGGGAAATGATTGCGATTTCGCAAGTGCCCCCGCCAATGTCCACGATCATATTGCCCGCCGGTTCATGCACCGGCAGACCCACCCCAATGGCCGAAGCCATCGGCTGCTCGATCAAATACACCTCACGCGCGCCGGCATGGGTGGCGGAATCTTTTACAGCCCGTTTTTCGACTTCGGTAATCCCGGACGGCACGGCCACGACAACGCGCGGCGCGATCAGTTTGCGGTGATGAACCTTCTGGATGAAATGCCGAAGCATCGCCTCGGTGATTTCAAAGTCGGCAATCACGCCGTCTTTCATCGGGCGGATGGCCACGATGTTGCCGGGCGTGCGGCCCAGCATCCGTTTCGCTTCATCACCAACGGCCAGCACGTTGGTCGTGCCGGCTTGGATGGCCACCACCGACGGTTCGCGCAGGACGATTCCACGGTCCCGCACATAGACGAGGGAGTTGGCCGTTCCCAGGTCTATTCCAATGTCGTTAGAAAACAGGCTTTTGAATTGCTCAAGCATGAGTTGCGCCTATGGCCGGAAGTAAATCCGCTGGACCACCAAACGTCAAGCGATGAATTGCTATATCCCCAAGCACTACCGGGGGTTTCGCCGGTGCTAATCCGCTGTCAAACCGGCCTTAAACACGCGTTTTAACGAAATCGCGACCGCGCAACTGGTTCGCATTTGACACGGCCGCCGGGCAAATTCATTGTACCCACCATGAATTTGACTGAATCGCGCTGGCTCCCCATCGTGCTGCTGACCTGCTCCAATCTCTTTATGACGGCGGCCTGGTACGGGCATTTGAAGTTCAAAAGCAAACCGCTGCTGCTCGTCATCCTCGTGAGTTGGGGCATCGCGCTGTTTGAATACATCCTGCAGGTGCCCGCCAACCGCTGGGGCAGCAATGTCTATTCCGCCACGCAGCTCAAAATCATGCAGGAGATCATCACCCTCGTGGTGTTTGCCGGCTTCGCCACCCTCTATCTCGGCGAGCGCCTCCGGTGGAATCATGTGGCGGCGTTTGGGTGCATTCTCGCCGCGGTCGCCTTCACCTTCCTGCCGAAGCCATAAATTATTCGGGCAAACCAGTTTCCCGTGATTGCCTCGCGCAAATTTTTCTGTTACTGAATCCGCGTGCCCGACCCAAGCCTGCTGCTCCTCATCCCGGCTTACAACGAAGAAACGCGCATCGAACCGGTGCTGCGCGAGTACGCGGCATTTTTGGGACAGAACTACGCCGGCCCCTTCCGGCTCGTCGTCATCCTCAACGGCTGCCGGGACGCCACCCTGACGGTCGTGCAACGCGTCGCCAAGGATTTCCCCTGCGTGAGCTGGCTGGATTTCCCCGCGCCCATCGGCAAGGGCGGCGCCCTCATCGAAGGGCTCAAACTGGCCGCGGAAGACGGCTTGATCGGCTATGTGGATGCGGACGGAGCCACCGGCCCGCAGGCTTT